>Ga0307517_10000491_pt1 | contig 67835 bp, 84 predicted proteins | sample 23_EM_MG_FD_194515 | JGI IMG/M metagenome (GOLD analysis project Ga0307517, IMG submission 194515) | Populus trichocarpa ectomycorrhiza microbial communities from riparian zone in the Pacific Northwest, United States - 23_EM | ecosystem: Host-associated > Plants > Roots > Unclassified | place...
CCCCCCCCCCCCCCCCCCGCCCGCCCCCCCCCCGGGGACGCTAGGGGACAGGCTCTCCAAGACAGGAAAAAGGAAAGCCCACCAGAACCTACTAAGAGAGGCGATTCCAAACCTCCTCCCAGCACATGGTCCAACAACCCCAGCTTCTACGGTATAAAAAAACTTATCCGAATAATACCTAGACTGTCCTTATCCCAAGCAGAGCAAACAGCAACCAACACGCAATGGCAACCCCTATCACCCCGCAAGAACCATTTCCAATTTACCTCGTTAGCTCTCGCTACTTCCTCTACGACGCCGATGGTAACTCCCTCCCCCTCCCCTTCCCCCATCCACCACCCCGCTAACGTATCTAGTAATTTCTCATGTCCGCCGCACACACCGCATGTCTGGCTGCCTGACCGGCACCCTCCCGCAAATACCACAGCAGAATACATTCCTCGGCTTACCGCTAGAGTTGATGACGGAGGAGGCCCTCCTACTCATCGAGAAAGGCGCCGGATACATCGTTGACGACGTACGCGCTCATCAGCGCGGCCTGCAGGACATGCTAGAAGCTGATAGAAAGGCATATTTGGAGGAGCGGGAGGAGGCCCGGAGGAGGGACTTTAAGGAGCATTTGAGGAGGGTGGAGGAGAAAAGGGGTGCTTTTGTGCGGGGGAGGGGCAATGACGAAGGAGGAGGGGGAGGGGGAGGGGGAGAGATGGATAGTGGTGGCGGCGCGCAAGCAGCCGAAGGCGATGGGGAAGACGGAGTAGAGGGGGGAACGGTGTTTGAGAACTCATCGGCGTCAAACTCGAAGCCGGCTTCTACAATAGCTGGAATGGCGCTGTACTACTCGACACCGTCAACCTCCCATGATATATACCACCGTTGCCCGGATCCTTCGGATGTGCAGGCCGCCGCCGCGCCATGGCCAGGAAGAACACGGGGATACCCGCTCTACAAGCATCTTCACGAAAATGGATACTTTCTCTCGCCTGGACTCAGGTTTGGGTGCCAGTACATGGCGTACCCCGGAGATCCATTGCGGTTCCACTCGCACTTTGTCGTTAATGGCTTGGGGTGGGATGAGGAGATTGATATGCGGGACGTGGTTGGCGGGGGGCGCTTGGGAACGGGGGTCAAGAAGGCATGGATGGTTGGGGGAGAAGATGAGGAGGGGAAGGTTAGGACATTTTGTGTGGAGTGGGGGGGATTTTAGGCGTCAGAAAATTTACAAGTAGAGCACTGTATATCCCCCCACTCACTGAAATCACTAAACGTGTTTGAGGGCCGCCACAGCTGAAGGGATGAGTTTCCATTTTATTTAAAAATCTCTGGACTGGGTAAAGTAATGCCCGGAGGCTATGAAAAGTGGGAGTCTGTGTCTTTCCTTTGTTGGTATGGGGCCCAGAGGGAAGCAGAGGCATAGGTGCAAGAGCATGAACATGTGTGGTGATCCATGGGAGGATAGGAGGATTTCATTGTGGTTATATATACTCCTGCCTTTGCCGTTGGTTAGTTGTAAGCGTGATAGTAGAGTATGATAGAACAGAATGAAGGGACTTCCCCCCATTCCTAAGTTGTGGGTTGGCGATCGTGTTTTCGTATCATATAAACTCTTGATGCTTCTTAACCCTGTTTCCAACTCTGCGTCCTGTATCTCGATCCTTGCTATCATACCAGTTTACTCGAACCCTCTTTCCATCCTTGCTGCCAGTTCCCCTATTCCCTTATTCAATTTGCCCTTAAAATCTCTTGTATGGTATCCTATTAAATTGTTAGCTTTTACCATGAATTTAACTGATATCATACCTGACATGCTTTTACAATTCCATTAACACGATTGTCAAGCTTTGAAATCTTGGGCCCTTTTTGGCACGCCACCATATTATATAAAAAAAAAGCCATTCTTCTCACAAACTTATATACCCTTTTGACCAATGGGGTATAAAAAGACCAATATGCAGATGGCAGCTACCATTCTCACTACTGTAATCAAAAGAAGGATCTAGCAGAAGTCCTGTAAGCTGAACTAACTATAAGCAAAAATGTCCAATCTTGCAATATTCCACCCGCCCCAACAAAAATGCCATAAAAAGTCCCCGGAAATGCCATTTCCCTTGTATGATATGCCAAACAGGGCCTTATTATTATTCCACTATTTTAAACCCTCGCTAGTTGTAACTCCACCTATCGCATATCAGATAGTAATATGCCAGTCGATCATCATATTCCTTGCTTGGTTTGTTAAGCTCAAGGAGGGCTTGCGGGTCTGCATCCGAAAATGTCTCAATGCCAGTTCCGCTGAGAAAAAGTTCTGCGTGTGTGGGGGGCTCGACCACATACCCAGGAGAGCCGAAACATACTTGGTTGTAGGTACAGTACAGTACAGTACTTTGCAGGTGGTGGAGTTGAAAGGTCGTTGGCCCTTTTTACGAGCACGGCCTGTAGATATAACAGTCACGTGAGTTTGATAAGAGAAATTTGGTGAACCTTCTGGGTGCAGTGGGCCTAGATAAGGCAAGTGAGTGTTATATCTATTATCGGCTGCTTCGTAGCAAACCGAGGGAGGTGATCCGCTATGATACTGTAAATTAGAGCTAATGTCATACATCACGTGATACCGGCCCCCGCCCCCGCGCCATATCTCGTTATCTCCTGGACTGATAAAACTATGGAACTCTCCGTAACATCCCTGTCAGTTTCCGAGACTAGGTTAATAAGCAACTTTTGCAAAAAACTGCAAATTCGCAGGTAGAGCTTCTGGTAGAAAAAATGGGGAAAAAGGGCTGATATATAAAAACAATTCGTTAGTCAGATCCTCAGAACCATCGGGTGGGTGTACTAGTACCAAAGGTGGGACCGGATAGCGAGATGGCGTTTTCAGAAGTCACACGGGAGTAGAGATGAGTGAGTTTGGGTGTTTTGGTGGAAGTGCATCATTAATAATAGAGCGTCTAAAGCAGAGGACTTTTCTCTGCGGAATAATTATACAACCCATATCCGTCCACTTTCACACTCTCCCTTCATTTAGCTCGTAAATGGAGGCCATGGCTGCATAAATCAGAACGGCTATAAACCTAATTAGCTCCCGCTTCTCTCCTTGTGAATGATGCATGAGAATCCAAACTCGCCTTAAACCTCCTCAAACTTTTCCTCTCAGCAACCCTCTTCTTATCCTCCTCGAACTTCCTCAGCAACTCTATTTGCCGATTCTTCCTCTCCTCGCGCACCTGGAACTTATAAAACCCTTCATGCTTCTCCTTTCCCTTCTTCCTCTCGAGCGCCGCCTTCGCCTCCTCCTGCTGTGCCGGGGCCGTCCTCCCGCCCCGAACAACGGTGATGAAGCCGTCCTCGTCGGGCTCCTGTCTGCGCTTCGCTAGGGCGCGAAGCCTTATAGCCTCCTCTGCCTCGAAAGCGGTCATGAATGTGTCCACTGAGGCTTGCAGTTGGGCTTTGGAAGGGTGCGTTAAGTTATGATGTGTTAGGTAGCCTGTGCATGACTGTATTAGAAATCCCCCAGTGGGAGAGTGAGAGCGAAAGTAAGAGGGGGCGCATACGTGATACCCCAAGAGCAGGAATATTCACATCCTCGCTGATGCCAGCACCCCAAACCGGGCTCTTTTTAGAAAAGTTCCTGGCAGCTTTGATCGCCATATCCCGACTTGACTTATCCACGAACACAACCACAGCTGTGCTCCCGCTTTGGCGCAATTGCCTATCCCACACTTTCCCTCCATCTTCATCTTCATTCTCACCGCCACGTTTCCGCTTCCCAATCGCACATGTGTTACTGCTCGTCTCTCCCTCGAAAATGACCTTTTCCACCCGCCCGCCGCCAATCGTAGTGAACAGCGCGCGTAGGTGTGCCGCCTGGGCGTCAACGGGGACGTTCACCACAAACAGCGAGCGCGGGTCGTGTGGTGTCGGCTGCTTCGGTGAGTGCTTGCGGAGGTAGAGGTAGTGCGTTGCTGCTCCAACAAGGGGTGTGGGCGGGAGAGTTATTGGAAGGATTGTGTAATCGGGGATTTGTGCTGGTGGTGACATGTTTTTGTAGGTTTGATGGTGGAAGGGGGGGAGTCGGAGGGGTTGTGTGGTGGAAGGGGGAGGAGCAGGATAAGCTAAGCTTTGGAGAATTTGGACACAAGTCACGTGAGGTGGGAGAGGACTGGAAAAAGTTTCCGGACGCCCGGTGCCAAGATAGACACTAAGAAATGCAGGGCGTTCGGAGACTTAAATGGGCAAGTGCATGCAGGATCGTTCGTGTGAAGTCTATCATATTTGGCCCACAACCGGACTGGATTGTATGGTCCTTACGCTCGGGGGGTTGCGTGGTATGATGCTGCAATGGCACATGCTGTGCGAACAGTTCTCTTGATAACCGACAATTTTGGACACCACCGGCTGCCGGTATTGAGGTTACAACCCACCTTTTAAGATTTCTACACCCAAATCCTATTAAATTAAATTTTGTAATAATAATATTTTGCCTTTTCCGAAAAAATAAATAAATTCCAGAATATTATTCATAGCAGCTATGCTTCAAATCCTCCCAAGACCATTTTTCCCATATCGTGGCTGAACTACCATTGTCTGCCCGTAATGAATAGGATATTGCGGATTCCATATGCTTGTAGTATTAGTAGTTGTGATAGTTGATATAATCTACCCTTTATGGAGCGAAAGTATTGCTTTTGCAACCTCTATGTTCACAACCTTGGGTCCAATCTGTTTCTTCCCATGAGATCTTTGGGCATGAGACAGTTTATATGAAAAAATTGGTCCCCAATCGCAACCGCCGCTTTTGAATCGCCATTTCTAGAGTTTGACCCCCAATACTCCCTATCTCGTTGCAACCGAAATGGCCGCGCCAACCTCACAGCAGGCCCCAAATCTGATGAGACACCAACTTCGCATTGAACCGTACATCACATTATAAACAGCGTAGGTCAACCAGGCGGGTAAAACGAACACCACTAGCGGCACATAAAGGCTGGGGGTAGCCCATTACTGTAATATGCGGCTTCACCATGTTGGGACCGTCCATGCATTCATCCACTCACAAGAAATTACACCAAGAGGGAAGGAAGGAAGAAAGAACCTTCAGTACATTTTTCACTTGTAGTGTAGGGGAAAATGGGAGGGGGAGGAACGGCCTCCGCAATATAAAGGATGGTTATTCATTGTAATTAGGAGATAAAGTGAGGGAGTTAGTTGAGATAGGGCAGATGGATGGTATAACTCGAAGGAAACAATGGAGGAAAAAAGGCAAAAGAAGAAGAATCAACAACGAAGAGGATAAACTCAAATATGCAGTGGCGGCAACAAGCAATAAGGTGTATTGGGAAGGCAAGGTGAAAAGGAAAGGGAAGAGGAAAAAAACAAAACCCCTGTACTTGCCCAGACGAGATTGAGAATAGAATATAAAAAACCCCCGAACTGAACCGAAATCAGACCATAAAGAAACAGCAAATAGCAAGAACGTAATTCAAACAGCATATATATGGATCGGCCTCCGGGACTTTCTTGGTATAAATCTCCAACATCTCCAACCTACCACAGTTAGATATCACGGACAGAGAGCCAAAGGACGGAAAGAAAAAGGAGATGAAAGAAAGACTAATCCTGTCATCCGCCCATTTCCACCACCTCCAATGGATAAATAGAAAATCCCATAGGTAACCATCTTTTGGTTTGTATACCGGCAAAAAAAGGGGGAAGAATTCGGAAAAAGGTATGCCATAACTTTAAAGGGCGGAAAATGAAGAACCCTCACCAACGGTGGCCCGCAGCCATGGGAAAAGGCTCATTCGCTCGCAAGATAAATGCAAACAGTACTTCATCAAACCTTTCCGCGTGCAGTAACTCCACTCCGAAAGCAACAAGAAACTAGAAAATGAAAATGAAATCAAGAAAAGAAGGTCGCCCTTCGGGATACGTGTCTAACTACTTAGGGATCGGAACAAAGTCTATCAAAACACATGGGTATTAGTACTGTGGAGATTCATCCCAAAATCTCGACGCTTTCATCCTGCACAATAGTAAGAATTACATCTTGGCTCACCCGCTCAATGGGATCTGCATCCACAAGTCCCGGGGGCGGACTCGAAGCGCTAGTACCCGAAATTGGTGTATTTGCTGTTGCAGCCCGTGATTCAAGCACGGGTCTGGGCCTCATCTGCGTTGAGGCGCCATTGATAACCCTGCTGATTCGCTCGCTGTCGTCGGGAATCGAACACAATAATCCACTTCCTCTCTCAAGAAGCGGGCCCCCAAGGGTGGCGCACTAGATGACTGTTAGTTGTACGTAAGCGGGATGGCGTTCTTGGATCACCTTGAGGATAACTTGGATGAGTGTATTCTGCTTCAGTGGCTTCGATAGGTACTCATCCATTTGTGCTTGGATGCACTTTTCTCTGTCACCTAGCATAGCGTGAGCCGTTAAGGCGACAATGGGTGTCCGTGGTAGCCCGGCATCCTTCTCGTATTCTCGGATCTTTGCAGTAGCCTCGAAACCACCCTAGAGAGCTGTTAGGACCTTCAAGAGCACAATACGGGGGCACAAAGTCTCACCATTACTGGCATCTGAACGTCCATGAGAATGACGTCATACCGCTTGTTCTTGACCGCCTCCAGGGCTTGGAGGCCATTCTCCACTACCTCAACCGTATGATGATACTTCTCGAGAATCTTGACAGCTAATTTCTGGTTGACAATATTGTCTTCTGCCAGGAGCAAGTTGAATGAGCGTGAATTCTCAGAAACCGACGGAGCCGCCCTTCCTTCCAATGCTGGGATCATGCCATTACCGAGATCGATTGGTAAGCATGGGGTAGTCATATAAGATGTGATACCCAGATCAAGAGTAGATTTTAAGGAAACCTTGATTATTGGGCATAGGAGGACTAATGGTATATACTTGAACTCGTCCAAAGTACGCAGTTTCAAGGCCGTTTCCATAGAATCAACTAGTATGACATCGTACATAACTCCCTTCCGTCCATTAGTTATCGGGTCCGGTAAGGGAGCTTCCTCGGCGGTATGAACTACAATAGGCACCAGGTCGAGCATTCTCAACATTTCGGGGATGTCGGCGTTTTCTCGATTTTTGTCAATAAATAGAACATGATGTCCTCTGTAAGGTTTAAGTTGTGGTACGATCAAGCCGAGATCAGTGGTAGCGAGTCGGACAGTGCAGGTAAAGTAAAATGTACTTCCTTGGCCGTATTCACTCTTGACCCAAACATCACCACCCATGAGGTTGACTAATTTCTTCGAGATAGATAATCCGAGCCCAGTACCACCGAACTTTCTAGTTGTTGATCCATCGGCCTGGCAGAAGGTGTCAAAGATCAGATCCAACTTGTCCGACTGAATTCCGATACCGGTATCCGAAACCGAGAATTCAAAGCAATATTCCTTATCCGAACACCGCGACTGGTCGTGCTGCCGGATGGTCAATTTGACCTCCCCGCTCTCCGTAAACTTAATGGCATTCCCGACAAGGTTCAAGATAACCTGCCTTAAGCGGAAAGAGTCGCCAACAACGTGATCTGGGACGACATTATCGACACAGTACACGAGATCCAAGAACCTTTCATTTGCTTTGACGGCTAAGGTCTTCAGGGCATTGAAAACTGTCCCACGCAATGAGAATGGGATCTCTTCCATGACCATACGGTTTGCCTCAACTAAAAGGATATCAATAAATAAACGAATAGCGCCAGGGGGATTCTAGGATATACTCTTTGAAATATCGAGGATGTCATCAATAATAGTCAATAAACTATTGGCAAGGTTGTGGACTATGTTTAGCATCTCTCGTTGGTATTGGGTTAAATCGGTGTCAAGGGTTAGTTGGGTCTGGATCAACGTTAATTTTACCCCTTAACAAGTATTTCCGTCGGAAGAGCTAGCCATACCATTCCGATAATACCATTCATGGGTGTTCTTATTTCGTGTGACATATTAGCCAAAAATTCGGATTTAGTCCTATTGGCCAATTCCGCGGTCTCACGAGCAGCGGTATTCTTCTGGATGCTATCCCTGAGGTTGAAGACCATCTGGTTGATTTTGGTCTTGAGAGCATCCATTTCTCCAGAAGCCTCAACAGTGATAAAGCGATTGAAGTCACCATCTGCCGCAGCGGCAGTGATAGACCCGAAGGCTCTGACCTGGGTGGTGAGATTCTGGGCCATGGTATTGACATTGCTGGTGATTTCCTTCCATAATCCATCGACATCGTTGACTTCAGCCTGCACACCTAATTTGCCATCAATTCCCACATCTCTTGCTACCCGCTTGACCTCTCGTGAGAAGACTTCCAACCGATCCACCATCTTATTAATAGTTGACTTCAAGGCCAAGACTTCTCCTTGAGCATGCACAGTGATCTTTCGACTCAAATCGCCCTGAGCCACGGCGGTGGTGACATCGGCGATACTTCGTACTTGTGTCGTAAGATTGTTGGCCATGATGTTGACGTTGTCGGTAAGATCCTTCCACGTTCCTTCAACATCTTGTACCTGCGTCATGGGGTGTCGTTAACAAACCACCGATATCAGGGGGCAGATCAGGAGAAATCCGTACCCTTGCTTGTCCTCCCAAGATACCATCAGTTCCAACCTCTCTAGCAACCTTGGTGACCTCAGTAGCAAAGTTCTGCAGGCGCTCGACCATCTTATTGATAGTATCTTTAAGCTGTAAAATTTCTCCCTGAGCATGTACATCAATCTTCCGTGACAAGTTCCCTTCCGCCACAGCAGTAGTAACGGAGGCGATACTCCGAACTTGAGTCGTAAGATTTCGAGCCATGCTGTTGACATTCTCAGTAAGAGACTTCCACGTGCCTTCCACATCCTCAACACGAGCCTGTCCACCAAGCTTGCCTTCTGTTCCGACTTCCCGAGCCACCTTTGTGACCTCAGTGGCGAAGTTTTGAAGACGGTCAACCATCTTATTGATAGTCTCCTTAAGTTGTAGGATTTCGCCCTTGCATAACGCGCTCACTTTCTTGGTTAGATCTCCTTCAGCGACGGCAGTAGTAACAGCAGCTATATTTCTGACTTGATCCGTGAGATTTGCAGCCATAGCATTGACGTTGTCTGTGAGTTCCCGCCATGTTCCTTTGACCTGAATACCGCAAACACATCATTAGGATTGAGCTTTATAATAGTGGATAAGGAAAGGAAAAGTCACCTCGCGTATTTCAGCCTGGCCACCAAGGATACCATCGATTCCAACTTCCCGAGACACCCGAGTGACTTCAAATGCAAAAGTACGAAGCTGGTCAACCATGGAGTTGATAGTCTGTTGGAGTTCTAAGATCTCCCCTTGTGCGTGCACGTGGATCTTTCGGGAGAGATCACCATTGGCTACAGCCGTGGTAACGTCTGCGATTTCTCGCACTTGGTTGGTGAGATTGGAAGCCATGACGTTAACTAATCAAACCGCATGTCAGCAACCAATAGCGCCACATCCCATCCCGCATCTACCCCGTGCGCCGGGACAACGCAAAAAAAAAATGAAACGATGCAAAAATGTAAAATGTGTAAATGTTGTAATACCGTTGTTGGTCAATTCCATCCAAGTTCCCTCGACTCCCGCGATCTTGGCTTGTCCACCGAGCCGCCCCTCGGTTCCCACTTCACGGGCTACTCTAGATACTTCGCTGGCAAATGTTTGCAATTGATCCGTCATCGTGTTTATGGTGTTTTTGAATGTAGTGATTTCAGGGTCCATCTCTACAGCATGAACAGTAACCTTTTTGTTCAAATCTCCCTTGGCCACTATTGTCGGTTCGTTCATGCAAAAGTTAGCGATTGTTTCCAAGCAATCCACAGAATCTATCCCAAAGTGACGAGCGAAAACGTACCAGCCGTTACAATCTCCCCAATCTCACGCAAAGCTTTCGAGAAAGCCTCGTTCGCTTGCTGTGATTTTTTGAGCTCCCTATGGAGTCGTTCTACTTTAGTAGCTTCATCTATTGGAAGCTGTGGGGCTTGTTTGGCCTTCTCTGCCTCCTCCATCAAATTCTTCATTATCTTCCGGTTTTCTTGAATCTCCTGCTCTTGAGATTTCACATGCTGATGAAGAACTTCGAGTTGACTCGATTGGTCACTAGCATCGCTCCCGGGGCTACCGCCATTTCTTTGACCGCCCGTCAAACCACCATTGATGGGGATGGGAGAAGGATGACGGCCTGTAGCGCTGAGACCAAAGGGAGATGATGGAGCACCATTTTCATTTGGTGTATCTGGAAAATTCCGATTAACAGTAGCAGCCTTTGCCTCTAAATGACGGATCCGGTGGGTGAGAGAAAGTAGTTCCCGTTCCAGAGTTCGCTTCTCAAAGGTGTCGTGCCCAGGTAGACAGATTTTGGGCTCCTCCCCAGGGCCCTGGTAATCACCCTTCGCGAGAGCCCTCAAGACGGCTGTAGTGGCCTGGTAGACCTCGTCGTTCTGCATAATTATTTCTCTGGTTCACCACCGAGGGCGTCGGGGTGGCAGAGTAAGGAAGGGGTGGGGGGGTAAACGTGTTGAAGAGTCAACCAGAAGACGGGGGGAGACAGGAGTTGAGGATTGTTATCAAAGATATGTTGCTATTTAGGGGTCAGATGAAGGAGGGGTGTGAGGGGGGGCGAGGATAAGGGCGATAGTTGCCCTGGCCTCGAAAGCCGTTACTGCTAAGGTCCCAGAGATTTTCTTTGCAGCGATAGGGCAAGAAAGATGCGGCCGAAGAGGGTTATGAGGGTATGGGGGGCAGAGGGGGTGGGTGGGAAGTGAAGAGAAGGAAAAGAAAAGAGAGAGGCGGGCAGGAGGGGGGGACAGCGAGAGGGAGTGGGAATCAGGACCGGTATTGAAGCTGATTGACTGACGGGGGCGGGCGGTCTATTGGCAAAGGATTTGGCAAGGGAGGAGGGGAGCGAGAAGGAGGAGGAGGAGGAGGCTGCTTCTGCGAGGGAGCGAGCTACGAGTGCGAGAATGGGCAGGGGTAGGGATGTGTGGGGAGCCAGAGCAGTAGCAGCAAGCAGTAGGAAAAGACCGACTCGCGGGCAAGTTAATCAAGGAGCGAAAAGGGAGGGCAGCGACCGACTCGAGGGTAAAATGTGTAGGCAGGCAGAACGAGGGGAGAAGCCGAACGACAAGGATAGCTTGCGAGACAGGCAAGGGGAAAGGGCGGGGAGGGAGTGTGGGCTCAGAAAAGTGAGACCTCCTGCTCAGTCTTCTGCTACCGGTATCATAACTCACTTTTTTATTCACTGATTTTTCCCTCTCGAAATACAGGCAGGACGGGGTACCAAACTTGTAGGCTTCCAGGCGGACATTTTTGTTTTAGGAGGAAACAAGGAGTGACAGCCCACAGCACAATAAAGAAGGAGAAAGAGAACCCAACGGCACTAAAATTCAAAACGGGACTAAAAAAGAATCGGCGAGTGAGTTAGGAAGTATCTGAACGGAGTGCAAGGATCCCAGTTTTACCTCCCCAAGACACTACCGGCAGAGGCCCTAACCGATTTTCTATGGTAAACAATGAGTTCCTCCCCTCAGTTAGGGCATAGAAAGAACGGCGAGAGGGAGAAACAAAAAATGAGCGCCGCTTCTACCAACGATGGCGGGTCCACCGTACGGGGTGATGTTGAAGAGACTCGCTGGATGACAGGACTTGTGCCATTGGAGTTTGGGTCGGTGCAAATGCGCGCGTTCGTAGGGTACATTTGTCCTGTCTGGCTGTCTTCTTCATGTAGAGTGCGAGTGTGAGTATGCGCGCCGCCAACCCAGCGACTGCGAAGCAACTAACCTGCCAGCTGCAACCAACCAACAGTTCATCCATGGAACGCTCCAACTGTGGGACCCCCATAAAGCGGCGAGTGGGAATCCACCTTCTGAAGGCACAGTATGAGCAGCCCCCCCCCCCCATGCATGCTAGGTATTTATCATACCGTCCCCCTTCCACCTCCCGCTGGCACCGTGCTCCAGTCTTCCTGCAACCTCGCTGGGGACTCACAATCCGCACGATGACGATGTCAGCCAAGGGATTACTGTGGCGATTTACCCTCTTTGGTCGATGTCTCACTAATGTCTGATCGTTAATACATGCCTGAGTTCCCCCACAACCATTGGTGTCGACTGTTCGTTCCCTCATTCACCGCTCCTCACTTCAACCTTCCCAACCCCCCCCCCATCCCCTGATATTCACCCCTCATCCCCGCTCAATTTCCTCACTACCGGCTCCATTACCCTCCGTCACCTCCCTCCTCCGTCACCTGTACCTGGAGATAGAGTTACCCCTACCCTTAACATGTGTTGCGTTGACTAGAATTTTGCATTGATTAACTCATGACTCCGACTGAACCCTCGCTCTAGACCACGTGTAATCGTGCAGTTCTCATACATCCCTGTGTTCCTACAGCTACAGTGGCCGCCGTGGGCAGCCACAAGTCGAGGTCGAGGTGGAGAAACTCGTTAAAATCCAACCCCTTCACCCGATTCACGGTGGCTCCTCCTCTTCCCCTCCTCTATCCACCCCAATCCCTCCACTACGATCCCCTCCACTATGGGATAGCCCTAACTTTTCAGCTTGGGGCGATAAGTCTAGATTCTGCCATGCATGATATGATACTTTACTTTCGAAAGCCTATGGTTCACCTTCTGATGCCCACCCCACTTCCCGCGGGTTAGCTCCCGTCTGAAAAGGCCCTGAAACAATCCCTAAAGAGGCAAAAAGAACCCAGCGAAGGGTACCGTGCTAAAATAGCTCCGATGGCGAATTCAAGAGGGAGATAAGGGGGGAAGAGAGGGGGAGAGAAAGGCAGGAAGGAAGGAAGGAAGGGAAGAGAGAGCAGATTGTGGCAGTCAAACAGAGAGGGATGGTTTGCCCCCGTCCGGAAGTAGCCGGTAAGAAACTCCAAAATTCCGGGGCCAAAAAACAATGCCGATACCTCCTACCATATCATACCTTGAAATCTGGAAGGGGCTTTATTCCACCAAACCACTGGCCTTGCCGCAGGATAAAGTTAAACAGGACACCAACACCATTGTTGAAGGCAGGTCAACTATGATAAACTTTCCACTAGCTCTGGCTCGCCACAGCTGAACTGCCGGTGCATCTTTGATTTTGAGCCGCAAGTCAAGCCGCAATATGTATTGGCACTGTAAGGGCACACCCTCCAGTTGACATCGTGACCTCTTCTCAGCCCTCAGGTTTGCCTACAGCACACTGCAGGAAGGGGGAACAAAAAGCGCGTCATCCGTGCTACCAGTTTTCTATCTGCCCCCCCGGGCTTCCCACGCTCGGGTGCTCTATGATACTAGTATTCTCTACCTGCGGTACCGGTGCTCGAGCACGGTACCAACCTCTTCGATGCTTGTAGCAGGCAAGAGGTACCGTACTCGATGTCAGGGGTCGTGAACTTGTACTCGGGTATGGACGTGGATGATCGGACAGACAGGGATTAAAAATATATGTATCCTCATATATTTTAATCCCTGTCTGTCCGATCACCCACGTCTATACCCTAGTATGTCGCCCAAATTGCACGGATTTTTTGCCATATATTTTGTGAATCCCTGTTACCGGGTACTGTACTTCCTACCCGGCGAACCAAGATTCGTAGAATTCATAACCCCTTCCCAGATTCCAGTGATGACAGGCTAGCACTCAATCGATGTTTCCCACACTCTTTTCCCAGACATGTTCCAAGGGAATTATGACCTCCCCGGATTCCTTTCCCGATGCCTGTTTATTTCAAACGCTTTGAGAGCCGATGCCGGTGCTCCGCTAAATGGCAGGTACCATAGCTACTGTAGAGGATCAAGCCGCACTGCACTTGTACTCGGGAAGAGGAAAAAATCGGATAACTTGTGGTGGCAATGTAGGGACTGTGTTGATCAACGGGTACGAGCGTCGACATCCCTGTACCACACAGCGCCCGCGCGCACGGCGGATGTTGAGGAAATTTTGTACGCGAGCGTGTCTATCAAAAATTGGAAGCTCTTGCTCCCATACAGACGGTCTACGTACGGGATCAGCGGAAATACAATGGCGGAACACCCAAACTCACGACCCACCCGAATACACGGTCCCCGCTGATTGGCTTGTAGGCCAGCATTACCAACATTCGACCAATCAGTGGCGAGCTGTCAATTTGGACGGGGTGTATATTTGGGTATTCCGCAATTGTAGTTTTCGGATTTTTAAATTTACTGCCACACCCGAGCACTTGCGCACAAATTAAGTTATGTGCTGATCAACAAAAAAAACACACCAAAATTCGCGGTTAGTTGCGCCATGACTTAATTTGCGCCCAAGTACTCGAGTACATAATGAATTCAAAGACCGTCAGGCCTTTGATATGCAATGGCCTTGTTGCGCTACCGGCAAATGTATTATGATACTTGCCAAGATTAACGTTGTCTACTCAAGTATTGGTGAGATACTTGTCCCACGCTTGGTACCCCCCCGAGTTATTCGTATGATATATACGGTATCATACTAGAACTTTTTATTTTCCAAGCCCACCGGCTGTCTGCTTGCTATCCCATAGGACTTTGTTGATCTTTTTTCCCCATTTTTCGTCCTTCCCCGAGTACTGTAGAGCTGCCAATAATGACGCAAGACGTTTCATTCCGATATGACGAGAAAACCTTCAACATATCAAAAAACCGGCGAAGTATCCTACGAAGGTATTGGATTCCCAACTCAAATCCACCCACACCACAGCCTTATCGTTTCCGATTCGCTTTTCTCTATTACTTTATTTCCAACCTCCCATACATACATACATCCGACGGACAAGGAGCGCCTGGAACTAACTATTCACGCCCTGTGGGGCTCGAAGTCCGGAGGCTCCACCACTCCTTTTTCCCTTTCCCTTTTTCTTTTTTCGTTTCGAAAAATGTGCTGGGGAAAAGAAAAAAAAGAGAATGCCAGAATCTTCATACAGACGAACAAGGCTGCCACGAGGCGGAACTGGCGCACCCCGCACACACTTAATTTACAAGTGAAAAAAGAATAAGACTGTCGCACTGTTAATCTGTAGATCACCGCCAGCACAATTAATTGCCACTGATGAGTTGTTCCAAAGAACGAATGAGTTACCGGTAGTGAATGAATGAGTGAATGAGTGCGTATGGCAGCAACTAACTTACCACCGGCCGGCCTTCGTGATGGTGGCTGCCGTTTCGTAATATACGGCAGCATCACACAGCAGCGCCAATACAATTCCCAAATCCCGTCACCCCCCGCCGGGCATTCCACATCCCGCCGAAACGGTCGATCATCTGATTCCATTCCGGCAACAGTACCGGTATCATACGTAGTATCCCCCCCAGTTGCGCTGAAATCCTTTTGGAATAATACACACAATCACAAATATTGTCAGATTGTCAGTGACAACCAAGCTGTGTCCGTCCAGGATAGGTTTAGTGTGATAGGTTAGTTGTATCAGAATTGCGAAAAACAAGTTAATGAGATCGGATAAGCCGAGCAGGGCCGATCTCATACCGTGTTGGGAAAGCACTAATCTTTCCTATTTTGACTTCTTGTGATGGATTACATTTCTTCGTGCTACCAATTGGATGGAGTGCTTGGTTTTCTATTTGGTGGTACCTAGAGTCCTTGGCCTGGATAGGTTTGCTTTGGTTTTGGTTTGGTTTTCGGGAGAGGATTTTTTGTCGTCTTGGGTGCGTTCCTGGAGGTCTACGTTCTCCTTCTCTATCGGGCTTGAAGGATCCGTGTTTTCTGAGAATGTTTACATGTCTCCTCTTTGTATTAAGGAGGCAGCTGTCATCATTATTGGACCGGTGTTGGGTGGATTACCTCATGTGGTAGGTACTATTAGTTTGGTGTTTAGTGAGAAACAATATCAGATTTCATTCTACACATTTGGGATAGCAATTTAATTTAAAAGAAATTAAGAATAGCCCTTTACCATGTTTGGATATGCCATCTACGGTAATATGAAATCTATAGGAAACATATATTCTGGCTAATTTGGTTTAGTCCATTCAAACACTAAGGTATCATATTATTGTAAGATTTGTTGAGCCAAGTGAAAGGTATCTAGGAGTATATATTAAACTTAGCTATTTCATTTAGTACCTATCTAGAGTATTTTATAAAAAATTTGACAGGTATCATACAATAAAACTATTAAACATAAACTGGACAAATCTTACCGCCTTGTTTCGTTCCTGCTAGAACTTTGTAAGCGGAAATGGGCATTATCTAGTTTTCTATTTTCATCATTCAAAGTGTAGCTAGCAGTTGAGAAAATACTTGCAGGTGTACAAAATGACATTCTGGGGATGATGGGAACAAGGGCAGATCGAAATCTGCTTCTGACTCTTCAGACATTTTGCCTCCGGACATACGAGGCGCCCATGGGATGCGTTCTGCATGTGTCCCAAGCTAAGTTATCACTTTCTGCTGATCTACTGTGGGGATAGGCAGAACTTTGTATCAAGTCGGCTCCACCACCACATCGAATGGGATGCCTTGAGACGGATGCCAGATCGGAACCACTCCCATAGCTAGCCGCAAGATATGAATGTCCAAATTCTCCTCAGGAAGCTTTTGTCTCCGAATCCCGTGATTCCAGGGCTTGCAGAGGTACGGTAGTGGTTTTCAACCACAACTTTTTTTTTGCGCTACCGCAACTGCACTTCCGCCCCGCCCCCACCAAGCACTTTCTCCAGACGGTATGATACTTGTGAAACTTTTTCTCTTTTCTTTTTTTTTTGTCAGAAACCCGTGCTGGTAAATACATGCCTGCATGCCCAAAGGCAGACAACCACATCAGGTTGTACCTGCCTGTCCTGGTGACGTCAGCCGCCTCCCTGATCCCGCGTTGCGACAGCAGGTGAGGGAAAAGGAAAGTACCGGTGCCTGGTCGCTGGGTGTGCCTCATTGGAAACCGTGCTTGCTTCGCAAGCGAGTGACGGCCTATGCCACCGACGTCGGTGGTGCCATTCACACGGTCGACCCGCCCCACGACGCTCGCGTGCGTGCGCATGAGGAGGTCATAGGGTAGGTACGCGCAGATGGGGCATGCGAGGGCCCGGGTGTGAGTTATTCTGTGTGCGTGTGCGGGACCCTGCTTGGGCTGGTAGAGTGGGGCTTTTGTATGCTGTATATGCTTTGGATGTTGTGTGATTTGGGGGTTATAGCATGGCGGCGCAGTGGTATGGTGCGAGAGTGGGGATTTCAGGCATGTTTGGGAAGTTTGAGGGGAGGGGGGAGGAGGGGGTTTAGTTGGGGTGGTTTGGATGTCGCGATTGAAGTTTAATAGTGTGCCTTGAAAGGGTGTGTGGATCAAGGTACCGGAACGTAGATTCGATTGGGTGGGTGATCGGTGAAATTATATGTTTTGGGGCTATGGGGAGTGTGCTAGGTGGTAAATGCGGGGAAGAAGGGGGTGAGAGCGGGAGAAGGATAAACAGGCGGTTCTAGATTGGTGCTAGGTCAATACTGACCTCGTGGGAATGGTCCTTGGGGCAGCAGGTGATCCCGTGATCTCGAAATCAGACGGCGTGGGAGTTATTCTGATCCTATGGGGACCCATGGCCGGGCTGTCCCCAGCAGCTTTTTTCACCTTCCACAGCTCAAGGCTTGTATCTCTTGTGAGTCGATATATCTGAAGACTCAGTGCTAACTGCCGTAAGGTATGCAGAGAAGGGCAGGGAGGATCAGTCCCGGGGAATCTGGCAGAAGGTCTTAACTGGATACCGGTATGGATCCTTCACCCGCCTTTTCGCACAGGAACTCGTTTTCCCGTAACAAGGTGCTGCCTACGCTAAGCCTAGCTGACCCTCGCCTGACAGGCACATGTTTTTCCCACTTTCCAAGTACCGTGTTATAGCGTGGCTGGACCCTCCTCACACGAAGACTCAACGGTAGCAGCTGGCATCCAACAGCGAGTGCTCGCGGGAGTCCCTCCGCTTCTCTGGCAGGTATTATATTCAAAAATTTGGAAAAGAGACCCTGATCCTAGCGTGACAGTCACTAGGGCTACGATCTAGCCAGCCTGCGCGCAAGGGTTATTACTGTATTCAATGATGTGTATACCCGTATGTGGTCTTGTCTAACCAACCCTACCCTCTGACAAACCTCGAAAACACCCACCGGGTGCTCATCCGTCGTTGGTGGTCTTGCCTCGGAGCAGTGTTCACAAGCGGCCACCCGGTCAGGCTCTGGGCCAGGCTGGACCGCCCTGGACTTTCCCAGGGGTTGGGTTTGTCGGGCTGTGGACTGCGGCCCTGCCTCTGAGGTTCATCTGACCGCGCCTGGCCAGACTGCAGATACCTGCAGGCTTCCGAGTGATCGAGCATGATTGCATAGAGATTGGAAATATTGTGTTGACACTGATGTGGATTGGATACACTTAACTACATGTGACTCCAAACGCCCCGGAGGCACAGTTGTAGAACCCGGCCTCCCCATGTCCTAATTGGGACATGATAAAGTAAATCTAAATTGGCATCACCGACAATGCCCTAGTATTCTCAAGAGCCGTCCTGTATCTACTAGTAAATCTTATTGCACCTTGGAGAGCCATGTGCTGGAGAAGAGGCCATTATTAAAAGCGGCGAGATAGGATACTAGTCAGAGAGTAAGAGCGTAGTGATAGGTAGTTTATCTCCATGCTGTGAATATACCGGGTGATAGGTAATTACCTAGTATGCACACTACTGGGAGCACATTAGAGATAATACGTTATTATATAGTATCCAGAGATGGAACCAGCAGAAGATATCTCTAGATATTCCATGTCGTTGGAAACCGCGCCAGCACCCTTGTGTTTTCGGTGTCCCGAGTGATGCTCCGTGACTGCTTGCATCATCCACCTATGTCTACACCTATTTCTACACCCCTCTTTCTTCTACTTCTGTTCTTCTGTTCTTCTCTTCTCTATTTAATCCCTTTCTTTCTTTTCTATAAGTAATGTAAATTACTTGCTTGCTTTGGCCTCCGCGAGAGAGGTTGCCTAGCACATGGATATAAGCGAATACCTGAGAAAGTCTTCAGGCATTTGAAAATGTTTACAGCATCTCTAGGTACTTGCGGGCATCTTCAGATATCGACAGATATTTGTGGGCATCTGGCGATGTCAGCCGCCCATTCACGAAATATTTACTAATCGGATGGCATATACAGAAAGCATACGGGCGCCGCGAGGCTTCCTCAAAGCCTGACTTACAAAGCTGCCCGGTTTCGCTTTGACCTGGCCCGGCCTGACTGTATCTCGGGTGACTATCCGCAGGCTAGCGTGGCCGCCTGCGAACACTGCCTGGGCGCAAGTAGAACCCCAAACCGAGTGAGATTCTATGCACCTGAAGTCCCCCAACTACTAATGACCAAGGCGCTGTTTGTACAGTGCCTAACAGATAGGGAAAAAACTGAAACCCGGCACTTCCACATCCCTTAATGGGGTTCTCCCCCCCCCCTCTTCCTTCTGTTCGATCACAGATGTTGACCAGCTTCACTGATGAGTTTCAAATATACAGTACTGTAGGTATCCTCAATATACACCTTGACGCCAAGGGCCTGCACTTTTTCTGGGGCTTAGCATTAAGGTGTCCGGATACTAATGAACCTCTCGAGTGCGTTAGCCCCCTCCCATCCCCACAGCGCAGGTACAGCCAAAAATGGGGGCAGAAGCCCCCGAGCCGCTACTTGTCCTGGGCAAGAAATGCCTAAAACAGGGATTAAGGAGATGCGTGGTGGGAGGGGTCAGTGCCTATTTAAGCTTCAATGCAAATATACACTCCTTGTTTTCGGGTGCTTCATACCTAGGACGGGGACCGAATGGTAGGTTATCCTACATGCCTGCTTCTAGGAAGCCGGCGGGGGAGAAAGCGAGGGAGTAAGCAAGTGTCGATGTGACTCCTTGGCTCGCTAGGTTAGGGTAATTTTTCTCAGCGGCCTTCACCTTCCTGTGGCTCGGTTCGGTGATCTATGATTTGCGAGTCTTAAGGCTGTAGCAATGATATGGGGTCGCACTAATTTAACGGGCACGTTGGGAGGGTGTGGGCTCGGTTGATGCTTATCAATTGACTCGGGATTCCGCTATCTTGGCGGATGAGTGGCTCTTGAGGTGAGATCCGGAACGAACTGAGGATGGGTTCTGGAAGGTGGTATAGGGCTGCTAAGGGAGAGGAGGAGGGAGAGGAGGCATCGTGGATTTTTGGAGTTACAGGTTCTGAGTTTGAGAATCGGGCATGGGTTGTGGTTTGTGGAGTGGAGGTGAGGTGAGTGTGCGTGCATAGGCTTGGGAAGAAGAGATGTTCCGATTGGTATTCAGCATGGGCGCAAGCATAAAAGACGGAATACGAAAAAAGCGATACTGGGGAAACTCCGCACGTCTCTGTTTGTTCCCCGGTCTCACAATTGCCTGGACGGCTTCCCCGTAGTCCTCTTGTCAAAGCTAGTGTAGGCTGGGGGCCTTAGAAATTTCGTCCCTTTGGACCCGCTATTTCCCCGCTAGGCAAATATTACGACATAATTTCCTTTGTCCGCAGAGCGTATGGCATATCTCTCTTTAGCATACACGGACCTCTGTTGCGCTAATATGCACCTCTAAAGTACTGGCTCAGAACTAACGCGAGAAACCCAGTCATCAAAGATCACTCGTGAATTTCCAAGTTGTGGTTCGAGAGCTAGAAATGCATAATACTTCTTGTGGTCTAGTTGGGCGGCTGTTGACTATTGTCCGACTGCAGTGACCCCCCCCCCCTTCTTGAGGATCTTGGGGCTGTCCTAGACTGGGTAGGCCTCAGTCGGCCGCAATCGGCCAGGATTGTCCCCGGCACCAGGTGAACACAGAGGTACTAAAGTGGGAGTCTGCTAGGAAATATAATAAACGAAAATAAAGTACAGCAACCTAGTGCCCATAGGATAGTCAGCATGACTGACAGGGGGATAAGGGGTGTTCTCAAGAAAGAAAGCTTAATCTATCATCTACCCATAGAAAAACGAGCCCTTTGTTTGCAATCCTGTTCAAGTTCCTGTCCCCCATTCTGTGGTTTGCAGAAACAATGTAACATCAGACCACAGGTGGCTCGGGCGCCCTCAGAGTGCGATTCACCTAGCCTCGGACGGGGCTAAGGTCGTGCACCCGGTCTAAAGACAGGACGTTTTTTCTCTTTTGTGACCCTTAGGCCGTCTTTTACGGGCTGGACAGGAAGCACTGCTATGCATATCCCACCTGCGATGTAGGATCTGCGATTTTGCATAGGCTCCTTGTCTGTTAGCTCAAGGACGTTTCACCACACCACACCATGCTTCCCAACAAGGGGGGGGGCATGAGTGAACAAGAGAGCTCATGAATGCTTAGTTCAACTGTTGCTGTTATCCACACGGTGAGTAAGGTGGGGAGAGGGAAAAGAGGGGAGGAACTCACCAGAAGCCCAGAACCTGGGATTCTCCCATGGCCAACCACAGAGCGGATGGTACGCTAAAATCCGATTGCGGCTTTTCGCAATATGTTTGATACCTATTACACATTCATCAGCCCTGGCATGCCGGACAGCCTTCAGCTGTACATCTGTAGCCCGCAATTCTTTCCAAGCTCCGCCCTTTCCACAGCCAAACGCACCTTTTTTCCATCACCGATATCCCAATTGCGATTGCGCTTTGCTATAATATCTATTAAATATTTAGTGCGTCGCAGGAATAGACCCATCCTTAAAAGAAGGGCAATTATAATCCTTAATCACTGACAGCCAACGGTAGGATCCGCTCATGCACTATTAACCTCAGGTGAAAATTTCAAAAAAGAGCAAGATAAGTATTTGTTCCTGTGATGATATGATGTGAAAATGCCTAGCTGGCGCAGTGGTTAACATGTCAAGAAACTAATAACCTTCTGTGCAATTAGCAGGAGCCCAGGAGTTCGATTCCCCTCAAAGGGAGTTATTATTGAACGATCCGTCACGTAGGGCAGGAGATTTGAGAAAACCCTGCCCTACAGGAACTGGGAGACTGAAGACCTTAAGCCTTTCCAATAAGGTTGTAGCGCAAATCAGACCTGCTGCGAGGTGGTAGAATCCGACTCTGGACCACACCCGTAAGGGTGGGGTCTGCGATCGGCGGGGCAGTAGAACAAAAATCAAAAGAATATTTTTTAAATTTGTCCTCCTTTTTAAAACAAGTTGTTTTGCCTCCTTTGGCATTGGGGGGGGGGGGGACAACCACAAATTCTAAATGCTACATAGAGCCGGATTTTCTACTATCATCGTGCCAAGAAGGGGTGGGGGTAATAAGACTTTTATCATCTTCAGTTTCCCCTTCAACCAAGTCGATGAGAAGCATAGGGGAGCCTTCTCTCAGGGCCTCCCGCTGCGAGGAGATGGCAGGGTTTAGGCTGACGGTTCAAAGTTAGGAGTGGAAATGCTGCAGAAAGCTCATAGCTTCTTTTCCATTGCTTTTTATTAAAGTTGAGGGGCTTCCCTTTTTTTGCAGTCTTGTCTTAAAGTCATCCAAAGTTTAGGGGCGGCGGGAAAAGTAGCGGGGTAATTGGGGTGCTTTTATGCCACCTCAAGAAGTCCTACGCAAGTATTATCACGGGAGCTTTAGGCCACACCCCATATTCTTCCAAAAGAGGACCTTGAGGGATCCCCCCGAATCAAACATCAAAACCTGTCATGATCCATCCGCTGAGGGTCGAGGGGTCCCGGTTTCAGACAAGTGCTGTTGCGGGTCATCCCCAGTACTCAAGTGTCTATAAAAATTGGAAAACCCAACCCTTGTCCCTGATGGTGGTGAAATAATCTCTCCGTTACGATTGCGGTCGGAAGTGTAGAGGGGTACGATACGTTCTTTATTGTAGGTTGCTAGCAAACTGCTGCTTAAACAAGGGAGGGGACAATCCCGCATCTATGAGACTATGCACCAGTTTGCATGCCCCCAATGCACTCGTACCCACACTTCTGAGCTCCCTCAACGTTTCAATACTACAACGCTCTACTACTACTACTAGGACTATCACACGATTAGTCCCTGGGGAGACCTGCATAGGATCAGCAGAAATAGTTTACTGAACCTTTACCAACACACCTAAGCGCGCGGAGGCATGCCTCATTTCATTCAGTATACATGACCAGCTGGACTGGGCCCACAAGTACACCTCCCCCAACACGTCCATCATTAGGATCTGAAAGTGCAGGAGGGGTATGTATCCGGCCATACTTGGTAATCTATAAAACTTTCGGGTGTTGTGGCGTCAGTACTAATCAAGGCCATGATGCTTTATATAATAAGCGCTGTGGCGCGGAACTCATATCTTATTGTAATAGTGTTCAGGGCTTTGCGCTCGACTTTCGGGTCTGATGTCACGAGTATTTTAGACCTTATTACTAAGTCAAGGGGAGTAAACAGGATGGGAGCCGGGGCGTCAAACGGGGGTATTCAGTGTGGGAGAAGCCCTGTGCTCAAAGCTCTATTATACTTCATGGCGGGCTCAATGCCTCCAGCGTCGGCTCCTCGAGAACTCGAGGGAGCTGGGGGAGAGATTTGCGGTGACCTAGGGCTTGAGGTTTTCAACGCAGAAAGGCATAGCTCTGGATGTCTGTTGATTCTGTTTTTCTTTCTTTTGTATTTCCTCCTTTTCTTCTCCTCTGCCTAGCTTGCTAGGAATGCCTCACTTTTGTCGAGTGTAGGAGCCAGGGGAGAATGAGGGGAGAGATCTAATTAGATGGATTATCAAGGGATCAGATCGAACTTTTTGATAGGCCGCATAGTACATAATAGAGACTATCATACTATGGCCGCCATGATTGGGGTATTTCTGTATAAACAAGTCATGCGGCGAGTGATGGTTTATGACTCCCCTCTCGTCATGTCACACTTGTAGTCTAAATGTCCAGTTCGTGAGGGTGAGGGGGCCAGTGGCACGGCTGTTTAAAGGGGAGAATTTCCCACTATGTGTCGTTCCTTTAGCTGGTGGGCTTCACTTTGGGTTGCCGCATTGGATTTACCTCTTTCCTTGTAGCACTCGGGAGGCTGCCACTTACTTACTCTGAGTGAAAGGATGCTAATCTCGGTATAGGCGCTCAAACATCAGAATCCTAGCCACCATTAGAATGTGGATTTACAATTGCCTTGGTTTATAGTTGCACCCTCTGTAATATATTCATGGTCTCCCCTCCACGCAGCGTATACGAGCCGGAGGGGTGTGTACATTGTGGGGCAGACACATTACTACCATACATATTGACACTTTTCTTACTTGTGTGTTCATTCAGAGTCGCTACTTGCTCGATCAGATATGGCGTGGTTTCTTCTTCTCCTTTCTTAGGGGTTATTCTCTCCTGCTTACAATCAAAAAAACGAATCATCCCAACTTGCCCTGTTCTCCGTAGGCAAAGCATAATAATAATAAGAGCCACTGGTATGAACTCACCACCCAATAAACCACTAGGAAGGAGAGTTCTCCGAACATAGGATTCACTAATATCTGTATATTTCCCTCGGACGTAGAAAAAAAAGGGGAGGAAATGAAAAGAGCTCAGAGATAGATGGATAGATATATTACGTGGATAAGCGTAATATTTTGTATGAACCCCCTTCCTTCTCGGTAAAGTTTTATACCCTCTCTCGTGTTTTCGGTCATCTTATCTACGACATCCTAACCCAACCTTTCCTCTCCTTTTGTGTAGCTCTCTGCAAGTTCTTTCACATTTCTCTATCACTTTTCGGGAGAAGAAACTTGAAGTCACTGCCCGAGCACTTTGAGTATGTGCTGGAAATTGCCAAAGTCATTGGGGTCTGGAAGGTTGGAAGGATGACCGTATCTAACTAGCCTATGCCTCCTGATGCGCCTGTTAACTTGCACAGAAATGTGAACTTGTAGAATATATTAACTAGTCTTGTTGTGACTAAGGACCCTTGGGATATTGTAAATAAGCAAATGGAGCAATATAAGACTCGAGAATCTGATAGGCATACTAGATAGTATTTGTACCCAGCCTATTTGCTATGCTTATTTGTTCTTTTAAGCCAGCGCGGTATTAATACTTCTACAAGTTACTTTAGTGAAGTAGGATTACTACGGATGACAGCAGTACAAAAGGGGTATATATATTTTTAGATAGCCTTGTTATTAGCCTAAGTCACGCCCAAAAACGACTTTCCTACTATGATAACTCATCAGTTGTCCTTCAACGGTTCCGCTGACTAAACCTCTCAATGAGATCTTTTGCGTAGTCATCTCACCACACATTGAAAAGACTATGTTTTCTTAGCGGCCTACATAGTGATTGCGCGTATCCTTAAAACATCTATCATAGCACCTTGTGAGATCAAACCGGTTTTTCTGCACCTATTGACCGGCCATGACTCCCCTAGGAAACTTCACCTTGTACCAATGTCTCCACTCCCTGTCCTCAATGATCCTTAGTTTCTACGGAGACACCAAGTTCAAGTGATACTTTGCCCAGGTCCATGGTAATTTCCCACACGCCAAGTATTCCCCCTCTCCTGTTTCCCTCGCTACACTCCTATGACACCAATTCCCAAGCCCCCCCCGCTCCCAATGGCTGGCAGGAGAATATCTCCTTGGGCATTCATTGGCTCCTTCGAGAACAAACATTGCCCTGCGAATCTTCCAGGCATAATTGGAGGACCGGTATATGTCGGCCCCACCCCGACCAAAGGTAGTTCTTGGTCGCCCAACACACTAGATATTACCTTGCCCAAATCACGGCAGTCTGGATAGGCATTCTAGCAATGTAATCGCTGTAGCCACCATCAGTAACACCCCGTCAGGTGGATCTCACGCCAGTCTCATATCCTATCTGCCACAACAATATATTGAGCAATATCCGACGCCCGATGCCATTTCTCAGGGACAGTAGGCCAGTGTATAACATCCTCTCGGTACACGCTCCACCGCCGCCCAAACTGCGAGTTAAACCCACTAGACAGAGCGTAGCAAACAAACAAACAAACCCCAACCCTCCAGCCACACCCCCCCTCCCCTGAGCAGCCCATCTCAAACAGAACAATAATAATTAAACCCAGCAACCAATTACCGCCACTACCATCCATTCCCGCCCCTCTCCCAGTTCTCCTTTTTTCAGACCCTCAAGTTATTCCCTCAAAACCAGACAACGAACTGCCCTCATCAACTCGGCCTGAAATTTCCAACTGGTCCATCCGCTCGCCTCGTCCTGAGTTATTCACTACTATCATATCATACCACCGCTACCTCTCCCTCTCGCCTCGTAAAAATAATAATAATAATAATAATAATAAAGAAAAGAAAAAAAAACCCCGCTCTTTTTTTCCCGTCCCGCTTCAACACATAAACCAAAACCAACCCCACAACTCTACCAATTCTATCACTCGACCCCACCACTTCTTCTTCTTCTCCGCCTTCTCTCTCTTTCTCCCACACACACCTCACAGCAGTCTAGATTGGCCAAAGCCCTCCCCCTCTGCGAAGTCCCCCCGCTATTCACTCGCTCGCTCCCATCTGCATTATGCCGTTTGCTCTTTTTTTTTTCTTTTTTCTTTTAACTTTTTCATCACACTGCGCTATTCAAACTATCAGATATCATCCACCACGGCCGCATCCGTACAATACAATACAATACAATACAATACAATACAAACCTCCCACAGGCCATCACGAGTTCTCACTCGCTACATCCATCCCACCTGCATGACCCACACCCCCCCCCCTCCATTCCTTCCTTCCTAATATGCATCTCAAACACCCGAGTCACTGCACTCACTCACTCACTTCTTCTCCCCCCCCCCCCCCACTCATCACTCATCACCTGAGCGAAATCTAAATTAAGTAATAACCGGGCATGACAGAAAACAGAACAGAAAAGAATGCTTCCCCCCCACCCACACATCCATCCATCCGTTTGTCCATCCATCCATCTATCCATTTTGTCCACGACCAAATACCGGTACAGTACATACATACATACATACATACCGTATGGACAGCGCGTTATTGTGTGACGTATATATAGTATCTATACTGTAACTGTAACTGTGGACCCGGAATTTTTGTCTCGTCTGGTTTTTTTTTTTTTACCATCTAGCGGAAAGTGCCGTGATAAGGGTATGATACTTTACTTATATACATACATACATATATGCATACAGTACATACATATTATACATACATATCTAGTACATGCTTTGTATTCGGTGAACTTATATGGTTTTTGTTTTTTGTTATTTGTTTTTTTTGCTAGGGCGAGAAGGCAGCGATCATCCGTCGTCGTCGGGTAAGGCTTGAAAGTAAATGTATGTACTGTACGGTATCGTATGCATTACCGGCATTACGATACGATACTCGTGTCACGCCCCCCCCTCCCACCCTCCCATCCGGCGGCACATTCCTTCTTGCTGAGGTGGAAAACCTAACCCTGTTCGCTTGGTTTTGGGTTCGGTCTAGTGCATGGGTTATCACTCGGGGGTGTGTACTGTACTGTGGCTTGGGTTTCTATGGGTGGTTCTCTAGACATGTGCGCTTCTGGATGCTATGCGTTGGGTGTTGGTTGGTTGGTGTGGATCTGGACAGTCCCTCTTTATCGTACTATGCCCTGAATGCACCCATCAGCAAAACTCTGGTTATATGATGATATTGTGGGATGGTTGGAGAAAGCACAAACCCCCCGATATCTACCTACCTATGCACCGCACGCGGATAGCAAACAATCCCTGGATTCAGCGCCACGGGGCTTTTGGTTCCGAACTTCCTTCCTTTCTTGTACTTCCCAAGTAAGACACTCGTCCAAACTCATGTGGGAGTGAGGGGGAAAAGGGGGGAAAGGGGGAAAAAATCAAGCAAACACAAGCTAGCCATTTAATGCGCCACTCGGCTGCGTACTAAATTTAAGGTCGATTCTACCTTGTAGCCATCTCGGGGATTCAAATTCTTGCTTGCTTGCTATGAGACTATTGTCCAATAATATTCTAAACCGCCTCATCCAATGCAACTCCCACCCCTCATAGGCACCATCCTGAACTACCACCACCACCGCCCTCGTACATAACTTTTCCTAACGTACGGCACACGCTCACAATACATTTTTCCATACCCGAAGCCCGAAACTGAAAAAAAACCAAACCCGGAAAAAAAGGAAAAATAGATAGATAGATTACCATATAAAAGAAGCGAAAAAACCGATCAGAACTCAATCGCCCCAGGAAACAGGAAAAGCCCAAAAAAAGGAAACAGTAGCACCTGATCTACCTGACTGCTCGCCCAGAATGAAAGTAGAAAGCACGAAAAAGTTAAGGGAAAAACTGTACTAACCAAGCCAAACTCATTCGAACTACTTTTGGTTTCTTTCTCTCTTTCAAAAAAGTCCCAGAGATCCCCGCCCCGTCCAGGAGAACGCAGCTAGAAAATAGATTACCCACTGTTAAACCCTATCTTGAATAAAAGGAACCGCAGTGAAACACCCCTTTTATCAGGCAATGCGACGAACGCGGTGAGGTGAACATATAGAGAGAGAAAGCGATGAGAGAAATATCAGGCAAATATCGAAGGCAGGGGGAGGAAAACGATATAGAGGTCGGGTAAACACGGCCCAAACCCAAAGAACTAAGCGACACAACAAAATCCAGCAAGCGGGTGAATAGCCATTGTGATGGAAGTAACAAAAAGCGGACAGAGAACGCGGTACCTTACCATTTCCCAAGCACCGAGTGATCGATCAGCAAGGCACAACACGGGTGGTATGACGCTGGGTTGTTCTAATAAGAGAAGCCAAGGGCAACCTCAACGGAGAAACGAAGAGATAAAATAGTGAAACCAATTTGACCAACTAAATAGCTAAGTGAATAGAATAGATAAACACAAAAACCCACCTTGGTACAAGACTGTGCTGTGCGGGGGTGAAGAAAAGAGGTAAAACTTATAGACTAGAAGAGTAATGGCCAAGGCGAGATGTCCAAAGAAAACAAAGATATAAAAGGGAATGGGGGCGAGAACCAAGAGTCGTTTCAACCAACCTCCAGAGCCCCTATTCTATTTCTAGGATCCCTAGATCAAATCTCCCTCTAGTCCGCCACGTGAGCCGCAAGCAATTTTGTTACAAAATCATGATGTCCTCCAATACTCGACCTTGAGTAGGTCGGTGAGTACGCAGAGCTAGAAGTCGAGCTTGTGCGCATGGTCGGCGCAGGAGTATTCACCTTTGAACCACTTGGGCCAGTACCAGCGCCTCCAGCGGTACATGCACTCCCACTGCCACCTGCGCTAGTGCTAGTCCCACTACTTCCGCCCGCCCCACCCGTGTTTGCTCCGCTACTGCTAGACTCCGAGTCACTGCGTACCGATTTTGGCTGCTGGGAGAGTGGTTGTAGAGGTTGTGAGGGGAATGAATCAAAGCTTGAGTTTAAGATGCTGCTGCTGTGTGGACCTGACGGGAGGAGTGAACTGTTTGACGACGAGAGAGGGAATATGGGACTCGTGTTTGTGCTATAAGAGTTGAGGGCTGGGGGGAGTGGGAGGGCTGGGGGCATGATAGATTGGGTTGGTTGTGAGACTGTAGGGCTCAAGTAGGAGAGCGGGGGAGAAATGCTCGTGGGAGAAGCCTTGGTGGTTGGGATAGTGAGGTTACCGCTAGGCGCAGAGGTTGTGGTGAATCCCGGATCCCCAGCCCATGGGGAATAACCCCGCCCCACTATTGGAGGTTGGATACCCTGAGTTACGTAGTTGCCCGATGTGAGGTCATTCGCACCGCTGCTTCTTAGACTAATGTTGTCCGATTGCGTCCGGTAAGGTAAGGGGAGCGTAACCCTATCTGCTAGTGTGGTTCTCGGGGAAACGCCTTCCGGCAATGAAGACGAGAGTGAATTCAAAGCCGGAAATATAGTATTATACCCATCCAGCGATGTGTGCGATGACATGCGAGCGCTCGGAGCAGAGATGTAGCTCTGCAAATTTGGTCCCTGTTCCTGGTCAAGGTAGAGGGAGCCTGTTGGTCTACCACTGGAGGTCAATGGCGACCATTGTCCCTGCTGCCCGCTCATGAGAGAGCTAGCCGTGGCTATCTCGGGCTGGAGGAATTGAGGGTAATTCCCACTGTACAGGTCCCCACCTGACATTCCACTTCCACCGCCCGCCCCACTAGACATGTCCCCTTCGTACGAGCCTCTGTGGGAGGAAAGACCCATACCCCCACCCAAAATCAGACCACTCCCATCCGCACCACCAGTGCCACCGATTGTATCTTGATGATGCACTGGTTTTAGAGACATCACCTCGCTCGACAAACCACTCGGGTTGATTGTGTGATGCCTCATGGAGAGCTGGCCCATCAAATGCTGCGAGTTGAGGCCGTGATGGTGATGCAACGCGGAAGATGGTATATTGGAGTGTGGGTGCACTAGAGCGAGTGATGTGGACGACGAGGACGCCGAGGATGAGGAGGAGTATGGGTGAGGGGGGAGGTCGATTGCCGCCGAAGAGACCTGCTCATAACCAGTCACCATGAGCATATGGTCCGGTACGAGCTCTGCCATTTCGCACTGCACCCTCAAGAAGACGCAAGTTCCTTGCGTTACGCTAGCTGCCTTGCAATTACCGCAGCCGGTATTATCCCCAGGGTCCCCACTACATCTGATCTTGCGCTTGCGGCATCGCCCACACTGAAATTGAAACAAAGCATTTATTAGCTAAGTGTTTCCTTATGGAGCAAGAATTGTGTGGGGTCGAAGGGTAATATAAAATCAATATAGAAAACCCCAACAGTAGAGGGAAACCAATGAGTTTGCGTGTAAACACTAGCTTTTTCCGAGCGATGCTGCGAACTCGGGCAACAGTTCCCTTCCCTCTCTTTCTCAGGGAGGGGCAGGTATAACCCAGATAAATAAGGAGAAGGAGAAGGATTGAACCTACAGCTACCTGGATCCGACGCCTAGGGGTGCCACTGCTATTAGCGTTCGTGCTAGTTCCGTGAGAGCCAGACCCGGACCGCGAAGTCTGCCTAGTCATTGGATCTGTTCGGGGGTTCTGGCGGCACAAGGATAGCGCCATCGACCCGTCGCGGGCCACGGGAGGAATTGCCCTAGGCGGGCGGTATTCCAAGGAAGGATCGTTTGCATAGGTCAATTGGTTTAGTGCATGGCGAGTCATGATTTGTTCGCCAAAAGGCGAACCTGAAGATTCCCGAGATCACCGCCAGAACAAAAAACTTGGAGTAATAGTGAGGGATGTTTTTCGAAAGGCCTTAGCTCCGATAGGAAGATAGAAAATGGTACTGGCGCTCTCGTAGGTTTGAATGGGGTTGGTAAGCACGAAAGTATCTGGTTTAAAATTCTCTACCGCAATATAAAATAGCCCAACCGCAGGCCTGGATAGAGGCTACCAGAGAGTAGAAATGAGTTTGAGCGCAGGAATGTGAGAGAGAAGCAGATATTGGAAGGAGAAACGGGAATATCGGGAACTGAAAATGGATGGACGGACACTCGAAGGGGGTACACGACGCACCGTCTCCGTCCGGCAGAGCTGATAGTAAGGAATATCGGGATAGTAGTGTGAGATTTGAGGTAGAAGGGGGGGCGCGAAGGGAAGGGAAGACGAGATAGAGAGGTAAAGGCACAAGAAAGAAGGATTAAGTATGGGATGGGGTCGTAGTTATAGCCGAATAAACACCCACAGAATGCTTCTAGGGAAGAAAACGAGGCAGGAAGGTGTCTAGGAGGGGAGGGGGGGAGGGGAAGAGTGAGAAGCGGGGGGGGTACTGTTTGGGAAACCTCCCTGCAGTTTGGAAATACCTGAAGTATGGTTTGATTATGAGAATTTCTAAAATATGTATCAATGTAATTTCCAGATATTGGCTTGACTTACCTACTTGCACGACAGTATCATAGAGTTTGATCACTGGCAGTTGAGGTCAAGCTGCCGTGAGAGATGCGAAAGCATATTCGAGCCAGGGAGATGCTGAGAGAGTGGCCCGGGCGCCTGAGTCCTGACAGGTCCCGTGCTTGTTTGCCCTTCGCCCACTCTCCTTTGTCCGTGAAAAAATAAATACCTTAGGGAAGTTTGCAGCTGCCTGAAGTCGCCAGAGTCTAGCTCCAGGGCGTGGAAAAAACAAAAAATATATGTATATATAAATTCCCTTTATCTGCGTCTGCTATCTCCCCTCAGTCGCTGCAGCCATCCATCACTTACCATTGGCAACCGAAACACACCTCTACTTGTAGAACGAAGCGAGTACCGTGCGGCTAGGGTCAGTATCGCACTGGGCCCAGTGCACTGGGAAAATGGTTGTGATAAACTCCCCAATCATCGATTTAACTATAGCTGGAGGGGATCAGAGGGGCGAGTGGAGTCTTGTCGGGACGGATGGGGAAAACAAGTCCAAGTCGTGTATGTTTGGATCAGGGCCATAGACTAGGGGGAAGCGCTGTCGGTTGTCCTCCGTAATCAATTACAGGCAGCAGAACCCATAGCACAAGTGCACGGTGGGGCCGCCTAAAAGTTAAGAGCAGCACTGTATAGCTGGTAGAAGGAGTGAGAAACAAAAGCTATGCTATTCCACCAGCATAACCCAACCAACAGTAATCAAAACACATAATTCACTCTTTTGCAGACAAACGTTAGTTGCAAGTAAATTAGCTTTCTAACATCTCTTCTCTTCCAGTGCTCCCCCACATCACATAATTTCCCATGCTGATGAGTGCTCGGGGAATTTCTGTCATCGCTGCAATTATGATTGGCTCTACTTTCCCCAAGGAATACGTTAGAAGCAGATTCCGGACACCATATGTATGCTGTGCATCTCGAAAACCCAAAGCAGCCTCACCTCTCCCTCGCCCAGCCAGATGTTTTTTCTCAGGCCCGTCTATGGAGGCCTCAGCGCCTTCCCCACAGTTCCCAGAAAGCAAAACTCAGTCCCCACCCCCCCCCCACCCCTTCTCTCGTTCTAACAATAGAAAATGAGGAACCTGAAGATTTCTCTCTTTCCGTCAGATTAGAAGGTTCAGTCACAGCTTTGGGTCGGAACTGGGCTAGGAAATTGAATCAGTTGCGCAAGAGCCCGAGCGCCGTTTGCACAAATAATGTCAGGCGATACGATGCCCGCAAGAAGGAGCATAAGGACTGGCTGCAGGGTCAGTACGACAAACGAAATGTCTTCTCCCTCAGATGGCCCCCGTCCAGCTCATCCACCGAAGACACAATAAAAAAAAAGCAAACCTTTTGTCAAAGGATTCGCGTCGGGTAGCTGCTGCCTGTGGAGATAATTATACGATGTGTAGCACAACTTGAAAGACAGCCCTAAAGTGCGAAGTCTAATCAGGAGCGCAGAAAATTCTGCGCAGCAGTGTGACCAATCGATTGGGCACGAAAAGGCCGGCCACTACTCTTCACCCCGTTTGAACATAGAACAAAGGAAAACAGGGTGGTTGAGGAGGTCGGGTTCGTGCCTCCGCAGCTTCTCGAACAAAAGCCACGAACTAGTTTTTATTTTGATTCTCTTTCTTCTCAGGTTGGCAATCACTCTTCCAGAATAGAAGTTGACAGAGGATCGGAGGCAGTTATGGCGATGCCAAAATGGTGAGTGGTAGGAAGGAAATGATTTTGAACCGCTTTCGAGGCCTATACCCCCACTTGAAGGGCCCCAGCAATCAACTTAAGGGATAAGTTGTGTGACAGTCAACTAGGAGGTAGCTTCCGAAGCAAGATTTAGACCCTCAGTAATTTGGCAAAATGGCGCTTTCCCCATTTTCAAGTGGAAAAAGTCACCGGACGAAAAAGGGCGGACTGCTCCACCTTCACCCAGTCATTTTGACCCATACTGATACTCTTTTGCCACACTAGAGCTCGGGGGTCCTGATACGAAGCCCTAATAAGAATGACCAAGAATCTCGGGCCAGTAAAATTGGCTTATTTTTCTCGGCCGCATGACGTCTCCCTAGATATAAGGTCGGGCCTTAGATGTTCTCGCCTTATTAGTAAAATAGAAATAAAAAATAAAAATAAAAAACCTCACCCCATCGCAGCTATAGACTAGGCATAATACCTTCCGTCCTACCAACAACTTGACATGATCTTCAGTCAACTCATCAGCACGATAATACATTATCGTGCGAGCTCAACGTGCTTTGGGTTCATCGCCCAACTACAAGACCGCTCGGGTCAAAGGGGAAGTATCAAAAATGACCAATCCGGTAACATCAACGTTAAAAAAGGTTGATTACAGTCCCGCGTGCTAGCGATAGGATCTCCTCTATTCGCGGATAAACAGCAATCTTCGGACAGGAATTAAAATGAAAATAATAACAATAATAACTGAAGATGCAAGGAACCTATATGCTTGCTCCCCCTCAACGTTCACGATCTTTCCGTCGCCGGTTGACGGGGAGATGGAGAGGGTTTTTTTACCTTGTCGTTTTCTCACACAGACCACCTCTTGTAACCCATCTACCACTGCCACATCACAAAGTATCACTAAACTGAGATACAACAAAACATGAGGCGATAGCGCAATTTCAAAGATGTCCGCAGGTGACGACTCAGGAGACGTATCCTCGTTATCGTAATCAGGAGCAAACCCATGCAAAAGTCTCCAGAGGCTTCCCAGAACTATCACCAACCTTTTAAGGCACGCATAATATAGCAGGCCACGTCCGCCCATACTCGGGTGTGCCCATTAAAACAGGAAAATACAGCCCTTGTCTCCAATAAAGGATTGTATTCCCTCGTCTGTGCCGAATTTCACATTTAGCGTGGTGATAGGCAAGACCACACCCCAATTAGTTCAAATATCACCTGTTGAAGGAATGGGCTCATCCATAGAGAGTTAGCCCAGCCAATCGACGAACTTGATCTTCCCCTTGAAGACAAACCACTGCCCACACATCCCGAGTTAGGAGGTGGAACAAAACCAGTGCCTGAAAATGGTTTTCTGACTTTTACTAGCACACCCCGAGCACACACCCTTTGCACCAACTTAAAAACAAAAAAAATTAGTAGCGGGTATGAGAGTAACATAATCGAGATTCTCTAAGGGCAACTTCCCGTACTTCTCCAGGGTGAGAATAACAGCTTCCGGAGATCGACATAAGTTAATCTAGGCAAGCCCGTTATTATTGGCAAGGCGTGGGAATCAGATGCGGGTGCACAGAGCATCGAAATCCGGGCGGTATTTTTTGACCTGCCCTTAGTCGTAGGCACCAAATTTGCTGGAAGATAAAATCGTGGGAACACCCAAATACACAGTTGCCATTGATTGGCTTGCAGGACAAGATTACCGCGATCCAACCAATCAGCGGTGAGTGTATATTGGAGGGGGGGTACAGTAGTTGGATGCTCCCAATTCTAAAAAGCCAATGCCCTACTGCATAGTAGGGAAGATTTGTGGGGGGGCGGGCTGGTAAGTGATTCTCCATGCGGGGACGATTATGCCGCCTATCAAGGCACCCGTGGCATAAAGGAAAGGTTGGTTGAGCAACGAGATTGCCGGAGCGGGAGAACGGCCGCTTCCCCCCATGGTCTCAATTGTAACGCGGAGAATGAATTAGATAACATGATACTTGTAGGCTCGTCAAACCCATAGTGTGGATCTCCCCAGTGAAATGGCGATGTCGAAGTGACAGCTCAGTAAAGATGCCTTTCGCGATTCTACCGCACGTAGGTAGGTATGTATGTATGTAACAAGGTACAGGTCGCAGGGCGTACAATGTAGTGCTCTCGGAGACGGTTACTAGTGACTTATTCCGTGAGGGTTGTGGGCATGGGCGAGGGAAACATCGCAGATTGTGAACATAAGTCACATAACCTATACCATTGAAGTGGAGGAAGGATAGAAAGCGAACGGCTGCGGAAGTCTATAAACTGCTACATAGAGCAGTATAATATGGTCCAGTCTGTCTTCGAGCTCTCGCGGATATTAGACGTCTGCGGTCACGTGTGCCTGGGAGGCCACCAATACGGGTCTGGCATGGGTTACTGAAGTTATACCCTTAGCCTCACCCAGAGAAGATTTATGCTCCCGGCTCACAACATTCGATCCCACCAACCTCCATTTCTCTTCAAACCCCCCCAACATTTGTCCACACACTTGTACACTCTGTGCCCACCAATACATTATTTCACCGTTACCTGTCGAGCCATCCAATTATCCATCACCCTCGTCCTATCATCCTCCCCTCATATCTCACAGCCAAACAGTTACGGCGTACTCCGACATAATCACTCCATCCATCCTCTTCCGTCTTCTATATAGTCATTGAGCTTCTACTATTATGTCTGTACTGCTAGAGCTCGGGGAGACAGGTGACATTGTCATCGATCTCTTCGTAGACTACGCCCCCAAAGCCTGCGAGAGCTTCCTCAAGCTGTATGTACCTCCCCGAGCTTCCACATAAACTCACACCTCCCTCCCCACACACACCTCTCCCCCATATTTCTCGCCCTGGAGCGGGTATTCCCGCCTCGGGAACCTGCAATCAAAAATATGAACCGACTAATGCCCTAATTGCCACCGGCGGCTATCTCCAGATGCAAGATGAAATATTACAACTTTTCCCCCATTTATAGCGTTCAGAAGGATTTCTCTTTCCAGACCGGCGACCCCATTGGGCCAGGCTCTGCTCAGTCGGATGGGGGCTCATCGATCTGGGGCCTTCTAGAGGGTCCTTCCAAGCGCCTGTTTCCGGCAGAGTTTCATCCAAAATTGAAGCACACGGAACGTGGTACCGTGAGCATGGCTACCGCTCCTGGTAGAAATCCAGATGAGCGCGTGAGTGGAAGTCAGTTTATCATCACTACAGGTGACGAGCTGGATTACCTGGACGGAAAGGCTGCGATATTTGGCAAGGTAGTTGAAGGCTTTGATACTCTAGAAAAGATCAACAATGCCTTCTGCGACGGCGAAGGGAAGCCACTAAAAGATATCCGAATACGTCACACGATTGTTTTAGAGGACCCATTTGATGACCCTGACGGTTTGAGAGAACCACCTCAGAGCCCTGTTCCGTCAAGTGCCCAATTAGCTACTGTGAGAATTGGGGAGGAAGAAGAAATCAAGGAAGATGATGACCCCGAAGCAGCCGAGAAATTAAGGCGGGAACGAGAAGCAAGGGCGCAGGCCTTAACATTAGAGATGGTTGGCGATCTTCCATTTGCAGATGTCAAACCACCAGAAAACATCCTCTTCGTTTGCAAACTGAATCCCGTTACTCAAGGTTTGTTCGATAATCCACTTGCTAGATTTCAAAATATTAACTCTCTACAGATGAAGATCTTCATTTGATTTTCAGTCGTTTTGGGACCATCCTGTCATGCGAAGTTATCAGAGACAAGAGAACCGGCGATAGCCTTCAGTACGCTTTTATTGAGTTTGAGGACCAAAAGGCTTGTGAGCAGGCCTACTTTAAAATGCAAGGAGTATTGATAGATGATCATAGGATTCATGTCGACTTCTCGCAGAGCGTAGGGTTGCCCCATTATTCCCACCTCGTTCCTTACTTAGTATGCTAAGATGGTGTGTTCCGCCAGGTGTCTAAATTATCCGACACATGGCGATTAGCCACTAATGCAAAACGTCAAAATGCGGCCAATGCACGTGGTTTTGGTGGATCCAACCAATTGGAGAAGAGACGCCAATACAGGGAAGGCAACAACAGGAGTCAGGGTAGCAGTGGTAACACAGGATATGTGTTTGATGAGGCCGACGTTCGGAGACGCGCCGAGATATCGAGATCAGAGAGAGACGATCGAGGCCCCAATGACGGCAGACACAGAGATAGGGGCAGGGAAAAGCACAGAGAAAGGGACAGAGGCAGGGAACATGGGCGTGAAAGAGATGGTGGAAGATCCAGGCGAGAGCGAAGCCTCAGCAGCCATGCCCACCACGATCGGGGGAGAGATTCCTGGAGAAGGCAGCGAAGCCGGAGCCCAAGGAGGCGCTATGACCGCGATAGATATTAGGCGCCCCGGTGGCCTGAACGATAAGTCATAGGCCAAAGGACAGTTTGACTCGCGTCCCTGACATCTACCGACACAGCTAAGGAAACCGGATATCTACAGCTCTTCACCATTATATGAAGCGCATATCAGAGTCAATGAGTGGAAAAGAGATATTTCTCAGTTCGCTTTCGTCAGATGTTTCTAAAACCCCTGCAAGCTTGTGGCAAGCTCCACTCAAACTTTGTGATTTGTGACAACAGAAAGCAACAGCGCATTGAACGCATCCCATCTCACCGTGAGTGATGTCAAGTGACGCTCGCCATAGGCCTCCCCCTCCTTTCCGCCTCCGCCACAATCCCCTTTCCGTGCCCCAACAGCTTTGTTTCCCACCCCATCCGCCCGCTCACTAGCGAGGAGCGGCAAGCCATCCAACCCAATTCCTCCACCTTGTCAGGATATGGATGATGGATCGCTCTAGCCCTTGTCCTCCTTCCTTGACCCCCCACCACGAGAAAATAGAATCCGACGCAAACGGCACTCATCCTACTCGAGCACAACCCACGGTAATGCAATGACATATTTCCTCCTCCTCCTCCTCCTCCTCCTCCTCTTCCCCCTACCCCTCAACACCCGTAAAATCCCAAAAGCAAATACCATACATACCGCACTTTCCCCAAGCAAAAGGTACCCAAAAGCAGGTACTGGCAAAAATATATGGCAAAAAATCTGTGCGTATGACAAACTCACAGCTCGTATTTCCGGATACTTCGTGCCTGGGAAAAAGTATCCCCCTTCACACATCCATGCATGCATCTCCCGCCAAAACAAACTCCCATTCCAGTGCACCATACTAAATGACATGTAAACTCTTTCCTCTTCTCCTTTCCTTTCCTTTCTTTTTCAACCCTTTTTTCTTTTTTTCTTTTATTTCTTTCTCCCCCTCATCCCCGACTAGACTCCGAGACGAGATATAGAAGCAGCCTTCCACTTCACGGGTCGCGTGCGCGTCGTTACGAACGGTCTGGATCATGCCCCGGGGTTTGTTTACCAGATTTGGAGCTGGGCGAGTGATGGATTGTGCATATATTGCCCCAGAACGCGGTGGAGCCCCGAGTGAGGGAACGTGATTTGGCGGGTGGATGCATTGTTTGGTGGGGCGGGGGGGGCGTTTTTTCTTTTTCATTTTCAAGGGGTGTGCGAGAGGTATAGGCGGTTGCTTTTTCTCTGTCACTTTTTTTTTTGGAGAAGATGAGGGATTGGTTTACTGTCTCCGGTTGTTGCTGTTGTTTTCTCATTGATTTGCGGTTTTTTTTCTTTTTCTTTTTTTCTTTTCTTTTTCCTTTTTGTTTGGGGTATGGTTGTGTGATCAAGTTTGCTGCGGTATGATAAGTCTTTTGAAGAGTTTGCCGTAGTGTACTGGCGCTAGTGAAGATTGCGGTTGGTATCAAGGTGCATAGTACAACTCCCGATATGATGGAGGTTTCGTTTTGCTGTCAAGGGGGAAAACATTTGAAGTTCGTTACTATGAGTGTGGTATTTTGAATTGGATACTGTATATGATGGCATGGCACAAACTTTTATCTACTGTACATATTATAGATATACACAAAAAGTAATTAAATAAGAGAAATTTAGCCATGGTGCTGTTCACATCTCGTAAGGTGGATATACAGAATTCCCAGAGTCGTCTACTCGGCTCGTCCTCTGCGATGTTTCTTCCCTCGTTTCTCGACCCCTAACAGACTCCCCTCCATAGACACCTTATGGCCCATTGCCTTGACCGCTTCAACCATAAACTTTCTAAAGCCTTCCACTTTCTTGCCCCTCCCATCCACCCAATATCCTTCATTAGCCCCTGCACCCTTTCCCCCCTCCTCTCCCACATCTGCTGCTGTTGCCTCCCCATCAGTCCCCATTCCCGCCTCCTCAACCCACGTCCACCCCTCTGGGATCCTTTCCCTAGGAATGGCCACATTCCACGTATTCTCGACAAGCAGCCCCACATGACTGGCCCCCGCCATATTGACCCACCCCTTCAGCAGCATCCCCTTCACCGGCCGCCAAACCAAAAACTCGACGAAAACCCAAACATATGCGAAGGGCGACTCGCCCACAATCCTAGCGCAATCGCTCTCGAACGATACATTCCGGTAGGCGAGCACGACCCCGCTGACGGGCTCGAAGTAGGACATTAGCAGCGGGTCCAGGTGGTCCTTTTGTATGCCGCAGAGTGGGGTTGTGTGTGGTGATTGGGGGGTTTTGTAGGAGTACTTGGGGGCGAGTGTTAGGTAGAGGCTTGTCCTTATTGCGTGGTAGGGGGTTTTGTTTGCTGCTGGTGAGTCGGCGGCGGCGGCGGGGGTGGTGGGGGAGGAGGATGATGGGGGGGCATTGTTGTGGTGTTTTGAGGAGGAGGGGGGGGGAGAGGTGGTGGTGGTGGTGGTGGTAGTGGTTGTGGTCGTGGTCGTACGAGCTTTTTTAGAGGCCCTCTGGGAGGGATCAGCAGGATATTTGCGCTTGCGATCTTTGTCACTCTTTTTGTGATTGCGGTCGCGGTGTTTTGTTGGGGTTGACATTGTGATGGTTGAATTAGGGTCGATCGAGAATTAGATTGCGTTGAATTGAACCGGGCGAAGTATTATAGATGTGATAGGATTGTTAGCCAGAAGAGAAATAAACGGTCTGCGGTTCAAACATCTAGTTCAAATGCCGGGTAACCCTGACCCCACTAGCTAAAAAATGTAAGGCAAGAAATCCATAGCTGTCCATAAGACCAAACACACAAGGTGTCCAAGTCCACCCGCGGCTGGTTTAATCCAACCTATCACAACCCCAACCACTCGTTTTCATCGTCGCTCCTTTACAAACACAATCGTCCGCCATGTCCGCCCTATTGTCATTTATCGGCTGGAGCTTTCTCCCTTCCGTAAGCCCCCCCCCGCTCCCCCTGTTCCCCTCTCTAAACTAGCTAATAAACAACCCCACAGCTAGTAACCTCCTCTCTCCTAAGCTTCTGGTACCGTCTAATAACCCGGGCGGGCGATTCCCGCCCCCAACCGGGCACGCCAACCTATGCAAAAGCCTACAGGCGCGTCAACATCCTAGTAGTAGCCCTCTACCTCCTGTACACCATCTACGAATCCTACAACGCCATACTCGTCCAGCCAAACTTCTACAAGCTTCTGAGCGCAGGAATGCGTGCCAGCGACCGGGAGCTGAAGGGGAAATTCCGGCGACTCACGGTGATGTATCACCCCGACAAGGTCGGCACGCAGGGGGAGGCATACTTCGTCATGCTGAAGACTGCCTACGATACGCTTCTCGACCCCGTCAAGAGGGTGGCGTATGATCGGTTTGGACCGGACATGCTTGAATGGAGGAATTGCTCGAGTACTTATGATTACGTGATCCGCGGGGTCACGATGATGGTGCCGTACTATTTGGGATGTGCACTCTTTTTGGTTATCTTGAGTGTTCTCGGGAAGATGGAATTCGGGAGATACGTGAGTTCGCCTTTTATATAACCCCGTTTTGAAGCTGGGGCTCTTGCTAATATAATATATACGGGTATTTTGATATGCAGTGGCGCTTCTACGCATTCTTCTCCATGCTGGTCCTCGAAAGCCTCGTCGTTACTCGGCCGTTCCACCACTTCACACGAATCCCCATCTTGAATACGCTCCTACCCTTTGAGCAACTTGCCCTCGCCCGCAAGATCTTCTTTACAACCTTCATCGCAATCTCCCAGCTCGCGCCGCTTTTCCAACAAGGTCGTGCCATCACTGGCCCTCTAACTGCGGAAGCGCTAGACCCACAGCTGGACCGCATGGCAACGCTCCTTCACAGGACTGATGCTGAGGCTTCCACAGTGCTTACTCAAGAATTGCTTCCGTTCGATGCGGATCCTGGGATGCAGAAGATGCTTAAGAAGAAGTTGGAGGAATGGATAATTGAATCGAGGATTAGGAGTGCGCCAGAGGTTAGAGATGCCGTTGGCAAGGTTATACAGCGACGGCGTGCCGATGCTCCGACCGGTGCGAAAGGAACAAAATAAAGAACAAAATAAACTGGAATTGATATCTAATAGCAAGGCACTTGGGGGCGGTGACCTATTTTGGAAACCCCTTCTCTTGATCTCAAACGAGCTATACGCAAGTCAAGGCTGGCGGTTTTCTATCTCATCGCCCCCCGGAAACCGTTTAACAAAACACAAATTCCTATCAACAAGCAAGTATCTATGCCCATAATCAACGCGGAAGCCGGGTATGTACATGGGTTTTCTTCCTTTTCAAGTCAAGCAAGAGTTTGTTATCTCATCCCCCTTATTCTGGGGATTCCCTTGTTACGTGTACGATGCGAATGGGGGTATTTAGAGGATAGTAAAAAATTGGAGGAGTTGGTGGCGTCCATGTTTTCTCTAAGAGCAATAGATTGTTTCTCGCTGTTTGCAAAAGACTTGGTTAGTCTATAATATACATGTGCGAATGTGAACGGGGAAGCATACCGCAGGAATCTCTGAAGGAGGAAAAGGTGTCTTCATTGCGTATTGTCGCGGATATGATGACCTTAGCGGAAGGGTTTTTGTTAAACTGCCTCACCAATTCGGCTACAAGGTGTGGGATAGCAGAGCTATCGTATGTCTATCCACCATTAGCATCTATCTATTCCCCCCATCGGGTTCAAAGGATCACCCTACCACATCAGCCCCAACCACCAGATCAAACCTTTCTCCTTCATCAGCCCCCTCACCCTCCTCCTCCTCACCCCATATCAACCTCCTAACACTCATCACATCCGCGACGCCATTCCTCTCCAGCCCAGCTTTCAGTGCATCACAGACTCCCTCATCGCCATCCGTAACAACCACCCTCCCAGCACCCAACCTAGCTGCCACAATCCCCACCAGACCCGTCCCCGCCCCCAGCTCCAGCACACTTCCCACCTCCTCTACCAACCTCTCACCCGCTATCACTGCAGCTCCGGGAAACTTATAAAACCTCCCTAAGTGACTCACGATCAGATACTCCGCTAGAGCTAATGCTGCCTCCCAGGTCCTCAACCCCGTTGTCCCGTTCCCAGATATCACGGCACGTGATTCGAGTAATGTGACGGGGGGACCGATGGGACGACCGGAGAAGGGTGAGGGTGGGAGTGTATATGTCACGTTTTCCTTTGAGGTTGGGAAGAGCTCGGCGGAGGTGGGCGGATTCGACAGGAGGCAAGTGTAAAGACTTAGTATACGTTCGTCGATTTCCTGATGCTCAGGTGAGGCTAGGAGTTGGTCGGGCTTAGGCCTCTTGTGGGGGGGCTGTGAGCATACTTTATCTTCTGACTCCTCCTCCTCCTCTTCTTCTTTCTCTTCTCCTTGAAGCGAGTTTTCAGCTACTGCAGTCTCGGCCAGACCCTGGTCGTGACCTCCTCCCTCCGATAGCAGAGAAATTAACCTCTTAAGAACCCGCGCAGTATACCTCTCCGGCGGCGGGGGAGGCGCTGCATCCCAAGCCCCGGGGGTGAACAAACTGGTACATAATGCAGCTTGGAAAGCCGACTGTTGCAGGAGATTTATCGGGGGGAAGGAGAGGGAGGACGGTTCCACGAGTTGTAGATACTGCTGCCTCAGAATGGCAATTTGGGGGTCCATTTTTTGTAAAAGGAGGGGGGGGGGGAGATAAGCGTACTTTATCGTGGTTGTGTTCAAAGTGGTGCTTAAAGATGAATTTGGGAAAAGATGTGAGGTGGGCCGCGGGAATGTTTTGGGTCGCGCGGGTCGTTCGGTCCGCCGGTAACCTTACCAAGGCGTCCTAGCGTCTGCTGGTGGCTTGGCTAATTGTTTGATTACCGTTATTTGCATTGGTTATCACTCGGAACATAGCTTTACGACGCTTGGGGTCCAGGATGCAAGTTAACACTAACCATTGAATTCCAGTTGCTTGCATAGTTGAAACCTGGACTACTGTATTTCCTCCTTTTATCGTCGGACCAAATACCCCAATAGAAGTGGATAGGTGCCCCAGGCGAACGAAGCCAATCCCCTCCAGCGACGCTCCTTCCATACTGCAGGATCGTATCATAACCCTATCCCCATCGGGCCCTAGGCCCTGTACCTCTCCGCCCCAGTAATTGATGAGCCGCGTACCAAGCCATCACCGCTGCACACCGTGGCCATTCCCGCTGGAGCCGGTATCGAATGGATGAAGCACTGCCCCTCCTTTTTCTTTTCCAGACACTAAAGGAAGGGGGTTAGGGGTTTATATGCCCTCCACCACGTGTACATGTACTCGAGCGGCGTGACATGGTACCAGTATGGAGAAAGTGTATTCCTCGCCCATGAGGGAATAATTCCCGACTCTTCAGGAAGACGCCATAGCGGTATTGGCACCGTATCTACCCACCATACTCCGGTGGACTAATAGAAGTGCTGTGCCTTTGTCCACTGTAGAGAATCCGCGCTTGTCCTCACATTACCAATCGCCAACGGCAAAGGAACCCTCTTGCGTGTTGTGTCTGTGTATCCGCTATCATCCGGACGGGCGCTGTTCTTGCCACATCAGGAAGCCTAGGCGCCCCGCCCTTTTCGGGTACTGGTACGGAGTTGTGGCTAAGAATAACACCCGCTTGGCCGGGGACGCGGGTCCAAATTTAGGGTTTGGGCTTGGCGATGTTTAAGGTTGATTGATCGGCGTGAGGCTTCTTTGGCGTGGTGGTGGTGGTGGGCGAGGGGGTGCAGCATCGCGGGTGGGCTCGATGTATGACTTTGCGATTTTCCCAAGAGGGAGGGAAATAGGATTTGGGAAGGTGAATTAGAGGCACCGCGTGCTGTGGCTATTCCACGAGTGTCATGTCTAGGCAGGTACTGTACTGGAGTCCATTCTTATTTGGGTGTTTGTTTCGTTTTGGTGGTGGTGGTGGTGGTGGTGGGGGGGGGGGGCTCTCCCATGGAGTGCCTAATTCCCGTGGTGGAGGTTTGGGCTTAATAGTGTTTTGTGTTTTTCAGAGGGTTGCGATGTGGGAGGTGAAAGTGGTCGTGGATTGGGTATGGCTATAAGGAGGGGAAAATTGTGCTGCCACTGTTTGCATCATCTCATCATATTTTCTTATTCTCGCGAGGATCGGTTTCTGCAGAAAGTGAGATTTCGATGGGTCCTCTCGGTACCGTAGAAACACTGCTTACGTGCAAGTGTAGGACAAGATCCTTCCCGCACTCAAGCCTGTGATACTTGAGCTACTACAGCGCGGTGGGCGACGCGATGCCACTACTGGGCTTGCGAATGGAGTATCGTAGTTTGACTCCCCGTGAGATCTTTCTCGATAGCCCGGCACGGGACCAAAACAACCATCCGGATCCCCGGTTAGGTTAGCGGAAGACCCGTTTAACCACTTCCTAATTCCTCAAATTACCATATCCCAATTGACGGGTCTCCAGGATGTACGGGTACAGTACCCGTAAACCCTCCGAAGCCATCGTATTCGAGCACTGCCGACCATCCACCGAAAAAAACCCATCCATCTAGAGGAAGGGGAGGAGAGGGCAAGCAAGAGCCTCCCGGAGGATCCTCAAACACGCCAACTCCCGGGATGAAAAACCTACCATATCAAAAACCAACAACAGTTCACGACCATCCCCATAGATAGACGCCGGCAAGTTTCAGTTGCGGCAAACGCACGGATCAAGTGAATCACCAAATTCGGAAGCGGGTGTGTGTGCGTGTGTTGTGTGGCTAAACATAGTAATAAAAAAGGCAACAACCCACACGACACGAAACACGCCAGGGACCAAGCACTTGGTAGTTCCAGTTCCCGGATCTACTTTCGTATATGAAACGATGGTAAATATACTTTTTCGGGACTTTGGGTACTTTCTGGAAGCGAGGATGGTGTGTACTGGGATGAATAGAATATAATGTACCCGCCCGCTTCGCGGTTTTGTGGGCAAGAAGAGCGCTACCGGTACAGTATCATTTCCTTCGTTCAATGCTTTGAAAAGGATTCCTGTGGAACTTTTTGTGCTTCTTGTACGGTACACGTTTCAAAGGGTGCGCTTTTTCCTTTCTTGTGTCACTTCTCGGTAGCTTCTTCTTATTTTTTTCTCGTGAAGATAGCGGTGGGGTAGGATACCGGTAGGCAGGATGTCCGTGATATCGGCGCCCATACCAAGTTTTGAGATGGAACATGTTGTACGAATAACCTGACCCTGCCATATACCTCCCCGCGTGTGCCCCATCATCACCAATTCTCACTCCCTCCACCCACCCCGTGCTAACGTTTACCTTTTGGGAAAACATTTAGAAGGTCGATCTGGAGGGACAGGGTGATCTCAAAACTGTAACCGAAGAATCCGCGCGTGTGCGGAAACATGTTGAATTCGCCCCTTACGCCTCTAGGATCGAGTATCCGGAGCCGCAATACGCCCCGCCAAGCAACATCTGCGGTATCCGACGGAGGATTTTCTGGGCCATCATTGCGTTTGTTATTGTCCTAAATATTGGAACAATTGCGGGGTTGGTGGTTGTTGTCAATAGGAGTAAGGATGGAGAGTTGTTTTCTACCGGGAGCAAAGGTGAAAGCGATAATGGTGGTGATGTGAATACCACGAGCAATGGGGATGGGGAGATCAAAGTGGATGTTTCCGCCTTCAAGGGCTTGCCGTTGTTGCCGGGGACTGCGTTGGCTGCCGTGAACCGAGGGAACGATACGAGAGTGTATTACCAGAACGGGGATGGGAAGGTTATTCAGAGTCATTGCAGAGGGATGTCGTGCTCGCCGGCACAGAATCCAATCATTACGGATGCCAAGTACTTTTCGCCCCTGGAGAGCGTTGGAAGGGTGGACTCTAACAATTCTGTATGGGAACCCGGCCGAGATATCATTACCAGCTATTATACTAACCATATGCGCACAGATCCACATCTTCTACTTATCCACGGACAACGCCCTTCGAGAACGGATCCTGAGTAACAATTCCACCGGCCCAACCGACGGCCCACTCTCAACTTTCAACACACAAGTGCACTCCAACTCCCACATTTCCGCAACCTTCTCCAACGGCGAGATAAAACTCTGCTACCAGGACGCCACATCCCTGCGCCTTCGAGAACTCCTCTACACGCCGGCCACCGGTTGGACGAACGGCAGTCAATTCCCTCCCGCGGCGCCGGGCTCTCGCATCGCTACCGCTCTCTGGGAGGATAATCTGAGACTGTACTTCGTTAACGAGAGTAACATCCTTGTCGAGCAGAAGTGGGCTGGTCGGGGTGGTTGGTCGGAAGGGGCAAGCACAGGCCGAGAACTCGATCCGAGATCCTCCCTAGCAGCCCTCCCGCCAAAGGACCCCTCAAATCCAATTGTTCGAATGTACTCCACGGACGCCTACAACGAGCTGTTCACATTCACACTGAAGGATCCTGTTGGCAGAAAGGGCGTTATTGGGAATGTGCGGGATATGGCGGACGATGTCACCACTACGCAAACCTCCGATGGGGTGGTGAGTGTCTGGTTCGTCGAGCGGGGTGGGGGCCTGGTGCGGAAAACTGGTGATGGGGAGGCGGATATGCGTGGTGGGAGCGTGAGGGTTGTGGCGAATGATCAGGATCCCCAGTGGTGAGAGCGAGTGCTGTCGATGGTATTTTATATTTTCCTTCTGTGTATAATTATTATATTCTTTTTATTTCTTGTGTATATTTTACCCTTTGTGGGCCGGGGGTGCCTCTTTCTTTCTTTCTTTATCTATCTTTATTTTCCTTATTTCCTGGTACATATCCTCTTCTCGTCATTCAGGCCTGTATTTCTTATGGAGGATGTTTCTTTCTTCTCCCAGAGTTTCCCAACTGTTTTCCACATCTTTTTGGTATATTGCATATTTCTTGGGCTCTTCCCTTCCATTTCTTACTTGAGGCGTTGGATCCCGCGAGTGTATTATATTTCCCTTGGGGCATCTGGGTCTCTGCTTGCTTGCTTAACTTAGTAGCTATCTGCGAACTAAAGCTAGTTCTCGAAATTGTGCTTTTTGCGTATTGTGCTTCTCTTCTTCCTCCTTTTATCAAAAGTGCGTGCTGTGGGGTGTGGGGTGTGCTCGAGCACTGTACGAGTACAGTACTGAACTCTGGTGGATCATGGCATTTCCTGGTGTTTTTTATTTTTATGCCTGGCTGAACGGAGCGCTCCTGTTTCTGTGCTCCTTTGCGACTAGTGCCTAAGGGCGCTACTTGTACTTGTAGAAAGTCAGGGTTAGGATGGTGAACTAATGTAAGTAATGATACCGGTAATGAATCACAATTAAATTTTGTTCCATACAAGTGTTCGTTCGGAAGATGGTCTACGGGCATTGGATGGAATGGAAATTGAACGCTGGGAAACTTGTGGCACAGTGCTGGAACAGTGTGCCAATGGTGTTGCACTTTTCGTGCCCCTCCAGTTCCCCCCAGCAAGTTGATCAACAGAACAAGGGGCTCGAGTTATGACCTACATCCGCAGTGACGCCAAGACACCTCGCTAATCCACCGCCGTTGCAACATTGCTTGCCTGCCCTTGTCCCTCGCACGCGCCGTCCATTCCTCCATATAATTCCACGCTAACCCATCAAACGCAAAAAAAAACTTCGCGTTCCCCCCCGCATACACGAACATTACCAAACCATTGCACAAACGGACAGAGGCGATAAAGGTGCACAGCCCAAGTATGAGACTCCGCCTCTTCATCCAGCGGAACCGCCTCCCAGCGACAAAGATATGGTGGGACACATCCTCCTTCGAACCTGGCGACGACCACAATGTTAGCACGCTCCTGTCACGAGTGGGCCAGATCGTCCCGATGGAGTCGGGGGGCTGGGGATTGGAGGATTATGCGGTTGAAGTGGATGGCTTTGAGGTTTTGCATTTTCAGGAGGTAGAGAGAATTATTCGGGAGGGGGATGAGGTTGTGTATGTCCTCCCACCCTGTTTGACATTGTTTAAGTGTTTTCGTAGTTAGGTACTAATTTAGTGTGTAGTATTCGCCCATTGACTACGACAGAGATTCGACAGAGGAGAGCTAGTGGGCGACGGCAGATCAGTACCGCTGGGCGGAAATTGATGGACGGGACGCCGTTTGGGAGACCGATGATTATGACTAGGCCCGCCCCTGACAGGCCTAAGCTTTCGATCCCGCCAAGGAAGAGGGTAAAGACTGGCTACGATGTCGACCATTCTACGCTTGTACAAGTTGGGAGTGACGATGCAGACGAGAGTGACGATGAGAGTTACAAAGGGTCCGATGAGGAACAAGAGGTCTCTGAAGTAAGCGACGATGACGATGAGGAGGTCGTCGGAGCTGGTATGGGGACTGAGATCGAGGCTTATGCCGAATCGGATCAAGTAGAAGAATCGGATGAAGAGGAAGAAGGTGGCATTGACGAAACAGACTTTAAAGAGCTCTCTAGAGACTATGAAAATCCCCTTATGGATTACTTCGATAGCGATGAAGTTGCAACCTCCCAGGTTGCTTCCTCCGAGCGGCCATCTCATTTGAAAGCTATCTGCGGGGCTCGAGATACCCAATCTTTACAGGGACAAAATGGAAGCCTACAAGGGGACAGCTCTGAGGATGACGATGACTACGCCGATAGCGAGAGCTCTAAGGATAATGATTCGTCCGACGGGGGTGATGACTCTAGCGATGCTATGAGTGGCGATGAAGAGAGCGTAGAGGGAGATACCTTGCGCCAAGTGGGGGACTCTTTCCTCCCGGACTACTTTTATTCAGATGCAAGCGCGGCTCGTGGTGCGGTTGATTCGCTGAAGTTGCCTCAGATCTATCGGTCTGGGGGTATGTCGAGGGAGGTGGCGGGGAGTGAGAGGGAGGGCGAACCAGAACATTTAAATCTCACCGAATCTTCAGTGCCCACTGGGCCGGAACAAGATGAAGACCCCCGTAGCAGCTCTGAGGCCCCTTCCGATTCTTCCGATTCGGAAGAATCTGATGAATCTGAGAAAGCAGTAGTACCGAAAAGCGATAAGAGTTCTGAGAAGGCTAGGTAAATACTTCCTAAGAGTGTTCTTTGAATTCCCACTAAATCCGGCCCTCAAGCCAAAACAGGGTTCCGGGCACCTCACAGGGGCCTCTGTCCCCCGGGGTGCCGTTGGTGCCAATAGAACAACCGAAAAAACTCGCTGTCGCCCCAGGGACTCTGCCACATCAGGGGAATCCCGGAACCAAGGCGCGGAATGAGCGCAAGAAGCAGAGACGTAAGAATGAGCGTTTGCTCACCGAGTTTGTCAATACTGGGGTTTTACCAAAAGGTTCTACCATCGATGATTTGAAGAACCATCAGGACAAACATAACCTCAAAAATGCGGGTGAGCGATTGGGACACAAGCGTCAGCATCCCCGCGATGGAGGTGGTGAAAATCAAACAAGTCTTGAGCCATCGGGGGAACGGGTTGCCGAGGAGCGTCCTCGAGATGTCGCGGATCATGTTCTACAAAAGGCCCAACAGGAGCAACAATCAAATGACCTACCAGGTAGAGGAGCCAACCAGAAGAGCCAGCGCAAGAAACTTAGGAAGGCTTTCACTAAGGCTAAGAAGAGGAAGAGCATTCCTGCAAATTGGGATTTCAACCGATGGTTGACTGAACGCGAGAAAAAGGTAGGGGCGGAAGGCCAACCTGATAAAATTGATTTTGAGGGGGGCGCAGATGGCGATGTGTCTATGGAATCCATTGATAGGCCTGTAGAGCCAAGTGCTGAACAAACCGGGATTAGTCTCTCACATGATCAGCTTCCTCCTCCTCCTCCACATCGGGATCCCCTCGTCCCTACTCGAGAGGGGAGCCGCCCACGTGGCCCACGCAAAATTGTCTATGATGAAGACGGGGTCCCCAATCCGGTCTATGCGGGATTTGATGAGCAGCATCACGAAGTAGATGACCCAGAGGCGTGGCGGGATAAGATCGTTTTGAGCGCTGTAGAATGTGAGCAAGAGGGAGTAGAGATACCAACTCCCGAGTTCCCATTCAAGCAACCGACATACCAACCGGGCTTTGGGTTGGAGGCCACAGGAAATAACAAGAGGAAGAGACACGGTGGCACGAAGAAGAAGAAAAAGCAGAGGCAACAAGATAAGGAGAACTATGGCTATGATTACGGCTATCAAAACTATCAAGATCCTGGGTATGGAGACTGGGAAGGCCACGACTACTATGATGACAGCACAGTGGCTCCTACTTCTACAAAGGACAAAGCTATAGACATGGCCGAGGCTGGTCCGGTTGATGATCTACCACTTCTACCAGAGAATATTGCCTCATTATATCCTCTCACAACACCGGTTCTTCCCGGCACTATTGTTGCATTCAAGCAATTGATGTTGACTGAAGACTACACTCCAATCATGGCGGATTATCGGACTGCTATTGTGCAAGCTGTGCATGCGCAGGAAAAAGATGGACCATCTTTAGAGCTACGGTTAGCATTAAGGGATAGGCCAAAGCGCCGCATTGATCCTGAAACTGGCGAGAAAATTCTACGCAAGTTTGAGATGCCCGGTGATGAGAATGAGGATGAGGGGTTACTCGATCTGATGTTTGGGCAGCTCCTGGAGGCCAAGGTTGTCAAGCTCCCTGAGAGCGCAGGCCTTGATCAGAATGTGAATGTCAATCAGGGTGCAGGGGCCAATGGGGGCAATCCCGATGATCGGAGGAACGAGGGAAATGCAAACCACGGTACTCCTGAGAGGGGTGGTAGCCACTCTCCTGATATTCAGGTGAACGCTACTCTGTCTGATGGGCTTGTGCCATCTTCGACTGGGGTATCTCAAGACCAAGAGCAGGACCTCGAACTCGAACTAGGACCAGAGACACAAGCCGCCCAACCGCAAGAGAGCTTAAAATCTCCCAGTCCAATGGGCGGTGTTCTCGGCACCGCGGTTTCTTTGTCCAGTGCACCGACATCACAAGTTGAAGCTTCTATCTCGCCTGTCTTTGATAAAGGGGAAAGCGACTTATCCTATGAGCCAGATTCGGTCAGTGATTCAGACGGCTTGGAAACCCTTGAGAGCATGTTTGCCTCTTCGCAGAGGATTAAGCCGGAACCTTCCAGCCAGAGATCCCCCGTCTTACCACCGCTGCCGGTATTCTCACCCTTAGGTACAAGCGTGGAGGAGGACGACGAGCGGTCCCAAAGACAGATACAGGAGGAAGCAACAAATGAGAAACGCGCGACCCCCAAAGCGGCCAGGAGGACCGGGGCCCCGAATGGTGCTAAGACCACCAACCCAGAGGTTCAGATCATTGACCTGACCGGGACGAGCGACCCGGTTGTCATGGATGATAGCCCTAGAGGGAAGAAGGGTGGCGGCAGAAGTAGGGTCAAGGGGAAGCAATGGCGGGCAGTCAGGGGCTAAATCTAAATTAGACTTCTAATACTTGCGTTTTTCTCTCTTTATTTCGTTTTTGCTCTTACTTCCCATTCCAATTTTCTTTCTACCTGTTTTCCCGGTTGGAGGTCTCATTCTGGTGTTTGTGGGCAAATTGTCATATCATACTGTACCTTTTGCGATTCTACCTCCTCGTACTTGTACTTTTATCGGAAGTTAGGGGGAAAGTAATCGGGGGCGCATGCCAGTAGCGCAGGTAGCAGCGAAAGGCCTATAATACTGTACAAGTATCGTCTAGTCCACCCGTCCATCCATCCATCCAGTCATCGCCGTGACCCATCATTATCATACCTTCCCCCCACCGCCAGTACCCGAGACCTCATCGACGGATGAAACGCTCTGCGACTTCTTATACTCCCTCTCCAACTCCCGCTGCATCTCGAAATCCAATTGCCTCTCGCGCTTTATTCGCGTGCGCTCCTCGTCGCGGATGACGCCAGCATGCATTGCCTAACTTGCCCCCAATTCATTCATTCCCCTTGGTCAGTTCCGGCACACCCAGTGAATTGTGTTGGGGAGGGAAGGGGGGACACAATTGGAGGACAAACAGCTTGTTCGGCGCGCTGGAAGTAGTGCACGAACCAGATTACTCCTCCGCAGAGGAGGGTGGTTGTCGCGAGGGTTGCTTTGGCTGCGCGGGACATTTCGGTGGTATGATACGGTAGGTTGGTTGGTGGGTGGGATGGGTGGTCAATTGGGGATTTCAAGAGGGAGAACTTATCACATTAGACAGCATCGGGTCCTCCCAGTGCCAATGTTAGTAATGGCTTTTTTTCTTCTTTTCATTCTAGAAAAAACGTAAGGTAATGTCTGGCCGAGAAAGTAATATTATACATACTTCAACTTTTGTAATAAGCAAGAAAACTATAATATATTATATAGGTAGTCGTCCGGTCAGTCCGGACGGGGTGAGGACGGGGTGGGGACGAGCTGTCTTGGCCCCGTCGACGACAGACACGCAAGATTGGTCAATGAGACGAATACTAGCGCCGGTATCATAACTCGAATAAGTTAAGGTTTTTAAATATTTAATACAAAATTAAAATTTAATAGAAATAAAAGATAAAAGAGTGGTTGCTAGAGCGGTCTACCGGGGGGGGGAACTGGTCGGACTGCCGTCAACGGGCGGTCGGACGAGGCTAGTCCCCGCCGTCCAGACGACGACTGTGTCTGACTGGACGACTGGGAGCACTGGGTCACCATCACTTAGAAACCGCCACTAACAAAAAGACCACCACTTTAGAATTTTCTCTCATGCCAATAGACAACCAGGCAGGATGGCCTATGCCTCTTAAAAATATCCTTTTTGGTGAGATGCTGAGGTAGGCCAAGCAGTGAGACCACGCTCATTACCTTGTTTGGCACAACAGGAAATCATTGGGTGAAACATTGGGCTTTTGCTGGGATAAAAAACATTGCTGGCATTCTAGAGTGCTCGGGTACAGGGAGGGCCTGGGATTGATTGGTATTGAAAAGGTTTGCTCTTTTATGCTCGCACCGTGGTTCATTTGCTCACTTTTGGAATACCGGTATAAAAGTATCTGTGCTATGTGCCCCCACCTGTCTTGAACCTGACCAATAGATAAGACCCGAGGGGTCGGATCATGAGTTGTCCTATAGATAGGATGTTCAGAGAAGCAGGAGCTCAGGCGCGGAGCAAGGTTAGCCGCCCAGGAGCAACCGCCGAACCAATTGCAAACTTTTCAAATAGTCTACCCCAATAAATAACGCTCCAAGCTATCAGACACCCCTTTGAAACCACAGGCCAGGGTGGCAGCGAGACGCAAGGGATAAGATGGACAATGGAGGAGATATTCACACGCCCGGGACTCCTCCGGTCTCAAGTACCTTCTATCTGAGCCAGTGCCCGAATGCGATTATCGGCATAGTATCAGGTATCAGGGCATCCCTTCCCCTCCTCGTCCCTCTCACCCCACCATCATGACCTCTGGTAACCCACTCATCCCAGGCCACCGCGCAGGCAAAGGCTTTGCTAGGATTCAAGACACCAAGCAGTAAAAGATGTATTTCAAACATTGAATTGAACCATCCCTTTATGGGGAACCTCAACTCACCCAGCCCACGACCTATGCTACTAACCCATTTTATTCCATACCCCTTTCCACCTTTACGAAGAAAACAAGGAAAAAGAAGGCCCTTTGATATTCCGATATACCATCTAGAAAACCTTCCCCCACTTGCCAAGTGAAACGGAAATTAGTTGTTCTCGCCACCTTGCTCTCGGGTGAGCTCATCGCTGTAGAGGGGTTACTGTTAGTCCGTCGTTTCCTCGAGACTCGATATCGGGGGAGACGCACATGTGAGCATCCAGTTCGTCCAAGTGCTTACGCTGATTCGCGAGCTTTTCCTTCAATTGCAACTATTATTAATGTTTCATTAGCGGTGTCTACGTTTGAACGGGGGGAGGTATAGAAAGGGTGAGGGAAACTTACGAGCTTAGCCCTCTCTTGTGCGCGGACGTATTGGTCCTCGTTCGCCTTCTCTCGCTTGGTGAAGGCATCACTATTGTAGACGTTAGCTACTTGATCTCCATTAAGGCCTGCCAAAGGTAGAAAAAACGGGCAACAAACCCAGCGGCTTGACCGCCCGGACGAGCAGTCCCGCTACCGGTCGCTCCTTCAGTGTATGGTCGAAGCATAACGATGCGGTTAACACGCAGGGTACGGGCAATGGTTGCACGGAGCATGTCTGTTTGGTGCAGTGTTTCTTCCCCGTTTTCTGTTTGTCTTTTTGTTGGGATGAGATGAGATGTTTTGGCTGATGATTCTACAGTTTGGTGGTTGTGGATGAGTTTGAGGTGAGGTGACTGGTGACGACAAAGTCGGCGGCTCTCGGCCTCAAACTACAAACCACAGCCCTGCCCCACCATTGCCGCCAAAATCGGTTTGAGTTTTGTACTATGATAGTAAGTGAAATTTGTATGGAACCATGGGTTAAGAGCGGGTATGCTATTTAAGGGCATTTGAAAAATGCCCTCCAGGAATACGGATTGATGAGTAGCGGTTTTTATTATTTTCCATCCGGTGGGGTTGGTGCTTGTTTACAACCCATGAGGCGTTGAGGTCAGGGCTCAGGGCTTGAAGAGGATGTTTGAGGTGTTCCTCTTCCTTGATTTTCCGGGAGAACGTCATTCTCGGAGGCTCAGGAGAGGCCTCTCAGAAATTTAGGACCTGTGGCTTACTATTGTACAGCTTCTACCGTGCGTGATACAATCGAGATTTCGCCGGTATTGTAGAAATGATGATGGTTGTGACTGATGGTTGTGGTGGTTTGTGCTGTGCGCACCGTACTGGCGGAATTCATGCAGCGAGGAGGGCATCTGAAAATATTGGATACCCCAAATTCATACAAGATCCTTGATTACCAAAGCAAGGAATACTATCTTTGCATTCTTTTCGCGTTGATAGAAGTTCAGATAAGACGGTGTGAGGACCATCCTTGTTTTGACGATGGAATGCAGCACCGGCAAAGGGTTGGCTTGGATGTTTATTTGGTTCTTGATACCCGAACTCTGCACTAGTACCTATCACCGGTGGGATTCGCAATATGGTTGATTTGTTGGTGTTCTTTGACTAGAGTACCGGTAGCTGGCTGCAGGCACTTTATCGACAGCAAGCCTACTGTATTACTGAGGTGGCTTACGGCCTTCCCATTTCTAACATAGCAGGCAGAAGGACGAGGCTGGAGACATGGTAGCGGTAGTTTTACTTGTCTGGTCAGGCCCTTTTTCATTTCACCAGTAGCAGTGAGAGACTCACGGACAGTTAAAGAAGCAGACGTAAAGCGCACATAATTTCACAGCAAATCTGCTTCTTCCGAATTAGGCAGTGATCGTCGGACCTTGGCTGTTGTGTCCCCTTTCTCTCTGCCGCGCCCTCTGCCCACGCAACCCGCTTTCTCGACTTGACCTTGCCCTCTCTTCGCCATCTTTCGAAAGTCCTTCGTCTTAACCACCTCACACTCCTCCTTTTCTCCCAAACTTCTTCCCCATCAACTACATCACATACTTATCCTTCTGATTCCGAAATTCTCTGCTACCATCCATCTGACAGCCTTATCAACACACCCTTTTCAACTACAAAGGTAACTACCGCTACCCCTAATATTTACCCCTCCTCATTGCCTCCCTTTTTTTCTTTCGTCGGAGCGGGGCAACCCAACATTTCGTCATCCCTTTCTTTTCTCTCTCCCTCTCAATCTTGAAAAACCACCTCAATAACACCCCGCTAACAAAACACTTGTACAGTTTTACTAAAACAAATCAGTCAAAATGGGATACGAAGATTCCGTCTACCTTGCCAAGCTTGCCGAGCAGGCTGAGCGTTATGAAGGTGGACCCCCCTTCGCATGTCTATGGTTTTGGTGATTATATTGACTAAGCTTGTCACAGAAATGGTTGAGAACATGAAGAACGTCGCATCTGCCGATCAAGAGCTCACTGTCGAAGAGAGAAATCTACTTTCTGTTGCGTATAAGAATGTCATCGGAGCCCGCAGAGCCTCTTGGAGAATTGTTACCTCTATCGAGCAGAAGGAAGAGTCGAAAGGCAATGAGTCTCAAGTTGCCCTCATCAAGGAATATCGTCAGAAGATCGAAGCCGAGCTTGCAAAGATTTGCGAGGACATCCTAGAAGTTCTTGACAAGCATTTGATTCCCTCTGCTCAATCAGGAGAATCAAAGGTCTTCTACCATAAGATGTAAGCTCAGACCTCGCTTTCATCACCCGCCGTGCACGGAGATTCCTCCCCTTCCGGCAAGCTTATTTGCTGACCTGTGTACAGGAAGGGTGATTACCATCGCTACTTGGCCGAGTTCGCTCTCGGTGACAAGCGCAAGGAGTCCTCTGACAAGTCTTTGGAGGCCTACAAGAACGCCACCGAGGTTGCACAGACCGATCTTGCTCCTACTCATCCCATTCGTCTCGGATTGGCTCTTAACTTTTCCGTTTTCTATTATGAAATCCTTAATTCTCCCGACCAGGCATGCCATCTTGCCAAACAGGCTTTTGACGATGCAATTGCTGGTGCGTGCCCAGAAGTTCGGCGGTTGGTTTTGTTCGATCCCACTGCTAATTATCCAACTAGAGCTCGACACCCTGAGTGAGGAGAGTTACAAGGACTCTACCCTTATCATGCAGCTTTTGCGAGACAACTTGGTTAGTTCTTCATATGTTTCCATTACTCGATCATCCTGTTAATAGGCTTTATAGACCCTCTGGACTTCATCCGAGGCAGAAAACGATACTGCCGCCGACACTAACAAGGAAATGTCTGATGCTCCGGCCGCCACACCTGCCGCTGAAGCCAAGCCTGAGACCAAAGAATAAATTTCCTTGAGGATGTGGCACGGTAGAGGGGAAACGAGGGGGGGAACTGCAGCCAAAAGGCATGGGCTATAAAATGTGTTGGGAATAACTGCGTTCTAGTTTCACTATGCTAGCGTTGATACGACCCTTTTCTCTTCTATCTGTTAGCCCAGCTGTTCGGTCTGTGTTTCTCTTTTTTCCTCGAAGTTTCGTTCAATTCAACTAGTTGTCTTTTAAAACTTTAAAGTCCGGTTCTGTGTTCTCTTGGCCTTACCCTATGTTATTTTCTTGTTCCTCGGTTAGTGCTAGGTGCGGTTTGCGCACGGTCTTTTACTGTGGTGTTTTAGCATGGTCTGGTTGTTCGATGAGAATTTTTACTTGTGCTGTAGAATTTGATACAGATTCTTCGAAGTCATCATTATTTAGCATCAACAATCAGCAAAGGTTGGTGATTGATGTAGGGCGATGGTGGACGGGATTATGACACAAGCTCGTATTACCAGGATATCTAAAAGCTCTAGATTTGTGTCAAGCCAGGGGGGGGTTGTGGACTCGAGTTTCGAAAGTGAAATGAAAGTGTTGGATGAGATGAGAACCCTGGAGGGTGCAAAAGGTTAAAATGCATGACCAGCTAAACTTCCCGCTTTTGAGGAAATGGCTTCCATGGTGCATACTGCACGGAATCAATAAGGAAAAATCATGAACTTTTTTTTAGATCCAGTACCCGCCGATCCCCGCATGAGCGAGGAGGTTTTTGGGGGGGAGGGGCGGATGGCCCGCAAGCTGGTTGCGGGGAGGGAAGGGGCTGTTCGTAATTAAGTACCGATACTCATGCTGTCGGACCGAATTTGCCCCACCTTCAGTGACCGCAACCAAAAAGAAAAAAAGAGGAAAAAAGGACGACATCAATCCAGCGACATAATTGATTCTGTTCTGTGGAAGGAATGTTTGCATCTGTTGCCTAATTGGTTGGCCGACTCTTGGTTTTGGCTGACTGGGTTGTTGTAGCGGTACGGGTAAAGTAAGCTGCGGGATAGTAGCCGGCTGGTACAGCACAGTACCATACAATATCTGCCAGTTCACAGACCACCCGTGCACCCCGGCGCCAAGGTATGATGGATGTCAATTAATGCCAAGGTGTTCCGATACTTTATGAATTGGCAGGCACTATGTGGTATTGTTGAGATGTGCTGACATGGCTCGGGAATTTTCTAAAAAATAATAATAATTTTAATGTGAAATGCGATGGTGATCCGAGTGATAGATGGTGCCGATGTGTAGTTATCACATCGTATTCCAGGCACACCGGTATATATATATAAACATATACCGGGAAATTTTGGTGCTTGTACCGGTATCTGTGATGGTAAAGCCGGGGGGGTGAGAATTATGGAGGTTTTTTGTGATACCGTCGGTACCGTGAGTATATCGGCCATCGGTGCAGGATTCGAAGCTATCTGTGACTTCTTCCTCTCTTCTTTCTCTGATGGGGGGGCGTTTTACCCGAGGGTTCCTCGGGGTTCCGGTCTCGCACTGCACTGCGCCGGTAGGTAGCGTAGTACGGCTCCGGCACGTACGGTGCTCAATCTGATACACCACGACCATACCGGCACAGCCACTGGGTCGGAATCAGAGAGAAGGCATATTCGTACCATGCGGTGCGCTTGTCGGTGGAGCAAGATAAAAGGGAAAAAGAAAAGGGGAAAGAAGAAGAAAAAATTAAAAATTCGTACTTGCTTTTTCTCGCACGATCCCTATCATATTACATAATAAAAACAAGTCCGGAAGCCAGAATTTCCCGGATTTCCCAACTATCGGACGAGCAGTGCAGGGCAGAAAGGCTGAGTCGGGATGGGGGAAAAAAGCAAAGCATTCGGTAAGTTGACTTAAGCTCGAATGAAGGTGCCAACGCACATCGCGAGCTATCTCCGGTATTCAATTGCCGGTACCGAGCCTTGGCGTTGCGTTTGGATGGGATGGGAGAGGAGAGAAACACAGGTCGCGGGGGAGGGGGGGAGGGCGGGTTGGCGAGTGCGGTGATGGGGATGGCTGAATTGCCGTGCTGCGGTGGGAAAGGGGGGCTATCTGAGTATCGTGCTGTAATCGATTGCGAATTATCGAGGGAGGTCAATCCGGAATTGATACCATTGCCCGTGTTGTATCGTGGATGGGAGAAAGCACGAGTGAGAGAGGATGATATTCTGCAAGTCCAGCCTTGGTGGCCGTTCGGGTCGGGCGCGGTACTGTAGGAGGAGGGAAAGGAAGATAGGGGAAACCACCGAGCGGATTCCTGCAGCGGATCAAGATTCGGTGGAATCGAATCAACCGACTGGCGTGCTCTCTTCTACGGCGCTTCTACGAATCCCTCGTGGTAAGTTGATGGTTGCGCTCGGGGAAATGCGGATTGGTGTAGTCCCCGTACAGTAGCGTTGCCGTGGTCTTACTGGTATTGATTCAGGATGTGACATACTGTAATTTGTGTTCTCACAGTCTGGTATTGTCAGGTAACTTATGACTTGTGAGAAACTTTTGCTGTGACGGAGGAAAGTGTGGGGGGAGGGGGGAAAGGGATGATCACGCGCTACCTCGTTTGTGTCTCTGGTCATACGGAATGGGCCGAGTATCATTCACCTATTCATTCGAAAGGCACTCCCTACCTTTGTGCGCCTAGAAAAAGCTCTCTGATCCAGTGGTTGAGATGTTTGAGATTTGCAACTAGAAGGGACTCCGAGGGGGGAAGTGGTCTGCAATGTGTGGAATAGAGCCAGTCATGGTAGGGGTTCTAGGGTTCTGTGTGGTTGGGGGGTTTTCCCCAGATCGAGAGTTCGGTGGGTGAGATCTTATATGATATATGACCTGACGTAGGGGAGTTTTTTTCTTTTTTCCTCTTCGATCCTTTCCTGGATTCTGTACGGTACTCGTACTCGAGGGTGACTTATCAGTGCGGGAGGAGGAGAGCAGCAGGCAGCAGGCAGGGGAGGATTGATGGGCTTCTTTCTCACAGTGGCCGAGTGCTCGAGTTGGTGATACGGGAGGTTCCTTTTCGGCGCCTTGTACGAGCATTTTCCGGATTGGGCCTTCGCGGCTTGGCTTGCGTGGACTAGGTCGCTCAAGGCGAGAAACCTGGTTTGCTCTCTCTCTGATCTTCACAGGTCCACATTTTTTGCATATTTTTCTCCCCGATATGATAGGCGGTGAGTTTTCTTGGTAGGAGCGGGTTTGGTATTCCCACATCAAGGTGTGGTTGAATGGAGGTGGCGATGATAGGGTGTTGTAGAATTCATGACTGCAGTTGGAGGCTTGCATGCCGTTAAGATTCGGTTTGGTCACGTTGTTGCAATTCTCCCGGCAAGATCTGGTCTTAGAATCAACACTTGATCAGACTGCAACTCGCAGACAGCAACCGGGGTGACGGTATATGTGACCAGAGAAAATGTGTGCGGTCCGGGTGCTCTGCTTTGCTGGATGTTACCGGTGGATGGTCCCATCATGACTATCTGTCTGGTTATGCCATTAGGTTGAACGGCATTGGCTAGGCTTCCTTAACTTCATGTAAACCATTCCTGAGCGGTCAGTCTGTGTTTTGCGGAAAAGCTGGATCGGAAAGGTTGGTGCTCGTCGTCTGCACTTTTTATATAAATGTTTTTTGGGGGTCTGCTCAGGCGGTGAAGTAGAGCGGGGAGAAAAAGAAGGAATTGAGGATCCGACTGGCTTCTTTTGATGGGGGTTTTGTGCATTGTGGTCTTGCCCCTCGGCTCGTGCAGCCAGAATGGAAGAGATCACAGTTGGGCCCTGCGTCCAGGGCGTACAAAACAGAATTGGTGGTCCTTTTCTTTTTTCTTTTTTCCTTCTTCTTTTTGCCATGTCGGCCGTAAGAAGAATTACCTTCAGCCTACCTTGGAGTCCTAGTTGGATTTGACGCAAGCTAAGACAGGCGGACAGACGTGCTCTCGCTTGTTGCTCACCTTCTCGGTGGAACTATGAAATTCTGAGTATCGTGGAGTCCGCATAACCTTGGATGCGATACATTCCATTCAGTAATTATCTCTTCCGGCTGATTGTCTAAACTGGGAGGAAGTGAGTTCTTCCTCCAGCTGGTCCAGGCAAGGTTGGGCGAACTTAATTGATCAATTGATTTACTCTCCACTAAGTTTCCTCTATGGCTCGCAGTCCATTTGAGGCCCCCAGTCTTTTGATTGTCTGTCCTTTTGGCCTTTGCTGCCGTCGTGACAGCCATCGCCCTGCCCAGTCAGCCCACCAATCATACTTTGACTCTTTCTCACGAACCAGGCGTGAAACATTTTTTCCCTCCCACCCTTTCTTTCCCTTTTCTTTCCCCATCCTCCTCCTCTTGATTTCTGCCGGCACTGTCAGGACGACTCTGGGCGGAATTGACTTTTTGCGTCCGGGTTTGGCTGCCAACCAGGTCCATCTTTCGAGAAAGGAAGAAAAAGAAAAAGATATTCAAAAGAGGCTCCATAAAAATATTTGGTCAAATCTTAAAAAACCCGCCCACCACTCACTGTTCGGTACGCCAGCCTATCCAATTCCATTCCGCGCCAGTCCAAGCCGAGCGTAGCCCGTCCCACCGCCCCGCTATCCTCGACACTTATTCTACTTCTTGTGGCCATCGCCCCCTCCTCCCTCCCTCCCTCCCTCCCTTCTCTTTACTTCTCCACTTTTTTGTCTTCTTCTGTGTCCTCTCTCTCACTTCATTGAGTCGGATTCTTGCAGGGTGCGGTTGAGGAAGGAAGTGTGCGTGAAGTTGTGTGTTGAGAGTGTGAGTCTGAAGCTGTGCGCATGAATGTGTGAAAGACGTTGTCGTGTGAGAGGAAGTGCTGAGTAGGGTTGGGAAGGTAGAGATACGAGATCTTCAGCCAAAGGTGTGTATTTTTTGTCCTCCATCTCCTTCTATACTGATTTGTTCTGCTGTTTGTTTTCCTCTTCACTCATTCTTCCCTTCTCCTTTTGTGGTTACCCACACGGGTTTCTGCTCAGGATAAGACAAACCTTGACCTAACATTGAGTTTTCAGGAAAGAAATCGCCAATAGTTTAAATATTCGAACATTCATCATGTCTTCGTTGTCCCGCAGAGCCTGTTACAAGTCTGTTGCCTCCTTTTTCTTCCTGCCGTGTCTTCGTACGCCACAAAGATTGCCCAATTTCTGACATTCTTGGCCCTTTTCCCTCAGATGTGGGTCCATCGGCCACTTTGCTGAGGTTTGCTCGTCGCCTGAGCGCCTTTGTTACAATTGTAAGAGATCACCTCGATTTTTTTTTCCGTTCATGTGGGGGAGGGTGAAGAGAGGGGTTCTTTCAAAATTTTATTTTAGATAGGATCCTCTGGGCACAACTATCCATTTAAGGGTAAACCTGGTGTGAGGATGCTGACGTGTTTTTGTGGGGTACAGGCAAGCAACCGGGTAAGCATCATCTGGGTCGCCTCTATTTTCCAATTAATTTCCCTCTGTCTTGACAAACGGTCATACTTAATGTTGAATTAGGACACGAATCCAATGGATGCCCGAACCCGAGAACTACCGAAACTAAGCAGTGCTACCATTGCCAGGGTCTCGGACACGTTCAGGCCGACTGCCCGACATTGAGACTCGCTGGAGGCGGTGCTACTGGAGGCCGTTGCTACTCCTGCGGAAATCCGGGACATTTGGTGAGTGATAATTTGAGTATCGGGGTTCGGTGGTAATGCTAAGGGGGTCTTTCCGAAGGCAAGGGCTTGCCCTCACCTTGGTGGCGTTGCGAGAGGGGCTGGTGGATACCCTCCTCGTGGTGCGTATACTGGTGGATTTGTGGGCCGGGGTGGATTTACTGGAAATCCACGCCCTGCAACATGCTATAAATGCGGAGGTATGCCCGTGTCTATCCGAAAAGTGTACAAGTGTAGATTCGTTTGATACTGATTATTGGGTTATTGGAGGGCCGAACCATTATGCTCGTGATTGCCAAGCACAGGCCATGAAGTGCTATGCCTGCGGGAAGCTGGGTCATATTAGTAGGGATTGCCAGGCTCCTAATGGGGGCCCCTTGAGCACCGCTGGGAAGACATGCTACAGATGCGGCGAAGCTGGTGAGTGCGCATTTATGGAAATAGGTTACTTGCATGTTCTGATGCTCCCAAGGTCATATCTCTCGCGACTGCCCGCAAGCTGCGGAGCAGGCCGATCAGCCGCCCGTTGTTAACAGCATCGTTGCTGCATAAGCTCGACGAGGCCTATCAGCGTCGGTTTTTAGAGCGGAATGGCTGACATGTTCCTCAGGATATGCTTCACCAATCTAATTTACGATCCGATTGCGAAAACAGGTTTTTTTTCTCTTGACTCTAATTCAGTGGGGTATTTTGTTTTTATTGCTAGTCCCTTTATATCGGTTTCTTTTACCACCTATTTAACATTCGCTGTGAATTCTTTTTCCTACTTCATTTTTTCTCAATTTTTTATTCGGTTTTGCTATGCATTCCCCTTGTTTAACCATCGTTTCGTGGGAAGACAAAATATCCGCAGCTCAGAACTGTATGTAGCAGAGAAATGGCGGGGAGGGGGAGGTAAAACCCGGGGGAGAAAGACTGGATGGGAAGTTCGGACTGGAGCTGCAGTGAACGGGCGTTTGTCATTTGGACTCTCGGAGATGCGTGGGACACCGTGGGTTGCTGTATGTTAAGAACGCGATTTGAATGCGAGAAAGTTGAAGCAAGCAGTCAAAAGGGTTCGCTGTTCTCTCGTGATATACTACAATATTGGTGACTGAAAACGTCAAGTAAAGTTGGGATTGATATGCATGCACGGTATTTGCCAAGGCTTCTACTCATTCCATGGAAACCGCTTACCCAGCATTCCTCTCATCCCTTCTTTGGGTAATTGATATATGCGGTGTAATTAACGGTAGGGGTCTTTCCTTCCTGCTCGACCTGTTTGTCTCACATTGGCGCTTTTCCTCCATTGTTTGTCATTTCCGCTTTTCGTCTCACGCGTCCTTCAGTTGCCATTCGCTTAGAACAAAGATGCCGATCGAGGAAGATTTTGGGGATGATGTTTGTGTTCTTCCATCTTTGAAGGGGATTATCTTGGGCTCTAACCTGATTGGCATAGGATATCTTCGAGATTCTTGATATTGATCAGCTGCAAAATCATGGTATGAGGGATTCTACGATTGATTATGGATATGCTGATGTGGGTAGGGATTGGTGCAAGCGATATTTCGAAATTGAAGGCTTCGGGTTACTGGACTATTTCTGTACCTTTTGTGTTTGTCTGACAGTCTTGGAGAGTTCTAATGATGGGCTAGTCTGTTTGTGCTGCTACTAGGAGGAACCTATCCAAGATCAAAGGTTTGATATGACTCCCAAGTGGCTCAGATCGGGGTATGCTAACTGCATAGGTTTTTCCGAGCAGAAAACCGAGAAAGTCAAGGAGGCAGCTGGGAAATGCGCTGTATAAACCCCACACCCCTTGTCAGCCTGCCCCAAGTATTCACCCAACCTACCAAACAGCCCCCTTCCTACCATTTCATAACGGCTTCCGAGCTGGGACATATCCGCCGAAAAGTCTGCCGCATCTCAACCGGGAGCAAGTCCTTCGATGCGATGTTGGGCGGCGGCATTCAAACAATGTCTATAACGGAAGTGTTTGGGGAGTTCCGGACTGGAAAGTCCCAGTTGTCTATGACTGCATCTGTGATCTGCCAGCTGCCAAAGGATCACGGAGGAGCAGAGGGGAAAGTAGCATATATTGACACGGAGGGAACATTTAGGCCGGAACGGATCAAGCAGATTTCTGATAGATTTGGGGTCGATGGAGAAGCAGCATGCGAAAATATCATCTACGGACGGGCCCTGAACTCAGAGCACCAATTGGAGCTCTTGAATGGGCTTTGCCAGAATTTTGCATCGGGGGAATTTAGGCTACTGGTTTGTCTGATTCTTCATCCTCGTGTGTTTTAATGCGTTGCGTTAGAAATAACTAACAGTTGGAGAAGATTGTCGATAGTATCATGGCCTGCTTCAGAGTTGATTATTGTGGGAGGGGGGAACTATCCGAGTAAGTTTGCTCTATGGGCTGTACAGCGGTTTGACTGATGGGTCCAAGGCGTCAACAAAAACTAGGCCAAATGCTTTCCAAACTTTCCCATATGGCTGAAGGTTTGTAACATTCCCCCTCCCCCGGGTTTGAGATAGTCTGCTTACATCAGCAGAATTCAATGTCGCTGTTCTGATGGTGAACACTTTCACTATAACAGGGTTGCTATATGATATCCTCGAACACTAACTGTGGCACAGACAAACCAAGTCCAGAGCGATCCAGGGGCGAGCGCTCTCTTTGCTGGAGCTGATGGGTAAGTGGATGCCTGGGCGCGAGTTTTCTGTTGATCTCGAGATAGCGGACTGACTTGTGGTTGGTTCGTAGGCGCAAACCCGGTTTGTAATCATTGATACTCCCAATAACCTTGTCAGATGCCAGGAGGGGGGGCTAATTTAAGGTATTTCGGCGCACAATAGTGGGCGGGTATGTTCGATTTTCACCCTACGTTTACATTGCCTAACCTTACTAGCCATGTCCTTGCTCATGCCTCTGCCACGAGAATTCTTTTGGTCTGGGCTTTGCCACTCTAAGTCCGCATTTACTCACTTTTGACTAGCGCAAAGGCCGGGGCGAAGAACGCGTCGCTAAGCTCCAGGACAGTCCGGACTGCCCAGAGCGTGAAGCTACTTACATAATTACCAACGGGTTTGTAATTTTTTGGAGTCTACTTTGTTGGGAAACGGTTACTAATCCTACAATGGCACCAAAGGGGAATATGCGATTCAGAAGGCACTAAATGATGCTGATCATGTGCCAGAAAGGGGGACCGGATATGGGAAAGGGTTTGCTCCGTTGCCCTTCTTGGGAATTAACGTTAGGTACCGAGAGTTTGGATGAGATACAGTAACACTTGCTATTTGCTGTTTTCTACTGTTGATGCAGGATGACTGCATGCGGGTTTTATTGCACTTTCAGATATTTCACTTTAATATAACTGATGGGCGATCCTGCACCGATTTGCATGATCACTACTAGATTGGGCGCCGTGATTTCACCAACTAACAAGATTCCACCTTATCGCCAGAGTCCTACAAGGGTTAGGGGTGAACTAAGGGTGTGGTTCATAACTACAATGTCAGTAGCCATAGTGAATCTGGGAAGCATGACCCTGATAGGATCTTGTTCCGTCTTGCATCGGTCAGTTTTGAAGAGATATGATTGATAGACGAGAAGCCTAACTTCTGGTTCAATTCACCAATCTAAAAAAAGGAAAGATCCTTTCTAGGGCCCCCATAAAGCAATGGAAGGTTTGTGTTTCCAGGCAAGCTGGCTGGGGCGGCCACTAATTTTGACCAAAATCGGCGCCAACACCCCTACTCTGTACCAATGTTTTATGCCTGACCCTTGCATTTAGAAATATGCGCTTGCCCATGAGGCGGCCTTCCTTTATGGTGGTGGTAGGGGGAAATTGACTTTTGTCTCGTTTTTTTCTGGCCAGGAGATTCTTGTATGAGTGGTGGATTCTGAGTCTAATTTGGAGTTTCTGGTTGACCGCAGCTAGAAATGGCTTCAATCGATTTAGTAGGTATGATATGTAGAATAATGACTGAAGCTTCCGGGTGATATCATGGTTTGTATCATATAAAGGGAGTGCTATTGACCCCTATCCTTACTCTTCTGCATTCCGCGATTGCTTTTTCATGTATAATAACGTGTTTTCCGGCGCTATGCCATCACACTGGGGCGCCCTGTTTAAAATCGTTCATCGGCTAACTTAGGGCTAAAGACCTATCTAACAAGTAGCCTGTGTAATATAGTGTAGTCCTCACTATACGTGAAGGGTGCCGGAGATTGTCTTGTAGAGACTAAGGGGCTGTTTGGCGTGACAATTTTGGGACGGCAAACCATGGTTTGCAACTACGGGACCGCTTGGTTGATGTGAATTACATACAAACAATGGTTTACAGCAACTATGATAGCACCAATTTTTTCCCCATTTCCGGCATAGGGTGTGAGGTTCTTCCAACCGTGGCTGTGCAACCATGGTTTGTATGATAGCCATACAAATTTCACAAAAATGTCATGCCAAACAGCCCCTAAGTAGACGGCCTCAAGCCACGGAAGGTTCTATTGGGTAGTGCCAGCAGGCGGATTGTTTGGGGGGGGGGGGGGGGGGGCAACGGGGAATAAAAAACCGG
>Ga0307517_10000492_pt1 | contig 67788 bp, 88 predicted proteins | sample 23_EM_MG_FD_194515 | JGI IMG/M metagenome (GOLD analysis project Ga0307517, IMG submission 194515) | Populus trichocarpa ectomycorrhiza microbial communities from riparian zone in the Pacific Northwest, United States - 23_EM | ecosystem: Host-associated > Plants > Roots > Unclassified | place...
AGGCCTGGGGCCTGCCCGGTCAACGGATCTTGGTACGGTCCGGGTACCACGAAACAAAACAAATAGCTCCACCAACAAACGAAAACAGGGGTGTACTTCTGGTTACCGGGATTGGTCCGCTTCCGTACCGCTCATGACCTGCAGAATCTATGCTTTTATCGGGACAATCCTTGCCTTGGTTTCTCGCACGGCATCTTGCGCTTATGCTTCTCACGGCGTTGCAAATTAGTTGAGAACACCTGTGCATTTGGGGTCGAAGTTCGGGCAGGGTTTGTGAAAGCAAGCGAATAAGGTGGAAACGCCCGTGGGGCCTTGGTGACACTTGCGAATAGATCTAGGGGTACTACGACACCGCGTTCAAGTCAAACGCCCTGTTTTCTTTCACAGCGACGCCTTTCTCAGTCACAATCGCCGTGATGAGTTCGGCGGGGGTGACGTCGAAACTGGGGTTATAGACCCCCTCTGGTTTCATTTCCAAAGGCGTAACCATGACCGTCGCCTGTGGGTGCTTTCCGTCTACACCCGGCGTAGGAGGGTACAGCGCACCTCGCACCAATCGCGCCTCAATGGGAGGTCGGTGTTCGATAGGGATCCTGGCGTATCAAAAGTAACGGGTAATAAGCACATGGATCGACCTCCCACGGTGGATCCGGAACGTACCCAGACCCATCTGCCGTACTCAAGTCAATCGTACCGGTAGGTGCGACGACTAAGAACGGGATTTTATGTCTCGCAGCGAGGACAGCCGCGTTATATGTGCCGATCTATCCGGAGAAGATTCAGCGAGCCACCACAAACGATCCTGGAAGGTCCTCCGCACCTTGTTGGCGGTGTCACCGTTCTTGGCGATCCTATCTGCACCAACGACTGGGGAAAAAAAAAAGTGTCAGGTGATATCAGCCTGAGCATCTGATCCCGTACCAATGGCGTCGATCTTATGATGTTGGAATAACGACCCGACCATACTATCGCAGACCATGACGGATGGGACACCGAGCGTTATGAGTTCTAAGGCGGTGAGCCTATCTTAAATCCTTCAGCCATTACATCAGCCGGCGGGTGGAACCGGGAACGAACCGAGAGCCTTGATGGTACGGCGTCGACTGAGTGAAATACGCCTTGTTCAACTTCTGAGTCTCGAACAAGTAGGTTATGACACCAAGCGCGGTTCCGTAACCCTGCGCAGGATAAGGCACAATCGTGGTCAACTCCTCCACATTTCGCATTCGCATAACGTCAAGGGAAGGAACTCACGGATGTCGCCAGACCTCCAGTATTACAAACCGTCAACAGGTTCAACCCCTCTCCAGACCCACCCCTCTCCTTAACAGCCTCCACGATCCAATCTCCACCCCATTTTCCCATGGCCTTATTCTGCCCGAGGTCCATCTCATGTACGGCCCTCCCCGTTTTTATCACCTCCTGAGCAATCCGCTCTACGGGAGAGCTGGAATCAACACCTGCATCCAGGACTTTCCTGATTTGGTCAAGGGCAGCACCCAAGTTGACCGCAGTAGGTCGCGCGAGGAAGAGATGCTCGAGGAGGGGCTTGATGTGATTTCTAAACTCGGCTGGGGAAGCCAGGAAATCCGGGTGAGGGTCCTGGGCGAGGGACGCAGAGACGTACGACGCCACTGACAGAGCAGCCAGGGAACCGATGGCCGGTGCCCCTCGAATCTAAACGGGCCCGACGGAAGGAGCGAGATAAGTCAGCCCTGAATACCGATATGTGTATCTCGCACCTTCATGGATTTGATAGCTTCATAAGCCTTCTCGATGGTATCGATCTCGATCCATTCCTGGGTATGCGGAAGCAAAAGCTGGTCAATAATCTCAACCCCGTCGCCAGAAGTCCGGATGGACGAGATGGCGGCCATCGCCCTATTTCGTGATCGAAATTTCCAGATTGGGGAAAGCGAATAACGGAGTGGAAGCTCAGCCGAACATTGTCCCGTCCGAGAACCTCTCTACGTTAATTTGGAAACATTGAGTTTAGGAGGTGTGAATGTATCAAGACCCGAAGAGGGCCGCGTGCATAAAGGCATGGACTAACGCTACAATACAAGGAGTGGAGGTGGTTCAGCAACATGACGAAATGATCAGCGTAATGCAAAAAGAACGGCAGAAGCAAATAAAAAAACAGTGCGATGGGTATTTATGCGACCTGAATGGTAGCGTCCGGAGGTGAGAGGGGTAATGCAGCCTATAATCACGAAGGCATTGGTGACTCGCACAGTCGCAGAAATGCGAGAAAACTACCAAGAAAACTACGATGGGAGGGTTGCAGACGCCAAGGATAGCTAGTGCCCGTGAACAAAAGGAGAGGAGGGTGGCAAGGCTAGAGCAGGATGGTGGTCATTGCGTGGGAGTTGGTGTTGAGTCGTCTAGTTCTCCGGGCGGCGGTAGTGGAAGCTGGAGCGGAGGTTGAAAGGAATCCCTTGCCCGTGATTTTCTGCGTTCGTCAGCTATCGAGAGCATGTCCCGGAGGTTTTCTTCCCGGACAGGTTTCGTCAGGATACTAGCGGAAGGGGAGACGTCAGAATTGTTCATGGAGTGGCCCACAGTGCGATGAACGTACTAATCGGCCCCCGCCTCCAAATACTCCTCTTGGTCAGGCAAGAGCGCATTGCCGGTCACACCCACGATCAAATCATCTCTTCCCAGCATCCTCAACCTCCTCACCATCTCCACGCCAGACATGATTGGCATCTGATTATCCAAAAACGTGATAACAAACTTCCCCTCCTTGCTCACCGTATGAACAGGCGTCTTATCTCGTGGTGCTTCTCGGCCCTCGGTGGGGAAATCTGACCCCTGCTCCTCCGCTGGAGTATCTACGTTCTGTTCTTCACCTAGGAGTAGCTGCAGCGCTTGTTTGCCATTCGCCGCAGTCGTCACGACACAGCGTAGCCGCTCTAACATTCTGGCCATGAGCAGTCGTGTCATCCGATCGTCATCCACGACAAGAACATGTAGACCAGGTGAAATCTCCATCGGTGTTGATCGGCTTGTGTTCGACAGCACTGAGGCCGAACCCGGCGTCTGGGGCCCGCTTGCTCGTATGTCACCGAAAGTGGTAGCGGGTAGGTCAATGTGACGCGGCCGCGATGAAATCCGACCCGACGTTTTCAAAACCTCACGAGACTCAACGTGAACTACCCCTTCATCAGTGGCCGGTGGTGATTCCGTGGTTGCCATCACAGAATCACCAGTAGTATCCTTACGGACATTCACCGTGCCCCGATTGCGAACGTCGTAGTTCCGCGGGAGCAGCTGTACGAGTCCATCAGCATTTGACCGTTGTTCTAGGAACGGAGCAGAAGGAGACCCGGGAGCAGAATCCGAACCAGGCGAATGTGGCGCCGTGGGTGGACCCCCACCTGTAGGTCGTATCCGGGGGTTGGCAGGTCGTTTATCTGCGGAGAGAATGGATAGTGCTTTCTCACCCACCCCCAACGCTAAAGGAATGTGTGAGGCATCACATCGCAGGATATGGGTATATGGCAACGTACGAAGCTCAACCCAGAACGTTGATCCTCCTCCAACCTTGGATTTCAATCCTAGTCGTCCGCCACTCAGTTTGACAATTTGTCGAACCAAAGCTAAACCGAGGCCAGTGCCTTTGCCGCCTTGTTGTCTTCCCTGTTCTGTTTGATTAAATGCACCTACGAGGTTTAGGGCGTTGGCAAATGGAGCGAGTATGACTAATAGAGACTCACTGAATAGTTTGATCCTGCGCATTTCCTTCCGCTCGATTCCGTAACCCGTATCCGTAACTTCTATCCTGACGACAATTCGCTCCAAGGTCTTCTGTTCGCTTCCAAGATTGTGCAAGTCCAGGTACTCAGCCGAAAGCTGAGTTCCAGGATCCCCTCTAGCGCTTGTAGAATTTTGGGGGGTCGGCTTTTCGAGGCTACGTGCCAAATCCTCTGGTGATGGGATAACCAGCTTGGTGGTGATCGAAATCTTTCCACCAGCAGGGGTGAACTTGCAAGCGTTACCCGCCAAGTTGGTGATAACCTGCCTCAGCCTCATTTCATCACCAACAACAACTCCTTCGCAGTTGTGGACGCCCTTTTCTACCTCCGCCTCGTTTTGACCTAACGCGGCAAGAAAAGCTCGAGAAGCGACCTCGTCGATAGCTGGGTCCAGGTGTGTCTCGAACTGAAGTTGACGAGAGTCCGTGTCGAGCCGTAACGGAGAAAGGAGGGACTTCATGGCCTGGTGGAACACGTAAGGCTAGTTGATACCGAACCGTGTTGAGTTTCGTTGACAGAAGGAAAGAACCGGATCATCACCTTGTTCGAACTCTCAAACTTGCCGCTATCCATGCGATGGCTAGGCCTAATCTTAGTCGGAGAAGGGACATGTCAATATATCACGTACAAGTCTAAGACATCGTTCAAGACTGGAAAACTATCAGCACCAATGAAGCCGCAGGTGGAGCACGGCACCCGCCTTTCGACATCATATTCAAACTGCTCTCCAGCGCCTTGAATTCCACTTCGTGGGTTTTGGACACCGCGTTGTATGCGACCATATTCTGAACGGCAAGCACTGAGATGGAGATTTAGGACCACCGCACGAGGGAAAATTTGGTAACTCACAGGCTGTGTTCAGAGGAACGCGGACCTGTAGATACAGTACGATGGTAAGTTCAAGTGTTCGCTTCCAAACAAAACGTTGTCACATATCATGGAAGACATATCTGGATGGTGGGGATGAGACTTGGGTAGTGATGAGGGTTTCCGAAACTCACGAGGTCAGACGCCTTTTGGAGTCGGCAGTCCTACGTTCGTTCACCTGAGCCTTCTGGGTCGCCTTATATTGGACCTTGAGCTGGTCACGTAATGTGTATAGTCGACGCTCCCCCTGAAAAAACTTTAGGGAACTCGCGCCAAGATAAGAACGGTACCTACGAGTTCCCTGATATAATGGACGTAGAGTATGAAAGCTTGGAAAATGAAAAAGTTGACGGCATTTCTGGCGTAAGCCCGCCGAACGGGAATGAATAAGGAGCAGGAGCTGACAGGGTTACGGTAAGCTTTCGGACGACGCGAAAGGACTGGAATACCGACGCAATAAGGAATGTGACCATTCCGATCATCGCCGGAAATCTCTCAAAGTCAAGACCAAACAATGCCATAGCCTGAAGCGCAGACGCGTAGCTGAGAACCGTGAAGTGATGAGCGTCGGGGTACAACAAGAGGAAACCAAAAAAACGTACTAGAAAAGGGAGATGAAGTCCTTGGTCCCACAATCGTAGACAACCCAAGGTTTATCCCGGGCGTAATATCCGCATATATACCTGTTGCAAGTTCCAGGCAGGTTTACGGATAATGGAGATCTGAAGCTTACATGAAGGCGATCGTGTAAAGAGGCCAAGACCACACAGAGAACCCAAGGTAGGTTTGGTAGAACCACGGCCGGTCCCGAGGAAAATCGTACACTACCAAGAAAAACAGGGGAAGGGAAAGTAACGGACCGATCTGTCACGGGTTCGGGCTGTGAGGCAATAGCACGCGGTGTGCGAGGGGGTATTTGGACGCACGACATAGTAAAATACAACATCGGAAGTCACAACCGGCGTTTGGACGAGGACGCACGCAGTGATCCAGTTGGAGATAAAGAAGAGCGCAGAGAAAAGCGCTAGACGTTTCCGATAGAACCAGGACTCTTTGCTGTATTGGGCTTCTGACTTGACGTCCATGAATCGGGGCCTAAAGAAACTAAGGATTGCAGGCCAGAGTCGCCACCGCAGGATGATGAGAATAGTCGAATGTGCCCAGAAGCCTTCGACAATGGTAAAGCTCTCATGATCTGTGTTTGTACCACCAGGCTGTCGGCTGTCATTGAACGGATGGGCGGACTCGCTCTTGGTGGTCGTCTTGCGGGCGTCCTCTGCCCACTCACGATCAACGACGACTTCATCCACCTCGTCTTCCGGTTGACCAGGAACCGGGTCTTTCCCATGGATAGAGCCGGTCGTGCTTTCGTCATGAACGGAAGATGTGGAGGGCGCGGTCCCAGTGCCCAGCTTCTTCTTGAACTTGATCCAATGAGCCCTCAAAGACCTGGTAAACCATAACGGGACCCTTCCCTTGGGAGACGCTGTGGAGGGGTCGTGTTTGGTTGTGACCGGGATCGGGAGGAGAACGGGGTCTATCGGAGTGGCGGACGGGGGCGTGTGATGGAGAGTCCGAGAATTGGATGCGGGTGGGGACTGGGACTTGTTGAGTGTGAAATACATCTGCACACACTGTCACCGGTCGTTTGCACGAACCTGGGGAAGGGACGAGAGGGGAGGGTAGGAGGTGGCAGAGTAAGGAACAAAGCAGTCTGAAGGGTGGGATAGGAATGGTTGAGGACTGCCGCAGGCGGATCAGGGAGCAAAAACCCCGAACAATGACCTCATCCGCGAATTTAAAATAGAAGGCCACCCATCGCAGCACATCCTGAACGTAATGGTGCAGAAGTCTCCGCACACGTCGAGGGGTGTGGGATGATCGTTCTGATGTCTGCCACCACACGATCGCAATCCGCATGAAACTACTGGCTGCAACCTCGCTACAAGCCCCAGGCGCAGTAACGAACAGCCGCATAGTACAATCCCGCACGCGTGGTTTTTCCGGGGGTTCGGTTGATTAGCAAGCTCTGGGTCATTTCAAAAGCTTTCACCAATGGCGTGTCGTGATCGCTCCACATCCACCACAGATTAGCCCAACTCACAGCGCCACACATATCAGCGACAAGGGCTGAACCGAGTAAGCTCCTCCCCTTCTACTTACTCTCAGATCCTTTGAACCTGTTTTTAGCCGTTTGCGTTACCATAGTCCGTTTTCTATGGAATACTACGGCCCCGACTCGTCGTTTACCCGTTGATCGTATTGGGGCTCGGCATCGCGGCATCGGTCAGTTCGTGCCATGACGCCAAGTAGGAATTCAGTTCTTCTGTGGGGTCGTCAACGACTCAAGTACTCATGATTCACGCCGGGATTCTCGCCCCCGGTGCGTGCTGTTTTCGTCGCTTCCAACAGAAAGAACTCGCGATTCGTATGTTGGAACCTCGTCAAAAATCTTCCTATCTGTAACCAAGGGGCGTTCAATGTCGCTTGTGGTCAGCCTCTTCTCGTAACGTGCGCGCCCGGGCACCCGGTAGCCCGCAGACGTGTACACGGAGGTTCTTTACTTCAAGTCTCATCCTCCCCGGACAACAGTAAAAGATGAGGATGGTCACGATTTCTACGCACACATAAATGGTGCGGAACTCCCCATGTCCAGCGAGGCCACTCAAGGCGCCCGCGGTATACTTGCCTCACGTATATTTGGCTGTCTATCCTTGGGGCTTGAGGTTTGATGGGTGACTTTTAAAAAAGCTCAGTAGACGTTCACTTGGGACTCCGGTCGTGGCCAAGGATGGGCTTCTTCAGATGGACATTTTGGTGAAATACTCGGCGAGGTCTTGAGAAATCGTGATCGCTCGAAGGCGAGATGTGCGAATTCGTGAACATGCGATCAGGGGATCAACGTGTATGTCCCCATGGTGGGGAGGATATTATTGAGCCGCAATTGCGGCAAATATGGAGATGGGCTACCCGTTTAGACAAGAAGGCGTGAGGCCGGAGAAAATGACATTGAAATGCAACCTAGAAAGCGAAGAACAAAAGACAGATGTTGTGCGCAGTGTATATGCAACAGATGTGGCTCGTGAAATCATACAATAAACCGGAAAGAAATGGACAGCAAGGATGTGTGACGGTGATAAATGTAGGGGTTGGGTGCGAAAGCATATCGATGGAGCTGACATAGCGAATAATTTAACCCTGTGGTGAGTGATCATTGAAAAGGGAAGTGGACTTCACGCGATATCCGTGTATAATTCTGAAGCGTGGTGGTCACATAGGAAGATTATCCATAGGATTTTGGTTTTCAGGTGACCCGATGAGCGTGGGGGACACCACCCGGGATTTCCGTTGCTCATCCGCGATGAGGAGCATGCTCCTCAGGTTTTCTTCGCGTACCGGTTTTGTAAGGATGCTATTGAAACCGCCTCATTAGCTCCAAAAACGAGATGGAGGTGGGAAAACGCACCAATTGGCACCAGCAGCAAGGTACTCCTCCTGGTCTGGTAGGAGGGCGTTCCCCGTCACGCCCACAACCAAATCCTTCCTCCCTAGCTTCCTCAATTTCCTCACCATCTCCACGCCAGACATAACAGGCATTTGATTGTCCAAAAACACCAGAGCGAACTCGTTCTCCGACGTCCCTGGAGTGGGTGGACCACCTGCCCCTCGACTAGCACTCAAGTCCGGAACGCGGCCATCAGCGAAATACTCCCCTTCGTTCGAGTCCGGGGTATCCACGCTGCGGCTGTCGTTCATCCCAACGATTAACTCCAGCGCTTGTTGGCCATTCGCGGCCGTGGTGACCACACATTTCAGTCGTTCAAGCATGCGTTGCATCAGCATCCTCGTCATCCTGTCGTCATCTACCACCAGAATTGGCAACCCAGGTGTAATATCCACACTTCCGACGTTTTCGGGGGTCGGTGGTCTTATGAGGGTAGGGGACAGACGATCTCCAGGAGATCGCATCGTAGGGAACCGGGGTGGCTTGGGAAGATCGATGTGCCCAGGTTTCCCCGTCATCGTTTTTGGCGGCGGGGGAGCACCTTGTTTCAGGAAAGTAGAAGCGGGGATATCTGCCTTCTTCTCGACCGGTCCCGCGTTGGACACCTCGTTGGTGGGTATGGTGGCCTTGGTTTCATCCTTTGTCGGTGAAGGTCGATCCAATGACCGGCTCCTCAGAGCTTCCATAGACTCCCTTAGGGCTGGGACTGGTTCCGGAATGTCTTCAACTTTCTTCGGCACGAGTTGAACAAGTCCATCTGCGCCGGTTACACGTTCCAAAAGAGTCGTGGACGTCGCAGGGGCGGCCTGAACCTTCTCCGCGGGAAGTTGTGAAGGAGCCGGGGAACGTGGCCGATCCACCGAGTCAACCCGCGAAGCTACAGGGTGTCCCTGCTCAGGTGGCAAAACTTTCTTGCCGACACCCAACGCTGCGTAAAAAGACCCTTGGGTTATCCGCGGTGTTCCGGACCTCTGGGAATTCACTTACGTAGCTCAACCCAGAAAGTTGACCCTTCACCAACAGTGGACTCAAGCCCCAATCGCCCACCGCTCAACTTAACGATCTGCCGAACCAATGCCAGCCCGAGACCAGTGCCTTTCCCCCCTTGTTGTCTGCCCACTTCAGTCTGATTGAACGCGCCTATGGCGCAAAATCAGCCTGGCGCTCCACAGGGCCCCCGTTTGAGACTCACTGAACAACTTGATATCCTGTATCTCCTTCTCGTGGATTCCGCACCCTGTGTCGCTGACCTCTATCCTCACCACGATCCTCTCAAGAGGTTTCGGCTTCTCATCGTTGATGGCATTATGCTCGTTCAGCAGGTCCATGGAAAGCACACCGTTACCAGCCTTCCCTTTGTCTTCGACCGTGCTGCCCTTCTTGGTCCCCCGTTTGTGGCTGTGTGATCTACTAGGTGGTGGGGACTTCTGCGGGGGAATGGGAAATGGAGATGATGCGCTTCGGGAGCTTTTGACAGGACCATCCGTGGAAGAATTGACCAACTTGGTCTTGATAGAGACCGTTCCACCTGCGGGAGTAAACTTAAACGCGTTACCCGCGAGGTTGGTGATAATCTGCCGGAGCCGGTTTTCATCACCCAAAACCACGCCATCATACTTGACTATAGCCTTCTGTATCTCCTCTTCATTGTGACCCAACACAGAAAAGAGGGCCCGACCCGCGACCTGCCGTAAACGGTTAGCCTGTGGTCCCCAGTGCAAACTTGAGGGAAGAAACGTACGTCATCAATTGTCCTGTCAAACTCTGTCACAAAGTGAAGCTCCCTGGAGTCGGCGTCGAGCTTGAGGGGCGCGAACAAGGACCGCATGATTTGGTGGAAAACGTAGGGCTGTGAAACCGGTCATTATCAAACACGAGGATAAGGTGAAACGGGGACCCACCTTGTCGTAGCTCTCAAACTTCCCGCTGTCCATGCGATGACTATTGCAAGTTAATAACCTCTCGGAATCTTTTGATAACTAAACCCACAAGTCCAGCACGTCATTCAGAACTATGCAATTCTACCGTTAATGAAATATCCGGGAAGAATAATTCTGGACCAACCCTTGGACATCATGTTCAAGCTGCCTTCCAACGCCTGAAACTCAATCTCATGGGACTTGCCTACAGCATTGGACGCATTCATGTTCTGGACAGCGAGTACTACCGAGTGAAGATAGATAAGACTCGATCGAAAGAGAACAAGGTGGTGGTAACACTTACGTGCAGTGTTCAACGGTACTCTGACCTGTGGATGTCAAAGAAAGGTAAATCAAAGTTACCCAAAGCGTCAAAGAATCCGAGCACGTATCATGGAAAACATATCTGAGGTTCTTGTCTTCAGTACGTCAAAAATCTGGGACAGCGTGGTGAAAACTCACGAGGTCAATCGCCGTTTGGAATCCCCCGCTTTGCGCTCGTTGACCTGTGCCTTCTGTGTAGCCTTGAACTGGTTCTTGAGCTGGTCGCGCAGGGTGAACAACCTCCTCTCTGCCACCTCTCTTACGTAGTGCACGTAGAGGATGAAGACCTCGAAGACCAGGATGTTCGAGGCGTTCCTACCGTACTTGGGTCGTACTGGCAAGAAAAGAGCCAAAGACCTAGAAGAGCGATCAGGGTCGAAGTCAAACCCGAAAACCGATTGGATGGGGCCCTTACGTGACAATGAAACAGATCGATCCCAGCAGTGCTGGGAAGCGGTTCATACCAAGTCCGAAGAGCGCTATGGTCTGGAGTGCCGAAGTGTAACTGACGGTCGGTTAGCCTATATAACCCAGTGAAGATTTGAGGGAACGCGTACTATAATGTGGCGAGAAAGTCCTTCGACCCACAGTCGTAGATCACATATGGCTTATTCTTGTCCCAGAATCCACATAGATGCCTGTAAGAGTGTCAGAACAGGGAGTATATCTGGTGGAGGGAGCATACATGTAAACCACTTGGTACACTGGCCAGGACCACACGACAAATAAAAGGTAGATCTGGTAGAAGAAAGAGTGATCGCGAGGGAAGTCGAAGATCACCAAGACAACCAGGGGGACAGAGATTGCAGGGGCAATCTATTCGAAAGTTAGACTCGGTGTGACGTAGACCAGACGGCTAGAACCACCTACACCGTAATAGAAAATCGCATCCGAGAGAGTGACCGGCCGGGTGATCAATATGATTGGCAACAGCCAATTTATGACGAAGAACGCAGCCGAGAAGAGAGCAAGACGTTTCCTGAGGAACCAAGTCTCCTTTACATAGTGCGCTTCAAGGTTCTGGTCGACAAACCGCAAGCGAAAGAAGCCCCAGATCGGCGGCCAAATTCTCCACCGGAGGAAGAATAAGACAGGACACCAAGCCCAAAAGCCGGTATTAGTTCCAGAACTATCGGTGTTGGTGCTGAGTTTGTTCTCCGCACGGGTCTCTTCCAACGGGGTGTTGGAGTCGCTTTTACTTGGACACTTCGGATCCTCGCCCCACACCCGATCCACAACCACAACATCCACATGCCCATCCTGTTCACACGTGGTGGACCCCTGCGGCTTGCGAACATACGATGGAGTGCCGGTGCTATCGTCGGGCGAGGAAGAAGTGGAGACTGCGGTCCCCGAGGCAACCTTCTTCTTGAAAGCTGCCCAGCGTGACTTGAAACCGCCGTTGATCTGAACCGATTCGGAGTTCCTGCGGGGCAGCAATGGGACGTCCTTAGCGGTGACTGGGGCGGGGAGCAGGGGGAACTCCGTGGCGGCCGAGCGGCCAGACCGGTCGTTCGTGTTTGTCGTCGCCGTTTGAATGGTCTTTTCGGGTGTCAGGCCGGGAGGGGCGACTGAGACGGAGAGGGAGCGTCGGAGGTTGAGGTACATGCGGAGTCCGAGTCCGAGTCCGTTGGCAACCGTAGCGTGAACGTCGGCGGGACGCAGAAGAGACTAGGAGCTGGACATAGACAGGGGCCGTGGGCGATGCAGGTTTCCACCAATGTGTCAGCGCTTCAACTGGGCTCGGCGCTGACACGCCTTCGATCGATCCCCCATCCTTGCATCATGGACAAGACAAAGTCCAGGCTGGCTGCTTTCTTCGACGATGACGACGAGGACGACGGTTCTGCCCCTCCAGTGCGACGATGACCACTTTCCACTTCTCATTCACTTGTGCACTCAATCCCAACTGACACCGAAAACCACAGCAAAAAGCGGTTGACGAGCACAAGCTCAACCAATACACACAAGGCACCCAACGCAAATCCAAGCGAGAGAGGGAGAAGGAGGAGGCTGAACGAAAACGAAAGGAGGAAGAAGAACACGCTAAGAAAGCTTATGCAGAGTTCTTGGAGACGTTTGAAGGAGCCCGAGACGATGGAAGGAAGAAGGGATTCGTCAGGAGCACTCAGGACTCCGGAGGTGGTGAGTATGCACACAATCGTTCTGAAGCGTCTTCGCGTCCTGGACCAAGGGTTGGTGAAACCACTGTGCATGTCGGTGCCTATCCTGAAGCCCCAGAATAGATGTCTTCACCCCCTCCTGCCCAACGGCCAAAGGGAAAACGTGCTATGGATTCCTTCTTGGAAGAAATCAAACGGCAAGTAGGATATCTTCAATTCACTCCCCAATCTCCTCACCATCCGTAGGGAGCAAGCGGAGCGCGAAGCGAAATACTCTCGACATAGTACGTAAACCTTGCTTATCATGCTGGGCGATCGTTTGATCACCGTCGCAGCCCACGGAGGAAGGTCCGTCACCGCTATGGCAGGTGTGTGTCCAGCAGGCACATGATGTTGGTTCCAATCTGACAACATCTCACAGCCTACGAAGGGCAGAGTGGTAGCAAGGACCGTGGTGATCCGGAGGTCATTCTCTCAAACCCATCTCGCAATATGCATCCCGCTGACATCATTCTGCACATCAGACTACCAACGTTTTTGTTGCAAACCTCCCTCCGCATGTAACGGAACAATCCCTCGGCCACTTCTTCGCCCGCATAGGTCCAGTCGGTTCGGTACGCCTTCCCCTTCAATGTGTCTCCAGCGACTCCAACTCCTTCCATAGGTCAAAATCATGTGGCCAAGGAGTGATGCCTCCCAAGGTCCAGGAAACGACATGTCCTCGCGACGCAATAAAACAAGCGGTTTGAGTGGTTTCGTATCGTTCATGAAACGGAGAGATGCTGAAGAAGCCCTTCGTGAACTTGATGGGTTTGATTGGGGCGGGTCTGTCCTGAGGGTGGGTTGGAGCAAGGCCGTCCCTGTGAGTGCCAGGGCTATGTACAGTAAGGGTTTTTATTTCGAGTTCCAGTATATAACTAACTGCTCTCTGCCTTTCTCAAGCCAATCCCGCGGCGGAAGATCGACAACGTTCCAGTTCCCGATCGGGGTCTTGCGACAGAGGTAGAGACGGGAACAGAGATAGGGACAACAGAAGCAGGTCCCGTTCTCGACACGGTGGCAAGTACAAGAACAGGAGGAGCCGATCCCGATCGTATAGCCCAAGCCGTTCTCGGTCGCCGAGGAGGAGAGATCACAGGGACAGAAACCGCGGGGGTGGTCACTACAAGAGGAGGTCAAGATCCTACAGCCGGTCACGCTCTCCTCGAAGGGATAGGGACCGAGGATATGCCAGAGAGGCAGACGAGAAGAAATTCCTAGGTGATGATGACGTTACTGAGGAATTTGTCAGAATTGTTGCTGTGGAAGTCAAAGGTAGGGGTAAAGATTACGAGGCTGCGTTGAAGGAGAGGGAGAAGGGAAACTCGAAGTACTCATTCCTGACGGACAACAAGGTATGAATGATCCGCTGAGGAGGATGGACGCATTTAGCTGAATCCGCGTCGACCAGCACCGCAAGCACGGGTACTACCGCTCGTTCATGCGAAGCAGCAAGGAGATGCACCCCGAGTTCGGTGATGAAGGTTACAACTCGATTTACTCCACTGACTCTGCGGAAGAATCGGAACGGGAACGGACACGAAAACACCACCTGGGAAAACTTGCTCGACACAGGTTTGAAGCTATGCTCCGAGCGCTTTCGGGAAGGAGGGGAGACTTGGCCAGGTGCATGGCATTTAGCTTGGAGCACGCTGAAGCTGCGTCAGAGGTAGGTCCTTCGCCCGTCACTTCTTCTCGTGATAAACCAATGGGACTCCTATAGGTCGTAGATATAATCATCGCCTCCCTTCTCGTTCCCGAAACACCCGTACCTCGAAAAGTTGCCCGTCTCCACCTCATCTGTGACATCTTACACAATTCGGCAGCGCCCCTGCCCATGGCTTGGAAGTTCCGACAGGAATTCCAGGCAAGGCTTGGCATCGTCTTTGACCACATGTCAACAATTTACCACTCTTTCCCCGGACGTATCACCGCGGAGACGTTCAAGAAGCAGATCTTGGGCGTCCTGGAGATTTGGGAGGATTGGATCGTGTTTACTCCAGAGTTCACAAAGGAACTGAGGGACCGGTTGGATGGCAAGGAAGACACAGGGAAGGAAGCCACAGAAGAGTTGGATGGGAGCGGGCAAGATGAAGAAAGCCAGACGGAGACGAAGGCTTATGAATCCAAGTTCAAGGCCAGTTCGTTCAAGCCTGCAGCCGAAGAAGCACAGATGGAGGCACCTAAGGACGAAGAAGACATCGATGGGGAACCTGTCATGGACGATGTGGATGGAGAACCTTTGGATGGTGGGGAAGTAGATGGAGTCCCAATGGACGATGTGCATGGCGAACCTCTTGATGGCGAACCGTTGGATGGAGAGCCCCTGGATGGAGAGCCTCTGCGAGACGATGATCTGGATGGAGAACCCATGAAAGATGAGGATTTAGACGGGGAGCCCATGGATGAGGACGTCGATGGAGTAAAAATGCCTTCTGACTGATTTCATTTTGGCTTTTCGTCTTTACTGGTTTCCTGTAGGCTATATGTACTCTAGCCCACCCTTCCTAGCCGTGTGTCGGTGGGGGGCATTTTCGACAAATGTTGCGGCACGGGGTGAAACACCCTCGCCGGGGGTTGTGAGGGTCACCAAGTTCCTCAGTTGCTCAGGTTCGTCGTATAGGCATTTAGTGGGGGTTATAGTATCCATTTATGAAGGTAACTGCCATTGTGCTGGAAGTGCGGCCACCGGGGCTGTTGTCTACGAGAACACCGGAGATCCTGCTTCAGTCTTGTATGCGTGCGGGGACCCTGCCTCTTCCTGAACTTCCGCTGAGGGGGAGACGGTCGATCGACCCCAAGGTTCTGCTATAAATCCCTCGGTCATCCACGTTGTCCACGGGTCGGGCACGGTTCAACCCATTCCCCGCGAGCTCAACGTCAATGGAGAAGACGTTGTATCTTACCGGAAATGATGGGGTCGGGGAGATCACTGAAGTCGGACCCGGCGTCAGGGGGTCGAAGGGGGGTCGGGTCGCGCTCGGTAAAGGTCAGAGTGGAACCTGGTGTAACGCACAGATGCTTGAAGGGGAGGATGCCATCAAGGTGGGTGGAGGGTCGGGAATTTCCGCGGTTAATGCTTCCACATTGACGGCGAGTCGTTTAACGAAAACTCGGTCGGCGGAAAGGGTTGACAGTCGGTGTAGATTAATCCTGTGACTGCTCACAAGATGCTATGTAAGCATCAGAAGGCGGCCAACAGTTCTGCGAACATTCGTTCAATTCGTTCGATGTCTATTGCGACCTGAGCCCAATCCAGATGGGATAGGCGGGCCAAGTGGTGGTCCAGTTTGCCAGGGGTCGTGAGATCCATACCGTTAACTTGGTTCGCAGAAAGTGGGTGCTGGGAACATCCATTGCGAGGCGCGACTACAAATGACAGATGTATCGAAGATTTCCGAGATGGAAAGGTTCCTCACGGATCTAGGCGCCGACATCGTCTTAACCTACGATGGACGCGTGAGAGAGCTTGTCGGCGGAAAAGTGCGCGCGAGTTGCAATTCGAGGGTGCGAATGCGAATGAGAGAACCGAGCATTGATTTGGGAAGTTGGCTTGCTCTTGGATTGCGTGGGAGAACAAGCGGCAAAAGACACAGTGAGTAAAGGCGCACACCCTGCCGTATGCGGTGAAGTGGCCCAAGGGGACGCTTGGGTGCCACCATTCCTACTTGTGTTCACGTTTGCGGACTCTAGCGGACTGGCTAGTTCAATCCCTCGACTTTGGAGGAAAGGCCCAATTCCTCGATGATTGTTCGGCTGACGGTTAACAGCAAGATGGCTTCCTATGCTTGTTGCCTTGTTTTTATTGACAGGGCCGATCACCTTGGACGCTGTCAGTTTCAGGAACCAGTGCACGAGACTGTCAAGATCGAGGGTACACTCGGTGATGAAGAGCTGATAGGCGAAGATCGAGGGAGGGGAAGACTTCAAACTGGAAAGGAAAGGAAAGTGCCTTCGAACGAAAGAAGTCAGCTTGTGGTTTGTTTCTAACGTAACCCTTTCCCTTTATCAGCCTCGGATTTAGGTCTAGCATGCCCCCGTCCTCTCTCTCTCCTCCCCCCCCCCTCAAACATGGACCCCACCATGGTTGCCCAGATAGCCCAGATGGGTTTGGATTTGTTCGTCATGTTTTCTGTTGAACCCGGTTCATCGTTGATCACGGTTGCGACAGGCTTGCTTTCAAGGTACTCTACCCATGGGTCGTCAATGACAAACAGTCATGCTTGACTCTCGTCCGCAGCACTATTACCATGCGGCGACCACGATTCTGGTCTACGACTACTTTCTGACCCTCGCAGATGAGGTAGGAACGACCTCGCGCGTCCCCTGGTCCATCCCAAACCTCTGACTGTGCGTAGGTTGAGCTCATTTGGAAACGAAAGAAGACGCTTGGTGAGGACCCGACGGTCAATTCGTCTCGGTGGAGCTAACGTCTACCTCCAGTATCCTACTTGTTTATTTTCGTCAGTAGCTCTCCCAGAAATCTTCTATTCCTCGACTTGACCTTGCGGCACAGGTGCGGTATTTTACCCTAGCAACCTGTGTGGGAATTTACCTCGGTATGTTCATATGTCCTCTACCTCCGAGGATCCACCTTGACCTGTCGAAATTTCCAGGCCACGAGCTTACGAGTTTGTCGATGGTTGAATCTGTAAGTCGTTTACTCGATTTGCCTGTCTCTGTGTTCGACAGGCTGACGTCCATCGATTAGTTGTGCGCGCGGTTTGGGTCATCCTAAACCATTGTCTATTTCTCACGCCGCTCCCCTCACCAGGTGTGACCGTTTGGTCATCATCCAGGTGGTTCAGACCACCTTCGTCGAACTCGTAGGTCAGGTCATCATGACCTTACGTGTCTATGCTCTATCCCAGCGGAATAAGTACATTCTCGGCGCGCTATCTATTCACGTTGTTGGTCAATTCGGATTGGGTCTTTACCTCAGTGCATTCTCCAACCACGGTTTGCAGTCCTCATCCTCTGGTTCTATTCCGTCCTGACTGACCGAGTCTTTCCTGCAGCTTTGGAGCTCCCAAAATTTCCCCACGAAGTTTTCTATTGTGAGAGTGTTTCGCGATGGGAAAGCACAGGTTAATGGTCCCCCTTCTCTAGCGTGTTTCATCAAGCCAGATCCCATGACTGTGAAACTCGCTTACATATTCCTCCTCCTCGCCTTCGACTCGATTACCTTCCTTCTAACCGTCTACTACACCGCTACCCAGTATCGATTCATCGCGAGGCATGGTATCACCAGGTTGAGCAAACTCTTTACGTCCATCGTGGAAGGTGCAGTTATGTATTTCGGCGTATTGGCCGCCTGTCACGCTGTCTTGGTAGCTGGCGTTCTCACCTGGCGGGTGCGTATCCCGATTATTCTTGCGACAGCTGGACCTTCTGACGAACTCTCACAGCCCACGTTGAAATTCTTACCAGCGTGGTAAGTCGGAATTTTGGGTACATTCCTCACTCTAGAACTCACTCGCTGTACGACTTTGCATGCCAGCCCGACCGTACTGTAAGCATGCCCGTATCCAGCCCAACCCATCTCTCAACTTGAATACTTCAGATTCACGTGCATTTTAATCACCCGTATGACCATCTCTACTCTCAAGGCCAATCAGGAGGACTTCAGGATACCTACTCGTCAACGGCCTCCCATCCCTGCCACCGGTTTCAGTGATCCTCGGACACCCAATCCCCATCCCCGGACAATGTCTGATGGCCGGCGCGAGGACACAGAGCTCGTAAACGGCACTTACGGGGATGTCGCGCCGACAATCTTGTCGAGTATTCACGTATACACATGAACCAACCTGGAGGGTCTCTCCGACTGCTTTCATCTCTTTTGCTTTCTTGTTGATTTCTTGCCTCATCCCCTCGGTATCCGGAAGGGATACCGGATTTTCTTTACCCAGTCAATTCGGTATTTGGCCCTGGCTAGCCTCGCAAGAAGTGCGCACCGTGTATCTGTAAATTATATGGAAATAATACTCGCCGTGTATCATTCCACGCAAAACCGTCCCTTGGCCCGCATTTGAGTCCAGGTTTGGAGTGGCCACGGGACTGATTTGGAAGGTGCCTGATTTGGAAGGATCACTTTGCAACCTCGATCCCCCGCGACACAACTTGCACCAGGTGGATGTCTCAGCAGCAAACCGCAAAACCTTCATTACAGGGGGTACGAATCAAAGCGAGAAAAGGTACCGTCAAAGCACAGGCCAAACACGAACCCACAGGCAAGTGACTTCAGAAACTCTCGCTCTGTGTCTGTGGTCGAACTGAAGGATCATCATCTGCTCCGTTCTGCTTCCTCATCCACTTGTGCATCTGCAAACATCGGTGGGAACCTGCAGTCTTTAGAGATCACCTCTACAAGCACTTTGAAACCGTCCCCCCTGGAGATTTCGAAGCTTTCACGAACAAACTCATCCAAGCAGGCTCTACCCTCGAATTCCTCAAGTATGCAGACACCTTGTTCGAGATACTATTTGTCGGCGGTCTTTTGCAACCTGGAGGGAGCTATATCGACGATGGGTCGCCTGTTTGCCCGTGGGCCATTGTGAACGCCAAGGAACCTGCTTCTGCGGATGACCTCAAAAAATACATCGATGTGCAAAACAAGCTGATCAGGAGGTGAGCATGGCACCCTCCGGAATCGCCGGTTTGCGAAGCTCATGCCGTCGGACTGTGGTTATTTAGATACAAGTATCTTCAGAAGCCTCTGGAAGAGTCCGCCCTTCCGACTCTTTTGCAGTATATCAACAGATGGCCGGCCGCTCAGAAGGACAAGATAGCAATCGCCATCGGCGTCTTGCTATCCCAAGGTCTCACAACCGCCGGCTGTCTTCAGAGTTTAACCAAGGGCCATCTTATCAAGAACGGTACGCCGCCCACACCTCACCGTTTTAACCCCACGGAATATGACTTGTAGTTCGTCGTGTGACGCAGATGTGGCAGTCGACGTTATCGCCTTCGTCTTCCGTACTTACCTTGCAGAACAATCGATCGACCAGCTCGCGGGCACCCTCAAGAAGGGTGGGATCAAAGACCTTTTGCTGTTCTTCCCACCAAACAAGCAGGAGGACAAGGTGCTTGACGAGTTTTTCAGAAAGCAAGGACTGGCTCAAGTCGCGGATTGGTGGACGAAGAAGCAGTACGCCATTCTGAAGGAGGAAGTCGTCAGAGCTATAAGAGAACACCTGGAGCATAGTGATTCTAACCCGGATGTGGGTAGAGATTATTTTGAGATCCAATCCTGTTTTTCTGGGATTGATCATGAGTTTTTTTTTCTTTCTGTGTTAGATCGTGTCTGCGATTCAGACGAAGCAGGAAGAACACCCTTTGCCGGAGGCAGAACTCATCCAGTGCATTTGGACGGGTCTGATAAGTTCCGTAGAGTGGAGTGCACGTCCCGATCAGCATGAAGGGTTGATCATAAAGGAGGTCGCGGTCCGTATGCTCTTCCTCCGCTCATTGTAGGCTCCGCCGTTACTGAGTCTAACGCTGTCTTTTTTCCTTTTTTAGAGATTTGCAGAAATTCTCGAACCGTTTTGTAACAACGCAAAGACGGAGGTGACACTCATCAACACGGTACAGGTGTACTGCTACGAAGATACCAGGGTTATGAAGTCTTTTCCTCAGATAGTGAAGGTCTGGTTCCGCCTTGTTTTTTTTTTTTTGGTTGTTTGAAGTTCTTTTCGTCTCATGAGAGTTTGGGAATTTACAGACCCTGTACAACAAGGACTGCGTTTCTGACCAGGCCATCATCTATTGGTACCAAAAGGGAGCCAAGACGCATGGCAAGCAGCATTTCTTGAAAGCGGCAGAACCTTTGGTGAAGGTGCGTAGGACAACCACATTTCGGTCACGTTCCGAGGGCTTATCCCGCGCCTAGTTCCTCCAAGAACAGGAGGAAGATGAAAGCGAAGGAGAGTGAACCTTCCAAAGGCAAAACTCCAGGCTTCGAGCTTCAAGTACCAACCGACCAGTAGACCCTCGCACCATCCAGATTCTAGAACCGAAAAGCAACTCGGCCTCTCGTGATCCGTTCAAATACGCACCCGTGCGACATGTACCTTTGCATGCAGATCCCCTTAATCCTTTTCTTGTTGGCGGACCGCCACTTTTTCGTCTTTCCCCCCCAGAAGTATACGAATACATACCATTATAAAACGTCAATGGAAACAAACGTTCAGACATCGTCGCGAGGACGAGAAAAGGAGATTGGGCGGGGGTGTGTGTGAGTAACACGTATACAAGATACTTTTAAGACAATAGATCGGTTGCGATTACAAACAAGGAACAGAAGACCGGAACGAAAGAAATGGGAAAACATTTCGAGGAGGCAAGGCAGGGATCGCCGTCAAGAGCAACCCGTAAGTACTGAAGTTGGGCCAGAGGGTCACCTCAACGAGCCTCAGGCGTCTGCGAGAACACTCCACTCCACCCGTTCGAATTCCCGAGCTGCAAGAAAACGCTATCGGATCCACCCACGGGCAATCCCAAATCCGTCAAGCTCTGTTCCTGTATCCACACAGGCAAACTCGAGGGACTGATCGATCCCCATTCCGCTGGCCAATTGAGCCCGAGCTCCTCGGCCGTGAACGGGCCGGTGACGGGAGCAGGAGGGGCTGTCCCGGGGGTGGCTGTTTGGAACGGTCCACTGGCGACGAGAAGGTTCTCTGGAGGTGGTCCTCCAACTGTGACACCGGGTAATAGTGGACCCCCGGCTGTATTGGGTATCGGGTGCGCACCGTGAGCGTTGTTGTGTTGGACCGACCCGATCTTCCGACGGAGGTTGGCGAGCATGACTCTAAGCGTAATGGTGTACCTCTCCGCAGCGATGTCGCTCAACAATTGAGCGAGCTGTTCCACCTGCGCCGTGATCGAGCCCAAGTCTAGATCCGTGGGGAATAGATGTGCCATCTTCAACAAGAACAAGGCGCTGAACGCGGTCGCGACGAGACTGTCGTGAATGGCGTATCGTAACGCGGCTCGGTAAGTTGGGGAATTCAACAAGTTGGAGAGACAGTTCGAAGCCGCATCTTTGCCTTGGAATGCTAGCTCCCGCTGTTCGAAAGGCATCTTGTCCCACGAAACCCCGCGTAAAGCGACGCAGACGAGCCAAAGTTTTGCGTAGTGAAGTTCACCGGCGAGGATGATCCGTGGGAGTGAATCCTCATCCATAGTTTTGCCTGGTCGTGTCGCGAAAGATTAGATGATTCTCCAACAAATTCAAAAACGAAACTCGTACGATGCAATTCGTAGCATTCGTTGTACCAGTTATCCAGCGCTGCGTTTGCTCGACGAATGATCGAGAGTGAACTGTGATTGAGAGGGCCAGTGAGGGGTGCTAAAGTCTCGTAGATTTGTGCTGCACGAGATATAAAAAAGTGAGATAACCCATGTGGAAGGCGGAGTAAAACAAGCACTCACTCTTCTGGGCGACGAGTTCTACCAAGGAGATGAGTCTGACGTCCATAGGGGAAGCCATGGGGTGGTTCAAAAGGACTCGACTGAGTCTGGTGCAGTTCTCGTCGCGGAGGATGATAGGACGTCCTGTACCCAAACTCATCCTGTGGGTTGTTGTCAGTTCTGAACAGGACGTGCAGATTCCCGAGCAAAGCGACGGACTGATGGTCAAACCAGTACAGACACAGCCAAATTCTTGCAGAAACGACTGAAGAGTATCGTTCAGCATATACAGAGGGCAATACGACCAACGGAATCGCACTCAAGTTCCTGTCTTCTTCCTCCGTGCGTCTCTTTCCGTGTTCAGAGTCGTCAGCCAGCTTCTCCAGCGCGCGATTTAACCCCAGGTCCAGAGCCATGCGCATCGCGTGTCCACTGGGTAACCACCCGTTCGTACTCCAAGCTGCGAGGAGGATCATGCCTTGTACGGCCTCCTTCCTCGTAATTGGTCCGAATAACGAGGATCGAGCGATACCCTGTGCCTCGTCAAGACATTTGTAGAAAGTGGGGCTGAGAGGTCCATCTCCACTACGGATCTTGGCTGCAATGGCGAGAATCGAATCGAAAGTCCAGGGGGTGCGTTCCATAAGGCTCTCGAATGTATCGTAAGAAGGGTCGAAAATCGGGATGAAGATGTGACACCCTGAGAAGAAGCTACAGAAATGTCAGTTTCGGTCCGTGGGGGGTGTAGATGGCGGGAAGACAGACATGTGGTAGAGTTCCCTGGCTTCTGCTTCGGTGACCAAACCCTGTGTGCACAAATCCAATCAATCGGCAAAGAGAGGTGCGAGGGGATTTCTCACCTTCTCAACGACATGAGGAAACGCGTTCCGTGGAATTGGTTCAGCCTTTCTCCTCTTGGGTACCCTGCTGCGGTTGGACCAACCTGGAAGTGCTCGGTACGGAAATACCAACATACCTGGGTGGGATTTCTGGTGTATTGGCAGCTTCTACTGCGGCGTTTGCCAGACCCTGAAGGGCTTCAATCGGGGCGTTGAGGGCGGATCTTGGAAGAGTATCCTCCGGATCGTTTTCATCGTCCGATGACAAGTTGTTTGGGGCGATGCCGTATGTGCCATATTTGTGCGGCTGGGACCATATGAATGAACCGTTGGCCAGAAGGAATTTTTTTACGTACCGGTGGTGCGAACCCAGGCAAAGGTGGGAACTGTTGTCGCGGTGACATCGCCCTTTGTCCGAACTCCACGCCTGGAGATGGTTGGGCAACGTGTCCGTGCGGGAGAACAGGGGGGTAAGTGAGCGATGATGGGGGAGCTCCGGATACGGTGGCCAGGATACGGTCCAAGGTTGCTTGCACACCAATCATGTGGCTCTGCATTACCTAGAATGACGAACACCCATCAGCGGGACGCGTATGAGTTGGGAGGAGAATGAGGATGTACGAGGTATTGGCCCTCGAGACGGGACAGTCGTCTGTCGGCTACGATCAGTGGGGGATATCTGGCGGGGCGCAGGATGACTCACTCGACGCTAGGGGCCGGGCCAGCTTGAACGTTTTTCTTCTCTGGCTTCTCGAAAATGCAGGGTGTGCCGTTGATTTGGCATCGACGACATGGAGGCTGGTGCCGGGCCGGGGTGGAACGGTTAGCGGCTCGCACTCCAGGGAACATTAAAGCTGATGCTGTACCTCGCCTTCGCAACGGTTCTTCCCCTTACGACACGCGGTACATGCCCGGGCACCGCGCTTCGGGATGTGCGCTGGCTGAGGCGGGACTTGAGTAGCGTCGAGCTGAGCGTCCATGGATGGATGGTTCATGTCGTGCTGGATGAACTGCTGTGAACGTTGTGGACCGCCGTTTACTCCGTTTCCGTTGACAGGGATGCTGTCTGTGCGACGGCGTTTTTGGGGGTTTTGGCCCACGCTCGTCGGTTGCATGAACGTCGGGGTAGGGGCACTATGACCAGAGTAGGCAGGTGGCCTCACGGCACTCTGCATTGTCGCGCGCTGGAGAGCCCGGTGTTGCCTCACGGTCAGCAAGGTTCTCCAGTAAGTGCGAGTCGCTGCTTTACTCTCTCTTTGCTCGGTTGTTGTTCTTTATCACACACTTGAGCCACACGGCAGTCAGCGTGGCCACTCGACCAACGCGGGTCTGTCTAGGGATATCTCGGTGCTGGTGCACCTGGTACGCTGACCGCTTGCGCGGAGAGGCATAAAATTAGACGTATATTATAGGCAACTCTCTTGTGACCCTGGATGCCGGACAACAAAAGCATAGGATGCGCACGGTTTTGCTGGATGTCGCCTTGAGACCCAGGCTGACTCAAGCCATTTCCCTTGAATCCGTGGGAATAATTTCCTATTTAGGAAGGATTTGTAACTCCGCCCGGTCGTCGTCTACCCCGAATCCACGAACGCACGGCTTTTGTGCCTCACACCCCTCCACCCACCAACCTGCCCCCTTCCTCAGTTCATGGAGCAGCGCAAACGACCACATGTTGATGGCCCTGAGACCGCCTATCCCAAGAAGAGAGCCGCATTGGACTCGAATGGAACGCCTAGCCATGTGAATGGTGTCAGTCATTTGGACGAACCAAAGGATGGCGATAACCTCGAGGTACGGGATCTACCTTGTTACGGACGCATGTGCGACCCTAAATTAAACTGCCTTAGATGTTCCGCAAGGAGGCCATCTTCCGCCGTATGAAGTTTTATTCGAGAGAGAGTGAAAGGTGCCAGTCAAGAATCGCTGAACTGGAGCGTCAGAAGTCAAGATGTGAGGCCGGCCTTGCGGCCATGGAAACGTGCTGGCAGCAGGTAAAAATTTCTTTACAACGTTTACCTTCGACCACCCACTAATTCATTCGCGAAGCTTATTGATGTTATTGGGTCGTTGGTGCAACCAGAACAGCTCCCGTCAATCCAACCAGACATGAGACGTACGTTCTGCAAAAGGTCACGCTCGGCCACATCTGCTCATCTTTCCACAGAGATTTTTGATCTGTCCAAACATATCCCTGACGATTCTCAAGACATGGACCACCTAACCGAGGCGTTCAACTCGAGGCTCAAAGCAACCGAGAAATTAGTCTCAGCTTTCATTTCTATTTGTGGGAAGGGTACCTCTGGCTTTCAACAGGAGGATTTGTTGTTAAAGTATCATGCAGCCCAGAGCGAGGTACGTCCCACATCCTCTACCCATGTGAATCAATGTTCAGTGCCAACCTATCTAGGCAAAGAGTCTTCACTCGCAACTGGCAATATTACGATCTCAACTCTCGGAGGCAACCACGCAGAAGGAGCGATATCTCAACGATCTCGTACTGGCCCAATCACGCGTCGATCGGCTCAGCAGCAAGACCATTCAAGCTATGGCCCTCTCCCCGAAAGTCAACGGAGATGCCGTCCAATACAACGAGTCTGATTCAGAAGTCAAGAGCGAGAAGCCGTCCTCTCCTCCAGTGAGTCGCCATGGTTAACTGCTGGAGAGGTTCGGCCGCTAATCAACCTTGAACGAACATCACATGTAGGTCAAACCGGATTCTCCTGTCCATGATGTTGGTCCTGACCCCGAAGAGGCAGAAGAAGCCCTCCAAGCCAAACAAAAAGAGCTTGATGACCTCCAAGTTAGATTCGATCAGCTGCAAGACAAAGTTTTGGAGTTCGAGAAACAAGTTGGTTCCCGTGATAATCACTGGGATGTTGTACTCACTCAAGCTCCCAGCAGACTGCGCCGTCAGAAGTCTTCATCTCAAAATCACCTTATTATGTTCTTCTGCTGTCTCATGCGTCAAAACTCGAGTTTGACGTGAAACGCGGAGAGAAAAAGCTCTCAGAGATGACCGCAGAACTTGAAGTGCTGCGTAAGGAAAGACAGGACTTGGAAGTCATCTTCACTGTGCGCACAGAAATGATCATTTCACTCGTGTTTGGGATCCTAACGACATGTGCAGACTTTTAAGGGGCAAGAATTTGCAGAGGTCGTCTCTAGGCTCAAGAAGCGCGATGTTGACAATGCCAGGCTCCGGGAGCAGAGGGACCAGCTTCAAGCTGAGCTCACAGAACGCAAACACCTCGAGTCAGTCAAATTGAGCTCGGCAAACGAGCTGAAAGTGCTGGCGGAGTCAAGATCGGTACGCTATTGCTGATATCGGCGGATATTGGAACTGAGGGATTGTCCAGGAGCGAATCATTGTGCTACAGTCCGAGCTGCGCAGGCTGAGGGCGCGACTGGTAGCACAGACAGGCGACGAAGACCTAATGAACTTCATCCTAAACCAATCGGACGTGGACATAAACTACGTCCAGGATCTGAAGACCCGGCTCGAGTAAGTCTTCGATTCCTTAATTTCCCTGGGTCCATCGACCCACCCTCTTACAGGAAGTCCGAGGCAATTGTCAAAGGTTTTCAAGACACCCTCTCTGCTCTCCAAGCGCAGGACTTGGAGTCTGCGAAGAGCCTGGAGGCTGAAGCTGCTGCTCGGACCCAGGTCGCCGAGTTACAGAAACAGCTCGAGCCTTACCAGAATATTTATGGACAATCAGGCGACATGTTGAAGCAGCTCGAGGGGAAAGAGTCGGAGTTGAAGAAATTGCGGTTGCAGGTGACCCAACACGCGCATGCGGAGACAGCCCTATACACCGAGTTGGAAAGGTTGTCCACCGCTTGGGAGGCCTTGGACAAAGAGGTCAAGAACAGGTTGTTTGACCTGGCCGCCGTGGAGGATCGCTTGAGCAAGAGCGCCGTGGAGGTACCATTTTCGCAGCCTCTTTTCCTCTCGGGCGGCTGACTAGCCTCGGTCCATTCACAATCCACAGAAAGCCAAATCGGAGAATAAGTTCTACTCCGCGATGCGAGACAAGGAAGCCATCGAGAATGAGCGGAAGAACCTTGTTAGGAGCCTAGAAAAACAGGCGAAGGTCGTGGAGAAGCTGATGGCTTCCGAGGGGAGCTTGCGGGATCAACTCGTTCGTCATCCCCACCCACTTTGTCAATATTTTTCCGCTCAAACTGCCTTAGAACACGCGCGACCAGTCGGTTCAGGTGATGCAAGAAGCAATAGACATGCACGTTGCGACTATTCAGGGCCTCACCACTGGGAAGCTGGACTTCGACACCCGTGTCAAGGCGGAGCAAAGGAAGGTTGAAGATGTAAGATTCCCCACCAACGCGTGTACGCAATCTCTGACGCATTTGTTTCCCAGGTCGGTTCGAAATGGACCGAACAGGTCAAGCTCACCGAGAAGTACAAGTCCGAAGTATCGAAGCTTGAGGGCACACTGGCGAGGAGGAAGTCGGAATCGGAGCGACTGAGTAAAGCAAGGAGTGCCCCGACATCGGTCAAGGAGGCACAGCTTCAGGGGGAGGTGGACAAGTGCATGAGCTTGTTGAAGTGCTCGACATGCAAATTGAATCTAAGAACGACGGTTTTAACGAAGTGCATGCACAGTAGGTTTTCCCCATTCTAATGCACTCCACGGAAGACCGTCTGACAATTTCTCCTCCAGCGTTCTGCAAGCAGTGCGTGGACGCCCGAATATCCACAAGACAGCGGAAGTGTCCGGCGTGCAACCTTGCGTTTGGGCAGGGGGACGTTCAGCAGCTTTACTTCCAGTGAACCGACCTTTGTCTTCGCTGGCGTTTCGTTACCTTATGTTCACTCTTGTGTATGCCTTGCGTTCAACCCTTTCCAGGACTCTGTTACTATACTCACATCTCCCTCACCCATTATTCCTCGCCCTACTACTACTTTATGGCTCTTTATTGCATCTCCCGTACCAAAGAAATATGATCACTCAGATTCCACTTGTGAATCGGGTTGAACTTCGAATTATGGGGTTTAACCCCCAGCAAGTGAGGTGTGGAGAGTATGTATGGTATGGTATTACCAGCGAAGCGAAGGAAAACGTAAACGAGGTTAACGCTTGACCCAGGCGTACTGTGAAGGGGAGATGGGTGAGAATAGGCGGGCGGGGTCGTGGAGAGGGAAGACGCACACGCTTGCGAGCCTTGGCCAGGCCAGTCTTTTTACGCTCCACCATACGTGGATCACGCCTAATCAATTTAGCTGCCGCAACAGTAAGAAATCAGGAAGTGCGATTGTAAAAAGGAAGATACGCACATCTTCTCAAGATCAACTCGACGTCAGGAACGTGAGCAGCCAACCCCTTTGCGATTCCGTGCGCCACAGCACCTGACTGACCGGTCGTACCACCTCCTCGAACAATTGCAAAGACGTTGTATGCGCCAATCAAGCCTGTCACCTTGAACGGACGGACTATCCTCTCTCGGTCGGCTGGGAGAGGGAAGTATTTTGATAATGGTATGCCGTTGATGAGAATCTCGGTCGTCGGAATTGGTACGGCGATCTTTTCCGGGACAATGGAGATGGGATCCGCAGTACCGAACTCTGGGGAGGTTATAGCCTGAGCCTCGGGAGGGATGGGAGCAGTCCGCTGCTTGACCGGGATGATCCACACACGAGCAGCACTCTCCTTCCGCTTTCCGACGGTATAAGACCTCCCATACTCGTCAAACTTGACCGGCTTCCGAATGCCCCGTGCCAAAACAGCGGCTTTGTTGTCCCGTTCAAACACTTCGAGGATGGTCGATAATCCCGAACTGAGTTCCGAGTATCCTCCGACGTCTGCAATCCTTCGATGGTCGCTAAGTTGACCAAGAAGGCCGGTGACGCGTCTGTACCGTGAGGTGGTCAATTTCGCGGAGAGGAGGCTGGACATGTCCTCCTTGGGTTTCCAGACGGTCTGAAACGGTGGCAGTGCCTCCTTCGCAAAAGTCGGGAGAGGTAACAGGTGAAGGTTCTTCAATGCCCGTTGACTGTGGTGAATGGCATTTTCGAGAGAGTCGATAGAATCGTAGTAGCCCGCACGACCGGTGAAGAAAGTTGGAGATTCGGGTTTCGCATTCACCCGTGACCTGCGCGGACGGGGGTCGACGTGTTCGAGGGAAGCGGGCGGGACATACGGTGTCGCTGTGGTCGCTAATGCACGACTGGCCTGTACGTTGCGCACGACGGCGGCGGCGGTCCGAAAGGTGGAACGACCGACGCCCAAGATGTTCATGACCCGATGAGAGGGAAAGCGGAATGGGATCGACTCCAAAGCGCCGTTGACACATTCGCTCCCAGTTCACACAACCTACCCTCACACCATGGCCGCGGTAGAACACAATTTCTCTGGTGCTTTGGCGACTTGGAAGAGTAAGAAATAGCTCACGGATATGCTCACGCTGTCGTTGATCCATTCGTCCAAAGGTGTGGATCTGTCTGAGTTGCAGAAGACTCTGGATACTCAGGGCATCGAATTGGTCGAGAATCAGAAGGAGAGTGTCGTTGGTCGTAAGGCTCTTGCAGACAAGACAAAGGGTTCGTGTCTCGAAGGTGCCCCGGCTCCCTGCTAACGACTGTGGCTAGAATTCAAAAAGATCCCGGATGAGGAGAAACTCGCGGCGTTCAAGGGTTTACTCAAGGGTGCGCCGATATTTTGTCACGTATCCACGCTGTGGCTAACACTGCAGTACGTAGCCTACCAAACCGAGATCGATAGCCTCACCAAACGCTCCAAATCCGCCGAGAATGCTTTTCTGAATGTCTATAAAGTCCTCGCCGAAGCCCCGGACCCCTACCCCCTGCTAGAAGCCGCTGTCGTAAGCTCAATTACAGTGCACAATCGATGTAAACACCGGCTCACGACATGGCACACTACGCTTGTAACATACAGGACCAAACTGTCAAGGCCACCGAGGTTCGTGACCTACAAGCTGAGGTGCAGCGGCTTCGTGACGACAATGCAGACCTACGGAAACGGAACGGCGAACTCGCGAAAGCTGGCACCAGGGTCGAACAGTTGGAGTCGAAGGTACCGTTGACCCCCGTTCTCACGTCCTCCCTGGCCAACACGCGATAATAGATGGACGAGATGATCAACGAACGGGTCACGCAGAAGGAGAATGAGCTGCACGCAACTTATGACGAAAAGATTCGGAACTTCGAAGAAAGGTAGGTTACAACAATCGGTATGTGTACCACCGACCAGACCGGACACAACAGGGAACACGATCTCCAGCGGCAGGTAACACTGGCACGGACACAACTCAAGGAGCTTCGGGTGTCGAACGAATCCAATCAAGCAAAGCTGCTGGACCACACCCAAAGACAAGGTAAATATAACCAAATAGGTCGGTTACGCTCGGGCTAATTGTCCGACGTGCCCACAGACCAGGAAGTTGTCGCAAAACTGGCCGAGCTAGACATGATGGTTGCTGACTTGGAGCACGCAAACAGCCGCGTCGCGACTGTCGAACGAAGAAATGTAGGCCGAAAAAAGTCGTTTTGGACTACCATAAACTCACCAGCGGCACAGGAACTCCTGAGAGCAGAGATTGAAGCGATCCGGAGCGGGAACGATACCCCTGACAAGTAATCATTCCTGACTGACTGATCCTTTGCTTCTGATTAAGTTGCACTGACGAATTTATAGAATAAAAGACCTCGAAAACAACATTTCTGAGCTGGAATCAGAATGCGAGAGACTTTCGAGAGCCTTGGAAACACAAACGGCATCGGCACACACCAAGGAGCAGACGCTGAAGAGAAAAAGCGGAGAGTATGCCCGCGAGGTTCAGGGTCTGGTGAATGAAATCTATCAACGTTCTCAGGATGACTCCTGACGCGAAGCATTGCAGTCTGCTGAGATCGATTACCTCAAACAGAAGCTCAAGCAATACAGCGACTATGACGAGGTGAAGCGTGAGTTGGAGATCATGAAAGTTCGTTGGTTTTACGAGGGTCTTCTTCCACACTCTCACCAGTGAATACAGTATGTCGAATTTGCCGGCTTGGAGGAGGATCAAGATGAGGATACGAGTTCCTTGAGCGACCTCAACGAACTCGGGATCCACCTACCAAATCCAAACGCCGACAAAGCAAATGCTCAACAGGGGAAGCCGCTCGAGGTTCTTCTTGCGACCAAGAACAAGAAAATCCTCGAGGAGCTCACGCGCTTTAGGGTCCGTTGGAGAGCCTCACAGTGCTGTTCACACCATTGAGCCCCCAATTGCAGATCCTTCACGGTGAACTGGAGGCGTCGCTACAAGCTGCCCAAGAGGAGCTTATCACTGTCAACTCCAAGCTCGAGAAGCAACAACAACTCAACGAGAAACTTGAGAACGACCTGGTAGACATCGAGAAGCACCAGCAAGCACAAGTGAACGGGACGCGTGAAGCACGAGACACGCTGAAGAATACTGCATCTTCTGACGCGCTCGCTGGAATTGAGCTGGGGAAGAAGTCAAGTGTACGCACCCCCCTCGAACCCAATTCTTTGAAAACGGTCCTGAGTGTCTATTTTCAGGGCTCACCGGCGCGAACAACTCCAATACCGTTCTCGTCAAACTCTGCGGACGCATCCATCCTGCCTATCGTGACCAGTCAGCGAGACAGGTTCAGGCAACGAAACGCCGAACTCGAGGAGGTGACCAACATATTTAGTTCTCCATCTGCCAGGTTGGTTCTGATAGTGACCCTCCCCTAGGAACTCCGAAAACAATATCAAATCATAACAGACCTCCGAACGGACATCCGTTCCCTCCAGGGTGACAACCTCAAGCTCTACGAGAAAGTGCGGTACATGCAAAGCTACCAGTCGGAGGCCTCAGGTTCCGGAGTGAGGGGAACACTGGACCCCCTTCCAACGAATTCAAGCGCGCGGCCGGACGATATCAGCAAGTATCGGACGAGGTACGAGGAGGCAATGAATCCGTTTGAGGTTTTCCGTGGTCGGGTATGTGTCGGATGAGGTTTTTGAGGATGACGCACATGGCTCATATTGGCACTTAGGAAGCAGCGAGGGCGTACTCGAACATGAATCCGGTCGAGAAGGCCGTCTTCTCGTTGACGCGAGCGATCTTGGGTAACAGGAAAGCCCGAACGGCGTTTATATTGTACGCTTGTGCGTTGCATCTTCTGGTGATGTACACGACATGGGAATGTGCTTTGAGTGGGAGCTCGCAGGACCAGTTCCAGAAACAACGCAATCCATTCGTATGTCCTCCCTTCACTCTCACACTTCTGGTTGTGCTCAACTATTTCCACTCAGTGATGATGCGACTCTCATTACCTAGTGGAAGTGTTCCGGTACTGGTTATTATACATCGCATAGCATAATTTATATCACATTGCACACTCATCACTGTGACAGTCACCACACTGACCCCCCGCCCAAGTCTCATCTTCACCTCGGAGTTTGAGGGTTTGGCGTCCCCCCTCGAGCGACCCGGTTACGTTGGAAAGCCAATGCCTTGTCGACTGCATCGAGCACCGGTCGCATTGCCTGAGTCATACATGTCAACATGTACGCTCGTCCCGGAACCTTCATGCTCACCAGCTCCACCCTCTTAGGGTCAACCTTCTCGTACGGAGCGGCCTTGACAATCGCCTCAACCTTCTCATGTGTACTGGCAAGATACCCAACCACCTTCGCAGCCTTCGCAGCACGTTGATTCCTGAGGGTCTCGGTCAGCGGTAACAAAGCCTGTGAGGGGGGAGGGTAGATAGAGTGCCAATAGTGTCGAAGGAACTCGTTCGCTGCCGTTTGGCATGTAGACATTTGACGCATAAGGTTTTCAGGTATCTCCTCTATGTGCTAGCAATATCAGCATCATGTTATCTATCCGCTTGAGACCTAAAAGGTATGCACTTCTTTTGGTCTTGACCTCCAACCGTGATTTTACGTTGGAGGTCATTGACGCCAAACTCGCTTCCATGGCCTTCTTGTCGGTGGTGAGCTGCAAGGGTGGGGTCAGCGAAACTCACCCGTTCCCCTTGACAATGCAGATCGCACCTGTGTCAAGCTCCGTTCCCAACCTCCCAAACAACCCTTAAGCTCACTAAATGCTTGTGGGACGCTGACCTGGGCTAACTCCAGACCCAACCTCATTAAGTACAAAAATGCAACCTCACCTTCTTCCTATTAGACATATCTTCTGCGTTGATCGCCCGGCTCTCAAAGTACCGCTGGCTGTTCTTCATGTCCAAAGCAATCCCTTCCGACGCCTGAAAGTCTTGTAGGTCGTCGAGCTCAATCTGTGAGTAGTATCCTTGCGTCTGAGGATGGGCAATTAGCAGGGGAAATGTGATACGCGTGACCGGACCCACGTCCATCGAGTTGGAGTCGTTTAACCTCCTACGCTTCACGGACGGACCTTCCCCACTATAAAACGTTCCTTCAATCAAACGGCCTCGGATGGTCTAACGAAAGGCCACTGACAGTGCAGATTTGAGTAGCCTCTCCGAGTGCTCATTGAACCTCCGAATGAGTGGAAGGGCCGCCTTTTGCCTTCCCGCTTGCATAGTGGTATCACCTCGGTTGCCCGTCTAGTTATTCCAACCCTCAACTTGAGGTCAGGGTTCAGTGTCGAATCGCGCTCTGCGTACCTCTCCGTGATCTTCAGCGGTGGCACCCAAATCCACGAACGTCTCCACGTCGCCTTCGACCGGCTTCCTGGGCTCCAGCCCTGGAAGAATTGGTCAGACAAGGAAGAGGTTACTCGCGCGTGCTCACCGTCATCATCTCTCACGAGGTACTGGTCAAATATTGGGTCTGCCTTTACAACGTGCTGTGCGGCAGAAGACCTGATGGATGCCCGGTTCGCGTGGAACAGCTTTGACTCAAAGTACCGTTTCCAGAATTCCTCCGAGGTGAGCTATTGCACCTATACGTAAACCTGTCCCGCCAGACTTTTATGCAGCAGAGGCACACCTTACTCGGAACGTTTTCGCTATAGGCTTTCCCGACGACTGGGTACTCCTCGAAGATATCGTGAACCAGTTGTGGGGTAATCACAATTTTAATCTCTCCATCAACAGTCTGTGGACGAGGATCGACGAGTTGACCGGATTTCCCTTTCTTTTGATTTTCCATGGCCGCTTGCGCAGACAGCATATGCTTCATGACGGAAACCATCAGACAAGAACATCAAAAAACGATAGAGATTGTATTGATGTACCTCTCTACCGTCCCAAAATTCATTCTCTGTTATCTGACCACTCATTACGAGTTCACGGTGGAGGGTTGCCAGATCTGGGGAATTCAACAGAACTCGTTTCCGCAACTGATAATCGGCGACATCATTTGCTGACCCGGACCTATCGCTTGCAACGGAGGAGGCTCGAGGTGTACCACCTGGCGGGCGTGTCGTGGATGTTCTAAGGGGTGGAGCAGCAAATTTGTTTGGCGTGGGAGGCGTAGCGGGCGAATCGGCGGATGGTTGCCCCGAAGCACGGGCAGTCCTGTTCCTGCTGATATGGTTCGTGATTTCGTTCTTAAATTGTTCTCGTTCGGCTGTCGCGACAGGCGCAGGGTTGGTGAACGTGAACGTGTGACCTTCGAGAAACGAATAAAGCACGAGTTTGAGCTTCACTTGCGCGGCTCCCACTTTGCTACATAGCAAAGCTATTCGCAGAAATCGAGAAACACCAAGACGTGTCATAACCTACAGATGAGTTTACTGTTGTACGACGAGAGACTGCAGCGAGAGTACAGACATGAATGGTCCGTGTTTGGGATATTGAGAGTAGGCGTCACTTTTCCATCCGGGGTCCAAGTTATATGCGAATCGGTGAGTTGAAGTGTCCCATTTTGCTTTTTGAAAGTGGCCTTTCCGGTGCAGAGAACGGTTGAAGGCATACAAAGAGCGCGGAGGATGGACGTTCCGGTCAAGGGCCGGATGTGGCGCGTCCAAGTCATTTCAGTTTCAATTACTTTCTTGCGTTTTACTGGCATGGCCCCGAAGAGATTGTTGGTCGTCTTCGACTTTGATTGGTATTCTCTCTATGTTATAGTCGCGGGTGTGCTTGCGCTCATCGTGTCTGTTAGGTCGATGGCCGACCAGGATACCGATAGATATGTCTTCGAGGTCAACGCCATCGATCTGCGCAGGAAGATGAAGGACCTGGAGGACACGGTGCAGTGGACCGATCTTGTGTAATCTCAGCACCTGAAACATCTCTGAATGCTCTCTAACGCATTTGTTGTAGTGCTACAACGCTCCGGGAGTTCCACGAGCGAGGTGGAACGAGGGATCAGATTGAAACCGCGTTGAGAAATATGCCCTTCGTTCGTTGAAGCATCCGAACCCAAAACTTGAGCTGTGTCTCAACTACGCTTCTGCACAGCACCCTGCTATGGTTCGGGCTGTCAGCAACCTCAAGAAGGCCACGAATCCCGAGACCACCTTCTTCTGCCTTTCCAACGCCAACTCCGTGTTCATCTCGACCATTCTTCAGGTTTGCCGAGTTAACAGCGGTCTTTGTTGCCATCATTGATTGTGCGACATAGGACAAGGGATTATCGGACTTGTTCACCGAAATCGTGACCAATCCCGCAGAGTGGGATGAGTCTGGTCTTCTCAAAGTTCGCAGGCGCGTCGACCCAGCTGGAGTGCAGCATAAATGCACGGTGGGATGCAGCCCTAACATGTGCAAAGGTACGCCTGCATTGCCTGCAGCCCGCCCCTTGTAGCTCACGCTACTTTAGGAGCAGAGCTAGAGGCCTTCTTGGAACGCCATCAACCTGACTTTGACCAGATTATTTATGTCGGGGATGGAAAGAACGATTATTGCCCCGTCCTTCGTCTTAGAAGGTATGTTCAGAGGATCCCGGGTGATTTCACCTACTCACGAACGTCTTCCAGCCAAGATACAGTTCTCTGCCGATGTCTCAAAGGGTTGGAGGAACGGATCGAAAAAGAAGGCCCCAAGGATGGACTCAAATGCCAGGTTTACAAATGGACCGGAGCCTGGGAGGTGGAAGAATTCTTCAATAGCCTGTGGTCCTAGATCTATCTGTCTCAAATGTGGAATGCAGAAATTTATCCTGTTTTCGACCTGCCGGCATCGACCCACTGGACAAAGCGCGCGTTCGCTCAACAAACTGTATTCGACCACATCGCGTCCATTGGTGGGCGGTGGGGGTGCTTGGTGTACATAACGTTAATACATATTCATACGATTCTCATTTGGGTTACGTCGTCTTGTGGGCGCCGTCCTTGGGAGCCTACTTGGGGTTAAGCGTTGGTTTTGGGAATGCGATGGACTTTTACGTGCCTTATCCTGGATTCCCAAAGCCACAGTGATGGCCTGGAACTCAGCATCAGTTGGAACGGCAGCGCCGGTGCAGACTGGATTGCAGATCGATAAGCCTCCCGGGTAGGTACAGTGGGGATTCAGACTGACTGTCGATGATGCGCTGTTCAGAAGTCTTGGCCCTTTGAGCGATCTGAGAGTAGGATAATCCTGTGAACCAATCAGCCGTCTCTAGGTGGAAAGCCTTGGATTGACAAGGTACCGGTTTTGGTTTTGGCAGCAGCTAGAGCAGCACATTGAGGGTTGGGAGCCATTTCTTCGATATTCGAAATGCGGACAAAAGCCCAATACGCCGGATCTTTATGGCACTGGACGGCGAGAGGATATAACAGGCTATAAGTTGCCACGATCTGATTGGTCCAAGTCGACTCAAACAACCACCTGCGCAGCAAACAATCGTCCTCCCGATTTCTAGGCCACGAACGACGACTCGAAACCGCCTCTGAACCACAGAACTCTCTTCTGGCTTTGCAATGGGTCCAAACAAGGAGACAGAAGGCTCGGAGCCAGCCCCAATTACGCCAGGTGGCACGTACCCGATCCAGGTTTGTCGCGTCTCGCGATGTCCCTTTCCCGCTCTTCCCACACGACGCTGACCGTTCATTTTCCAGACCGTCTCTGTCGGGTGCAAGGTATATATTCGCAGGTCCAACCCAGACGGATCCACAGAGGAACGCCTCGCAGAAATCCTCTCCATTCGTGAGCGCCAGACCAGCGCCTATGCGGCGCGTCGGCGACCGGGCGGCGCAGACCCATCTCCGGAAAGCCTCAAACCGGAGGACAAGTGGGAATATTTTGTCCACTGGGAACACTTCAACAAACGTCTCGACGAATGGGTGGCTGGGTCCAGGCTCATACTCAGTCGAGATTTAGAGTGGCCAAAGCCCAAGGCCCCTCCCCAGCCAAAGAAAGTACCCGTAAACAAAATACCTCCCGGCAAGATCCAGAAAGGCAAAAAGAAGAACAAGGCTGGCTCTGGATCTGCCGGTGTAGGCACCCCGCTCAGCTCCGCCCCCCCTCCAAAGACCCAGCGAGCTGGAAAACCCGTCCCACCCGAATATGCGGACTACTCCCCTACTCCCACCCCTGCCCCCCAGACACCGACCTATTCTCCTATTGGCCCAGCGACTCCACTACCAACCATCTCTTCCATCCCCCTCAAACGGAAAGCAGATGATGATGAGGAATCGATGTACGAGGAAGATGCTGAGGGAGAGATGGATGTGGACGCGGAAGGGGAGGTCGATGCCGAGGGTGATCCGGACGCGGATGGTGAGGTCGTGCTTCTCGACGATGACGGACCCACAGAGATCGAACCTTCTCCACCCGCCCAGCACTTCAGCAAAGAGGTCGAAATCGAGAAGCTCAGAACTTCGGGATCCATGACACAGTCGATCTCTGAAATCGCTCGCGTCAAGAATCTGAACAGGATTCAGATGGGCAAGCACGAGGTTGAGGCGTGGTACTTCAGCCCTTACCCCCAGGAATATGCCCACCTTCCGGTCCTGTACATCTGCGAATACTGCCTTTCTTACTTCGGATCCCAGTTCATGCTCGGCCGTCACCGTACCCGCTGCACACTTCTCCACCCGCCCGGCAACGAAATCTACCGACACGAAGATATTTCTTTCTTCGAACTCGATGGAAAACGCCAACTGACATGGTGTCGGAACCTCAGTTTGCTATCTAAATGTTTTTTGGACCAGTGAGTCGATTTCCCTCCGATAAGCCACGTGTAGCTGACCCCGTCCCCCTAGCAAAACGCTGTACTACGATGTTACGCCATTCATGTACTACGTCATGGTGAGTTGTTGTTGAGAGTCGTTTGGTATCCTGCTAACGCCTGCGTTCTAGTGTCAACGAGACTCACATGGCTGTCATGTCATTGGCTATTTCTCCAAAGAGAAGGAATCCGCAGACAACTACAACGTCGCCTGTATCCTCACTCTCCCCCAACACCAACGACACGGTTACGGTAAACTTCTAATCGAGTTTTCCTACGAGCTCAGCAAAAAAGAAGGCAAGCTGGGAAGCCCTGAGAAACCGCTTTCGGACTTGGGTTTGTTAGGTTACCGAGCCTACTGGGGAGAGATAATCGTCGAGTTGCTGGTCAACACCACGGAGGAGCTGAGCATCGACGACATCGCGCAAAAGACATCGATCACCCATGCCGATGTCATGAACACGTACGCCGTGGCCTCAATTAGAGGTTGATGCTATACTCACGTTCGATTACTTGACCCCTTTAGATGTACGACGTTACAGCTGTTCAAGCACTACAAAGGGCAACATGTCATTTGTCTCTCTGACTCGGTCCTGGAACGATACGAGAAGTCGAAAGCCAAACGGAAACGTCGCATCCACCCTGAATACCTCATATGGAAACCGCCGGTGTTCACCAGGGATCAGCTTAGGTTCGGCTGGTAGATTCCGCTGTCTTTAATCTATTCTATCATGCATATGGAGTGCTTATCAGTCCCCTTGTACGCTGTTCTGTTTATGTTAATACCGTTTATCATACCATAAATCCGACAACGTGTTCCCTTGACCTCCATTCAATGTTACATCGTGGATCAAGGACGCCCGTATGGGTGCCATCAACTGTCCACGAATGTCGAGGATACCGATTATATGGCGTACACCGTTACATAGTTTACAGAGAACCGGTGAAGTGAGGAGAAGAGAGTTCTGCAATCGGAATGAATCACGAGCCGATGGGTTCCATGGTAGGCACCCCACGTCTCCTCCTCAAGAGGACCCCAGAATCCTCAGACCCTGAATCCCTGTCAACGAGTGCGTAGGATGAATCCAACCCGGCACTCATCGATCCCCATGAGCCCTTGCTCCCCACTCTCGACTTGATCATCTCCTCTTCCCCTTCCCCATCCGTGATCGCCTTCTCGCTGCTCCCGTTTTCGTCGTCCAGCTGACTCAAAGGTGTCATGGTACTACCCTTGCTCAACGAGCCGAACCTCCTCCTCTCGATCGTTGGTGAAGGCGGTGTGGAGGCAGCGGGGGAAAAGACACCGACTCCAGCTAAAGCTGGGTTACCCTCGTACAGTGAGCTCGAGGAGGACGATTGAGGGTGAGAATGTGAACGGTCGGTTTCGAGCTGCAGTTTTTCACCCACTTCGCCCAAGGGTTGACCGACATCAGCCGGGACGCTCGGGCTGATGGGCATACTCCCTGCTACGGATGCCGACTGAACGATGATGGCCGGAGGCTTCGTGTCGGTCCCTTCAACCACAGCTACAGGGTGCAGAGACTCGCGATCGCTCGTAGAAGCCTTCGTGTCGTCGATAACGCCGAGCGTCCGCGCGATGATGTACGATGTCACATCCTACATGCACCCAAAAAACAAAGGGGGAGAAGATCCCGGCGCACACGCGTGTACGGACGTAACGGAACGGAAGGGCGAGGACGGAAAGAAGGATGGGGAGAGGCAAGATTAGCATTTTACGATTGACGTGAGGAAGGGTGCGGGAGAGATAGACTTGCAAGCATGACCAACAGGGCGAGTGGCACAATGATGAAGGCGGCGAATAACCGGAAGGTGGATGCTGAGGTGTCTACCCAGGAACCAGGCTCGTAATCCCATAAATATTCGATGTACCGAGCCCACAGCAGACTGGGGAGTCCGAAGAGAAACATTGTTGTGGTCGCGTCAAAAGGATGAGGAGAAACATGGTCTGAAATTCTTTGGTCACCCTGGAGCCGCCCTGATCGACGTCAGGTCTGAGCGCAACTGCTCCCGAGCTCGACCTCGTCCACTGAATGAAGAAACATGTTTAGATTTTGTGGGGAGTTATACGATGACACCGGGTAGGAGAATACAAAAATAATAAAGACAGGCGAAAACACATCCACCGCCTCCAAGTAAATACTGTAATTCAGACAGAGGGAATGGAACGAACAACAAGTATGGGAGTGGCAAATAACAGGGTAAACAGGAGAGTAAATCGGAAGAAATGAGGGAGTGACGGTACTTGATCAGGCCCTAGGCCTAAGCCCGCAACAGCAAGGGGGAAGATGGGGGGCGTATTAAGGGGGGACGTCTGCAAGCTCGACGTAAGAGGGGGGGAGTGGCAAGAACTTTAGACGAACAAACGAGAGAGCACAGGAAACGCAAATTGCAAAACGCAAATTCGATAGGATGAAAATTTTCAGCCCCTGGCCTCCTTCAATAGAGGCTCCGGATCATTCAAGGATATAGGGTAGATGAGGGGAACACAACTCCGTCGTCTCTGACTAGGATGATTGGCCTCCTTTTCGCGGCCTCGGTCTCTGGAGGGAGGCAGCCCATCACTTCGGTGCACCGAACCTCAACGTAAGGGGATGATTCCGAGCCGAAGAAGACGTGTAAAGGATCCGCCTTTGAGAAGTTTTCTCCGTATATGGTTAGCATCTTGGTCGAGTGCGGGTTGGGCTGCATTCTAGCAGTATGGTGTCCCTTCGGTGCCTCAGAAGCACGATCGGGGGGCAAGTACTTGACTACCCCAGGGAAAGGTGTCACGGGCTTATTCGGGACTGGATACGACAAACCGGGAGGAATATCCCTTTGGTCGAAGAGGACAGGGGGGACGTAGAAGTTGTATCTCACTTGCTCTATAGCCAAAATTTCAGTCATGTGGTCAAACCTCGCCACCCAGGACCGACTCACCAGTTCCAACAATCGTCCAGACGCTAGTCTCGCCGATGTCAACCTGCCATAATGCGCCAGATCCCCCAAGACCGGTGATACCATCAGCAGTAGAAGGGCGCTTGGTACTTCCAGAACCGGCGGAATGCGGGCGCTTGTTGCGTCCTTTCATCTGGGAGCTCTTGGAGACACCGCCTGCGCTGCTCGTGGCCCTCTTGCCCTTCTTGACACGTCCTCCATCATTCGTCGCCTCTACGTCCATCGGTGATAAGGGAACGTCCAAACTTCCGAACGGGTGGACGGTGGTAGTGGAGTTCGGCGTGGGCGTGGAAGTAGCCGGAGATCCAGGCATGGCAGGCGAGTCGCTCCCCCGAGTCGGCAGCGGTAAGGTCAAAGTTGGGGTCCATTGCCTGCCCTCCACGGGGCGGTAAGTGTTGACCTTCTCCGCCATGCAGGACAAGAATGCTCCAGAGGTGCCAGGGGTTCCAGGTTCAGCAGGTGGCTTGTTCAGTTCATATACCTCAAAAGCGATCTTGTGCAACTGGGAGACAGGGTCACCGCATACTTCTCCTGGGGCACAGTAGTGGTCTGGTACAGCCTTTCCACCCTCCTGGATCCCTCCACCGACGACGGTGGTTTGATGGTCGACTTTGCGGATGATCAAGATGGGGCTGACAACTCCCGACGTCAGGCACTGAAGGACGACGGTCTGGTTGTAGTAGATTGGAATTTGGGAGCCATTGTTTGTGAACTGAATGGCGTTGGGGGGTGGCGAAGGGTAATCCGGCTGAGGAGGGGGAGGAGGAGGGGCGTCAACACCGCCGACCGGTTTGTTGACATCAACGATGTACATGATGAATGGGTCTAGTCATGCTAACGTTAGGGGCAATTCAGTCGCGTAGACCTGAGAACGGGCCTCACCCCAACTGGATGTTCGCGCGACGAACGCGGGAGTGGACACTTTGGACCGGACATCGAGACCCATCAAAGGTGCTCCGTCGGATCCTTTGAACGAAGACCCTGACGCCGAGACACAGAGGTATTTGGTTGACACTGTCTGCGATCGTAGACGGTGGAATAAGGATACAGTCGAGCCATGATTAATGCACACTGCACATGGTTCAAAGGAGATTAGCACTAGACGCGGAGAAAAGGATACAGGGGAACCAGGGACCACACACATTCTAAGTTCTTCGCGCTCTGCCTCTTTTTACTTGGCTTGCTGATCACTTTGATGGACTTGCTGGGGAAGAGACCGATCACTTTGCCCTCTTCATCACCAACCGATGGGGCCGTAACCTTAACCAGAGCCTCGACCTTCTTACGTTTTTCATCCGCTTCAGAAATGAAGAGTTGTTTTCCGACGCATCGGCCCACGAAGGTGGTTCCATTCGGAGGGTCGGTTGCGTCGAATGGTTTTCCTGACGCTCCTGCCCATTCCACAGAACTTTCTGGAGGGATGGGCTCTCCAGAGATGGAGACGACAACTCGTGGAGGAGCAAGGGTCGGTTCTTCTCCGTTCCTACGGACCTCGGACCACCACGAGTTTCCTACCATCACCGCAGTGGGCGGGGGACAAAGGAACCTAAAATTGAGCCCGTTGACGTTAGCGCACGTTCGCCAATAAAGGGAGCGAAACAAAAGGAGATCAACATCAATCAGGGGAAATCAAAATAGGAGAGTAACTGAGTTGACTGATGAAATACACCGACCTCTTTTCGTTCCCGTACGACTTTTGAGCGACCTTGCTGGACATGACGATGATTGAGCGTTCACCGAACGCGAGGCGGTTTGGTGTCCGCGCGTATTGATCCAAGTAGCGCCTAGGAGGAATGAATCTGTATTCAAACTTTCCATCGGAAGGTGAAACCAGTGTACCTTATGAAAGACTGGAAGTCGTTGGATTCGACGAGGTTCGAAGAACCTTGGGACTCTGAGGCGGTGTCCACAGAAGAAGCGCGCACATCCGGTTGTGAGTAATCCATCGAAGGTCCGTTGATGGAACCGGTGCCGGGAAAATTGGACATGTTGTCATACCTCGCGATCGCTTGATTGTGGAAGGGTGGATGAGTTTGAAGATCCTGCATCATTTCACTCTGAGAGGGGGAGAATGGGGTGGAATTCGAGCCATGGCGAGGCGGAGGAGAGGTATAGAGGTTCTGTTGTTGGTAACGGGGAAAATCCGGGAATGGTTGTTGTGGCTGTGCATGGGCATTTAGAGAGGGACTATCCATGCTGTTCATCCCACCAAGACTATCTTGATAATCAGGACCACGATACCCATTCTGCGCATTCATTCCAGCGATGCGCCGGAGATCGGGCATCGAAGGGGTATTGCGCGTGATAGAAGGGAACGAGTAATCCTGATGCATCGTAAAGGACTGGTTTTGATGGAACGAGGAAGGATCGGTTACAGCGCCGTTCAAAGTCGGGCTAGAGTACATGCTCTGTTGGGGTTGCATTCCGAGATTATCTGTGGTGTAACCGCGGCCGGGGATCCCGTTACTGCTGGGGTACATGTCGTAGGGGTTTTGCTGGCCATGGCCGTTCATGGAGTGGTTTTGGGACATATGAGCATTCATGGATCCGTTCATAGGGGCGTCCTGGTGGGGAGCGTGTTGGTTGTGCGCGTTGACACCATCCCCCATGTTGTTACCCCCATAGCCGTTGTACGAGTTGGCGATGTGATGGGGCGCGTACACAATCTCCGAGCGGCCGTCGGAGTGTTTGAGCAGCTCTGCGAGCTCCCACCGTGCGAGATCTATGCCTTCATGGTCATTGGGGGGGGCTGTCCACGCCTGAGCCATATCTCAAGTGGATTAGGAAGGGCGGCAGGAGAGAAAAATGGAAAAAGACCAGCGGAGCTTTCGACGTCTGTCTCGCTCAGGCAGAGCCGGTCAGGGCCAGATAAGAGAGGATGAGGGACGCTTGGATGACGACTGGTGGAGGTGAAAGGGAGGAAGAGAGATCAAGCGTCGGGAAGTGTTTGAGTCTTATACCCATTTGTAACTACTACAACGGCCGTTACAATCTAGAATCGTTATCTACTTCCTCGTCCCCGTATCGAGTGACCTTTCATGGCCCTTTCGGCTTTCAAAACTTTGGATACCTTGGTCAAGAAGGGGGTTGTCGGGATCCCGACCGTCGTCTGGGGCTCGAAACAATACTTGGGGTTCGCGGTGACTGGCATCCGTTATGAACTTAGAAAATATTCTGCCTATGCCACGGGAAGTCGCACATTACCTCGCCCTGATTTTCCGCCCAAAGTTCGCTATGAGAACCAGGCTGAAGTACGTGGTGGACGGTCTCAACAGTCAGCAGAGCTGGATGGCGGAGGTTGCGGCGACGGCAGGCCGTTCTCGGTGAGCGGCGTTGCCACGTGAGACGTTTAATCCTCCCCAACCTCCTCCGTTCCTCACACTCTCCGTAAAGGCTCAATCGCTGGCCTCCTCTGCTGGACTTACGCTTTTCTCCTCCCTTTTCCCTTGAGGAGAGACCCTTAAGCGTTGTCCGGCACCCATCTGGCGCGACGTGTCCATAGATAGGAAGGTTTCTGATCTCCGCGTAACCAGATCTGCTTTCCTCCCAAACTTCCGCAAATCTCATCCCCGCCGGACAAGCTCAATCGGCCGTATTTGCCCACAGTTTTCACTCGTAGTCAGCTTCTGCTCTGTCGCACACGATGGCTTATCCCCTGGAAACCGCCCGCCATCACCGACCTCCACCCATCTCCATCCACACGGACGATAGTTCGAAAGACATGGCTATCTCGCCCTTTTCCGTTCTATCCATGTCCCCAACGCGTTCTCCTACATCCCCTTCGTTTAACGGTCGCCCGCGTGGCGGAAAGCGTATCAAATCCCCGCCACCCTCCTCACAGTCACCTATCCATTCAAAGGCTCTCCAGAGCGACCTCGAGATCTTTGCTGAGCAGTGCAGGCTCTGGTACGTCTTCAATTCCGTCTCTATAACTCAAATACATTCTGAACGGTCGTATTTAATAGGTATTATGATCAGGACGAAGAGGCTGGTCGTTTGATGACACAGACCCTAACCACCCTCCCACCATCGCAACGACCCCCGTTTGCAAGACTCCAGGCATCAGTCCGTTCCGGATATCATGCTCATGTCACAGCGCGTCGCAATGCCGAATATCAGGCCCACCTTTCGGTAACACTCCCCGGTGGTTCATTATCGGCCCATTCTCGCTTACATCCGAACGGACCAACCGCCCGTAAGGAGCGTTATGAACGCCTTGACACCTTCATCCGCACTTGGTGTGCTCTCGGTATGCCAGGCACCCGTCCGTTTTTCGAAGCATTATGGGCGGTGGTGAGGCTACAAGCGCTCCCAGAAAACCTGGGTGGTGCTGGTTCCCGTCGGATCACATGGGAGATCGATGATGCAGTGTTCCAAGAAGCCGCGTATGTCGACTTGGCTTCGATTATGTTTTCGTCCGCTGACCAGTTTCGTTGTCATTCTCCAGTGGCAAGGACTTCATGTTGGAGGCTATCAACGTTCTCAAAGGGGTATGGTTCTCACTGGTACACGCTATCTCCTGTTATCTAACCACCCCGCCAGGTGCTTGGTTTCGAAGACGTCCTGTCGCCGAATTCGCGCTCATCAAGCGTGTCGGCGTTGGGTTCGACTTTACCTACGCACTCGCGGGTGCAATCACAGCCCCTTCCGTCACAACCTCTCTTCTCCCATCCTGAGTCGTCACCACCAATTGCTACAAAAACCCTAGCTAAGCGTCCAAGGGCTCCTAGTGACCCGTTTTTGGATACCCCTCCGTTATCCCGATCTTTGGCAACCACATCATCAGCGTCTCAAATCGGGGATCCTCCAGGAACATCTGACGATGCCTTTGTCAACAACACCCCAAGCGATGACGTTCTCCAGAACTTGAGTCCATCACGACGAGGCGTGTTCCCGGAGATTGAAGCTCAGTCCCGCATTTGGACGGCACCTGACTTGGCGAATCCCGAATACTCCTTGTTGCTGAAACTCTTCCCCTCATTCATTTCTACCAAAACCCTACAAAGGTTCCCTGCCCTGCCCAGGTCCAAACGTAGACAGGATATTGAAGAGGGCGAGGAACAGACAGAGGGACCATTTGAGATTCGCTTTGGCACCGGTATGATCAGGCTCGGCGGACCTCGCAGGACCGGCCCCTGGCGAGGTGGCTGGTGGGCTCGATTCACCCTCTGGTGCAAAACGTTGTTCTGCTGAATTCGGTCCACCTCATTCACCTTTGAGTTTCCATGGCTTTCTCCAGTCCTCCTGTCATTTCCTGATGGACACATTTTCTTGTTGCATCCCCCCTCTACAAAACCGACACACATTACATCTTCACCTGCATTGCGCACTCCAAACACAATTATCTTTGATTCACAGTGTTATGTACTACGTCCCTTGTTATTCTCCATCTCCCGTCATCGAGTCGTTCTTTCCCTGTCCGTATTCAATCCCTCCTTCATCCGTTGATATCTCCATCTCCCCCTCCCCTGTTTTTAACCATATTTCCTCCCACAAATCGCGTCTCCCCACACGAACATATTCTGCAGGTATGTACAGTATGTGATCTGACTGTCATTACTTGTCGCATCTGGTTCCCTTTTTTTGCTCTTCCTTTGGGCAACCGTTCGTGTTACATTATTTTTATTCAAAGGACAAGCCACGCGTCTGGCCATCCCTTGACCCACCATACGTACACGGAGGCCGATCGCGATCATTGCCAATATCGCCGCGAACGCTCATCGGCCCATCCGCGCTCTCACGATTGGAATGAGTGACAAAGCTATCAAGATCATTTCGAAACCCTTGACTGGGTCAGATTCGAGTTTGCCTCCGCTGGCGATGCAGATCATCTGTTTAGTCGATTCGTACATGATCTGGGTCGGTACCACATCAGACGGTCCGGGCGAGCAAGTTGAGGGTGGTGCGGAACTGGCGCCGCTGCAGGGACACCTGGCTCGAGATTGGGCGTGTGCCATGCCACTTGTACGTTTCAGCAGTTGACCCCGCGCGGTCAACACTCGTTGTCAGGCTGAAAGTTGGAGTAAAGGTATACGAGGCGAGCACGGCGACCGCAAGCGCTCTGTTTCGATCCGCAGATTCAGATGCAGCGTTTTCGATGTCTCAAAGACTGGGTAGGCTTCTTCCCTCCCCCCGCTACCCGTGCGGGAGTGTGTTTCTGACTGGTTGCTAACTGTTCTTCCCGGGGTGTCCGTCACGCGTGTCCGTCAGCCAAAAGATTCAACAAGCAGATTTTTCTGTCGGTCGATGTCCCCCCTGAGGTGTACTCCTCCGGACAAGGGCCCGCTGTGTTGTTAGAGGTCGAGAAAGGCGTTACAGAGCAGTTGAAGGGCCTGTAGAGTATTTATACCATATCAAAGGCTGTACACTACCGTCTCATGCCCATCATTCATGGTTTGCGGCCACGATTAGTCTTCCTTCATCATCCTCAACCACGACCAGTCGCGGACTGACGACTACCCGAGGACACACTCGCCCGCGACGTGCTACGATTCGTACAGGGGCCCTACGTTGGAAAAACTCGCTCTGGAATGTCCGAACCTGAACTGGCATACATGACCGGAAACGATGATTTTGATCTTCCCCGTTGGCAGACCCAAGCGAGTCTCGATTCCAACACCTCCCACTCCCCGTACTACGCTCCTCCTCCCCCGCCGCCGGCGACCAATCGTAACCCCCAGGGTCATCAGTCCCCGACCACGTCCACACGTCAGCCAAGGATCAATCAGATCGTCGAGGAGGATAATCAGTTTGACGTTGCCCAAATCCAGTACTCCCCCGGTCCTCTCTCTCGTAGCACATCGATGAATTCTGCCTCGGTAAATTCCAGGCGTCGCCACGACATCGAGGAAGCCGCAAACGTCGACCCTCAAAGGCAGTTTGCAGGCGGATCTCAGCACCCGAGTTCCCTTTATCCTTCAAGCGTCCCTTACCCTCCCCAGTCATCCGGGAACACCGCAGAGGCCCCCTACCACGACGTTTACTACAACACTTCGCCATCTCACCCTCCCAAACGCTCCCAAACCCAACACGATCCCGCCACCTCTAACCGGTCCGGGCGCTCACCAATGCGTCATGGGCCTCTGTCATCCCAGTCCACTCTAGATAGCTACTCGTCCCAGCAGGCGCAGTACTCTCCTACCACTACGAGCGGGGGATACAATTACCCTGATCAACACCAGACGCAGCAACAGAGGTCATACAACCCGAGCGCGTATCAACAGACTCACAACCGCGTCCATTCAAACCCCGAGCACCCTGATCCACCTTACCCTCCGGCGTCGAACCAAACGTCGTTGTCTCCCGGTATTGTGAACACCCCGGCGCATTTGGCACCAAGATCTGTCAGGCAAAACTCTTCCTCGGTTCCCAGTTCGCCGTTGCCTTTTTCCCATCACCCGGTCGGAGGGGTGCAGGAAGGGCCGGGCAGCAATCATTACTACCCTCAAGAACCACAACCGATGATGGTTGAGCCCACTGGAAAGAGGAAGCCAACTGGTTTTAGGCGGGTCCGGGACGCTTCTGAGCTGCATCCTATCACCTCACGGTCGCGGACGGGCAGACGCATGGATGGAAATGGCATTTACCTCAGCGTACGTACATTGGCGCCGATCCTATCAGCCTGCGGGGTTTTACCAGGCCTTAGCGTTCGGTTAACTGATTACCTTGCTTGTAATTATAGCCCATACGACAATTAACGACTCACCTAGTGGATACGTATCATATCTGCAACCCGCAGTTCAGATACGAATCAACACACAACCCACGGCGAGTTTTGACAAAACCCAGCAAGCCTGCGCATAACGACGGATACGACAACGAAGACTACGACTACATTCTGTACGTCAATGACTGGCTGGGCACTGACGATGGTCATAAGTGAGTATTGCCGATGCCATCTCGCTCAGTTCACCTCTGAGATAACTCGCTACAAGATACCTGATCCTGGACATCCTCGGCCAAGGAACCTTCGGGCAAGTCGTGAAATGTCAGAATATGAAGACACACGAAATTGTTGCCGTGAAGGTGGTAAAAAACAAACCAGCATACTTCAACCAGAGTATGATGGAGGTCACAATTCTCGAGTTGGTGAGTGCCCTGACCGACCTACCCACGAAACTCACTCAATTCCTATCCCTGTGAACTCCCCGGGTAGCTGAACAACCAATGCGATCCGAACGACGAACACCACATCCTGCGGTTACGAGATTCATTCATCCACCGTAGTCACTTGTGTTTGGTGTTCGAGCTCTTGTCCTCCAACCTTTACGAATTGATCAAACAAAATCAATTCCAAGGGTTGAGTACACAGCTCGTGAAGGTGTTCACCGCCCAGCTATTGGACTCATTGACAGTGCTCAAGGAAGCGAGGCTGATACATTGTGATCTAAAGCCAGAAAACATACTTCTCAAGTCGTAAGTTGTCCACTGGGTTTCTGATTCCGAGTCCGGGTCTCATTCTCTTTCAGGCTACAATCACCTCAAATCAAGGTGATAGACTTTGGTTCCGCGTGCCACGAACGGCAAACAGTCTACACCTATATCCAGTCGAGGTTCTACCGGTCACCCGAGGTGTTGCTCGGGGTACCGTATAATGCCTCCATCGACATGTGGTCATTGGGTTGCATAGCCGTGGAATTATTCCTTGGGCTCCCTCTGTTTCCGGGAACGAGTGAATATAACCAGATAACCAGGATTGTTGAAATGCTCGGGTATGTTTTGCTGTTTGCGAGACACCATTTTTTATGTTGAACAGCCGTGATAGGATGCCTCCCCAGTACATGATGGACATGGGAAAACAAACGAGTCACTTCTTCGATTCGTATACCGACGCTTTTGGTCACAAAAAGTACCGTTTGAAGACCCTAGAACAGTACTCCAGGGAAAGGAACACGAACGAGCAGCCAGGAAAGCAATACTTCAAAGCTACAACTCTGCCAGACATCATCAACCAAGCCCCGATGCCGAACTTCAAGTCTACAAGACATGGAACGGAGGTGGAGAAGGGTGGGTATATGTGGAGTGCCCGACCAGTGTTTCTGACGTTTTCCCTCTAGAACTGAACAGCCGCGCGTCGTTCATTGATTTCTGCCAAGGATTGCTGAACTTGAATCCTGTGGAGCGATGGACGCCACAACAGGCAAGGCAACACCCGTTCATCACCGGAGAGAAGTTCACAAAACCTTGGTCGGTAAGTTGATGCGAGTTGGCCACTTGTTAACCACCCCTCATTCACCATGCGCGTAGCCACATACACAAAATCCTGTTCCTCAACCCTCCCCTCAGCACTCGATCACACCTGCCGATCCGAAGCGACCGTACGGTGGATTGGTACCTTCGCAACCAAAGGGGACTCGGGCGTTCCAGGATGCTGCATCCTACAAGCAACGCTTGGCCCAACACCAAGCTTACACGGCGCAAGCGACGGCTCAAGCGAACACTTTCGTCAACAGGAACCCCTATGTTACCCAACCGACGGGCAACGGACCACCTGCGTTCCCGAGCAATCAAGATAAAACAGGCACAGGGTACAGCCAGTTCGTCCCTTGCCGGTCCCCGTTTGGGATAGTTTTTTTTTTACCTGACATTGGTTTTCTATTTTAGTCCAATCAACCCCAATACCTCGACCCAACAACAATACCTGGGGCCCAGTTCTTTCCCGGTCCCCCACAGCAACCAGCCACCTCCCCCACCGACATCCTATTACCCGAGCACGAATGCAAGGGCACGACCGGCGAACTCCGGTCAGATGGATAGCATCCCTCCTGCCCTTGCCAGGTTACAGCACATGAGTCAGGATGTGATCGGAGGGAGGAATGCCCTGACGCCGGTCTTGAAGAGAGATGATGCGATCAGGGAGTGGGAGAGAAGACAGACAGGGAAGGTTGTGGCCGCACAGCCGTACCCACAATTGGAGTATCTGCATCAACAAGCAGAACTTGTCGCTGCCCAGGGACTTTCAAACTGGCATCCAGGGCCGGGCGGTGGCAACCGTTATGTTGGAGTAGGGGGGTCGGGACAACCTCCTCCAACTTCTGGGCTAGCGCACGCATATCACATCCCCACGGCGAACCCATCACTCGTCGTTGATGATGATAGAAGAGATGTGGTCATGTCTTCCGTCAGAAACGCCGCTCTGAGTGATGGACCGAACACGGCGTTCGGCGCTTCCTCCGATGCTGTAACCAGTCCTTCACAGGTTTACTCGACCACTACGACCACAGGCAACAGATATCCGACTTACCCGCAATCATCACAACAGTCGCAGACATCTTCCGACATCTCTAACCTTTATGTTCCGATGCAGCCTGATCAGTTCGTGGGGTATCAAGGTTCTTCGACACAGAATCAGGCCACAAATAGGATCGGGACGAGTGGTTTGGGAGGAGGCGGACCACCTCCTTTACCGGCGTCGTTCTATCCTGGAGGGGTGGGTACTTCTGGACAGGTGCAGGGAGGGATAAAGGATGTAAGGAAACCGAGCAACCCTGATGTCTGGCCTCGTTAAGGTGCTTCGTTTACCTTGGAGGTGTGGATGGGAGTGATGGGTTGGTTCCTTTGCTTCAACTGTTTATTCGTCCGTTCCCTTTTTCTCCCCACCAACCCCACCCCATCCTGTGCCCCCCTTTCGAAAGTTTTCCTTCCCCTCCTCACAACAGTGTCTCAACCACCCCACGGAACTGGGTTCCCCCTGTGTCTTTGCTCACATGCCCAATTTGTGTGTTGTCCGTCACTCTGTAAATGTGTATCGGCTCTCTTTCCGTTTTTGCGCACCGCAATCCCCCTTTTCTCTGCGTGTTTCATTTCATGCCCATTCAAGCGCCTGCTCCGCCTCTCTGTTGGACTCTCTTGTTCCACGAGCAGAATGGACAACTCTCACCCATCTTACGAGTTTTCGAGGGGGCAGCACTGTAGGCATGCATGATCCACCTGTTAGGCATTGGTTTATACCCCTGGTACGACTGCGATCCGCTTCACGGAAAATCAACGATAGCGAACGAGATGTAAATATGGTCATGCTAGATCCTTCCCTGGGTTAACTTTTTCCAACACATCCCCTGAGGTAACCTGGAATTCGTCCATGCCCCCGTAAGACATCAACACGCCCTTCTTCTTCGACTGTCGTCCCTGCGCACGAACGGCCTCTCGCATCCTCGACTCAGCATCTTTGTCATGTTCCTCGTTCCAATCCTTCTCCCTAACACCTCTCGAAACCCTTGTTGAAGCCGCGTGCTTGGGTTTCTTGCCCTTCCCCTTCGGCACAGGTTTGTTCTTAACTGAACGAGAGGAATGGCTGGTGATCGCCCCTGGAGCTTCTCGCAGAGCGAAAGACTTTGCTAGGTGACCGATGTGAAGGTGACGGACGTGGAAAATGTGTTTCTCGTCGGAAGGGTGGGTAGCATATGCTCGCATGTGAGATGTGAAAGCTTTCCTGGCCAGCCCGGCGTTCTACCGAACCGATTTTTAGTCAAAGCTCACAAGAAACCAGTGGCGTCTTGAACCGACCTTTCCCTTCAGAACCCATCTTTCAAACGCCAGCTGTACCTCAGTCGCACGCTCCTCATGTTCGGTTCCCTTTCCACCAAACCCTTTCTTAAGCACAACATCGACCGCGACGCTTTCCAACTGAATGTTACTCTTCTCTTCACCATCACCACCCTCAGTCGTGGTATGCATCTTTCCCTCCACCCACTCCACCCAGTCCTTCTCACTTGGAGCCACAAAACACCAGGCCTCACCCCCCTTACCTGCTCGAGCCGTCCTTCCGACTCGATGGACGTACTCCGTCGCTCCTCCTTCCGTGGGAAGATCGTATTGGACAACTGCTCTGACGAAGGGGAGATCTAGACCTCGAGAGGCGACAGAGGTACAGAGAAGAACGGCTGTGTTTGGGGATTTTTGGACCTTGGATTTGGCGGATGAAAACCCCTTGATAGAAGCGAGGCGTGTGGGTTGGGGCATCGAACCGTGTAATCGGTAGATGGAAGTGGACGGGAGGAGGGGCGAAGTAACAACTATGCGACCTTCGTTGGATTTTGTTTTCCGACCCTCTTCATCCCCTTCATCACTGGAGCTTGAACTTTCGTCCGACTCTGCCGAGTCGCCACTCATAGACACAGAGCCAAAGAGATTCCAGTGGAAGTCAACAGAGTCGGTACAGCTGAGGAAAACGATGATTTTCGCCGTTCCGCCATGATTTTGTGAGAGTATCGAACGGAGGAGGGAGACGAGTGTGACGAGCCGGAGTTTCAGAGGTACGGTGATGTATTTCTGGGAGAGCTGCGAGGGAGGGGTGAGGGTGGTACTTGATGACGCTGTGGGTCTATTTGTGGTATCGTCCTGTTTCGAAGGTGCATGTGAGGTATTAGATTCCAGCGCTTTGATCACGATAGGATCATTGAGAGTGGTCCCAGCAAGTTTTTGAACATCTTCTCGTATCGTCGCCGAGCACAGGACCGTCCTTCGTTGTCGTTCCCAGTCCCAACCACCGACCTCCCCGCTTTTGCCCTCTTCCACCGCTTGAACAGCCAACTTTCGTCGACCGTCGAGTCCCTGCACGATTCCCTTAATCGTATCCTCGAATCCCAGCTCCATGAGTCGGTCAGCCTCGTCGAGAATCAACCACCGGCATTTCCCAACGTTGAGTGACGACGTTTTCTGGAGATGGTCGAGAAGCCTACCAGGCGTAGCCACGAGTATGGGAAGTCCCTTGCGTAGCCTGGCTTTCTCGTGAGCTCTGGTCGAGCCGCCGATCAACAGGCCGGAGACGAGCCAACGGGTGAGGCGGGGAGCGTCTGAATCCTCCCCGGTGTCATCGGCCGGTCGTAGGCGAAGTTTCAGTAGGGCATCGAGAACCTGTGATATCTGTGATGCCAGCTCCCGTGTTGGCGCGATGATAATGGCCAAGGTTCCTATCGACCTGTCGATATACGACAAGGAGCTCAACGGAAGGAGGTCCTGGATGATGGGGAGCAAGAAAGAGAGGGTCTTCCCTGACCCCGTCTGGGATTGAATAAAGACGTCCCGTAAGGGACCACCCAAGGGGTCGTGTTCAGGGAGTAAAATGGGCAAGGCTGCACGCTGAATTGACGTCGGTTTTGCGATCCCAATTTTCGCGGTTAAATGCTGAACGAGCAAAGGGTCGAGCCCAAGACCTTCGAAGGTCGAAAAATCTAGAGGAGCATTGCTAGGTTTCCCAACAGCCTTGGGCCGACGTATGGGCTCGGGTCGGTCGACTTTGGGGTTGTAAGTGAACAGCGAGGATATTATTTGTGAGGGACGTGAAGATGCAGATGGTCTCTCCCGTTCTGGTTCGCCATCATATTGGGGTACCAGCCTCGGTCGCTTCTTCGGAGGTGGTGCTCGTTCATCATCTTGAACGGTGGGTGTGTGTTTGGCCTTCCGTTTCGCAACCCGCTTCGCTTTTAGCCTAAGTAATTGTCAGGTAAATGACGGTGAGGAAAAGCACATCTCACCTGTCTGTCCACTTCCCACCCTTCCTTACATGGACCGTTCTGGAAGAGCCTGGGACAGCATTATCCGTAGCAAGGTTAAGGACAAGATCGTCCTCCATTTCTTGATTGAAAAAAAAAGAATTCGTTGAAAGCGCCTTGAGATCATCAGCATGCACGTGACGAGAAATCCACGTTGCAAACCCTCCCCTCACGCGTTTTCAAGGAGTTCGCCATTGCGCCAATTTACACCGGTGCCCCGCTGGCCATGACCGCAATTACAAGAAATCTCCCTTGGTTCATAAATGATCTCGGCGTGTCTATCGTTGGTCAAGTGCGTACAGCTCGACCTTGTGAACTGTGTTTTTTTGATGTTGCTCAACTGACGTATCCGGGTTATAGAAATGTTATGTTTCAATCGTCGAGGACCTCAACTTTTCCGACATTGAATGTCTCAAGTACTCTCTATCCAAGGGCCTCGGCGTTGGGATTGTCGTTGGGGGCTCGATCATGAAGCTGCCTCAACTCCTTCTAAGTATGCGATACGTTCGCAATATCTCTTCGCCTTCAAAGACTGACATGTCCCCCCAGTCCTGTCCGCCCGTTCCGCTCGGGGGATATCTCTGAGCTCCTACACTCTCGAAACCTTCTGCTACCTCGTGACGTGCGCGTACTCATATCGCAACGAGTTCCCATTCTCGACCTACGGGGAGAACATCTTCCTGGGGCTACAAAACATCGTCATCACCCTTCTCATCATCTACTTCCCCTCCTCCACACTGCAAAGATCGACCTCTTCTCCCAGCAACTTGCCAAAGGTTGCCGGCGCAGCCGTTGCCTCCGCTGCCTTGATCGGCGCATTGGTTAACCTTCCCAAGGAAACCATCGCGTTCCTCCAGATTACTGCCCTCCCTCTCGGGTTATTCTCCAAGCTCCCCCAGATCGCACAGAACTATCGGGCAAAGTCTACTGGACAATTGTCCACCTTTGCTGTCGCGGCGCAAATCCTTGGCTGTCTCGCCAGGTTGTTCACCACCGCCACAGAGGTTAAGGACACTCTTGTTTTGACGAGTTTCTTCCTCGCTCTAGTTCTTAACATCGTTTTGGGACTCCAAATATGGGCTTACTACGGCAAGGATGTCCATGACATCCCTACTGGAGTTATCCCTCTTGAAGAGAAACCTCAGAACATCCACGCACCAGTCGCCCAGACTTTGGAACGCCCTGCAGAAGTTATTTCCAGCCAACAAACACCTGCGCGGCCGTCCACGCCTGGCAGGAAATGGGCACGAAAAGTAGATTAATTAGCTGTCTCGTTTCATTCTGCATTTGTTGTGTACATGTAGCCTGATTACTCTCTCGAATAGTAATTTTGAGAGCGAAAAAAAAGGTTTGTGAGGGGCACGGCTCAACCGCGCGAACAGACGACACGCCCTGGTCTCCTAAGACTAACTCGGCTGGATTGGTGGGTTGCAGAATTGCTTCCCTGGCCCATCACAATCGTATTATCCCAAGTCCTGATTCCAGCGCTTACGCGTCGGAGGACAAATTGGGAACCAAGCTTTCTGGAGGGGACGGTCTTGAACCTGCGCACGTCCGGGGGAATCCGTTATTACTCTAGACCACCTCACATTCCCGCTTGGGCCGTTACAGCCATTACACCATCGGGAGATCAGGGAAAACTATTGATTATTGAAGCAGACTGCAATCACTCGCGTATTCAAAAACGAACCGTTTCTGTTACATATCGAAAGGGATTACTTGGTCTATTGGACAAGTGAAGCCATCAACCCAACGATGGCCTCCTTATCCACCCCATCGTTGTTTGTAGAATGGCTGGTCTCGCTCCATTTCAATGCATCCCGGACGGTGGCTTCAGCCTTGGCCTTTACGATCGCCCAGGAGTCCGTCCCGAACTGAATCCTGGTGGGTAGCTCGTTTACCGGGACATGCGAGAGTTTGATCAAGGCTGTCGCGGCCTTTTCGGGATTTCCGGTGGCCGTCGTGCCGCCGTTCGTGACAAAAGCGCGCCACTGACTCGTGGGTGTGTCGGGTGCTGAGTATGCCAGCGGTTGAGGATGGTGGTGGAGGTCCCCCTTCCATCGAGTATCGAAACCTCCAGGTTCGATGATCGACGCCTTGATGTTCCATGACGGAGGGAGTTCTTTGTTCAAGGATTCGGTAAACCCTTCCAAAGCTTTTGTGGGTCAGACGATAAACTGTGATGCGCAGCGTCTGGGAAGGTACTCACCGAACTTTCCAGCACAGTAGAACGAAAGGCAGGGTATTGCATTGTATCCACCAGCGGTGCTGATGTTGAAGATATACTTGCTCCGGTCGGCAGGGCCATTTTCTCTAAAGAAACTGACGGCCTTGGAGCAGCGTCAGTCGTCGTTGAGCGCCCCAGCACGAACAAGACGTACCTTCAAAGATATTTTCGCCGGTCCCCAGAATAAGACTTCAACTTGTTCCCGTGCTTCGTTGAGTGGGAGACCCTCAGCCTCCCCGAATAGACCATAGCCAGCGTTATTGACGACGACGTCGAGACGACCAAAATGCTCCTTCGTTGCCGCAAACGCAGCCTCGATCTGTTCGTCGTTCACAACGTCGAGCTGTTGAACTAACAACTGTTCGGAGGTGTACTTGTTCTTCAAGTGCGCAAGGACTTCGGGTTTTCGAAGAGTCGCGACGACCCTCTCGCCGCTGGCGAGGACAGCTTCGACGAAGCACTTGCCGAGACCGGATGAAGTTCCAGTAACTATGGAAAGATAACCCTGAACACGGACCGTCGTTTTTATCAGAAACACTTACTGAACCAAACTCTGGTGTTTTCGAAAGTCATAGATGAGCGAGTACCGGAGCAGAGGGCTGGTTTCCGAGGGGTTGTAGGATGCTTTGGTATACCAAGCTCTCGTCATGTTCCGCTGGAGATATACCCCCTCGCACCCACATGTTACCCACATCATGTCCGCTTCTCGGAGAACGGTGACCAATTCCGGGGGCGACAGAGTGCATACGCAATCCCTCGCTGAGTGAGCAGTTCGGATGGCCGCTCTTGAGGCGCCCAGGCTGTTATATTTTTCGACTCAAATCGATACACACCTACCCTTGCTGCTTTTCTTTTCACTTCGCGATAACCGCCTCTTGTACGGTCGTCTTTTTATACTCGCGTAGAAACCTAGTCTTCCATCTTTTTGTTACGATCCGATATAAGACGTAGCTAAATTTATCTACATCTCCTCGCGTTCGCTTTTATTTCTCGCCCACTGTTCTCGCTCTCTGCAGGCGCGCGTTCACTCGCAACTATTTTAATTCGACATTCCGGCTCACTCGTAATTGTCAGAGTGACTGATTGGCAAGCTCCTCGGAGAGCACACATGCCCTGGAGGAGTCCTGATTCAAAATCAGGGCGAACATCCCGGCGGTCGGACCTCTTGGAATTGCTAATAGGTGGTCCAGCGCCCCCGTCCTTTACAGCAGGTCACGGAGAGCTGTTAGCCGTGTGAAAAACTCGCGATTAGGAACTCCTAAGCATTGGATCACACATCCACCAAATAGTTTGAATCGTGAGTTTTCCTGAAACGTGAACCAGCACTTGTATTCGGTATACAGGGAAGTATGAGCCAAGGAAATGAAAAGTTGTTCACGAGCGACCCGATAACAATAACTTACTTGGTCTACATGGCTAAATGAGAGAGTGGGTGGGTGGGAGGGAGCTACATGGATGCGTTACGATATGGAGTTGAGACGAGAGTGGACCACATGACCACCGTCACGGCGAACATGTAAACCAAAGGTGCGAGATCGAGCGTGGAGAAGGAATGTTCCAAGACCCAAGTACACGCGACAACCGCTTGATACAATACACACGAAGTCATCTGCAGGAGATACACGACCCTGGTTTTGGCCCGTGATGTCTGCTGGACTTTCCATACCGCCCGTTCGTTAGGCGGCGTGTTGCGGATGGTTGCTGGGAGGAAGATTTGGGAGAGAACCGACATGGAGCAGGCGACGAATGCTGTAAGGAGAGAGAATAGGAGGATAGGGGAAGCGACTGTGGTGAAAGGAGGGAACACGAGTCCTTCCTCGATGTTCTTGAGCTTTTGTGGGCCGAACACCTGCCACAGCGACCAGGCTGGGGCAAGGACCCATGCGGTCAACAACTGCACGGGGGTGAGCATTAGCGCTGAGGCATACTCGAAGGACATCCCGACCTACAAATGTTGGTTCAGCAGCTGCAATCCTCAACTCCCTCTCGATCCATAGGTCATGCACGATCTCCTCTTCATTACTACAGTCCTCAGTGCGTAATAACCTCCAAAAGAATTCCACGCGGGCTTACCATGAGAGAGAAATCTTCTTGTCACTCGACATCCCGTACGGATATGAAAGGGATGTTCTGCCACTCATTAGCCGTGGTCGTAGAATGACAGGAAGGGGATAATCGCGGAGGGGCCGTTGTCGCATTTTGTAACCCACATCGGCGATCCGCGATAGGGGGGGGGGGGAGGTGGACCTTTCAGCTTTCCCTGTCGAGGCGGAACTGCGCCGAGCGGCTGCCAATCCGCCTTTCGGCGGTGTTCACAATTCCAGCTTAAGCGATTTTCAGACACAGGATCCAGGGTGCAGAGTTCACTGTATACTTTTAAGCGTGTCCGTTCTAAAAGCAAACCGGCTATTCCGGGAACCCAAACGGCTAAAAGAAATCCAGTTCCGTGTGTTCCGATAGAAAGATGGAAAATCCTGGACGCTCCCCCCCCCCCGGATCCCCGCTGACCGTCTCGAAAGCGGAGGGTGGCATGCGAAAGGTCTCATGCCTTTGAGGGCCCGCGACCAGACTCCGTGGCTTTGAGTTTCTCGCTCACCAACTCCTGGAACTCCTCCCTCAAAATCCCCTCCCTCCTCTCCCTCTCCTCCTTCTGCAACTTCAAAATTCCTCGCTTCTCCTCTGCACTGATCACCTGGTTCTCCTTCCGGATACGCACAGCATTCATTCGCTTGTGCCTGCTTCCGCTCATCACGTAACCCACCGATTCGAAATTTGCAATCTCGTCGGATGTCAAACCGATTTCACCACGGCGCGGGATGCGGACATTCGTGTCTTCTTGAAGGAACGCAGCCATGGCGCTGCCTTCACCACGGAGCAACGCTCCTCCGTACTGCCGTTCGTCGATACGTTTGTTGGACCTCGTCTCCACTACAAGCGCAGGTTGGGGTCCGACCTCAAAATCCGAATCGTCATCCACAGGCTGAGTAGAGACCTTGCTTACAGCAGCAGTCGCTGTCGCTGTAGAAGAGGACGCCGTCGGAACAGGAGGGGGTCCCATGAGGACACCGGTGCTAGGTTTTTCAACCCATTCGTCGTCGTCAGGTTCTTCCGGAGAGCGCGGGGGAGTCTGTTCCACGCTCTTGCTCTCTGTCCGTTGCCGCTGTGGCGAACGTGTAGAACTACGCCGTCGGCGGTCTCGACGCCGGTCCCTCTCGTCGTCTTCGCTGTCGTCGTGACGTCGACTTTTCTGGCTTGATTTGTGGTGACGGGAACGGTCCTTTCTTGAGCGCCGCTTCCGCTTTTCCTTGCGCCTCCGTTCTTCTTCAGAAGACAATTCCGATGAGTCAGTTGAAGGAGAACGTCTTCGACGTTTTGACCGTTTACTCCGTTTGTGGTCGGAATCGGAAGACCTAGTACCATAACAGGCTTTCGTCAAAAATCCTCAAAGTGAAAAATGATAACATACGAGCTACGAGGTGCTTTTGGTGAGGGTGGCCATACGTTTGCGGTGGCAGCTTCACGTTGCAGTCGGCGACTGTCACCGTGGCGTTAGTAAATCAGGTGGATTAGGGCACATGTTTGAACTACACACCTCTCTAAATAATCTGCGCCTCCGCCACCGTATCTATTGCCATAACCTCGATGAGGCCGCGAAGGCTGTTCCTGGCCATTCCCGTCTCGTGCAGGGGAAGGTGATTTTGGGCGACGGTATGCCGAATATTCCGGGCTGGAACGACGTGCTCGTGCTTCCCTCCCCCTACCCGGACTTCTGCTGCGCGATCGTGGCCTCTCGTTCCTGTCATCGTCTCGTGATTGTCGATATCGATCTGAGCCTCGGTCGCGTTCGCGTCTGTCATCGCGAGAGTCCCGGTTTTGATGGGGTGGCCTGTCCCGCGATAATTGGTTGTCAGATGGTACCAGGCCGAGCCGCGAGGGGTGAACGGTAGCCATGAGGGGAGGAGTGGAGGAACGGATGTTGGTCACGTGCGGACCGGATCGAGGAGATGGCTCTCATCACCATCACCGGCTATCCCTCCTCTGGAAAATCGAGGAGGGCGCAACAGCTCAAAGAGTACCTCGAGAGCAGGCTCGCCGATCCAGAATACCGTGGCCCGACTTTGAAAGTGGTCGTATTGTCCGATGACAACCTGGATATTACCCGGAGTGTCTATGATGGTATCCGCGTGGGTGCGTTTTTCGGGGTGTCTGCGATCTGACTGTGCGAACAGACAGCCTTTCGGAGAAACCTGCCCGAGGGACACTGTTCTCCGCCATGCAGAGGCAGATGGGACGGGACATTGTCCTGGTTATGGATTCGCTTAACTATATCAAAGGCTTCAGATATCAGATGTATTGTGCTGCGAGAGAAATGAAGATAAGGGTTTGCACAGTAAGCCGCATCGCTCTGATATTTCGCGTACTTTTAACACCATTCAACGAAGTAGGTCTATGTCGTGGCCAAACCAGAGCTATGTCGCGAATGGAACTCAGACCGCAAGGAAGGGAGTACAAGATACTCGGCGGAGACGTGCGTCCTCAGTGCTGCCTCCACCTGACGCTTTGACAGCTCACACTGGCGCAGGCTCGACAATCTCCTCCAGAGATACGAGGAACCTTCATCGATGGCTCGATGGGACTCTCCACTATTCACGGTCCTATGGACGGATGACAGTCCACCGAATGAAGACATCTGGAAGGCGGTGACGGAAGGCCTCGTCAAGCCTCCCAACGTCGGAACACAATCGGTCGGTCAACGCGTCGGCTATTTTGTTTCCTTGCTAAGGTTTTGCCTTAGGTACCGAAAGCGCCCTCAGACACCCTCCACATACTGGAACACACCACAACGGCAATCGTTTCGGCCATTATGGCGCACCAATCTGCTAACCAAGGACTGTCCCTTGGTGGACCGACTACGCTGAACGTGTCGCAAGGGTCGAGCGTTTCAATCAGTCTCCCTGCTCGGACTCTCACTTTATCCGAAGTGCAACGGTACAAGAGATCATTTGTCGCGGTACACAAAAAAGCGATGACGATTGGCACGGTGGAGAAAGGAGTTGTGGATTTGACCGAGGGTGCGGTTGCTCGCAAATTTGTCGAATATCTTGAAGAGAATTTGAAGCCATGAGCGGATGCGTTTCTAGTTTCACGTGTGTTTGATCGTACAAGGGCGGCACTCCAATATGACACTTCTGGGCAACGCCAAACCCCTTTCGTTCTTTTCTTCCCTCCTCACCTCCACACTCGCTCTTCACTATCCAGCACCACAGCGACCACTAACACATGGCGTACATCCCCTTGATTGGGCGACTTTCTCCCAGAGAACATTTTGCACTTTTCTTCGGCTTCATCTTCCTTGGGGTCGAAATGCTCGTCCGTCTGATCATCACCATACTCCTCCCGCGTCCAGTCACAGACTGGTTCTATCAAAAGACGCGGGCTATTTACACCAGAAGGTACCCCAGCCAAGCCAAAAAACCTGATAATCGCAAGCAAATCAATAGGATTCGGACTGCCGTCGATTTCGGGGACCTCTGTTCGATTTGGGGTTACGAGTTTGAGGAACATGTTATGCTCACCAAGGATGGGTACCTACTCGGCTTGCACCGTCTCTGTACCCCTAAGGGAGCTCCGCGCACCTCGATTGGGACACGTGCGAACAAACCGGTTGTGTACCTCCACCATGGGCTGCTCATGAACTCGGAAGTATGGGTCTGCTTGACGTCTCCGGAACGGGCCATCCCCTTCGTTTTGGTCGACCTTGGATTCGACGTCTGGCTGGGGAATAACCGGGGCAACAAGTATTCAAAAAAGAGCATCAAGTACGACCCGAACTCGAAAGAGTTTTGGAACTATTCGATGGATGACTTCGCCTGGCACGACATCCCGGATTCCATTTATTACATCCTCGACATCACCATGGCGAAGAGCGTTAGTTACATTGGTTTCAGTCAGGGGTCCGCTCAGGCTTTTGCTGCCCTCTCCATCCACCCTCAACTCAACCAGAAGGTCAACGTCTTCATCGCGTTGGCTCCCGCGATGAGTCCTACCGGTTTGGCCGCCCCCATTGTTGATGGCTTGATGAAGGCATCGTACGTTTAGCTCTACATTTTCCAGAAAACCTGACTCATCAGTACAATAGACCCACCCTCATATACCTTGTTTTCGGTCGTAAAGCCATCCTTTCTTCCACTCCGTTGTGGAACAACATCATCTACCCTCCCCTTTTCACCAACGTCATTGACAAGTCTCTTGATTTCCTTTTCAGCTGGAAATCTGAGAATATTCATCCGGACCAAAAATCCGCTGCGTACTCTCACCTATACAGGTACATTTCTCCCCCTGTCCAGTGCCACCCGTGACTTACAATGGGAAAACAGTTTCACGAGTACAAAAGCTGTTGTTCACTGGTTCCAGATTATGCGTTGTGGACGGTTCATCATGTACGACGACGACGACCTGGAAGTGTCTGTTCCCTACCAACGCAATGGCACCCATACGTCTGGTCCCACTGCGTATTACCCGGCTCGCTTCCCAACAAAGAATATTTCCAGTCCGATCGTTTTGCTCTATGGCGACTCTGACAGTCTTGTCGATATTGATCTCATGTTGAAGGAGTTACCGGCCAATAGCACTGCAATTCCTTTGAGGGTGAGTACACCTGTTCCTTTGCCTTGCGGCCATGATGAACAATTTCTCGCAGGGTTATGAACATTTAGATGTGCTTTGGGGAAGGAATGTTGACAAGGATGTTATCCCTGAAGTCATTAACACTCTACTCCGCCACTGCGAATGTCCCGAGTCTATCTCCAGGCCCATCAAACGTTCGGCTCACATGCAGGAGGAGGAAATCACAACCAATGTCTCCTCGTCGGATTAACGCATCAATCACAATACGTCTTGGCTTGGATTTTGTTTTTATCCGCATATGGCCATCAGTTTGCGTGCTCCGGTGGTGGACTGTGATTGAGAAGTTGAATAAAACAGAACCTATGGTGCTCGTTGTTAGTTGTACCGTGTACCGGATACTGTACAAGCTGGATATAATTTTTGGCTTGAAGAGGGATTGCCCCAGACACCACCGGTCTCGAGCCGTGAAACCACCCAAGGGTGTCCGAGAGGACCGTATTTTTGTGGGGGGTTTCCCCGCATAGCAGCATCGGGCGGGGTCCGGGGGCCCACTCAAGCTTGATCTGGAGGGTCCTTTGTACATCCACTCTATGGTGTATTCTAACTTTTTTTATTTTAAAAAACACGACCAGAAACCTCCAGAACCTCCAAACTTGAAACTGCAGAACGTGTTCACGTTTTCGTCCCATCCTGCGCCGGGAGTGAACTTGCGGAAGAAACATTGAGTTTACGGTGAAGTTTGAATCAGTATTTAAAAGAATAGAACGGGTTGGAGAAACCCCAAGTAGAATCATACATAAGCCTATATTGTTGTCATAATCTCAAAGGGTTTTCATCCGCCTTCATCTTGAAAGAACCGATTCAAACTTCAGCATAAACGTATCATTTCTCCAGCGGGAAAACACCCCATTGCCCGCAGTGCGATGAGCGTCACTAAGCCAAGACTTTTAAGGTCCGGACTGATCAGATCAGTGATGCGGAGCGGAGCGGGATTTTTACTGGGACGGAGGTTCGAACGCCGCTCCGTTGTCCCACCGCAAACAACGGAGTGTTTTTCCATTCAAGAAAAAGCTGTTCGTGGTTCCGACTGTTTCGGTCCATTTCAATGCGCTTCCAAGCTCACAATGGAAACTTGCTCGGGATTTTACCGCTGAAATGCGGGATCTGCACTCTCTTGCCTTGTCCCTGGTACTGACGATCACATGGTGAACGTTTGAACTTAGGACCGTCCCACTCCGTCCATTCTGCTCCCCTGGCATTTTCAAGTTGCTCGGAACGATCTCGATGGAACATTACACCCCGTGCATCCTATACTAAACCAACACTCCAGATTTGGCCGTTGAAGGCGGGTGTTGAAGGCGAGATGCCCGCCCCGGGCTCGGTTGCTAGTCGGCCTCGCACCCTTGGAAGGTTATTTTAAATGTGACATGTGTTCGGAGGGCGAACGGGAGCGTACGGAAGGAACAAGTGGATAGCGGGATAAAGGACAGCCGGACAACAGTTGAAAGGAAACGAAGGGGGTTTTGTAAGGAGCGAAAAATCTAATAGGGTCGAGAAGGCAAACAACCAGGATTGCCACGAAGAGAGGTCATATCATAAACAAGGCCAGGGGAGGGGCCCTGACGAGCCAAATGCATCGTAGAACGTTTCGAAGGAGAGCCGAAAAGTTTGAAAGGGGAACCAGCTCCAGGAGACCCAACGATCGAGCCAACAGCACTGCTACGTTTAATGGATTTAAACTTGGACCACAGAGACTGTTTCGGGAATTCCTCCCTGACTTCTGGGCAGCGAGGGGTAAGGCGAATGGAGAACGGTAACAGAGGTTTCGGTTCGCTGAACAACGGCCCGAGGGGTGGAGGAGCCGTTGGAGTTGAGGGGGATGAACCGAATTTCCTAGACCTCAAGGTGGACGATTTAGGCTTCGGCGGGGCGGAGAAGAGAACCGTCGAGGAATGCCTAATCGAACGGACGATAGTGGTTTTAGGAGTTGGAGAATGGGAGCGAATGAACTGGGATAATGGGGAGACGGCAACTTCAAAGTTCCGAAGAAACGTCTCGTCGACAATGGAGAGTTGCGGGAGGGAGTCGCTGCCGTCTCGGACAGAACACTCTTTTCCACTGTCACTGGGAGTAGGAGGAACCGAGAGAGAAGGGGCAGAACCGAAGCGAGAAGACCAGGAGGTGGAGGATTGCGGCTCCTCCTCGTCAGCGAATAAATCTTCGTCCACCGTATCCGACTCTCCCTCCACCTCCTCCAGGGGCATTCGTTGTTGGGTTTCCGACGAATAGACCGAGACCGAATGCGCGTCTTGAAGAAGGGTGTCGTCGTCGGAGCTATCCATCTCCAACATCTCCGGGATCCTCAAGTCCGTGAGCATCTGCATAACATCCTCGGGTTCCAGAGTAGGTCCATCAGAGTCCCCTGAGCCAAATGCATCACCAGCCTGCTGTTCCGGGGCCATGGACCGAGGTAGGCCATCAGGAAAGTACCCTTCTTCTGCCATTTCTACGAGGTCCGTGTACATCATCTGAACATCAGCGAGCATTCCCTTGAGCTTGACTTCGATTTCCCAGTCTTCGAGTTCGGTCTGATCCCCCTCGGGGTCAGGAGTGGCAGGGGTGAAGACCAGCTTTGGGGTTTCATTGTGGCCAGAGCTTTCAGCGGGGGACCGAAGATGCTTTGAGAGCCTCAGGCTGCGGATGTCGGCTTGGATCTCGTCAAGTCCTTCAGAGAGAGCCTCGACATCCTCGACAAGCGCAGAAAGGACAGATGTGATGTGCGATGAGCTACTCCCACACCACTCAGGAGATGCAGTGAAATCTGAATGTCCAGAGGAGGGGCTGAAAGAACGAGTAGGTAGAGAGACAGACACAGAGGGATCAGGGAACTTGTCGAGGTGCCAAGCGAGGGAGGAATGATTATCATCGTCATCTTCGTGCCCGTCCTGCTCGTACAGTGGATCATGCTGTTCGTCCTCTAGTTGTTCCTCTTCCTCCATAATGGCGTCTAGCCCGTCGTTAATAGCCATACCAGATGGGACAGTTTACTCGAACGGTTGGTTCAGAAGACTCGGGGAGAGGATGGTGGATGTCGATGAGGTCATGAATGCGGTTTCGATCGAAGCGGCTCGAAGGAACAGACAAGTCCGTACTAGATGTCTTGTCCGTAGTAAACCATTCACACCACGCAGCCCATATCTACAAGTTACATCGAGCAATGGTCCTTGAAGGTATATTTCTTTTTATGTGGCGTGCAGGACCTCGATCTTCTCTCTGCCATCTCCTGGCCCGCGGAAGCCACCACGAGGTAGCGGTGCTCAAGAAAGACAGGGCAACATTGTAAGGATTCGGAAAGAAAATTACAGTGCGTTTTTGTGTCTTCTACGGAGTTCTCGTACAGTTGGTTCGTGGGTGGGTGATAAGTCCGGCGGAATCCCAGGATTACAGTCTGGCCCAGTCAAAACCAATACTGTACGAAGGATCGCCCTTCCACGAATCGAGTTCTTCAAGAATAGCTTTACCCCAGTCGAACGATTCGTGGAGTGAATAGTCGGAAGGACCGTCGACGAATTTGATCAGATTCACCCCCACCGGTCGAACGAAGCCGTCTTTCACCGCGTTTTGGACGAGGGCCCGAACCGGTTCGAAGAATCCAAGAACGTTCGCGAGGACAACAGCTGCAGTCAGGGTCAGCATGCGGGTTGTACGTACGATGCGAAGATATTCAGATACATACGTTTTGAGTGGATCCCGAGTTGTGTCCAAGTGGTGGCTTCAAGTACCTCTTCGAACGTGCCGTACCCACCGGGAAGTCCGATGAACCCGCAAGAACGTCGCGCCATTTCGATCTTACGCTCGTGCATCGAGTTCACGACGATCTATACGAAAGTCAGCAAACATTGGGGGTGTGGTAATCATTCGTACCCATCCCATCTGAGACCCGGTTCAGTTATAGGAGTGCAATAGAGACTAGTCACACCTACCCTTTCCCTTCCCTCTTCTTCCAACTTGACGAAAATAGGAGGAGAGCCGTCTTCAGGTACTTGCTCTCCTTCTCCCCCTGCTGCGAGCATTGCATGAGGGATTACCCCTATGACATCACCTCCCGCAGCGAGTACAGCGCCGGACACGATGCCCATGATCCCTTTGGACCCACCCCCGTAGACGAGCTGTCGCCTCGCAGCGACCAGCGCTTTCCCAAGCGCTATAGTGCGGACGTAAGAACGTGACTCGATGGGATTGAGGCGAGAAGTGCTGGCATACATCTGGCGGCATGTTGGTAAGCCTCCTGCTTTCCAGGCGACGCGCCACAGTAAACTGCTACAGCGTTGGTTGTCTTCATTGTGGTCTTCAAGGATGTCTTGAGGGGGGGGGTCCGAATTCAGGGTGGGTAGTGAGGCCTCAATGAGTCCAGGTGCCTTAAATAAGAGAACACACGAAGTCAACCCGAGCGGATAATACTACAGGCGATGGCAGTATGTCCTCCACCGCCCGAAGTATGTCCTAAGAACGTTTGACAACATTGCAAGCGACGGAGGCCCGCCAGTTCAACCTCAGGACAAAGTTGTTGATCCTCGACTTCATTGGTAATCTGTCCGACAAATTCCGGGATAAATTCCGGCGTAACCTGGCGGTCTGA
>Ga0307517_10000493_pt1 | contig 67648 bp, 86 predicted proteins | sample 23_EM_MG_FD_194515 | JGI IMG/M metagenome (GOLD analysis project Ga0307517, IMG submission 194515) | Populus trichocarpa ectomycorrhiza microbial communities from riparian zone in the Pacific Northwest, United States - 23_EM | ecosystem: Host-associated > Plants > Roots > Unclassified | place...
TTTTATTTCACCAATGGCCAAGGTCTACATTCGATAATATGTTTCCATCATACAGAGAAAGTAGACCTTGGCCATTGGTGAAATAAAACGCGCATATAGTCGGGTATACAGCAAAACCCACAGTTTCGCGAGCCTTTTCTAGTAAAATTGCGCAATCAGGACGAGAAGTCAAAGGGGAAAAGAACGCTTACTCGTTTGGTGTTGCTCGAGAAAATCCTGACGAAAACAATATGAAAAATCCGTTCACCACGAAAATCCTTCACAATACGCACTAATATTCCCGAGATTAAAGAAGATGCCGAACTAACCCATAAGTTGGCGCGTCCTGGGTCGCCGCTTCGCAAGAAGGGAACAATTTTCTCGTTATGGAGAAACCTGAGAATTGCTATCGCATAGTCCAAAGTCGGTTGGAGATGCGTCGAATACAGGGGCTGTAAGTGTTCCCGGAGATACCCAGAGAGGGATTTATACTGCTCTATGGAAGGTGATGGATTATCCTAGTGCTTGTCAGTTCGTCTTCAAAAGTCGTGTCGTGATGCAGCTTACAAGAAGTCCAATCGTCAAAGTCAACGTGGGTACATGTTCCTCGATGTTCGAACCTTTCTTACTTCTGGAGATGTCCCTAAGCGTTTCTATGGCCCTCTTGATGTCGTTCATCTATGATGAGGGTATGATTGAAACCGTAACGCGCGACCACCCTGATCAGAGGCCTGAGGATCAGACGCGTCAATACAGGTCAACAAACTGGAACTTTCCGACTATTCGAAAATCCACAAATGACATCAAGGCTGTTGCTTGTACTTACTCTCGAGAGTCATGATGAAGAGTTCTTTCTCCGTCCTGCCCAGCCTTCAGGTACGTACCTCAATATTTTATCAGTGCGCTTCAGTTTATGACTTTATGCCAGGCTCCTCGAATCAAGAGGGCTCACCTTCGAAAAGCAAGTACAAGTTCGCCTTGTGGGTGTATCCGAATACAAAAAGCTGACACAATCTCCAGTATTCATGGCTTCCTGACGTATTTCGTGTCAATGGAAGTGTAAGTGAAATCACCCCTTAATCCCAATTTGTTAACATGTGAATTTAGATCATCGGAAAGATTACTGGACCTGTCTTGACGGTCACGTTGTTCGCAGTTTTAGTGTGCTATGCGGCGACCCAAGGGTATAAATTAGTCTTGTCCAACTCCATTGTTCCCCTACTGTCTGTTGTGGTAAGCCACAAGCATTGTACTGGAATGTCCAGCTCTGAAAACTTCTTTGCCAGGTCGGTTTGATCTTAGTCTTCAGGTAAGGGAGAGCATCACAATCTGTTCATTATCAACATTATCTTGACGCTTGGTGATTGGTGGCTCGCAGGAACAGGTGTGTCCTATCCCAATGTATTTGCTTATCGCCCTGTTGACTGTGTAATTTCTTAGCACATCTTATGAACGATATTGGGAAGGCCGGAAGGCTTTCGCTGGTCTGGTCTCGGGTACCCGAAACATGTCACGTATGATTTGGATCAATGTCGGTCCACAAGCACCTTCCACCGCTCCTCAACAAGTCAAGGGCAAAGCAACCACAGCGGACGGCGTTCACATCCAACTCCGCCGACACAAGATCGAAGCCTTGCAACTCGTCCTCTCATTCGTTTTTGCCACGAAACATTACCTACGCGGGGAGGATGGGCTCCATTACCCAGATTATCTCGGCGTGCTACCTCATTCACTCGTTCGGCGGGCGAGCATAGCGTCTGGGCGTTATCCATCCAAAGCATATTCTACGATCAGCAATGACGGAATCGGCAGTGGTCAAACCACACCCGATTCCAATAAATCCGACGCGACGAAGAGAATTCGAGTGAAGAGGAGCAAACCACAGTTGTCAGACCCATCCACACCCCTTTTACCCGAACATCGGGTCGTGGATTTTTCTTCTGAAGATGCTTCTTTGCCATTGCCCCTTTTGTACGTGGAAATATATTCTCGACGTTTTATGCCTTGTCTTAAATCTTTATCTGATAGGATTGCCCACGAATTAAGCCGTGCCATCTATGGATTCAGGCGGGATGGTTATCTGGAGACCGTCGGACCTGCAGGTCTCAATGCATTCACCCAACAGTAAGATTTTTTAGCCTATATACCCCACCTTTCTCACTTTTTGCTAGGATATCTGGCTTTGTGGATCAAATGACTGCCATGGAGCGGATTGCCAATACCCCAATACCCAAGTCCTGTGAATGCCCATTCCGATTTTATTAACTCACTGATATTCTAATCAATTCTTGACCAGACGCCATTCATTTGAAGCAATGTGTCTCGCTCTACCTCTTTGCGCTGCCGATGACAATGGCCAATGAACTTGGTTGGATCACGGTGCCACTAGTGACGGCTGTCGCCTTCACATTCATGGGCATCGAAGGCATCGCGGATGAAATTGAAATGCCATTTGGAACTGATGAACGTGATTTACCGATCGGTATGTTAAAAAAAAACTAGCGTTCAATTAACTTTGCTTAATCATGTCTTTCAACAGATCGCTATTGCGAAGATCTCAAGGAGGAAGTTTCGTATGTTCTTTCTGTCCATGTTCACTTGAATCGTTTCTGACTTTTTTTTTTTCCCCAGCTATATGATTGAAAGGCTACCCGAGGGTGGTGAAGGGTGGCGAGGTTACGATGACGGAGAAGGAGACGATTAAAATTTGTGTATATTATCGTTTTGTATACGAAATCATTTACGAGTCATGAACAAAAACTTCATCTAGGTCTACTGAAATTCTGGTAGACAGAACTCTCCCGGCCCATAAGGCTGGTTCGCGAATGCAAATTAGAAAACAGGAGAGTAGGAAAAAAAGATCTCACCTTGTCAGCAAGAGCCGTTAGACCAGCCGAATTCTCACTCGTATGCCTGCCAGTCTGGGGACCAGGTTTTGGTTTTCGACCCTTCTTAAAACCATCAATGACTTTCTTCGTCGTCTCCGCTGTGAGGTCCTCCTACTCGGGGAATTTAAAACCACACTTTTTTTTTGTTTGTTTGAAAACGCACATAAAAATCATCCCCGACGACCATCATTGGTGCATTACTGCAAGCACCTTGGCATTCCACCTCAATAACCGTGAACTTTCCGTCCTTTGTCGTTTGGCCAGGTTTGATACCTCCGACACGCTCACAGACGGTGTTAAGAATATCGTATCCGCCTCGCAGCATGCATGGGGTCGTAGTGCACACTTGCACAAAGTGCTCACCAATAGGTTCCCTATTTCCACTTTGTCAGGAGGACGGCCCAGCCGGGTGGAGTTTTATATAAATATACCGATTGAACATGGTGTAAAAAGTGGCGACTTCATACACCCGCATGGGAGGCATGCCTAGGTAATTTGCGACGTAGTTCATGACGCTGATGCTTGTCCATCCCTTGTTCTGTCTCTGAGCGAGATCGAGGAGGGGGATGACAGCGGCTTTCTTGTATTGAGGAGGGTATTTGGCAACGATTTCTTGAGCGCGTTTTAAGCTCTCGGCATTGAATTCGAATGGTATCTGTTGGAGTAGTAGTAAGGCATTGTTTGTTTAAATAGATATTGCGGTCAACTTACTTTGGGGTTGTTGTAGTCCGTATCTCGGTGCTAATATTCTTACAGTGGGGTATGAAAGGTTGGCGACAGAAGACGTTACCACAAAAAGTGCATCCGACTTTCTAGGGGATGTCGTGGAGATGAACCTTCGTCTGACCGCTATTCTTGTAGGGGATAGTCTCGCAAGTCTTGAAAACATGGCGGACAGAAGTGGCAAGCAAAAGTAGTGGCGAGACGATCCGTTTGTCGCACGTGATCTCGACAATTACAACTGTCACGATTGGTTCATGCCACTCTGAGCGCTTACTTGGAAGGAATCAGGTATAACTTGTTAGCGTCCACTGCGAAAGGCCCGTTGTCCGTTAGACGACATTACAGAGCGCGGTCTCCGTGCTATACAATCCAGTGTGACAAAGTCGGTCTTTGCCGCAAACCCGGTGTACTTGCCGCGCACTCTCTCCTCTCCCGTCACCCCTCCCCCTGACAAAATATGTCTACACTATTGCAGAACCTGAATTTACGTGTGGATGACCTGACTATACTTTTGATTCTCATTGCAGCGACGCTCTTCCTGCTCACGAATCTGTACAGGCCTCAGGCATTGGTGCATCCTATCGTTTTGGGCAGGCAGAGTGATGCGAGTAGAGCGAGGAATCCAAAGGAGAGTGCGGTGTATAGGAATTATGGGACTGGGCTGGTTGGGAGGGTTGAGTTTTTTTCTCTCCCAGTTTTGCATTTACTCAAGCTGTGTTTAGCTTTCGGTGAAACCGTCAAAGGACATCCACGTGGTTGGTGATTTGGTGAGAACAGAAATTGAGAATTCTCGGACGTTGTGGTCTACGAGGGTGCGTGTAAACGTTCATTTTTCTTCATTGGAGATTTCTCATTTCATCATGTAGTTGACAAACGGTGCTTTGCAAGATCGAGTAGCATCGTTCGGGACGGGCCTCGTACACCTTGCGCATCTTCAACCGCAAAAGTCGAAAGTCTTGCTGTTGCTTAATGACTGCCTTGGTGTGTACTTGCCGATATCGTGACGTATTCACTCACATTCCGTGGGCTAGAATTTGTTATTGCCGATCTTGCGCTCGCTTCGCACTCCATAGTTTCGCATACACTCACATCGTCAAAGTTGCTGTCTTCGGTGATTGAAGCCCACCCGCCGTCTGCTATTATTTGCCATGCCTTTCTCGTCCCTCTGTTGTTGGAACATTTATATGATGAGGGGCATAGGCATGTCGAATACACGATCATTATTGTGGGCGAACCGACAAAGGGGATGATGGCGAGTGTTGCGAGCAATTTAAAGTTGTTACAATTCGAGAATGTGGAGAGGGAGGGTGCGAAGAGGGAGAAAGTGTTGAGCCCTATTCCGAGTGAGTTTTGATTCCTTTTTTTATTTTGGTTGGAAAATTGTTTATTGGTGAAATGGTAGAACCGAATGATGGGTATTCCATCTCATTTTTCGAAACCGTCACTGGTGAAATTCGGGGAGTTCATCTCACTCATGAGAATATTACTGCGGGAGTGGCCGCGATTCGTGGTGTCTTCCCCGCTTCGCACGGTATATCGGCGTTGGATACGATCACGTCGGCTCACTCGATGAGCAGTGCATACGGACGGGCTATTGCGTATACTGCTGTGTATGAGGGCACCAGTTTTGCTTCGATTCAAGGGAGCGACGTGTTTGTGGAGGAGGGGAAGAGTCAAATTAACGCGGTGGATAGGTTGAGGGTCAAGAAGTATCCGATTCCATCTGCGACTTTGATGTTTATCAAACCTGAACAGCTTTCGTGGCTTGGGACGGGGGTGAAGGAAGAGGCGAAGAAGAGCTGGATGTATAACATGGGATGGAGGCATAAGGTTGCGGGAGTGGGAGATGGGTTTGTGAGCAATCAGACGCTGTGGGATCGGCTGGTGTTTGATGGGGCGAGGGTGAAAGTGATGGGTGAGGATATGGGAGTACTCAGGGCTCTTGTAGTGAGTGGGGGTGAGTTGATGTTGTTATTATTATTATTATTAGGTTTACTGATACATATGAACAGGAATACTCCGTGCTGAGACATTGAGTAATGCTCGAATCATGCTTTCGATTCCGATAGTCAACGCGTTTATGCATGTGATGAGCACGGGGCCGATACTGGCGTCTCATGCGCTGGACCTGCAAGAGTTCCCTGGACGAGCCGATGGGATTGCGCACAGTGGTGGGCCGACGGTGAATGTGGAGGTGAAGCTGATCGGGGTGGACGATGGGGTAGTTGAGTGTGGGGGAGACTGCGAGGGCGAGGTGGTGGTGAGGGGGCCGGCAGTTGGGAGGGCGGTGGTGGTGAATGGGGACTACGCTGAGGAGGAGGAATGGGCGGCGACGGGGGTGGTCGGGCGGGTGTTGTCGAATGGGTCGTTTGTGTTGGGTGACTAGAAGACCGCGTATAATATGATCTCGTGTATGCAACGTGGAAATGCAGAGAGAGCCGCATTTGGCGTGAGAGTATGTTGCTGCGTGATTAAGAATTGTTCGCCCTCTTCCTTGCCCCCCCATACACATGGACCACCCCGCTTCATACGCCACACGCACTCGCCACAAGAAGGACGACACCGGCGACACCTACCCCCTCTTCCCCCCGCCCAATGTCGTCCTCCACGACGACGACGCAAACAGCAAGGTCTTCATCGCCGTCGCCCGCGCCTTCATCTCCGTCGTCTGTCCCACTCCTCTCCTTTCTTCTTTTCCTCATCCTTTTCTCTCCAGGACAACCGCGCAATGACCATCAAGGACATTGCTGACCGCGCCAGTCGCTACGGTCTCGTATGCCAAAAGTATCCTCCCCTTTTACTCCGTCTCCCCTTTTCTCATGTCTTTTTTTTTTTTTCGCGTCCCCAGTCTCTCCGCCGCAGCACAGGCTGTCACCACCTATCTTCGCCAGCACAAGGCAAGGTGCGACGAACAAGACGACCACCCCCTCCTTCTCAGCCATACCCTCTCCGGCACACCAGCAGACGACGACCTCGTGCCGGCTTTGTATTCTCGCTCCGGCGGCGATTCCCATCCTCTCAGTCAGAATAGACTCACTAACTTTAGAAAGGGCACCGCCGTTTGGTACCTCTCACGCGCAACCGGCATCCCCTGTCCCTTTTCCAGAGCCGGCATCAGACTCTGCGACTATGTCACCATAGACTCTGCCTCTGCAACCAGAGAAGAACCAAAGATCTCCAGCAGGAGACAGAGAATCCTCGCCCTCTCCACTCCTCCAGACAACAACGATGAAAAGATGTGCGGTCAAAAGAGGAAGAGGCCCCCCAGAGGGTGTGCAACAAAGAAGGAAAAGGATTCCTCCGAGATGGATGAAAGGCCCCCCAAGGTCAAGCTCACTCTCAGGCTTAAACCTCTCCTCCTCAAGTCGACTCCACCCTCCGACTTGGGCTCCTCTGCTCACAACCCTATCGATCTCCCACTCCAGGATTCCGATTCATACAACTCGGCCGATGAAGAGTCCTTGCCCGTCGACTCTTCCTCGTCTGAAGACGGTGACGATGACGGTGGCGATGACGGTGACGAAGACGGTTCCTCTCAGTCTCAGTTCGATAAACCATTAATTAAGCGCAGAAAAGAAGGTACAGATGCAGATCAGGAGGAACCCTGGTCTCTGCCTCCATATCCACGTCGGTCAATATCAATTCCATGCTATACTCCTTCCGTCGAGTCTTCATATTATTCAACCTATGATCTCCCCCCTTCTAAATACAGAGACCCTTTCCGTCGCTCTCCCTCTGTGCCCTTCAGCGTCGCCACTCCTCCCCCAGAATCGGAGGATGAGCTCGACAGTTATCATCTCTCCATGAAAATGATGAAACGTATTTCAGAGCAGCATGGCGAGGAAGAGGAGGAGGACGATTTGGGGTGGGAAGCTGACCTCGATAGCGAAGGTGAAGGAGAGACCATTCTTGAGAGCCCGGGCCCACGGTCTCCTTCCGCACCTCTTGTCAAGGAGGAACCGAGTGATGTACAAAGGATGTTGGATGCTTGGGAGGGTTTCGACTCCAATATTGCTGAACGGAGTAAAGCGGAAGAGGAAAATAGGACAATCAAGGTCGAAATGCCAGACCCTTGGAGCTGGGACAGGAGTGACGTGTGGCCCTCGGAAGACGTTGTCGGCATCAAGCAAGAAGACTTTGGACTTTTCGATTCGCTTTTGAACCCTTCGGTGTCACCCATCTCGTCTCTTTCTTCCCAGTTTTCGACGTTCTCTTGGTCCGATGCATCATCCCCGCCTCATGAGGATAACCAAGATGAAAATTATGCGACCCTTCGCCCTCGTGCGAATACCGTCGCTCAGACTTCATTGACCTCGTCAAAGTCGAATTCTCCATTGCCTGTGCCACTAGTGAGGCATTCACTTTCCTCATCAGTTGTTGCCACGCCACTACCGTCAACAGTGCTCGTGACACTCTTACAATCCATGTCCGTCAATGGGGGCTACCCGATCTCAGCGTCTGCTCCTCAACCTTGTGTATCCCCTTTACAAACAAGATGTGTTCCCAGTCCATCATCAGGAACGCCCTCGGCCGAGAAAGTTGTCGTTCACACATGTCAGCCCTGTTATCCTGCCATTTCGGCAACTCACATGGAAGGTGAGTTATCATTTGATTTTGTTAATCATCATCACGATTGATTGTCTCTTCTTTCAGATATCCCTGTGTTTCAAATGATGCTCGGACCATTTCAGCTGTTACGCCGAATAGATTCGGATTTCGTGAATCTTTCACCCATCATTGCGTATTCTGGTACGGCTGGTATTCCAACATCTACTGCGGCCGCTGGTGATAGTGGTATCTCCGAACAAACTGAGACTCCACCCACCGCAGCACCATCGTCAGCGAATGTAGTCACGAATGCGACCGTCATCACCTCTGGCTCTCCTGAGATCTGTGGAACATGGGTCACGCTCGCTGCTGCTCAAGCATATGTCCGTGATCATCTTCCTTCCGGGATCGCTCGTCGTGGCTTGGAGCAGTTTCTGAGTGATACATTGGTAGAAAAGTTCCCTAGTGCATTGCAGGATTTCCATCGGTTGAACGCAGGATTGAGAGCGTTGAATCAGTTTGGGAGACATTTCGAATCGACGTTGATGGTTGCTGGGGGAGGTGGTGTTGGGGTTTTGGATTGTGCAGTGAAGATTTCTGGGAGGAGTGAGGAGGGTGAGGAGGGTAACAGGGTGGCGGCGATTCCAGCTGATGGGTTGCAGTGTGATGGGAGGGATGCGCCTTTGAGTAAGACGGAGCAGGACTTGTTTCATGAATTGTGTGATTTCCCGCCTGATTGTGAGGGTGGAGAAGAAATGATGGTTGTGGACGGTGACGAGCATCAACCTTTGCTAGCACCAGCGATGGACGTGGACAAGCCGGAGGCTCCTACTATGCCGACGACAGACTCGACGAACGCTGTTCCTGTGTCACCTCCTTCGAGACGGTCGCTGCACACCAAAAAGGGGTCAATATCATCAATATCTTCATTATCCTCTGATTCGGATACGATGGCGCTTTCGACGTCGACTGTCAAGGGAGTGGCTGCTGTGATGGAGAAGTCTGATGGACGACCACTGCGGCGGTCGAAGAGGGTAGCTGAACTGGCTGCTAGTGTCCAGTCTTCTACTCGGTGCACCCGTAGTCGGAAGGGTGGGTCTAATTCTTGAAGTTACTAAACTTGATTTGCAAGCTTTCTTTTAATTCTATGCTAATGTGTTTGCTGCATTTACTTGTTTGCTCTGCATTTTGTGGTAAATTATGCCTTTTTTTCTTCTTCTTTGGAGCAGCAGTGCAGCATCTTATGTAAAGTACTTTGGTAGAATAATCTTTATGCATGGGAAATGAAGCCAGCGCGTGGGAAGTCGGCATAGGCAAGCGGCCATGCATTTTCGCCTGACCACCACGATTTGCCCATCTTCACTGCTACTTACTAGTACTTAGTCTCTCCCCCCCCTATTTTTCTTCGCAGTCCACTCGTCGACCGACCGTCGTCGCTATCGTCGCTGTTGACAGTCTTAAAAGTTCGCAGGAACACCCCTTGCTCGTAATCACCACCTGTCTGTCTTTCCCCTGGGGCGACTTCTTCCACTCACCGGACCATCCACCTACTAATTGGCACATCTCCTTTGACGCCTTTTATCCCCCCTCCGTACCTCAGCAAGAGCGAAAGCTCATCCTTCCTAATACCTAATCTTTTTCTTTCTCTCTCTTCAAAGCACATATAATGTCTTTATCGCCCAACGACAACAATGGCTCCTATTCTAGGGTTTCTTCATCTAGTGGGAGGACTCCTCCTCCTGCCCCATCAGCTGCATTCGCAAAGAGGTCTGTATCTCTCCCCCCCCCAAAAAAAAAAAAAAAAATTACTGACTTGTTGTATAGAGCTAGAGAGTTCCAGCAAGTCGAGAGTTTGGGAGCTCGATACCGTCCTCCAGCTTTGCGGACTTTGGCTTCTAGTGGGTCTCCTCCCGGCGAGAATCCACCTTCCATTACGACCCAAGGGGATCCTTTAACCTTACCCCCTACGACCTATCCCCCAGGATTCAGAAGGCCCAGGGCTGGAACCTTACCTTCCAATGTCCAACTAGCCGCTTCTCGCATGGTCAACTCCAGCATGACACCCACCGACTCCCTCGTTGATCAGTCACAAAGGCAGCTTCCTCCTAATACTACTACTATTACTACCCTTGCCCCCCAACCGACTTCCATTGCTAGACCCATTTTACGTCACTCTTCCACGACCATCGTTCAGCCTGCTCCGGCACCGGCCCTGACCGAGAGAAATAGCCGCCTGAGGTCCGGTTCGTTGACGTTACCCAGTGGTGGTCTATCAAACCCATTTGGGTCTTCCATCTTCTCATCATCCTGGCTTTCGTCAAATAATAATTCGGGGCCCGGTTTCACTGTTTTGGATGAATTGCGTTCGGTTACGTCTGCTGATTCGGGTGTAGACGATTTCGACGTGCCCACGTTGGACTATCTCGGTTTAGACGACAGTCAGCGTCCCCCTCAGGCAGCGACCCTGACGGAACTGCGGAATCAGGCGCAGGCTGCGATTGCCGGTAATCTTGCGAATCCTTCCCGGATGCGTGCCAGCACGGTCTCGAACCCGTATAGAAGTCGTCCTGCAGGCGCCGGTTCCTTGCTTCCCACCCATGCGGCTGACGAAGAGGAAGACTATTTTGTAGAGAGCTATGATACTTTGGGTTACGGAAACCCGCATCTCAATCCTTATGACCTTCAAGGTGACATTGGACAGATGTCCTACCTCTCCAAGGCGTTGAGGCCCCCAGAACAGTTCGCCACCAGCCGACCTCGCGCTATTTCTGTTGGTATGCTTGACGACCCTCTGCGCACTCTCCGAACTCCGACCAGCGACACTCATCCCTATATCAACGAACTAACGTCAAACGTTTCGCTTTCTAATAATCTTGGTCATTCAGGCATTTTGAAAGCAGACAACAAAATCCCTGCTGTTCGCCCGGGGACCGTATCTGCGGGCGTCCATTTCCCAACAGGCAACAAGGCTACCGGCAGTAGCACAACCGAATTGCCCATTGGGCGGGGAGCGTCTGCGTATCTCTTGGCGCCAAACAATCAAAACCGTTCTGTTTCACCCAAGTCGGATACACCTACTGCTCAGGTTCAGACACCCACACGCTCGCTTTGGATTGGAAATTTGGATAGTTCGGTCACGAGTGAACAGCTAATTCATGTATTTGCTCCTTATGGTGCGATCGAGAGCTTGAGGTTGTTACCAGAGAAGGTCTGTTTCTTCTTCTCTAATTCCATATCGGGAACCCTGACTTTTTTTTTTTTTTTTTTTTTTTGGTTGTTTCTGTAGGAGTGCGGATTCGTTAATTTTGTGGACCAGGCGGACGCGATCCGCGCAAAGGATGATGTTCTTAATCGCTTGGGCGGAAATATCGGCATGCCCAATGGCCAAACCGTTCGCATCGGGTTTGGAAAGGCTGATAGTGCTCCTGTAGCTCCTGCGAAAGGAGCGAATGGTTCGACTTCCCCAAGTAGTGCTGGACCAAAGACTCCTGGAGCGACATCGGCTTCTGGCGGAATGGACGCTCAGCTTCAGTCCTCTCCTACCAGGGCTTTATGGATTGGATCGATCCCTTCTACAACGACGCCTGCGACTATTCTTAGCGTGTTCAGTCCTTATGGTCCTATTGAATCAGCTAGAGTTTTGACTCACAAGAATTGCGGTTTTAGTCAGTTTTCGATTTGATTTTCATGCTGAATTTCATTGTCTTATACCCTTTTATAGTCAACTTTGAGCGTCTTGACGATGCTGTTAGGGCTCGCAAGGCCTTGAACGGCCGTGATGTTCTCGGCAGTGATGTTGGGGCTATCCGTATCGGTTTTGCCAAAGTTCCTGTCAAGAACGGTGCAGAAAATGGTAGTCCTGAGGATACCTCGACTCTTGCTCAAGGTATTGGCGATCTAAGCGTTGGCGCGACCATACATGCTTTACGTGGCATCAAGGGAGCTTCTACGATCCCTGCTGAGCAGCAGGTTCTCGGTGGCGCTGTTGAGAATTATAGGTCAAATCTACTTTTGAGTATGATTGCTTCCGGAATGCATACAGGTCAAGGTCACGATGGTAAACCAGGCGGTGCTGTGTCGGTCACTGAGCAGCAGATGATCCTGAGAGAGCTTAGTGGAGGAAGCGCTGATGCGGAGGCTGATATTCAATCTTTGGCTGGTAATGTTGAAACACACTGGTTTGTTCGCCTTTTTTTTTAATACTCTTTGTCATTCTAGAATTCCGTCCTCCTACGATGTATTACACCACTATTCCGCTGGTCTCTGAACGTCCTCATAATAAGCGCTGGGATGCATCAAAGTTGCGGGAGCTGCGGAAGCGTCTGGATTCTGGGACGATGACCACGGAAGAGGTCGATCAAGTTGCTGCTGATTTCATGGATGGCGAAATCGTCGATTTAGCTTCGGACTGGTTGGGAAACACTGTATGTGCTCTCTCGTTGTGTTGTGCGTTATGATTCACCCGGTTTCGTTTGTAGGTCGTTCAAAAACTCTTTGAGAGATGTACAGCTGCCCCAAGGTATGCGATGTTGGAGCGTATCTCCCCTCATCTGGCGATGATTGGTATCCACAAGAATGGAACTTGGGCAGCTCAGAAGATTATCGAATGTGTTTCGAGCCCTGATGAGGTTGCATTGATTTCTCAGAACCTTCGCGCGTACGCACCTCCCCTTTTGTTGGACCAGTTTGGAAATTATGTGGTGCAGTGAGTTTGTCCAAGCTAGTGGACTTTGGGGGTGTATGATCTCATGGTCTTTTGACAGGTGCTGCTTACGCTTTGGTGCCCCTGCCAATGACTTCATTTTTGATGCCATTGCCGACCGCATGTGGGAGATCGCCCAGGGACGTTTTGGAGCGAGGAGTATGCGAGCATGCCTTGAAAGCCCTCATATTACCATTAATCAGCAACGTCGGATTGCCACCGCGATTATTTTGAATTCGATTCCCTTGGCTACGAACCCTAATGGCGCCTTGCTCCTTACATGGCTCCTAGACACATCCGGATTCCCTTCACGTTACAATTTATTGGCTCCTCGCTTCACTCCCCATTTGTCCCATCTCTGCACTCACAAGCTGGCCTCGCTCACCGTCCTTCGTATCGTCAACCAAAAGATTGAGCCTGATGCTTCTTGTCAAATTGTCGACTCTTTGTTTAATTCCCCTGGAGATCATGTCCTGACCGACGTTTTGGGGGATCAAGTGAATGGTGTTGCTGTCATCCATAAAATTTTGACTAGCCCGTTCATCGATCCTAATGGGAAGCCATCCTACGTCGAGGCCACCAAACGCGTTCTCATCGAGCTCAAGGTCATTGCCACGCAAGCTTATCGTCGGCTCATAGAGGAAGTTGGTTTACCGGTGCCGAACTTCCAGCCGACTTACAATAATACTATGCCACCTACCACTGGCAAGGTCACGAAGAACTCTCAAAACTATGGGGTTCCGGGTCTGCCATCTGGGTATCCTTCCAATGACCAGAGCTTTGCATCGATGATGGCATCCTTGCAGATGGGAGGACAGAACCCTCAGGCTGGTCCTCCCGTTCCTCAATTACATGTTGATGCAGGGTACGCCCCTCCCCCGAGACGTGCGATTCCTCCATCTACGGCTGGTTATTTGCCTGCTTCGGACCCCTTCAATCCATTTGCGCGAACTCCGGAAGGTGGAAGCCCTCGACAGATGTCGATGCGTCGTATGCCTGGGATGCCCACGAATCTTGGTAATCCGAATGCTGTCTATGGTGGCCAGTCGCCTATTATGCAACATGGACTACCACTTCCTGGAATGAGCCAACCACAGTCTCCGTACGGAGGGATGACATCTCCCAATGTGCCTCCCCACCTTTATCAGCCGTATATGTATCAGCACTATCAACAGGGTCCGCCACCTTCCAATATGGGAACATTCCATGCGTAAAATAAATGCGAATTGCCTCCTTGCACGACATTATTACGACGCATCTCATGCTAACGCAACCCTGTTTTTTTTTCCCCACGCGCTTTTTCACTCCTTTTTTCACTTCCAGTGTAACGTCTTTTTTTTGGTTTGGTTAGTTTTCTACCAATCCTATTATACCCCAAGAAGCACCCATGCACGCATACTCACGTTCCTTTTCGAAATCTGTTTGTTCTTTTTGGCCAACCAAAAACCGGACGTGTTTTTTTGCTGGCTGTCGACTCTTTTTTTTTTTTTCCTTGCCCGATATACATAGTTTATTTTCTTTCTTTTTTCTTTTTTTTTTTCCTCTGTTACATGTACAAAGAAACGCAATGGCCAAATGGGCCCTAAAATGGCAAATATAGAGTAGGTTTTTCGGCTGCTTCTTATGTGTAAGTAGTTTTATTCAGCCTTATCATCTCGCGCAGTAACAAAATCAAGCAGATATAGTGCCGTACATATATTTTTTCTCACGTCTTTTTTTTTTTTTTCCTTAGAACTTATTATTTGTGTCAATATTTATACACCCATCTTTTCTCGCTCTCACCCTCATGTCGGAACTTTGAAAAATATGGGAAGTTCAGCTTCGAAAGCTGCGAGAAAGTATCCTGAAGCTATTGGTAAGGCAGTCGAGAATGGGATAAAGAAGCCTTCTGTACCGCCTGCAGCTCGTGTAGCGGAATCACACAAAAGTGAAGGTGGATAGGCTCTTTTGATTCTGCGAGTAACAAATGCTTACTATTTTATGTAAAAGCCATTGAAAGAGATTCTGCAGACCCACATTTTCTTTCCAATTTGAATAAACTTGGTCCTGTCCGAGTGGACCATCATATGCAACCAATTCGTCCAGTGGGTTGTTTATTTCCTATTACCTTGCCTGGAATTTTGATATCCCCCCCCCAAAAAAAAAGGAGGCAACCAATACGAAACAGCTCTTTGAATCTCGCCAAGAGTCCGAAACGACGCTCCCCACTCGAAACCGGCTTTCTGGATTCTCCATAAGCGAGCTACTGGACAGGCAAAAAGATGTGAAGACGGACGATGGGCTTGTGAAGCTAGCTGAGGAATTTGGGATTGATGTGGACAAGCTGAAGGGCCTTGTCAGATTTGTGAATAGTCCGAGTGTCGATAAGGCAAGTAAAAGACGTGCCCCTGGGAGTAAGAAAGGGGAAGATTTGTGGGTTGCGAATGTGGGTAGTTTTTTTTTTCTCGTTTTCTGGAGAGATCTGATAATCCCACCCACTTGTGGTATCGCACAGGCTGTTTGGGTGGAAGCTGGTATTAGATCCTGAGGAACCCTCTGGATGGTATGTATACGTATAAGTAATATAGGAATACCGAGAAATTGTTTTTTTATCCCCAACCACCGAAAAGCCAGCGGTCGTCGGATTGCAGTGTATTGAATGGTACACGTTACGTCCTCTGAACAGAGTCATGGTAGTAAAATGGGACGAAGTATGTATAAACACGAAAAGAAAAAAAAAAAAAAAGGGATTATCCGCGAATAATGGGTCGTGGGCTTCAAGATTTTTGAGGATGGGAGAAGACATAACGTCGTACAAGCAAGGAGGAGGTTTGGGCTGAGGAGAGAAAAGCTGGAATGTTCCAAAGTTACTTGAGAGAGAAACGGTCGATATCGAATGAGAGTGAATCAAAGTGCAGTGAATCGAGGCGCATTTCCAAACTTGAATCCGCTTCATTACATGGTGGCGCTGATTTCTTGCGAGCCTTGGGTGTTATTGAGCCCCACATGCTGCTAGAAGCAGAGAACGATTTGCGAGGGGTGGACGGCTCAGCTCGTTGTGATGAAGTGGGAAGGCTTAGGCCTAAACCTAAGCCTAAGTTTAAGTTTTGGTTGGAATCAAAGAGAGCGTCGAGGGTATCAAATGCCGGAAAGTCTGGAGCACCGTCCATGCTGTTGCTACTTGTGACTAACCGCACGGGAATTTGATAATGAGCGCTCGTAGGTGTTTCCGGTCCTGAGTTGCTGGAGCTAGAAGAGAAGGCAGGAGTACTTGGGACAGAACGAAGGACGGGAGTGGCGGTGGTCATGTCCGGCTCTTCGGGCTGAATATTATTAGCAAGGTTGCTGTCTTCTGCTTCTTCAGGAGTGGCTGAACCAAAGGAAAACAGCTTCTGGAGGCTGAGCATAGAGAAGCGGCGGGAAGATTTACGACTCGTTGTTGTGAGAGAAGGGGAAGCAGCGTCCAAACGGGCCTGGTCTTGTAACGAAGTTTGGTATGAGGACGAGGTAGAAGAGAGGTGCTTGTTTTGAACAGAGCTGGAAGATTCAGATAAACTGTACTTTGGATATGTTGGAGAGGTCGGAGAAGCCAACGCTGGCTCATCAAAGGAGGACTGAGTGCGAATGGGAGTAGTGAATAATTGAGAAAGAACTCCAGAGCCCCTGCGTAAGGCAGTGGGGGTGCGAGACCGAGAAGTCGAAGGAGCTGAGTCTTGTTGAGACTGTGCAGCGTCATGTTCGTTTTGTGAACTGGATGTGGAGGACGACGAAGAGACTATATCTTGCGTCCGGGATTTGGAGCGCAGCGAGCCAGTAAGGGACTTGAAAGCTCGAGATGCTCTTGACTTCAACGAATTAGGACGCTTTGTCTGTGGCGGTTGTTGAACGGTTTCTGGGTCAGCAGAGTCGTGACGATCTTGTCGCCGAAGTTTGACGACCTCGACAACGTCCGAGTCGTCAGCGAGGTCTCTTGTAGGGAGAGAAATGTCTTGATCCTCTAATTCGTGGCCGTAATCCGAGATGGTCTCGATGTCGTCCTCGAGTTCAGGACGCTGATAGGTTATTGCATCATCCACAATGGACATGGCTGTCGTCGTTGCGACGTATCCTGCGGACGCGTAGTACGCATCGTCTGGGGAAAAGGCGATTGGAGGGATTTCCTTTGGCTCTGGACGCTCTATCCCCTGGGAGAGGGACGGATTTGCAGCGTCAAAGCAACACCAAGTTGGCACTTGGTCTTCCACGGGTGGGGTGACGAAAACATTTGGCATCTGTAGTTCCTCGTTCTCGACGCCGAGCTCGTTGTGTGCCTTGTCGACGGGCGACATAAAAGAAATAAAAGGAGCGACAGGGAAAGCGAAAGAATACTGTTACAGTTCGAACAGGTCAGCCACGTGCTTTCCACTGATTCTAATAGTAACCACCATGGCCAACATTTCGGTCGTGTTCTTGGGCACCTCCAGTGGGGGAGGCCCGTCAGAGTCACGAAATTGCTCTTCGCTCGTGTGTGATATGCTCGCCGACTATTCCCTCTGGAGTACGTATTCGAATACCCACCTACTGTGTCCATAACCATCTTTCATGCAGAGCAGTGGTTGATTGTGCAGAGGGGACGACGCGTCAGTTTGCCCTTCAGCCCGCCTACTTGAGTCCTTCTCTGCGGATACAAAAGGTCACCAAGATTTTCATCACACATATGCATGGTATGACCAGTTTCTGTCTGCCATCCGATTCATTTAACGGCCATTCAAGTCGACCATATCATGGGTATTGTCCCCTTCTTGCGGAGCGTGCTGTTTCCACCGCCTATTGGCGATTTCTCGTCGACATTTCAAGAGGTATTCACAATCTTTCCTAGCAGTACTTGTATCGATTATCTTCATAGCGAACTCTAGAACTATACGGACCAGCCGGACTCCGCACTTTTGTTCGTCAAATCATGAAGATGACCTTGACAAGGACGTCAGACACGTACATTGTCCATGAATTACTAAGACCAGAAGACCCAGTTACTCCTTGTGATGACGCACCAAAAGACTGTCCAACAAGGATGAACCCAGCACTACCGAATGTAATGCACTATTCTGAATTGGAAGGGTCAGATTTCATGGCTACTCCTGATGGCTTTTGGAAGGGAATAGCTCAGGGCAAAGGAAGGTACCATGGCGTTGATATCAATGTCGACGCCGGTCCAATCCTGCATCGAGGTAACGTCTGACTCGTTTCCATCTCTGATATAAAATGAACTCAAAGTTAGTCAGATCCCTGTATAGGCTACGTCTTCACCGAAAACCAACATCCGTCTAGGAAATTAGTTATTCTAGGCGATACTTTCGATCCCTCAGCTATCGCTCCCTTGTGTCATGGCGCCTCGCTTCTCGTACACGAAGCTACTGATTCACATATATCTCGGAAGGCAGATCCGAGTGGTAAATGGTCCAAGCGCACACCGAATGTAGTACAAGAGAAGGCGCTTTCAAGGGGCCACTCCATACCTGAAATGGCGGGCGCCTTTGCCCAGAGGATCGGCGCAAAGGCCCTTGTGCTTAATCATATTGGATCGAGGTGTGTATTGTCCTTTCGTACAACTTCTATTCGGAAAACTTCAAATCCTCAGATTTCCTGCCCCTCGGAACCCGCGAGACTTTGGAAGACTCAACATCATGAGTGAGATTGAACGACATGCCAATGATGCCTGGAAATCTGGAAAGCGATGTATAGCCGCCTATGATTTCCTGCGTGTCGATGTGCCCATCGAGCTTTCCAGTGGCCCACCATCATCATCAATCGTACAGGTACAGAAAATGGTGGGACCTGTGAACGAGTCCGACCCCGAGCGGGGAGAAGGTGGAAAACGTCGTAGATCAGTGGGTAGCGATAATCCTGTTACGGAAGGACTTGAAGCGAGGAATTTGGAAAACGGTCGTGGTGGCAGAGGTTGGTCCCACTCCCGGTCAGGATACCCCAATACACGTGGTAGAGGATTCTATAGGAATGCTGGACAAAGTTCACGAGGCATGGGTCGTCCATTTTAATTTAGTTTTTACCTCTTGGAGATTTCACTCTCTTCTTAATCTTCGTCTCTTCTACCAGAGTATATGATTCGCATACCAAAACGACTTGTGTTTTCGACCACTAACAGACGTCTATTCATTTCTCATTGGAGAGGGGCTTTGACAGGTGACGAAGACTTGATGATGTACTGAGCTTCATGAGAAGTTCCAGTGGGCTGGTTGATGATGCTTGGACGATTGGACGCCTGGGGACGTTGCAAGCCCAACAATCGTATGTCAGGACTTGTTCGCGTAGTATGAATCCGTACGACAGCGCTCCTGCTGCCCCTGCCACTTTTTGTTGGCGATAGAAGGTCCATGGATAACTGTGATCGGTGCAGTATTGCAGAAGATTCAACATCTTGCAGGCCCCATTTTTCCTCCCCGTTATGGATGACACTCAGATTGTTTTACGCACTTCGAAACTCCTTTCAATCGCTTCGTGAATATTATTCGTGCCTCCTGGCACGCCTGATTACGTCTCCCCAGACTCGCTTCTGCTCCTTCGTTCAGTTCTATGGCACAACTGGTACGACAAAACTTGATTACATAAAACCACTCGCAGGCATATCCAAGGCCGTCTATCTCGCCAGTGTGAATGGCACCGAGGTGGTTGTAAAGTTTGCATCGCGGTACAATATCATTTGCTTGCCAACAACGACCTCGCACCAAAGCTCATCTACGATGGATCAAATGAGGGCCGTTATGGGGGACTTGCTATGCTTGTAATGGAACACATAGAAGGCCAGACTTTAGGCGAATATTTGTGTTCAATGTTCATCGCCTCGGATCTCCTCAGGAGCAGCTGGAGGTTATTCTGGGATTGGTGGAAAGAGCAGTTCATCTGTTACACAGCTGGAGCCTGGTGGCGATCTCCGGACGCCAAATATCCTTATCAGTGTAGATGGGAGAGTGAGATTTGTTGATTTTGATTGGTGTGGTTTTCATGGAACGATATCCTATTATCATTGGTAATGCCAGTGGGATCGAGTGGCCAGACGGTGTTGGGCCATTGTCTATGATGGATAAGGCTCACGATTTGCATATGCTTAACAATCTTCTGGCTCGGATTCGAGAGGGGAATGTTGGGGGAATGTGGCAGGAACTTGGTAGTTGCTTGTCTTTACATAAAGTACCGGTCAAACGGAGATAATTATTACTCTAGCTATGAAGACACATTATTTTTCTCGCCTTTTTCTCATGTCCCAAATGCCGGAGACTTTAAAAAATTTACCATGAGGCAGTCATGATCAAGAGCGAACACGCAACGAACACTGCTGGAGTCGGAACTTGAACGAGGGATCGACAATCATAACAGTCACTTAGTCACATACATATACTTAGCTCGCTCTCTCTTTCACTCACTCTTCTTCGATCTTCATCCCGATAGCTCGCTCAAGAATATATCTTAGTCCTCGTTCAAAAAAAGTGGAAACTGACTCCAGTTGGGAGTCGTAAACACTTATGATCGTGTTCGGATTCTTTTGTCAGAGGCTCAGGAGCACAACAGGAGCGGGTGAAGTTGCTTTGGTCCAAAAATTTCCCTCTTTGTTTCTTGATGATCCATAACTTGCACAATGGCTAAGGTTGCTATTCGAGTGCGAAGGGAAGAAACAATGTCAGTATCTGTGATGATTTCTCCTTTTCGACGAGGAGCCCATTTATGCTTGAATGAAGCAACAAGTTCTTTCAGGCTTTTATCTTTAGCGCTCTGTTTGTGGATTCCTTTTTTCGGAGGAAAGAATCTGAAGGGGTGAAAATTCGAGTGATTTTAGGGGTGTATCCTGTTTCTTTGACTATGCAAGATCGGTAAGCGTGGTCACAGACAATTTTATTGTGTTCGAGCCATGGAAGTCCAAGAATTATTGGCATACTTGCAATGACAGCGTGTACAGGCTTTGATATGAACGATCCGTTGGTAGAGTTAACACTCAGGTGTATGTAAGAGGAAAGGATTGATTTCTTTTCTTTTTGTTTGAATTATCAATGACAACATCAACCTCTTCAGGTTGTGTCAGAGCGAGACCCAGTTGTGCAGGGACGGATGAGAACGAGGTGGGCTCCGTTGTCTTGAACTAGTGCGGGGGTAGTCAGGTCAACTTGTGGTCCGTCAGCTCAGAATAGCTGTTCAAGAAGCTGAGCATGAGAAGCATCGATCCGTCACGGTTTTTTTTCTGCCTGTCGTACGGAGAGTTGAGAGGGAAAAGCCCTCAAAATCATCGAGAGAGATAAGTTGCGACCATCCTCGAAAATGTGAGGGAGACGGAAATGAAGTTGAAGGACGGAACCGACTCACCCATCGCCGCACAGACAATCCAGTCCTTCCCAACCGCCACGCAAATTCTTATTGCTCGCGAAACTGCTCTGCAGAAAGACACATCGCTAAAATGCACACGAACAAAAGCAAAAGCTGCAAGTCAGAGAAGAACGGCATAAAATTATTTCTTGTGCTTGCACTCCTCGCACGTTGATAGCATAAACGTAAGGCAACTTGCGATTGGTGTGGGGGAGGACTGGAGCACGAAAAGGCTCGCAGCAATCTCCTGGGCAATGTCAGAAGCGGTCGGCCGGGTGGGTGGGATCAGCCAATATCGCCCTTTCTACGCAAGTAGACGTCTGGTATGAAGATGAGTGCAAGGCCTCATAAATAGGTTAAGATTGTGTAGGGATCATAAATTATTATCGCATAAGACGAGAGGGAAAGGGTGGGTGGGGAAAAGAAAAAAGGAACTCGTGCGGACGAGTTCGAGTCTGGATAACGAAGGTAGAACAAGAAATCCGAGTCACTCCTGACTTCACTCAGCTCGTCAACTATCTAAGACGTACTCAAGCATGTTCCCAGGTTATAGGAAACTGCTGTCAGAGCCCGGAAAAGAGTCGTAAGTTGCTCAATCTCGCGATGGAGGAAGGCCGTCGGGCTTCAGTTGCTAATGACAATGTGCGAATTTTCTATGAATTACTAATTAAGTACTGAGCCCAATCTATGGATTAATCATGCACGAGCTCGAGGGTGCTTGTAGGTTGTAGGAGGGGAATAAATATGTTGTGCAGAAAAGAGATGTGAATTCAATGGAGGTGGTCAATGTTATGACCCCAGTTGTGACTTTTGTCGGTGAGCCGCTCTAGTAACCTGATCTCCCCACATCCAACGCAAAGCCAGGCCGGGCTAACGGGGAGGGCCTTGCGCCAGGTGGACTTGGTTCACCGTGGCAGTACTAGTGTATGATGGCAGTGGTGGGTATTCGTATGTTGGTAGTGGGGACGAGCCGTATGGTTGTAGGGCTTCAGTGCGGCCACCTTGAGTGGGGTGAGCAGGAACTTCGGGAACCTGATCCTGATGCTAAAGAAACAAGTGTTATCAGTAAGATCCAAGTGAGTGTCAGTGCGGCGAACATGAGCGGGGTGAGCAGGAGGGGGTCTCAATGGAACCTGATGGTCCTGATCCCGATGCTAAAGAAATGTGTTATCAGTAAGAGACAATCCAAGTCAAAGCGGAGACCATTTACTCTGTGAATTACTAGATCGACAGAGAAGACACTGCAAAGGAAGAACAAACATATGGGAACTAAGAAGACCAAGATAGTCTAAAAAGGTAGTCATAGTCAAAACTGGACTGGTGATAAAATTGAAGGAAATATGTTACATTTTTTTGGCTTTTCACTTGGAGTGCCTTATCCGTAGCGTGACTGATTCTTCCATTGATTTTTGAACCGACGACAAAATTCACGCCTATGGCGACCAAGGACAGAATGGACGAGGAAATGGAGATAAAGACGATGACACCATCAAGGAAGCGGCGGAACCATCTGGCCTTTACGAATGAGTTCAACAATGAGATTAGGAAGCCGAAGACGGATGTGGAGAGAACTGAGAATGCATGTCAGAAAAGAAATTATTTTGAGTAGGATGAGTACGAATGAAATTAACAAGGAGGGCGTGGGTGGTGTTGGGTGTGATTGACCCTTGGAGTTCCTCCACATGTGTTGTAAGATTACTTGGATTTCGTGAATTGATAAATTTGATGTATATCGATAAGCACTTACGCTGACAGGTAGCTGCCTATGGATTCAAATGTCCAGGCTACCTGATTGGGGGGACCGTGACAGGGGCCAGTGGTACTAGCCTCGTTAGCACTTTATGTCGACTGAAATCAACTATTCTGCTCACTGGCCGTGGTGTTGTAATGACAAGCAGTAACCCAATACACCCATTTTGATTTTGAACGGACTTCCGGAACCCTCGGTGACCTCATAGAAGTGAATACCGCTGTATTTTGGTACGCACATGACAGTCATAGTCACCCAGCTCATGGTGAATAGGATACATATAGCGGTAGACATGTCCGTACGGTGACCCATAAAGATAGACTCGGAAGTGAATGGGTTCACTTGTTTTGGGGCTGACTTTATAAGTGGACTATTGACCGTGAGGCAGGGCAATAACCTGGATACCATGATATCAGTCGGTAAGGTTTCTTTTATTATCAGATTTTGACGTCGTCGTACCTTGCTGAAACAGTTTTATAATTGCTGCTTGACTCCTAGCGGCATGCTGATTCTGGAAAATTATTTGAACAGCGGTAGGCTGTTTCTTCTGAAAATGGATAGAGGTTTGAAACATTTCTGCTATTAAAGAAAGACCAAGGAGGGGTTACAGTACCCATGACTCGGAAGTACTTACTACTGAGATAGAAGCACTACAAACAAGTACAAATTTACTACTCGGGCGGTAGTGTCGAGATGATACATGGTGAGCCAAAACTCTCCGCCCTTGACGCTTGTGCAACATATCCCTTTACATAAAGTCTTGCGAGGTGAATTGAGAGTTATTGTAAACCACCAGAGACTCGCATAGGTATGCCATGTCTGAGGTTAGAATATGATGTGAATTTCGTTCTTCATTTACAGTAGTGATCACGTGAGGTTTATAGCCACTTTAAAGAGGAATTCCGGCAAAAACTGCTTATTCGTGTATTGCTGCAGGGTTACGCCTGACGGTTGTAATGGGGGCTTGCCCCATGTTGGGACCGACATGTCGAAGGTCGGCATGTCCCAATTCCAAACGCTACCAAGTTTCCTGGCGAGTGTTTCGTCAACCAACCGGTGGGCGATTGCCCATCACCGTGACTGTTCATCAAGCTATCGTTTTCTCCGATATCATTATAAAACACTTTGGAGACGGGGCGTAACCGCGCGTCTTTATCAGGGATGAGGAGCTTGGCACACTCCACAGTCGTAATGACCCCAGGAAGGGATTTAAGTAGATTATGGAGGTGCCAGCGATATCGACGAAATTCGAGTCCTGATCCAAAGCATGCTAGGAATTACACTCTAGACAACATGGATGAGGTATTGACAGCAGAAATACATGATTTTGTTATGGTGTATGCATCTGGGCATGGAGCCGAGCAGTCGGAGGGTGTCATGTCCCTAGGCCTTCCCTGGTGAGGGCAGATTGATCATTGCGACAACCATTTGTCGAATTTCGTCTCACATTACTTGAAAAACTCACTATGTATATTACTAACATGCTCAAGAATTAGTGTCAAAATTTTACTTTTTGTTGTTAGCAGGGTTATCGAATTACTAAAAATTTGCAAATGCAGGACATAAAATACTCTAATGGTTCCAAGAAATTGCAAAGAGTGCGGATGCAAGGAGGAAATACAAGACGAGATGGAATGCAATATCTAACTAACGCCACAAAGTACATAATAATAACAATACAAGGTGTAGTCTTAAAGAGGTTACAAGAAAGAGTTTACCTCGAAATACAGCCCCGAAATACAGTACAGAGTAATCATCAGCATCATCCTTCGTCGATGATCAGGAAGTTTAACCGGAGTTGGTTAAGAGGTTTTCGTTTTTGAAAAGGCAGGAGCAATCAAGAACGGGCGTCGGTGTCTATCGCCTATTCAGCAGGACCCCATATGGAACGTAAGATTTTTCCGCGGGATCTTGAAACTATCTTGAAGGACTCGGGACGAGATTCAATGCCTCACTGGGTCCTCGCGATCATCGAGTTTGATGGTAGATCCAGACGGAGATCTGTTGCTAGTGGAGGATGAGGCGATAGGTTCGGTACTCGTGGTCTTGGATTCGCCAGAGTTGCAAGACGGAGAATCTCGAGGTGAGTTTGGCCCCTCGTTGTAGGCATAAAGTGATCTGCTACGGAGCCACTGGCCGTATTTCTAATGAGAAAAATATGATTAGGGGGAAATGGGAAAAAAACAATTCACGCACCCACAAGACCAAAGGAATGGGTATGCAAATCGTGGAGAGGCCGGCGAAAACACTCATTGCCCATTCGTCGCCGAGGGAATCAAACATGGGTTCACTGAACAGGGGGAAAATGGCTCCACAAATGCAACGTAGAACAACAGTGGCTGCGGCGGCGCTAGCAAAGTAGACTTCGTAAGCATCCATGAGGTAAGTTGTGAGACTTTGGAGGATTTGGGAGATTCCAGTGCCAAAGGGGATTCCAGCGAAGATGGGAATTATCCATGGTGTTGTGGGTTGGGTTGTCCTGCAGCAATTGCATTCTTTTTGTCAGATTGATAGACGGTTACTAGGCTGAGGCTCACCACGCGAACCACCATAGACCGATTGGAGCGAGCACGCCGCCTAGTACTGCCATGTGCAACCGACTGAATTTACGAAAATAGTAAGATCAAAGAACATCATGACATGACATTCACTTACTTCTCTGGAGTCGCCCGTCCGTTCTCACTCTTCTCCATGCATTTCCAATATATCCTGTTTTGAATAGACTGAGAAGCTGTTCCGAGGGATATACCGATTCCGACGCCGATGAAGGCCAAACCGCATTGACCAGAGGTAAAATGGTGATGCCGTTGAAAGACGATGGGGAAACCGGAGAAGAGAGCATAGAGCGTGCCGTAGAGGATCGAGATGTAGACGGAAAGGAAGAGAACAATGGGCTCCGTTACGAGAAACACTATGAATCGAAGGGGTTAGAAAGTGGTAATTGGAAGGCTTGCTAACGAACCAAATGGGCGACTGAGATTGATGAGAGTTGCTTGCAAAAATGACTTTGGCTGGTTTAAGTCGTGAATTGAAATGAAGTGAAGTGTGCCCTTGGAGGCTTTGTGCATAGTTACAGCACGTTGCCGCAGGAGTACCGGGGCATACTACAAGCTCGAGTCAAAAGGTTGCACCTGGAAGGATTGCTTTTGCCTTACTGTTTCGGGAGTGAAGAAATAACCAGTGATTAGGCTCATGGCCGAAAAGACGAACATGAGCCAAAAATTGAATCGCCAATTAAGGTGGATATTCTGGACGACAAACCCGCCAACAATTGGGCCGATAACTGAATTGGGGTGTTCGTTTTGTGATTTGCGACGCATTTGAGAAGCCTCACCTGGGCCGAGGAACGGGACGGTGGCATAAATGGCAGACGCCAGGCCACGTTCCTTGAAGCTCCATATGTCGGTGACAGTTCCGCCGGCATTGGTGAGAGCTAATAAAAGAAAAGAGAGGCAGAGTACAAGGGGTCGTATAGAGGCTCACGGGAAGAACCAAAGATGCCCGTGAGTAATCTGCAGGCGAGGAGGTCCGAGATGTCAGGAGCCAGAGCACCCTGTAATTGGAAGGCCGTGTAGAGGGACATGGTGATGAGGAAGACGATGCGCTGTGATCGAGATAGTTTAGATTCGATGGCCTGGATCTTGTGGGTGGCTTACTCTTCCGTACATCTTTGTTTCGAATTGGAAGTTTGATGAGAAGGGGGAAAGGAAACGTGAAAGATAGTCACCTCTCCCATCGAGGCAAACAAGAGTGGACTAGGGTAGATCAGCCACTGGAAAAGAGGAGAAGAGGATCAGGACCGACCCCAATGCAAAACCAAGGACATAGAGAGAGATGCCGAGGGTGGCAACGTTGTAGGATACGTGCAAGTCGCGCATCGTGTGCTCGAGACCACCTGTGTACGCAGAGCTGCTAAACGATACAGTCCATGTTGCCAGAGCCAACTGGGCGGTGATGATCCACTTCTGCAGGTCTGGCCAGTTGTAGGGGTCCTCTGGATCGACTGGATACCACTCGACGACGTATGGATCGCCTATGGAACCGTTCCCCAGGCCCTTCTCTAAGTCTGCCATTGGAGATGAGGAAGAGCATGGCTGCTGCTTATAAGTAGTACTAGTACTAGCCCCTAATGATGTGATGTTGTGGATTGTTTGTATCTTTGGGGTCACTTGATCAGTGCTGTTCTTTCGTCTTCCGCTGCACCTTCACCGTCGACGACGAGAACATCTTTTCTTCTCATTTTGTATTCTTCCAGACTATCTCTGCACCCCATTACCAACACCGTCTTTATCCACAACCTCCACTCACCATCTCCAACTACCCACCCGTCGCCCTGTCCTTCTTTTCTCCCAACCCTTGTATAGTGGCAAGCATTGACTATGGCAACAAACGGTCCAATCAACGGAATAAAAGTTTCTCGTGAGTTTTTCCCTTTTTTTTCCCTCCTACCCCGCATTTCGTGTCTCACACCGGATTTTCCTTTTTTTTTTTCTTGTCAATCATGCCATGTTTCAATCGCTCTTTGGCCGGTATCCAACCCACATCTTCCTCTCATTTCTAATCGCAAATAATCAATCAATCTACATCTCCGCTGCCCAGCCATCGATGACCCCCACAAGGTTGTCAAAGTGATCGCTTCTGACGGCAAGACTGGCGAAACTAGAGAACTAACTTATACAAACTGCAAAGTGGTCGGAAATGGATCTTTCGGCGTGGTCTTCCAAGCAAAGCTCGTCGGCGTATCGTTGGATCATCAGGACATTGCCATCAAGAAAGTACTCCAAGACAAACGGTTCAAGGTTAGTTCTTGTTTGTCATGTTCCGTACCATCAATCACAACAATGCACCCACCCTAGAATCGTGAGCTTCAGATTATGAGGCTCGTCTCTCACCCCAACGTGGTCGATCTTCGTGCTTTTTTCTACTCGAACGGAGAGAAGGTGGGTTTTATTGCTTAGTTTTCAGCCTTCACCCGGTCTAACCCACTCTCTAGAAAGACGAAGTTTACCTCAACCTAGTCCTTGAGTACGTCCCAGAGACTGTTTATCGCGCCAGTCGCCACTACGCAAAACTCAAGCAACCGATGCCAATGCTACAAATCAAATTGTACATGTATCAACTCCTCCGATCTCTTGCCTACATTCATTCAGTCGGCATTTGCCACCGGGATATCAAACCTCAGAATCTCCTCCTTAACCCTGCGACAGGCGTTCTAAAGCTGTGCGATTTCGGTTCTGCCAAGATTCTGGTTGCTGGCGAACCTAATGTCAGCTATATTTGTTCCCGTTACTACCGTGCTCCCGAGCTCATTTTTGGAGCTACCAACTACACCACTTTTATTGGTCTGTATGAGCGCTCTCGTCCTCTGCCTCTTGACCTTCATGACGACTCATTCTCTTGTAGATATTTGGTCGACCGGCTGTGTGATGGCCGAGCTGATGCTGGGGCAACCACTTTTCCCTGGGGAGAGTGGTATCGACCAACTGGTGGAGATTATCAAGGTGCTTGGAACACCATCGCGTGAGCAGATAAAGACGATGAACCCGAACTATATGGAGCACAAGTTCCCACAAATCAAACCTCATCCATTCTCGAAGGTGACGCTCCTCCAATTCCTGAAGACAAATGTAGTTGAATATAAAATTCTTCTAGGTTTTCCGGCCACGCACTGCCCCAGAAGCGATTGACATGATATCGAAACTTTTGGAGTACACACCGAATGCTCGTCTGAGCGCTGTCCAAGCCATGGTTCACCCATTCTTTGATGAGCTGAGGCAAGAAGACGCAAGAATGCCGAATGGCAGAGAATTCCCACCTTTATTTAACTTCACACGCGAAGGTGAGATATGGATTTACGAAGTTTGAAATTGGAGCTGACGATGAAGTAGAATTGTCTGTGCGACCTGATTTGATTCAACAGCTCGTCCCGCCTCATTGTGAACCGGAGCTGGCCTCACGGTCGATTGTATTGGACAATTTTGTGCCGATACCACTTGAACAGCTCAAGATCACTTTGGATTGAGAGTAACAATTTGTACCCCTGTCACTGGCTGCGATTTGTTTTCGAGTCTTCGAATTTTCTTACCCTTCTTTACATATCATTCTTGAATTGAATGTAACATTCACGAAATAACGAAATATTAATATGGTACTCTTTATTTTATGAAGATGAATCTGATGATATGATTGTTAGCGGGATGGCGACATGTGGCGTAAGTTGATCGTGAGCCAACACTTGAAAGTTGAACGTTGATGGTGCACCGCCTGAACCAACAAATGGAAGCCCAACCACGAAAACTCTGTGGGCGACACCAGAGAATGGCCGACGAGGGCACGAATATAAAGTTGCAGGGGGTGAGCTGCTTTATGAATTTTCCAAGGATCCATCCATTGAACCACCTCTCAAAAAAAAGTCTCTAGAAACCCTGCCTCTGGAAGAAAGGGAAGCCGTAAATGCCATTTGGTCCAATTTTTCTTCGTCGTCTCACCCTCGGCGCGCTCTTATCCTCCAGGGCCTCCTAACGATGTGCTGCTTCTCCCAATTGTCCCTCATCTCTGAGCTCCTCGCCCGGCTCATCCGAATCGACCCTTTTGCGGTTCTTCCTCGAGAGGTATGCCTCAAGATTCTGGGATATCTCGATGGGACGTCCCTGTGTCGAGCTGCACAAGTTTCGAAGCGCTGGAGGGCTCTCGGGGACGACAACGTGCTCTGGAAGGGCATTTGCGAACAGCATATTGGACAACGGTGTCTCAAGTGCGGGGTACATTTACCAATACTTAAGAATGCCTATCGATTGAGGTCGACTTCGCCTCCTTTACAACAACCACAACCCGTTCCGTCTGGTTCGGCACTATCTTCATCTTGTCGACAACCTGCCTCGCCATCATCATCATCGATACCAACACCATCAACATCCCCCGTGAAGCGAGGTAGTGATGCATCCTTTTCTCCGCCACTGAAACGACACCGATCCGATGTTTCTTCCGTCCGTGCACCTTCACCCACCAACTCCGATTCTGCCCGGTCTGATGATTCGTCTTTATCCCTCATTCCCAGTGGCTCACCGCCACCACCGAGGACGCGTCCTTGGAAAGTTGTCTACGGCGAACGAATGGCAGTGGAACTCAATTGGCGCAGAGGTCGATGTAAAACCCGTACACTGACAGGCCATACAGATGGCGTCATGTGCTTACAGTTTCATGAGGCCTTTTCTCATCCGAGTTTTCCCGTTCTTATTAGTGGCTCTTACGACCGGACGGTTCGTGTGTGGAATATGGACACGGGCGAGCAACTGCATTGTTTGGAGGGTCACCACCTTCCTGTCAGGGCCCTCCAGTTCGATGAGGTGAAGTTGATCACGGGCAGTATGGATTGTACGTTGAAAGTCTGGGACTGGCGAAAAGGGCATTGCATCAGAACTTTGACTGGTCATACGGAGGGTGTCGTCTGCCTCAACTATGATTCGAATGTCCTCGCCAGTGGTAGCGTGGATTCGACGGTCAGAGTCTGGAATCTACGCACGGGCGGTTCGTTTGTCCTCCGAGGGCACTCTGATTGGGTCAATTCTGTCCAACTCTGGGATTCGAAACCGAACAACTCACGCGGACCAGAAGATGCGAGTTTCTTCGGTTTCTCGGGCCCGACTACACCTCTCAACGCGACCAAATGTTGTTATCAGATCGATCCTGGTAAAATGCTGTTCTCTGCGTCTGATGACGCCAATATCAAGCTCTGGGATCTCAACACCAGGACTTGTGTTCGTCAGTTTGTTGGCCACATGGGACAAGTTCAGAGTATGAAGCTTATCTACAACGAAGAACTCGACACGGAAGATTCGGATAATGCCCCTGCCAGTCCAACCAACTCTAGTCCGACACCGCCTGGAGAAAACGAGGACGGGCTTATACCGAAATGCAGGAAGCCGATGCTCGTTTCTGGGAGCTTGGATAACACAATCAAGCTCTGGGATATTGAGACTGGGGAGGCGACTAGGACGTACTTTGGCCACCTTGAAGGTGTTTGGGCGGTTGCCACAGATAAGATGAGATTGGTGAGTGGTAGTCACGACAGAACGATAAAGGTATTACATCCGTTATTCTTTCCTTTTTTTTAATTATTGAATGTCTCGACAGGTGTGGTCAAGAGATTCAGAAAAATGCCTCGCAACTCTTATCGAGCATCAAGCAGCCGTCAGTTGTCTGGCACTCGCTGAAGACAAAATCGTATCAGGCAGTGACGACAAGACGATCAAGATCTGGAGTTTCAGTGATTGATCTTCTTTTTCCCAGTCCTGCCTCCTTTTCTTTTTTGGAACCATCACCTCCCGTGACCAATCTCCTTGGGTTTCCGCTTCATAGGTTTCGCGGGCTGCATTGAGCCATTTAAGGAATGCCTCCCAAGGTTGCACGTTTGACTTGTGAAAACCATGCGTCGGTTGAAGTTGGGGTCATCAAGAGGATATTCGAAGTTACGGGAAAGTATATCCGAGTGAGCTGGATTAAATTCATAGTTCAAATAGAAAGGACTGCTTGCTGATCATGAATACAAGACATTTGAAATTTCTTTCTCTGATCAGGTTACAACTGAAAAACTCTAAGGGTAAGAATTATTCCTTGTCATGCCCATCTGTTCTATGTATTTTGGTTGTGGCTGCTTGTGGCCTTACTATCGATCGCGACTGATCAACGCGACTAATCATAGTTTAACTGGTCTCATATTGATCCGTGATTGCTGAGCGCTGAATGGCAGTCACTATTCTGTGTACCTCCGCTTTTTCCTGGGTTCCGCTGATCTGGAGAGTTCTGGGTTTTATTTTGCACTAACTTACAGTATGCAACTCCAGCCTCGCTCATTACCGTAAATGGCATGTGGTTGCAAGAAAAAGTTGCAGCTGTAAGCCTAGCCGCCTTACATTCACCATATATAGCCCTGGGTGGCAGAAGAGGTAACTCTTCTGTTATCTGACCTTTTGGTGTAGCGGCTGTGCGCAGGGTTCCGGCCTGCTTACAGCAGCCATGTTATATATTGGTAGTAGTCTCTTGGGAATCACCAAGTACCGTTGTGTCAATTAGAATAAATCACCCAATATAATAGTACAATATAATAATCTTACTGGAATCCTGAACAACTAAAATAATTGTACATGGTCCTCCTAGAGCCGGTTGTTCTAGATCGTGACATTAGTGTGTTGTAAATTGTCTAGGTCAGTGTTAATACTGGTACACATGCATCTTTAAATCGTAGATCCAAACCAAATAATCAGGGTATCGGCGCGAAGCCGACGAGTGGGAGATTCTCGTCTATGTTCCTTGACCGTGACAATTCTCGAGTGCTAAACTTCTCGCTTTTCGCAGATAATTGTCGTTCCAAAGTGCCCGACAAGTCAATATTGTGCAGCTGATTCAAAAGATACGTGAGTTGTCCTCCATGACGTTTATCCTCCAGATTGGGTGGAGTATAGTACAATATCTCTTTGATGCGGTCCATGAACCAATTGTATCGGGTGAAATTTACAAGGTGCTCATTGTCAACCATGACTGTGAGCGGTTGACGGACCACCTTGTCGAGTCCCTTCAAGTGAACGACCAACCAGGGAATACAAGTGTCCGATTCCTCAGCGGTTGCAGCTGAATGGAGTGCATCATAATAACCACGATGATTCGAATGCGGATGAATAAGATCATATATTGCTGGGAGTTTGGCCTGAACCTTCTTCGACAAAGACATATTTTTTGTCTTCATTGTCGCCTTCAAGTTTTCAACTAAAACGGATTGAAGGGCGCAGGAAATCGCAGCGGTTGACGAGAAGTTTCGCATCGAATAACACTCCTGGAGCAAATTGTTGAATATCAAATGGGATATGGCTAAAGGATCATTGGGACTTACGAAAGCTGTGTTGAAGTAAAATTTCACAACTTGCGATCGACCCGAGGCAGTATCGAAATAGAGGATGGATTTAATAACCCACATCTTGATTTTTTCATTTGTGTTCATGTAAAGTTTGACTCTATCCGATTGACCTTTTGATAGGTGTTGGAGGTAGTCGGAGGGTTGCAAGGCCTTGTAATGATCGCCTTCAAGAAGACCAAGGGCTATGGCAAGGTCGTGTGGCGTAATATCAGAAGCTTTGAGGATAGGGTCATATAGATTCGAGGCTCGTAGAGGTGCGACTCGTGCCACCTGAAATATGCGAATGTGATCAACATTTTTGGGTGGAATTGTTTAGTGCATACCCTGAGGTTGATCAGTTGCCGTGTTTCATCTGCGATAGAATCCAGGGGTGGATACCGTCGAATTGCCTCCTCACAGAAAAATTTGATTCTGTAGAGCAATTCTTCATTTGGGGGGAAGCAGTCCGACGATAGCCAGTACACAATAAACACAAAGATTCTGAATTTATATGAGTATTCAAGGCAAGGAATAGCGGAAAATGTCGAGCGCACGTGTATTGTGTGCTGGATCCGTCATCCGATGTATGCTGTTCCTCAGACAGTCGACGTGAAAGAATCTGAAATAGATCCTCGGGAGTGGTCAATTCGGTACATGCCGTGAGGAATGTATCGCGATAACGGGTATGCGCCGGCAGGTCTTACATGTTGTAAGTCTAAAATAAATGAACAGGCAAGGGGCGTTCTCTGCTCACCGAAGCCAATAATGAGGAACTGTACCAGACCTCTCAGGGTTCCCGATATAACGGCGCCACCCCCAACATAGTAAGTTGAAAGATGACTTTGCATAGCTTGCTTAATTGGGGATAAATCATGAAAATAGTCGTTGGCGGAATTAATCGACTGCGAAGTTTCATCTGTCAGCAGTAATATCCCCTGGTCCTGGTCATGACTATTTGAAGTTTCTTGGCTGCTTGGGCCGGCGTGTGGATGTTGAGGTATACTACCATATAGATTTGGTATAGTTTGCCCAAATATGTCTTGGTGGCCCCCAAGGAAAGGGCTTGGTATTTCGAGGTCTATTAGATTCGGAGCCTTGCCAGATGACAATGATGTAAGCGAGGTCGCCTCCGAAAATCTCGACCACAGGTCAGACAGTTTGGTTTTCGTAGAAGACGACTTAGATGTTTGACTTGTTCTGTCGAACGAGTTCTGGTAAGGACCTGGGGCGAACTGGTGCCCACGAGACGGTGTGTGTTCGGAAGGTGAGGGCAAATTCGCATGAGGGCCACCGGAGGGTGCTGCGACGATACACCAAGTTGAGTGGTCACGGCTATGCGTAGCATTCCCAGAAGAAGTCAACTGAACCGACGGAACTGGACGCCATGGAACATGAGAGTTACAGTTTGGAGTAGAGGGCCCGCTATCGGTGCCAGAGGGGTCTGGTGGTCTTCGGTACTGGCGATCTAAGAAATGGGACATAGTTGATTCAGAAAACGAAAAGTGGTTCAGATGACCAAGAATACCAAATTCAATATTGTCATTAGAAGGCTGATTGTCCACTGTTCTAGGAACTCGCTGAATTTCGGTATTGTCGTCGTCACGACGGCGCACTGTAATATAATCAAGCAAAATCAGACGCATATTGAAGGGAATAGTACCGTGATCTGAAGGATTTGTGCTGCTATTCGTGAACTATACAATCGACTTTGTTGGCACAGCGCCGAACAGGGGAACATACGACTCACAGAAGTTTCAATTCTCGGGGCTCGTCCTCGAGGGGCCATTCCCGGTTGACTCGATCAACTTGCTCTGATGATCGTCACAGCACAAGAAGCGGCATCAATTTGACAAATCACTTCGGGTCAATGAAACAATAAGAGTGATAAACAACCAGTGTCAAAAGATAGCGAGTGTGGCTAGTTAACAGCTATGTACATGGGTATAAATGGAGCCCAATATTTGACTAGAAATCGAAACCAAGTTTAACAAGCTGGGGTTTCCTCGTGCGGTAATCTGATGCTTCTTGCGCCATAAGCGCCCTGCTTCTCGTCATTAAACGTTCTTCATTCTCTTCCGACGGGGATATACCCCGGATTTGATTAAGGAGGTATGCAAGCTGCCCTTGTTGTCGAAATTCGTCCAGGCAAAGAGGCACATAATACATAATCTCCATCGTACGGTCCATAAAATTCGTGTAGCGGTTGAAATTGATGAGGTGATGACCGTCTTTTTCAATGGTGACAGGGTAATTCCGAAGAACTTTGCCCAGCTCTTTCAAGTGGTAAGCCATCCAAGGGACACAAGTGACATTTTCGTGGGCGGTGGTAAGCGCATGGAGAATTTCTCGGTATCCACGATGATTCGACTCCGGATTGATGATGTCGTATAGGTCAGAAAGTTTGCTCTGCATATTGCGTGTTAACGCTCTCCGCGTCACCCCCAGATTATCCACGGCCATAGAATGAAGGGCACTTGCAATTGCAGTGGTGGAGGAAAAATTCCGCATTGTCCGGCATTCCTGGTAAATGTACGTCACGCCTAGTAACTACTTTTACTGTTCAAAAGACTCACCACCGCTGTATGAATAAAGAATTTCAAAACTTCAGCGCGATCATGGACGTCATTGAAATGGAGGATAGACTCTGTGACCCAGACTTGGATCTTGTTATTGATTTCGTACAGACTTTTGATCTTGGTGGACTGGCGTTTCGACAAATGCATGATGTAATCCGAAGGGTGCAAGGCACTGTAGTTGTCTCCTTCGAGGAGAGTAAGCCCAATCGCGAGGTCATGGGGTGTAACCTGCGAAGATTGAAGGGTAATACCTCCGAGTTCAGGTTCGAGAGTCCTTGGCAGTCGAAGTTTCTCGATCTAATTGAAACGATTCAACGTCAGTTGCCATAGAATGGCAATGGTTACGAGCCTACCTCGACAGCTACAATACGGTGCAAGTCGTATGCTCTGTCCAGTAATGTTCCGGCAGGTTTGAGTCGAGCAATTTCTTCGCAGAAGAATTTTATGCGATACAATAATTCCTGACTTGGGATTAGGTAACTCCCCTTTAGCCAGTAGGAAACAATCATTAATATACTGTATTGACCCCTTGAGATCATAGATCATGTCCGGAGGTAGTGATAGACATACTTGTACTGTGTGGTGACTCTCTTTTCTGCATTGTGATTCTCTTCCTCATCCACAAATCGCCGCGACAGGATTTGGAATAACCCATCGGCTGTTGTGAACTCTGCACACGCCATTAAAAACACGTCGCGGTATTCAATGTGCCTCGGCGAATCTAGCAGTGTCTGAGGTCCCGAAGGTTATTAATATGGATATCTACTCACCGAAACCAACAATTAGGAACTGAACTAAGCCTTCCATCGTTCCACACGATACATTGCCAGACCTGGCATGTAAAATAGGCTGAGGGCTATCGATTGCGTACTGAATTGCGTACACATGGTGATTGAGGCCCGTAGATTGCGAACTTCCCATTGTTGCAGTTCTTTGGGGAGCTGGAAGTTTCCCCAGTATTTGAGGCGGCGACGATGAAAGAAAATCCATGTCTAAAGGAGTGAGCTCGCCTAGAGAATTATTGGACATGGATGGACGAATTTCCGGCAACGATGTCATAATTGACGGTCTGGAGGTTGTCGCAGTTGAAGGGTTTTGACCAGAGATCGAGTTTGCGTGACGTGCCGAATTAGAAGGGATATCTTTTGAAGCCATATCCATCAAGGACGACCTAGTGGAGAGTCTGGAGGTTCCAGCAAAGGAGTTTTGACCGGAAAATGCATGGTTTGTGTGTCGATGTTCCAAATGAGCTGAGATATCTCCATCCCCATCGTCGTCGGGAATACCATACATAGTTGGCGATTGTAAGAGGCGTGATGAGGAGTTACTATTCCCGGTTGAAGGTCTAGAGCGGCTTGGAGCGTATGTTGGACTTATCTCGTCCCTCAAATTGACGCTTCCTCGCTTGGAAGAAGGACTAAAGCCTGGATGATTGAAAGGGTGTTTCAACGAATCGCGATGAAGGGTACTCATTGACGGCACAGCGGCATAGCTGTGAGTTGATGAGCTCCGATCAATTGCTCTCCAGTCCTGTCCTTTCATCTGTCCAGATGATTTTGAGAGAGGTCGTTCTTTGTCGTCATCACTTCTTCGGCCAAATATAGTCGCAATAGTCGCAATCTTCTTAAATGTAGATTTGTGGGAAAGTGATTGGGATGCAGATGATATTGTTAGGCGGTCATCTTCAGGCTTCGGGTCAAATTACATACGGAAAGAATACTTGGGGTGACGTTACCTAGATCATTTGATTTTATTTCCTTCAGAGTCGCGACCACGACAGACATGCGAGGGCGAATTTCCGCGTTCTTTGACCAACACTTGCGCATCAAATCCCACATTTCAGCTGAAGTTAAATCTGGCCGATCTGGATGTTTTCCATGATCCAACTGACGCTCAACTCCTCTCTCATCTTTCCCGTGGAACGGGATTCGGCCGCTCAAGATTTCGAAGCAAACCATACCAAAGCTCCATACATCCGAGTAACTGGAAACCGAACTATCCGATCTGTGCACTTCGGGCGCGGTCCATCGAAGGCTGGCACTGTTGGAAGGAACGAGGTTCCTGTCGCACTAGTCTATGTGATGAGTGAATATGTATTGAGAAGCAGAATTCCTCTTACATCTTCGAAAAATTTGGAGAGGCCGAAATCAGACAGACATGCAACTTCATTTTCCAAAATTAGAACATTTTGCTTTTGACAAATTCAATGGTCGTCCATTTCAGAGCTTCCGACGCAACTCACCGCTCGAATGTCCCCATGTACGATTTTCTTTACGTGCAGATACTCAAGACCTGGGGGAAAAGGATCCATCATATTTATTCTGATCTGGCTAAACACCTACCACACGCGATTTCGTACAGAAGTTTCATGCGATTCACGGCCGGAAAGCGAGCAACATAAGTGGACGCGTTGCCATTTTCCATCCAGGGAGTGACCTGAATTACATTAAAGGCGAAAATGGAATAAAGTCATAAAACTTACCGAACACAGTCTCCCATCTATATTCACAAAACCATAGATAGGTACGACGTTGGGGTGTTCCAATTGTCTCCAAGATGAGACTTCCCTTTCGAAAAGCTATAGCAAATTATTTGTAAGGATTTGATTATGAATGTGGAAACACCTACTTTTCTAGTAGCCGGACTATCATCTAAAGCTTTTGGGCAACGTAGTGCAACCTGGAATAGAGTTCAATGGATGTGATCTGGTTCTGCTTATAAGTTGAAGCAACCTTCTGTTCATTGAGCCACTGTCCTACGAAGACAGGGTGAAGGGTAAGAACGGCTTTAAATGGAGTACGAGAAGACGAACCTTGGAAGATATCATTAGAGGAACCCAAGATGGGTTTTGAGGGGAGGAGAGTAACTTGGCCGGACACTACGGGATAATTATTTGAGTACGGTGAACAGAACAAGTGTTATCCAACGACTGACAATCGGTCAATGGAGGTAGCCTTAAAGTCTTTGCGTGTAATTGCCATAGCCCGGCCTTGAAATCCCTTTCCTCTCCGGGCTGAAGACCGGCAGCCATGAGTTGCTGGAAAGCGACGATCACCAACAAATCCGAAGGGGAATGACAAAGGGACCAACCGTCTGAAGGTTCTCCATTACTTCTTCAACCACAGGAGATGACTGTGTATTCAGCAAATTTCGCATTTCATCCTGACTTTTCACAATGGCCCACAGTAACTCGCGAATGTTTGAGTTGTCCCGCTCTTGAATGCTTCGAAGATCCAAGTTGCTCCGGTGGATGTCTATTTTGGCTTGGATCTGGTGTCAACTGAGTACAGTCGTCTTGGAAAAGCAGGAGAGAAAAAAGTCACATTGAACTTCATCATGCAGGCGTCTAGTTCTCTGTTGAGTCTGTCGATTCCGTCCTTCATGTCCCCCTGCTGAACAACACATTTCAAGCGACCCCAGGATGCCCATTCTGCGATCTTTGCCTGAATTCGCTCGAGAACGCTAATGCTGATGAGGCCGAGCGTTGCAGGTGAGTGGTGGGAGGAGACTTACACGCTGAGTTCGTCTAGGATGTCCATTATTGATGAGCCGGCAAGGCCCCCAGAGCCGTCCTGAATTGCACTGAGGAGGTTCAAACATCGGCCTCTGAGGTCTTCGCACTGTTTCTGTAGTGATATGAGTCGAGTAGAAATGAAACGGGGTAAGATCACACTTTGTACAACTTGACATTGTTGATGGTGGTATAAGTCGCGGAAACTGCGCGCTTGTGAGGAGACTGGGAAGAAAAGAAGGGCTACTCACTAATGGCGACGGATGAGGCGACGTCAGGCATGGGGTAGGCAGATGCGGACGAGACTGCACGAGAGGGAACAAAGCTGATAGCAGGGTGTTGAGCGGAATGTGCATGGGGAAGCTGCTTATTTCAGGTATAAAGAATAAAAGCTGTGTAGCCAGGAACGTTCCATTTCAGTTTTAGTAGATCTCAGTGCATCTCACAGGCAATCGGTAGTGTGGCCGAGTTGGTCTAAGGCGTTGGACTTAAGATCTTGATTTCCAATGGGCGAAAGTCCGCGCGAGTTCGAACCTCGTCGCTACCATTTCTTTTTCTGCCACACATACATTTTTTAAATTTCCTGCTACCATTCATTACTTACCTTCAGAAGAGCTGTTGCATCCTGAGTGACTCGTACAATACTAATCGTGTTATCACTTACGCCGCTGATGTGGTCCGCGCCTCCTGGCCTTTCCCTCACCCTGACTTGATCAGCTAAAAGGAAACAAAGGGAAAAGAGTAACCGACCTCCTGGTTGGCTTGAAGTCCTCCTTTTCCGTCGAATCCCAAAAATTAGACAACGTGCTCTTTCCGCCAGGGGTTTCCCGCACACGCCTGTTTCCAGGTACCGTAAGATCAGTGCATTGATGACTACGCTGCGGAAATAGGATCCCACCTGCTCGGTCGGAAACTCGACTCAAAGTCGATGCCTTGGTGTTCTTCATTATCAACCGGTGCAGTGTTAGCGTCATGTTCCACGGTTTCCGTGGGCTGTTATGGAACTTTTTAAACAAGAATTGCCTCACAGAGACTGACAATCGCGTACATGAGCACCGCCTTCTTTACGAGGCGCCCTGGACAAGGCATCATCCTCGTCACCCTGTGCGAAAATGTCCGTGTGATGGCCCCCTGGAACATCACGAACACGACGGGTCGGCCGGAATTCATTGTCAGAAGCTGCCGCATCCGAGTCTCCTGCAGTAGCTTTCTCGGTTTCGGATATCAATTTTCCAAATGTCGCATAGCCTAGAGGTACTCTATCAGTCATTGCTGTTGATTCGAAACAGAAACTCAGCGCTACGGGGGAGCTTGCTAATGTTATTGAAGTTGGTATCCACAGTTGTGCCGGTATATCTGTTATTCGTTTTTAGGGACCCAGATCTCTTTTATACGAGTGTAACTGACTTGAGAAACTCGATGAGAGTCCGCTTAGTAAATACAATGCTGGTGTCATCCCAGTCCAACATTCCTGCAAGCATCGTAAGCGCTTGTGATCGACACAGAATGACAGAATCGATTGCGGACCAAGACCTGCAGCCCAATCACGCTCCTTGGACAAGTCGACTGCGTCGGACGGGGTGAATCTAGACATATTTCAATTGATCACAATGGAAACGATCTATAGCAGAACAGACGTGGAAGACATGTGGTTGTTGACAAACGATATCATTTTGTATATTTGAATTTCAACTCTGAAAAACGGCGGTCCGCTTCCTCCGGTTGACCCTTGCCATGTTGACAAGGTCGTTGCCACCATTAACAAAGAGCTTAACGAGAGCTATACACTCACTGCCTTCAAAGGCATATACAGACGCCAAGCGTGGAGACTCTGCAGTTCAATCAACACCTGACGATCTCACACTGTCGGAACGACATGTACTGGAAAGTGCTTTGCGAGTTGACCAGGCTGGCGAGATTGCGGCAAACTATATTTATAAAGGACAATTGGCTGTCCTTGGCCGAGATCTCCAGGTTGGAAATTTAATCCGGGTGTGTTTCGGAAAAGTCCCTTAATTCCTTTGCATCTGAATCCAACTAGGACATGTGGGAGCAAGAAAAGAAACACCTCATCGTGATGGATAAATTACAGGTCCAGCATAGCGTAAGGCCGACCTTATTATCGGACTTTGCAAAAGTGGCTGGTTTTGCACTGGGTGCTGCCACCGCTCTCATGGGAAAGGAAGCTGCAATGGCCTGCACAGAAGCAGTGGAAACGGTGATAGGTGAACATTATGATGAGTTTGTGCTCTCTTCCGAAAGTCGGAATTAGGCTAATAACAAGCTGTACAGCCAACTAAAGGATCTTGATTCATTCTCAACCCAACACCCAAGTATTCCGCTCCTGAAAGATGTCATTAAAGAATTCAGGGATGATGAGTTGGAACATCTGGATATTGCAGTTGACAACTTCTCTCAGCGTGCACCAGCGCATGCCCTCTTGAGTAGTGTAGTCGGTGCAGGTTGTCAGGTTGCTATTGAAGTCTGCAAAAGAATATAGATGTGGGCTGTTTTGCAAGAATGGATGCAATTCCAAAAATTTATCTAGCGTTTCTGTTACGGTGTGCGTGCCAACGGTTCTCCCTTCCGCTTCGCGGTAAAGTCCCAATACATCTAGTTTCGACATGAGTAGATGGTGGAGGCAACGAGAAAGAATACGAACATAATATTTGTCCGCTAAATAATAGACGGCTGCTGGGAAAACGACGAGGCCTAGGACTGCCGTGCGTACCGTCCTCGGCGTCCACTGGAAACGCAGGTGCGCAGTTTCGCGCTAGACGGCACTGCTTAACAAGGGGCAAGAAGAATAAATGCAAATATTGAATACCATCGTGTTGAACCGCTCAATAGCGGGGTCAATCTGATGAGTGTATTAGACAATGAAATTTAAAACAGGGTCCACATGCCTTTAATGGACCTGGTTATGTTGTCGTTAGCCATTCCAGGCAGCAGGAGTCGGAGGGTACTCACCGTGTCCCATAGTGAATGCGAAATGGCACAACTAGATTTGTTTGTCTATTGTTTGGTATCCTCTTTTACTTCTCCTTCCATCATCTTTACTTAACAATGACTCACCACCGAGAATGGGACAGAGGCAAGGATTCCTGGGGCGACTCATATGCATGGTCTGGCCAAGACGATAGACCTATTGGCAGAGAACACGACGATTACGGTGAGGGAAAGAGACGCAAGTTCAACAATGGTGTATGTGTTTGTTTTACTTTTCGTCGTCTGGGACTTGTTGATTCAAAGCCGACCCAAGGGCTATGACACCACGCGTGGTATTGAAGACAATACGACATACAGTGACACTAACCGGCAGCACGACTGGGGTCAAGAGGATAGGTCCCGTGGTGGTGGGGTCAACTTCCCCAAAAAGCGCCTTGTACCTTCGGAGCCAAGTCCCCATGTTATCTTTCTTGGACTAGACCCAGACTTCACAGAGGCCGATGTCTGTCGACTCCCATGTTCTTGACTTAAATATATCCGAGACTGAAGTCACTTCCTCTGTCAGCTTCAGGCATTCCTCGTTTCCAATGGTTGCAGTGTGGAGACCGTGACAATTATCCGCGAGAGATCATCAGGCACTTCAACCTTTGTATTTGCTACTGCACATGCATTGACGTTCTCTTGCCGTTGGATTTTATAAGGTTCTTCAAAAGGCTTCGGCTTTGCTCAATTTCCGACTGTCGAGCACGCACGAGCGTTTGTCGACCCTCGTTTCCCGTTCATTCAAATGCCACCTCCAGCATCATACGGCGCTTCCGTAAAAGCTGCCTTTTACAAGGCTCTCGAAACTGGCGCTCAGCATAATGGCCGAAGAATCAAGATCGACTACTCTCAAAGTGCAACTCCTCAGGACAGAGGGAGAATGACAAGAGGCAATATGAATGACGGCACACGGGATATTGGCAACACCCAAGCCCCTGTTCTCCTATTTCGTGGCTTAGATCCGCTTTCAGGTCCTCAAGCCATTTATCAAGCTATGCTCTCGTCTTCAGGCCCTAACCAAAAAGGAGCAAAAGGAATGCGCCGTATTATCCTGATCAAAGACAAAGTCACCATGGCTAGTTTTGGTTTTGCATTTGTCGAGTTTGTGGACGTAGAAGTGAAGTCCTCATTGCCAAATACTGTCCAAAGTCTGATCTGTGATACAGTGCGCTGCTGAAGTTCTGGGCGCAACCATGTCCGCTCAATTACATCCATCCGGTTTCAGAATTTCCGACCGCCCTGTAGCTGCGTCTTTTGCACATCCATATTCTTTTCAACCTGTGACCGATTTCTTACAACGGGATGAAGCGTGTCTTATGTCGACCACTTCCCTCGGTGGTGTCGAAGCGCAGTGGGTTAGATACTGGGACGAATCGTCCACAGTCGCTGTTCTCGAATTCAAAGTTGAAGAACCTGCCGCCTCGGCATCTGTGGCACAGAACACCAAGGAAAAGAAGGAAAAGAAGAAACCGAAAAGTATGGCATCACTCAATTTTCCTGGGATATTATTATTAAGTGTCCTGCGCAGATGAATCAGACAACCATGCTGCGAAGTCTCTTCCTGCACAGGCGTCTACGTTGCCCGTCTCAGATAAACCTGTTACTTTGAATTTCAGCAAGGCACCGATAAAGCTGACAACATGTACGTACTACGTACATCCTACCAACTTCAATTCAGCGTATCCTGTAGCAGGCGCAACTGGTCCTTCCAAAATTCCTGTCCTCGGGTTTGATGATGCGGACACGATGGATGACGAGGAGGATGCACCATCTGAACCTAACAAACGTATGTTCTTAGACATTGCAGTGTCTAATTTACTGAATTACTCTATAGCACTGGTCGTCAAAAAGGTCGCACCTCTCATCTCCAGCAAGAAGGTATTTTTTATTTTCAATCTCGGAGTCTTAGTTTGACGCACTTTGGCATAGACGGTACACAATATCAGCAAGTGGAATCTGGTCCAGGAAGAGCTTGCCCAGGGTACTACACCTTCAGCAGAAAACACGGTCAACATTATTATACCTTTCACGGATGTTTTCTTAATAAACTTGTCTCCCAGAATGCGCCTTCGCAACTTCCTACCGCAGGAACTGCAGTACCAGAGGCGTCCCCAACTCCAGAAGTGGACTTCGAGTTCTCAGACGTTCCAACTCTTATGTGTTTGTTATGTGCACGACAGTTCAAATCACTGGAGCAGCTCAAGAGGCACAATAAGGGGTCTGATCTTCATAAGGTTTGTGGCTCGCTGGTTTGATGATTCTAAACGGTTAACATGTCTTACAGAAAAATTACAAAGATCCCAACCTGAGAGATGTCGCGAGAGAGAAGGTGGCATCTAGAAAGGCGGCAAATGCTGAAGTGCCAAAGTACCGTGATCGTGCTTCAGAGCGTCGAATTCTGTTTAACCAACCCGACACCCCGCTGCCGGATAAAGACGAGGGTAAAGTCGTCGTTAAACGGAAGTTTGCTGAAGTATCCACCCACTCAGCATCGTCAACACCGCCTCCAGCGGCTAATCCTGGGAGCGATGCTAACAATATGGGGAACAAGTTATTGAAGATGATGGGATGGAAAGAAGGATCTGGACTTGGGTCTGAAGGCGATGGGCGGCTGAATCCAGTGTAAGTAATTGTTTCATCAGTCGGTGGTAACACAACACACATATGTTCTCTAGCGAAACGGCCGTTTATACAGCAGGTGCCGGATTGGGGGCTAGTAAAGGGAAGGATATCGGAAAATATGCCGAAGGTTTTTCAAGCTATTCACACATGGTGCAGGATGCTGTAAGCCTTCATGTTATCATTCATGAACTGAAACTGAAGTGAATTTCCAAGGCTCGAGAACGCTATACGAGTTAAATTAGGCTCTCATCTTTCTTAAATATATATAATATCAATCGTTTGTTTATTGTCTTAAATCGTTGGGATGAAAGTAACAACCGGTGATATCAGTTTAATTACTAATAGTGCCATAAATTTAAAGGGTCCAAGGTGAAATTGTGGTATGTCTAATTCAAAGACCGACTAGAAGTTGGTGCAAAGGAGGAAGCCTAGCAATGCAAGCGCAATAACATGTCCCTCAGTCGACAGACTCACTGCACCACTCTTGCTTGTTGAAGTTCCAGTGCCTGAAACCCCAGTAGAGACCTTTGTTCCTGAGCCTGAAGAAGCAGCGGCAGGGAGGGTCTGGGTGACTACAGAAGAAGTTGGAGAAATAGAAATGGTGGCTGTTCCATCCTGAACAGTGAAGTAGGTGGCCTTCATAAGCAATGTCAGCATATGGCCGTTAAAATGGAATCAAAATACCAACCCCAACGAGAGAACCAAGGCCAGTGCTCTGCAGAAAGGAGGATTGTGAGCAATAGCCAAAACTTCGCAGATGGCGGCCTTACAGTGATATAATCTCCCCACACGAAGGTAGAGACAGGGACGCCAGGGGTTGAGAGGTCAGCAGGAGCGTGGAAGGAATCAGGCTGGCTGTATAAGACTACGACGTAACTGGAGGATGGTCAGATTGGCACCAATTCTGGACATGAATAACAAACCGATGAGGTCCGCTACCGGCAGGAGGCGCAGGTCCTGCGTAGCTGGTAATTTCGACAGCGGAGGTGTTAGTCACGGACGATCCTAATGGTGTTCAGTGGCCGCAGAAAACTTGTGTGGATTCAGCACATACCAGAGACACGAACGCCGTTCACGAGCCAGTGGCGAGTTTGCCCCTGAGGAAGATTCTGTCCAACGGTACCAGCATCGAGCATTGCCAAGGTATAATTTCCAGACAGTGTAGTGGAAGAGTTTCCAGGCTTAACGGTCACCGTTGGAACAGGTGCAACCTCTGCGAATCGATCAATGCCAGCGCACTACCAAGGGGCTAAAACTTACGGTCTCTGGTCAAGAGTTGACCAGGCTGTAACTCGCCAACGCCTGTTATTCAAGACTGTGAAACTGGGCGAGTTGTGAAAACGAAGTGAACGTACCTGAGAAGGTGAGAGTGACAAGGGCTGTCGGCTGAAAAGAAGCAAACAGGTCAGGGACCAATGCAGACTGCTGGAAATGGGCTTTTATTGCTTGCAAGCCGAGAGTAGCATCCTGAGCAAAAACGAGGGGTGCAACGACAGCGGCTGCGACGAGTGAAAGAGCGAACATGGTTGTTGAAAATGAACGTGTTTTTTTTGCCAAGAATTTTCCATGGGGGTGGCTTATATATGTCCAAAACAGGACTGCCACGTCTAAGTTCAAATTGTAGTCCAAAAGTCATGCCTTGTGAAATATTACAGTGCAGGGTCATAAACATCTAGGAATGAATGTAGGATATTTTTATTGGGACTCCGTCTCCTCATCTTCATTAGCCTCCGTGGCTCCATCAGAAGTGGACTCTTCATCCAGGACAAGAGGTGACAATTCAAGAAGGTCGCTGTCCAATCCCCTTTCAGTGCGCCGTCGCAGTCGTCGCAGCTGGCTTGGGGTGGGTGTGTCAGTTGGCGAGATAGGCATCACGAAACCACCAGCTTTCAGCTGCTCCAACATGTCCTTTGCGTTGTAGGTTTCATTCGGATCAGATGTGAAAGAAGTGTTGTCTTCAAGTGGGCGTGGTCGTCTGCGTGTCTTAACGGAGCCACTATCTCTGAGTGCGTTGATCAGTCTATCCAGTGCACCGTCGTCGTCATCTTGAGTAGACATCTCGACATTCTTGATTCGGTTGTTTTTCTCTTCCAGAGCTTTCTTCCGCTTTTGCTTGGCCATATTCTCCTGCGCCCAAATCTGATTTTCGTTCCTGCATTTCTGGAGTTACAGGTTTAGCCACATGTTTACAAGCGAGGTTTCGGAGTGTCTTCACCTTATAAGAGGTAACGAAGGTTTTAAATATACCATAGAATTCAGAAGATGACATATTTTTGTCATCCTCACCATAGTAATTGATGGCATCCGTGAATGTAGACTCCGCATTTTTCACGTCGTCCTCAAGATCCTCCAACTGTTGCTTAGCCCTCTGGTAGAATGCCAGCATTTGCCTGCCATACCGGTCATCTTCGCCCGCGTCGGCGAGATGGTTGGTCAACTCTTGTTTAATCTTGCCGAGTCCATCTCGAAGGCCGCTCATGCCTTTCCGGATCTCCTGGAGATTAACTATCATGCATTCAATATGGACAAAACACCAGAGGTCAGGAATCACACGAACCCCTGTAAGATTCCGCAGGCTTTTCTAGTTCAATTAAGAATTCCTCGATTGAAGGGAAATGTTTCGAGACGGTTTTCTCTAAGAAATGGAGTAATGTCGTATTGTTGACGGACTTTGTGTCGACCAGCTAGAAATACGTCACATCTGAAATTTTGATAAAAGTCACCACAGGCTCACCTTGTTTATGCTACTAACACGAAAACCAAAAGCACCTCCCTTGATGCCAGTCCCATTCATATAATTACCAATAAGTAGAATTAACTGATGGCATGTCATTTAACGTCATAAGGGCAGCAAGACAGAGTGTACCGAGAGCAATTCTTTAAAATGTTTCGCATCGAGAAGTTGGCGACCAGCTTCAGAAAGTGTTTTTGATCCCTGGAGATCGCAATGAAAGCTTTAATTAAAATATTGGGCATGGATATACCTCATCCATTAATCCCCATGTTTCGTCGAATGTTACCTTGTAGAGCATGCCCTCGATACGAGGCCCCAGTCTCTTAATCTTGATAAGTTGCACCATAAGTCGGTCAGCTGGATGGAGGTTTTCTAATTCAGAGGCATCAGCGTTTTTGTAGACGTTGAGTTTCCCAACCTGATAAATTGTCAGAGATACGAGGTATAGGCTTTGGATTGGAACTAACCTGTTCCGGAGAAGGGAGAAGGCTTTGCAGTTCGCTTAAGAACAATTGGGTACACATCACAGGGTCGAAGTGAGATATTCGGTGAGCAATTTCCTCTGGTGCAATCGATTTCTGAGTCGTTTCTTGGGATTCCGAGTCCTTATGGGGTTCAAACTTGACGCGTTTAAGTAGAATCTCTGTTACACGTCAAATTGATGGTTTATGTATTAGAAAGATACTTGCCAACTCGCTTCTTTGTTTGTATGTCTAACACGCTGCGAAGTTCTGCACTCTTTTGCCGAACTACAATACAGATTAGGAATTTTGTTCATCCTGAGATGTTGGAGGACCTACCCATGAGGTTTATAACAAGCTGTTTCGCCTTGAAATCTTCCTCCATTTCCATCCAGACGCCATCTAACTGGAGTTTCTTCAGCATTTGTTGCTCCTTTTCGGGTTCATCCTCTTTCCAAAGAGTCTTCCCGACTTGTTGCTGAGGGAGCTTATCCCACTGCAATTGCTTCATCTTGGTTCCAGGAGTGATCGACATTTCTTTACGCGAGCCCAAAAAATTCAAGCTGGCGCCTAATATGGAAGTACGATTCGAACTTGGGGCTGTGCTTGGGTTAGAAAGTACCCCAGGTGGCGGTGGCGGTGGGACGTTAGGTATAGCCAGAATCTTGAAACCTGGAGGTGGCGGGGGTGGCGGGGGAAATGCTGTGGCTAACATTGACGGGGGCGGCGGCGGCGGAGGCGGAGGAGCTGTGGTTTTCATTGACGGGGGTGGAGGTGGAGGAGGCGGAGGCGGAGGCGGAGGAGGGGCATCTTGATCATCGAGACTCCTAACAACTTCTCCAGGATTTAAGGGCTTCGCTGGTCGATCGCCAGAGGCACCGGGGAACTTGGGTACGTCAACAGATGCCTTGGAGCTGATAGATGTAACGCTCCTATCCTCAGCAGAGGAAGTACCCTTCCGTATAGAGGGAGCGAAGGGGTTCTCATCCTCATGCACTGGAGAGGACGATTGACTTCTATCGGCTGAACCATTTGAAACCATGTCCTCTCGAGCAGCCAGCAAAACATTGGATTTGAATCCACCGCCACCGAATTGTGGTCGTTCACGACGAGGCGACCCTCGGATGCTGCGGGATCCAGCTAATGACCCAATTTGAGGCGAATACTGCATTAAAAAAAGAATTAGAAACCAGGCATTATTAAAATTAAGTGAAGAACGTCGACTTGCCAGCTTTACCCCTGCTGCAATTTGTTGCTGAATTTGCTCCCTTGCGTCGGCCTCATCCGCGTCCATAAACTGTGATACTCTGCCGGTTTCATCCACAGTCCCAAGATTCTTGCCTTTCTTCACGCTTTGTTTTCGAGGGGTTGAATCGGTGTCTTCCTCTTCATCGGGTAAGGAACCCTGTTTGTTTTTTCGCCTCCGTCGAACAGATCCCATTTTACCTTCTAGGATTCCAATAGTCTTGTGCCGCTGGAATGATCGCTCCAAACTCTCGACAAGAGCCTTTCGATCCACGTTCTCACCATTGTCGAGAATTGTCCCCACTCCCTTTCCCACTTCCTTAAGCATGCGAAACAACTCTATGATCTGAGCCTCCAGTTGTACAATCCTTTCCTCGTAGGACGCTTTTTGACTCTGGACCTGACCATGTAATCGTGTAGTAGTTTCCCTCGAGACGGACAACCTTTCCTCCAAGCTCGATATGTGTGACTTGAGCCTGCCAACTAAGCCGTCGACACCTCCGCGCAGTTCATCCTCCAGCGCTTCCTTCTCCAACTTAAGACGCACAGCAAGCGCTCGAGCCTCTGCAGCCTCGTCTTCGGCCCTTTGGTAGCGGTCCGCTTCATTAAATTGCGCAATTATCTGGGAGACAGGAAAGCCCAATCGCTGTTCTGCCCCAAGAAGCTTCTTTTCCATGACAACATCGGTTATGATTGAATCGAGAAGTTGAAAATAGTGGACCATAGCCTGACCTTCCTCTCGGATGAGAAGTAAATGTTGCATCATAGATAGGAAATAGTTGGTGGCTCTGGTTCCCTTGGTCTTTTCTTGAATAGCATTAAAAACATCTTGTGGATTCGTCAAGTCACGTAGGGTCTCCTGATGAAATCGTTCTTGGAATTTCTTCTCGTCTGCCGAAATCAATCCCTGGATAGCTTTGATTTGTGCATTTATTTCCGGAAATCCGAACGTTGAGCAAAGTTCTAAGATAGAACCCAGGCCAGCTAGTTCCATTTGGGATCGATGATGCATGCGAAGGTCGAAGTCGCCCAAGTTCACAAGAATAACATTAATGAGAGCCAAATTCGCGAACTAGACAAGCAGTTAGATGAGAGACGTCTAGGATTAGGGACGCGTACCGCATATTCGTTCAAGGAACTGTCTACTGCTCCTCGTCTGACCTCATCGCTTGCCCCAACTTTGCTGCCCATTTTTCCACGACCCGAAAGTGCCTCACTCAGAGATCGGAACCAATAATTGTAACAACCTCCAAGCTCATTGTTGGCGGTACTGAGGCTTTCAAGGGCGGAAAGTACGAGATCTCTGACGGAACCGTCTTTCCAATGAGTTAAAAAAATTAGGGAGTCGAGTAAATTTTTTCGAGTTGGAAAATGAGGAGAGTTGAGAGACGAAGCGATTTGTGTGACAATGGACGGGTGATTCAAAACATCACCTGTGGCACCCTATGTTTCAAGGAATTAGAGTGCTGGGTAGCAAAAAGGCAAGTTTTAGCATACAGAATTTAGTATATGCCTCACGCACTTGGCGACTTCGTATTCAAGGTCCTTGCTCGAATCGGATCTGAAAATTTGTCGATGAAAATTCCCAAGGCTGTAGCCAGGGAAAACATACCTTGATGAACCACTGCGGCTCAAATTTTGGAGAGTTTGTGCCAAAACAGAAGTGCCGCGAAGGGCGATAAATTCTTGAAACCAACTTTGAGAATGATCAATGCGAAGTGCGGAATACTTGGGGAAAATGATCCCTACCTCACTTCCTTACTGCGAAGACATACCAACAAATCAGAGGCCTGTTTTGGGGAGATTGTTCTGTTCATGAACTTCTGAATAAACCATTCCGGCGACTGGGGCAGCAACGCTTGTCCGGTTTCATGTGGTTTGCGTGTCTGCTCTCCTATTCGTTGCTCAGTCCACCTTATTTGCTCATCATTCTTGACCAACTCCCACTTTTGATCTATAGTGAACTTGTCCAAGCCTTTTGGGTCACCGCGTGTTTGTTTGACTTTCTCAAAAAGAATTTCGATTTCTGCATCATTTGGCCGAGGGAAATGAAAGGATTCGCTGTTCTGACGGTGGTGCCGATGGAAATGCAGATGGGAGTAAGAGGGATCAGAGGATTTTGAATTTCGAGTGGTATCAGACTTGACAGTCATCCCCGAAGATGGACGAATAGAACGAGGGGATCCATGAATGGAAGACATCTGGCCAAAATCATGTCCCTGGCTACGCATGGAGGCGATGTCGTTGCGCCGAAGTCGAGTGGTCTGTGGATATGGAATTGGAGTCAAGCTCAGAGGCCCACTACTTTCATCGAACAGTGTCGAAGAGTCGGTAGTGGAGGTAGACGTCCTATTGGGAGAATCGTCTCTGTGTGGTCTGCGCGTTGAGAACTTGTTAAACTCTGCCCCGGAGGTTGTAAGTCCTGGATTCGTATTCGGGGCTGAGATACCAGGGCTTCCTTGACCGAGTGTTCCAACCGCAATGGGTGAACGGGATGCAATGGTCATGTCATACGGAACAGATCGTTCGGTAAGGTCTTGGCCGGACACGGAAGGCTGCCTCAGACGGTTCTTCCTCAGACCAAACAAGGCAGACATGATGCAGGACTCCTGGCTTATAGCAATCAATAACCAGACGAATAAGACACGCGTCAGTAGATGATAGGGGACGACCCCTGCAGCACTTGGGGGATTGGCGATTGCGCCCGTCAGTGATGTACAGGAGACGGATGGGTTCCCATTTCATGTGTTGAGTGACAACAAATCACACAAATGGATGTCACGCCACCATAACTTTCCTGAATGCTTTCCGACATCACATCGGGTCTTTGAGAGTACACACATCCCCCTGCTGGGCAAGCCGTTGCGCATTTATTCTGTGGTTATTTCATGGCAGAGAACATATATAGCAAGGGAACGCGAGTCTGGTTTGAGGACAAGGACCATGCCTGGATTGCTGCAGAGGTGGTTTCCGTCACAAAAGGTAACGAAGACACCATCAAGTTGGTCTTTGTCGATGAACGCGGCAAGGTTCGCTTTTGCCTCTCGTTTATGCACATATATTCATTTCTGCGTAGGAAATTACAATCAACACCACCAGCAAAGAAATAAAGGAAAGCAAGGAAGGTCTTCCCCCTCTGCGCAACCCTCCTTTGTTGGAAACTGCCGAAGATCTTGCCACGCTCTCGCATTTGAATGAACCTTCAGGTTTGTCGCAATTGTGCATAGCTCTTTTGCTCTCTAAATACTAGTTTTTGCAGTCCTGCACACTATTCGGAATCGTTATGGCCAGCACAGCATATACACCTACAGCGGCATTGTCCTAATTGCTGTCAACCCCTTCCAACGCGTCAGCTTATATGGTCCAGAAATTATCCAGGCATATAGTGCCAGAAAAAGAGGGGAGTTAGAACCTCACCTATTTGCGATTGCAGAAGATGCATACACGGCGATGCGCAAGGATGGCACTGGACAAACTATCATTGTGTCCGGAGAAAGGTGTGTTCAAGCCAGCCTTTAGCGGCTCAAAACTTACCCCCTGTAGTGGTGCTGGTAAAACAGAATCAGTATGTGTCTTTGGTCTACTACTGTTCTGTCTTCTGAGTTTCCCTAGGCAAAATTCATCATGCGGTATCTCGCATCGATCAATCCGCCCGATTCAAATGCCAAGACGAGAACAAAGTTCTCATTAGACGAGTCGAGTGAAATCGAACGCCAGATATTGGCAACAAATCCTATCCTAGAGGCTTTCGGCAATGCAAAAACGACTAGAAATGACAATTCCTCTCGGTTCGGAAAGTATATCCAGGTTAGCATTTACTTGTTCTAAGCTTCGTTTCGTTTTTACACATCACCAGATTCTTTTTGATGGTCGACAAGAAATAGTCGGTGCTCGGATTCGCACATACCTCTTAGAACGCTCCCGCATCGTCTTCCAGCCCTTAACCGAACGGAATTATCACATATTTTATCAGCTTTGCGCAGGAGCACCTCTCAAGGAGCGAAAGGATTTGGGTCTGGATACAGATATTAACAAATTTCATTACTTGAAGCAAGGCGGCGCTTCATCAACCCCCATTGTAGGTGTTGATGATGGGGAGGAATTCAGATCGACACAGCAGGCCCTTTCCACCGTTGGGATCAGTGTAGAGAAACAATGGGCGGTGTTCCGTCTGCTCGCGGCTCTCCTTCACCTGGGAAATGTCAAAATCGTTCAATTGCGTAGCGATGCTTCCATTGATGATGACGATCCTGCCCTTCTTCTTGCATCGCGGTTTCTTGGTGTTAATCTCGCCGAATTTAAGAAATGGACAGTCAAGAAGCAACTTCAGACTCGAACGGAGAAAATTGTCACAAATCTCAACGCTTCGCAAGCCACAGTGGTACGCGACAGTGTAGCGAAGTTCGTATATGCTTGTATGTTCGAGTGGTTGGTTGCGATCGTCAATGAAAGTTTGGCTGGGGAGAATGGTGATGCTGCCGAGCGAGCAGAGATGTTCATTGGTGTTCTTGACATTTATGGCTTTGAACACTTTCAGAAGGTTCGGCTCTACCCAACTATTGTTTTTCAAACTAAAATGGTCCTTTCAGAACTCTTTCGAACAATTCAGTATCAATTATGCAAATGAGAAGCTACAACAGGAGGTCAGAAACCGACCGTTTCTGTTTGATTATGCTGAACGTCCTTGTACAGTTCAATTCCCACGTTTTCAAGCTCGAGCAAGAGGAATACGTCAAGGAGGAAATAAAATGGAAATTCATAGATTTCTCAGATAACCAACCTTGCATTGACGTTATTGAAGGCAAACTTGGGGTTTTGGCACTTTTGGACGAAGAATCAAGGCTGCCCGCTGGGACCGACGCATCATTCTTGCAAAAGCTGAACAGTCAGATCCTTCCAAAAGCAGACTATAAAAAGGTCTTCAAGAAACCACGTTTTGGTGCTACTTCGTTTACGATAGCTCACTACGCCTTGGATGTGACATACGAAGTTGATGGTTTCCTTGAAAAAAACCGTGATACCGTCCCCGATGAACACATGGCGCTATTGGGTGCAACAAAGAACCCGTTCCTCAAGGAAGTTCTCGACGCTGCCCTCAACTCCACCCGGGTTGTTGAAGCACCAACACCAATGTCTCCCGCAGTTTCCGAATCAGGCAGTACCAGTTCGCGACGGTCGTCTGTGATTCCAGATCCTGGACGTCAATCATTTGTTGTTCAGTCTGGCGCAATTGCGCAGGGAGGCGCCAAGCGACCGGGTGCGACAGCAAAGAAACCAACTCAGGGTTCGATTTTCAAGTCGTCTCTCATCGCCCTCATGGATACCCTAGGAACAACCAATGTTCATTACATTCGTTGCATTAAGCCTAACGAGTATAAGAAGCCTTGGGAATTCCAGCCCCAGCAGGTCTTGGGCCAATTGCGCGCTTGTGGTGTTCTAGAAACGATTAGAATCAGCTGCGCTGGTTATCCCACACGATGGACTTACGAAGAATTTGCAGAACGGTGAGTGTATCAGCAGATTTCCGACACGAGTATTCCTGATGTATCTTGTAACAGTTATTACATGTTGGTTCCCTCCTCTATCTGGCAACCAATGATTCAAGCACTTGATCTTCGTCAGCTGTGCTCTGCTATCTTAGACAAGACAATCGCCGATCCCGACATGTCTCAACATGGTAAAACAAAGATATTCTTCAGAGCTGGAATGCTTGCTGCACTGGAAACGTTCCGTTCTGATCGGTTGCATGCTATGGTCACTGTTGTTCAGAAGAATGTCCGCCGGCGGCAAGCTATGCAGAGGTACCAGAAACTCCGGCAATCGACCATTAAAATTCAAACGTGGTGGCGGGGTATCTTGGCCAGGAGGTTGGCCGAAAACATTCGACGGGAAGTCTCCGCAGTTCGACTTCAAAAAGGTGTCCGACGTCTCATTCAACGAAAACGATTCTTGGATATCCGTCAAGGAGTTGTTCTTTTCCAGAGTCGTATGTATGACCCTTAATTCTCTGGACTGCTTTTGATTGTTGGCTTTATAGGTGTTCGTGGTATGCAAACTAGGCATCGATATCTCCAGGAAAGAACCTTCCGCGCTGCGACACTATTGCAAAGTCTCTTTAGAGGCCTGTAAGTGGGTTTGCAAATTCGACGTTGATATTCTCTCATTCCCTTCGAGTTTCTGCCGTCGTTTGATTCAGAGCGATGTGCGGCATGTCGTTTGGATGCAATCATGCATTCGTCGCCGCTACGCACGCCGTGAGCTTAAAGCCTTGCGGGCAGAGGCCCGTTCGGTCTCCAAGTTCAAGGAGATTTCTTATAGACTGGAGAATAAGGTTGTCGAACTAGGCCAAACCTTGCAAGAGCGGAATACTGAGAAAAAAAAGCTTCAGTCACAGTTGGCTGAACTGGAACAGCAATTACAACAGTGGATCAACCGTCACGAGGAAGCGGACAGTCGGGCAAAGCAGTTCCAGGCTAACTTACAAACTGCTGAAACCGAACTTTCTCAGCGAGCTGAATTGCTCAACGCGAAAGCGGAGCTGGAGAAGAAGCTCGAGGATGCTTTGAGTAAACTCGCCGAGAGAGAAGCCACCATTCAGAAGCTAACAAACGATATCATGCGTCAAGCAACTCATCTGGAGAATCAGCAAAGAATTATTGACTCTACACCTGTCCGCAATCGTGACGATAACTCTGTGATTATGACACTGAAGAGTGAGGTCGGAAATCTTCGGGAGCAACTAAACAGGGCGAATGCATTGAATTCCCTCACAAGAAATGCGCGCAGTGGAGACGCCCCTAATTCACCTACTTTTGCTACCAATCTGCGTTCCGGAGAACACAATGCTATTAATGGAGCTGTACCCAATGGACGCCATCAACGTAGACACAGCTCAGCTGGTGTCTTTACATTTGACAACCGTTCATCATACGACGACGTTCTGACAGAAGCGAAGAGGAATCAGGCTTTGAATCCCAGAGCAGTGTCCGTTGCTTTCAATGGGGAGGACAATCTCCTTGGTCTTCGTTTCAACGGTCTTCCGGATGTTCGCAACTTTGACGACCCTGCCGAAGAGAAGATTCGTTTGATGTTGGATACCAAGCGACTTGATGAAGATATCCTCGATGGACTTGTCCGCGGGCTGAAAATTCCCGCTCCAAGTCTCACCAACCCTGCTGCCGTGAAGGAGATTCTCTTCCCATCTAACCTCATCAGTTTGGTTACGAATGAAATGTGGAAGTATGGACTCATCGCCGAAAGCGAAAGGTTCCTTGCAAATGTTATGCAAAGCATTCAGGCCCACGTTATGGTAAGTGCATGTGCATTATCTTATACACATTGACCGCAATGAACTCGATAGTCATTTTCTGGGGAAGATGTCATCGTTCCAGGCATCTTCTGGCTTTCAAACGTTCATGAAATGCTTTCCTTTATCTGCGTTGCTGAAAGTGATATGCTACAAGGGATCGGCCCTGGTGAAGAGAACTCAGTTCGTCCCTTCAACTGGAATGATTATGAAAAGCTCGTTTCCGTCGTCAGACATGATCTTGACAGCTTGGAGTACAACATCTACCACACTTGGATGCTCGAGACGAAGAAGAAGCTATCTAAGATGGTGATCCCTGCCCTCATTGAAAGCCAATCCCTACCAGGCTTCACGACCAGTGATGGTGGCTCAAAACTATTTAACCGCATTCTCAACAACACCAGCAGTCAACCGGCTTACAGTATGGATGACATTCTAAACCTTCTCAACAAGGTTTGGAAGAGCTTGAAGAGCTACTACATGGAGGAGTCTGTCGTGCAACAAGTCGTTACCGAACTTCTCAAGTTGATTGGCACGACAAGTTTCAATGATCTATTGATGCGACGAAATTTTTCTTCGTGGAAAAGAGGTATGTTTATCGCTCTTCCTTTAGCAAGACTCATCGAACCCGACCATAGCGATGCAAATACAATACAATATCACTCGCATTGAAGAATGGTGTAAATCTCATGACATGCCAGAAGGCACACTACAATTGGAACACCTTATGCAGGCCACCAAACTCCTTCAATTGAAGAAGGTTTGTCATATTTTCTGATGGAAGGTTTCCTTTCTGATTATGTGCAGGCTACTCCTGCCGATATCGAGATCATCTACGATGTCTGTTGGATGCTCAGCCCCATGCAGATCCAACGAATGTGTACTAACTATTATGTCGCCGATTACGAGGTATGGTTTCAACTCGCATAATTCTCAACCCCGCAATATTAACAGACGGACCATAGAATCCAATTTCACCCGAAATTCTTCGCGTTGTTGCATCAAGGGTACAAGCTAATGATAGGAATGATCACCTACTCCTTGTACCAGAGACGGAAGAGGTTGGAACTTATGAGCTTCCTCTTCCCCGAGAAGTGTCGGGCTTGGAGACATATGTCCCAGCCTACCTCAACGTTTCGCATCTTCGCAGATTGGCTGCTTTGGTATCATAATTACGATCTGGAAAAGTTGTTCTTTTAATCACGCATTTGTTAGTTATACGTCATGTGTCTACGCTCAGGAATCCTTCAGTTGTCTTGTTTGAATTGTCAGAATTGAACCATCCTCAACCTGTTCTGAAAGGGGTTTGTCGTTGCGTAAAGTGGTAACCTCACCCCCATGGAAAGGAGCCGCACTTATTTGCAAAAGCTGATCACGGTGTTAAGTTTCTCGCCACTTATGAGTTAGGTGGAGTCGTACAGTATTTTCGGGAAATTTCAACCCCAAATTGTCGACAATAAGATCGAGCGCTTTCCCAGTGATGGTGCTCTTATTCAAAGAAAAATCCAAGCATTTACATAGACACATTCACCCAGGAAATCCACACTTACCTTCCGAAGCCATAAAGTCTTCTCTTCATTGCCCTTCAAGACCCTGACATGCATGCGATGATCAATAGGGACTGAGGAAACCCGATCTTTTGGGTCAGCAGGTTTAGCTCGATGGCGCATCTTCATCACTTCTACTTTCCGCCATTGTGCAAGTTTAAATGGATCGCTGGGTGGTTTGCGAGTTGGAATGACGGGGGCTGAACGCTGAGTAGAGGAAGGTGCAGTCTTAATGGGCTTCGGATTACCAACGTTATCGACAAGAGAGGGACAGTCATGCAAATCTGGAAATCGGTGGCTTGAAGACAAGATCTGGTGAAGGGTTGTAAAAGCAAGCGCCCAAAGACACTTACTCTGGACAGAGTGGCTTGTGACAGAGTAAACAAACCCCGTCGTCGTTGCCGAGACTGGGTTTACAGCATCCCCTCACTTCGCAACGCTGAATTTTGTCACTGAAGGTCGACTTGGTATGTTCGACGTTCAACAGCGGACAAGCGTGGAGTCCAGGAGATATGTGTTCATAGCAGAACTTTTTGTTGCATTGACAACCTATCGGCAGAAAATCAAGAACATTGCAGGACTCCCAAGCGCAGTGAGTGCCGATTTGTGGAAGGTCCATGATGGTTGTGTGACAACGTGACGCGAATTCAGCACATCGTTTCTCCCAACCATGAACATCATTGTAAGTTCTGGATCAGTAAATATTGGAATACTGCTGTATTATGTTTTTCCAGGAAACTCTTTTCGGTCGCACTGTCACTCCCGCCGAACGACTCCGCCAGCATCAGCGCTCGTTGACAAAGGCGCAGCGTGAACTTGACCGTGAACGCACCAGATTGGAACAGAGCGAGAAGAAATTGATTGTAGATATTAAGAAAAGCGCTAAGGCTGGACAGCTAGTTCGTTTCGATCTACATCAAGGCTTGTGTCGTGTTAATACCCTGTGCAATTTACAGAATGCATGCAAGGTAATGGCAAAGGATCTTGTGCGAACGCGTCGCTATGTACACAAGTTCTACCAAATGCGTACGCAGCTGCAAGCCGTCAGCCTGCGAATACAAACCTTGAGAAGCAACCAACAGATGGCAGAAGCCATGCGTGGTGCCACTAGAGTAAGCAGCGCAGTTGGCTTTGCATATGATTGTCTTTGTTCAGAATGATGGTCATTAGGCGATGGCCTCAATGAACCGTGGTCTCAATCTACCCGCGATTCAACGAATAATGAATGAATTCGAGAAGGAGAATGCGATGATGGATATGAAAGAAGAAATGATGTCCGATGCAGTGGACGAAGCTATGGACGCTGAAGAGGACGAAGAGGAGGAAGGTGATAAAATCCTGAAGGAAGTTCTTGACGAAATTGGTGTTGACCTATCTCAACAAGTATGCAGACAGCTCTTTCTTTGCATTTCCAGTTTCTAACTTCATTCCAGCTGACCGATGCACCAACGGGACTTGCAATGCCAGCTTCTGCTTTAAACAAACAACCAGTGGCGCTGGGTGAATTGCATGGACCATCATCGGGGGGTAACGTAGCTGCTGGTAATTCTTCTACCCCAGACGGCCCTATGTCGGACGAGGATGCATTGCAGGCAAGACTTGATGCACTCCGACGAGGATGAACAGTCCATCACATTGATATCACATTTTCATGCTCGCGATTGCTCGAGCTTCGTGGGGACCTACTTTCCACGATATACCAGACCCATTGTAGAATTCATCTACATCTTCATCCTGTAATCTGGTAATGAGGCATAGACACCAAACGGTATGAAGTTACATACAGAATCCAAATTTAGCAGTGTAGAGATTTGCTGCAGTCTGATGAATTTTTCCCGAATGTCTCCAAAAATCGTTTGAGATGTCAAGTAGGCCATGACTGCTCTTAAATCACGATCGAAACGAACGGCTCCAAGCTGGCGAAAAGTCCCATTATAATCAAGTTCTTCCCGAATTGAATTAAAACCACAAACCTCTGTGTATTTCATGCTCATAACATATTTCTCCCATGGTTTCAGAAGGACATCCAAAACCAGACCGGTAAATAATCGGTAGTTACTCTCAGATAACACATCCTACAGGAATGTCAGTGTACGTAAAATCCATGGACATTCAGCCGACCTTGTATCCATCGATGAGGGATTCCCATGCTTTCACGAATCTTTTGCGGACTAGATCCTGATAGTCCGCCGTGGCATAAGCATCTTCATCCAAAACATAAGAAATGTCCTTGTGAATGTCCAATACGAAGTTCCGCAATTTTGGTCGCAGCAATTGGTTGAAGAGTTGTTCTATTCCCAACTTTCGACAGGTTAGAATGGGACTTGCCAGACAACATTCCACTCACTCTTAGAGAGGACTTCAGCCTCAGCGACAGATTTGCCAGTGAAGAAAACTTCTCTTTCACAGTAGGTTGTTCGTCGTCTAGGAAATGTTGACTGATAAGTGGACTTTCTGTGAGGTCGTGAATTAATCGCTCCAAATGTGAGTTCGAAATGTCTAGATCATTCAGTTGAACCTATGCGGAAAGGATTTACCACAACCGACTTTTTTTTTATCGGGTACCTACGATGAAGGCAACGCGGTTTTCCTTTTCAACCCGATCTGGACGAGCAGAAGAACTTGTGGGACCAGAATTTCGGTAAACGTCGTCCATTTTTCGTCTGATCACCCCAATGTAATCACGCTCAAAGACTTCTCTTAGTTGTGTGAGAGTCTGGTCCACTCCGAGAGAAGATCCAGTGGTAGCCAATCGAAAAGTAACAGTCTTGATGATGTAGAATACATCGTCTGGTGCAGTTGTTGTGATTGGGGTTTGCAGCGGGTCGGGGGTCGACATTCGATGTGCCTACAAGTTGGTTAGAACAAGGAGGGGGCGATTCCTCTTGGACAAATGACCTTATCGATGATGGTGCGAGTGTACCATATTTCCAAGGGAACGTAGTACTTGATCAATAATTCTTCAAAGAGTCTTTCAGAGGCTGTGTTAGTGACAATGTCAGGATTCGAAAGTCTGTCTTCCGTTCTCGGTGATCTTGAAATACTGTCATTTGTTTGTGTGTACTCCTGGTCTTCCTGAGAAAGGTGGTAAGAGTACAAATTGCGAAAAATTACTGAGCAGCATGCCTTGACAGTATCTGCCAGGAATCGCTTGAACAAATGCCACCGTCCAATCATTCCAGCGACCTCCGAAAGCACTTTGTCAATTTCTCTGGGATCTACAGTCGCGTCATCCACGTTGACTGGCTTCCTTGGCGCATTCGACGAATAGAGAGGGTTTGGCGGATTATTAGTTGTCTCTGTCAGCTGTTGAGATGAGGTATGGTGTGCGACCAAATACATGGAATGATAAAAAAAACGTACCTTCCTTTGCATTGACCTATCCTCTTCCCAACCGATCTTCAGCGTTTTCGTCACTCGATCACATTCCTCGAGTAATCGAACAACTACGCTTCGCATATTTCCAGAACCGTAATATTTTTCCACTACTGGTTGATGTTGGTCTACAATCACAGCAACTGACTCAAACAGAGAAGTCAGGGCCGTGATGTAATATAAAGGAGATGACGCTGGTTGACAAATTAATCATTGCACGGACGAGGAGGACGGTGGGAAGGCGTACTTTTGACGGTAGGTGGTGCCTTTACTTTTACCAATTCGACAACGAAATTTGCATATGCCTCAAGGCCTTCAGCCTCCCAACCGATAGCTGGGAATAGCTTGAAGAATCGGCTAGTCGCATTTGAATCGCGGGCTCTGGAAGCCTCCTCGAAAGACTGCCGAAAGACGAAGAGTAATTTATCTCTCGCAGCCTTCAGAGTCTGTGCAGGGGGCAGATGGAATTCTGCAGTTGGCTTCGATAGGTCAAATGGCCGTAGTAAAATATGGGAGGAAAAGGGCAGTACGAACGACGACACATTCTGCGAATTGACCTGATATGATATCCTGTGGTACGGCCATGGCTCGAGCACAATGTCTGGCAGCTGATTCCCAGTCCCGGCTTTCAATAGAAGCTTGAAGAGCCAATAGTGAGGACTAGAGAATATTTAAGGCAAAACAGACGAGGAGATGTGTAAATGTACCTTGAGGTCCATGACCAGACCTACTCGATCCCCTGCCTCGCGAACGCGTCTCATCTCTTCATCTAATGACCGGACCCTAGTCCCAACACGTTCAGCAGTCTTTGCCGTATGTGACACCTTCTTTGTCAAAATACTCGCGTCTGCTTGGATTTCATCTAGCTGAGGGACCAGAGATTGCAGGCGTTGTAAAGAAGAGATGATCGGATCTCGAGTTTTCAACAGTTCAGAGAGTGAACTGGAGAGCTCAGCTTCGTCTGCCTGAAAGACAGACAGAGACGAAATGATTTCTGGTAGTGTGGTGAGTGTTCTTGGATCACGGCGAATGTCTCTGGGATTGTCTGGCGTTGTCATTGCATGAATGCACATAGACGGCTGGCGGTCCGATGCTCAACCAAAAACGGTAATTTGTGCCTTTTGTCCTCAGATGTCGGATAATTTAGCGAGCACCGCCAGACCTGTCACGGATGCCACCATTACTGTGCGCATAATAAAGTCTTTCAGGTATAGGACAGAGAAAAGTCTTATCCTGCGTCATATTGACCTCACAAAGACGACAGTTGGCGAATTGAAAGGGATCGCACAGCAAGGTGACCGATTCATGCATTCTAATTCCAATGATTGTAATTCATTTTTATTCAGTTATTTCTACAGAGCCTGGATGGAAACCATATCGAAATGTTGTACTAGGTGATTCAATTGATGCCTTTTCCTTTGGTTTCGTTGACCTGGCCCAAGACACTCTCAAGTTGTACACCAAGGCACATGGCGCGAAGGTATGAGTGTGTTTGGAATTTTCTATGCAATCCCGTACAGAGAGCCGAGCAGACCTCCAATCTTATTATCAATCTCGATCATGATGAGTGGATCCTCGAAGATGATGCGCATACTCTCGTGGAAAGAGAATTTGGTCAGCGCAGTTCCTTGCGATTTCTTTTGATGCTTATACAAATCCAGAGAACGAGACCGAAATCAGCTTCTTTAATCTCAATGAATACGAGGCCTTCAAGTTGAACCCAGAAGTAAGGCATTCGTACATTTGCCTTTCCTTCCTAAACTGAAACCCAACAGACAAGTTGGGATACATAATAATGTGCTAGTATTAAACAATGCCAGGGATATAACAAGCGTTGAATCTAACGAGAAATGCTAGAATCGTCAGGTGAAATAGGAAAGATATGTCCGACTAGGCAGCAAGTCTAACTTCTACTGGTTCGCACACTGTACGCGGGGTTCGTCTTCGTCCATTGCCTCCTCCCGAAGGCCTTCGCTTCTGGATCTGGGATCAACGTCATCCATAGTCACCTCTTCGATAATGACATTCTTTGCAAATTTTTCAATAGGTTTTCGAGGCGGCAGAGCCCTTTCCAGAAGGGGGATGACAGAAGTGCTGATCGATTCGGGGAACAATACGTCAATTTTAACGTAGAGATCACCTGGCTCGTGATGGCGATGCGAGGGCATTCCCTGTCCACGAATAACCTTGAGCTGGCCTGAGTAGGGAAGTTGGTCGGGCACAGTTGGCAGAATCCAGTATTTACGCACCATGCTTAATGACCTCTCCAGGTTCGATTTTCACAATAAGTGCGCGATCATCCAAGTGCCTGATAGCAAATTGTCCACCAGCGAGGGCTGTCAGGAGATCGATTTCGAAATCGGTTATGAGGTCGTTAGTTTGTCTGCGGAATCTTTCATGAGGCTTCTCTTCGATCACAATAACGACATCGCCAGGCGAGGCGACTGGAGATTGGTCACTCTCTCCACGGAAGTTGATCGTTTGACCACCCTTCATTCCCTTGTCGATATGGACCTCGAGTACTTTCTTGTCTGGCACAACCTTCTTTCCTTTACAGACTGAACAGCGATCCTTTGCGTTGATGATCTCTCCTGAGCCAGAACACTCATCGCAAGGCGACTGGATTTGTTGAATCATGGGACCCATTTGACGGAGAGTGAGCTTGATACCACGGCCATCGCATAATGTGCATGAGCGCACGGCACCATCTTTTCCGCCCTTTCCTTTGCACTTGGTACAGATGATGCTTCTTGAAAGGGAGAGTTTGGTTGTCTTGCCCTTGTACAGATCCTCCAAGGAAACGCCGACTTTATGGACAAGATCTTTAGTTTTGCGAGGACCTGACTGGCGGCCTCCTCCACCGAAGAAACTGCCGCCGGCGCTACCAAAGATATGGGCAAATAAATCCTGACGGCACGGTGAGAACGGGGCGAAAAGTAGTTAGGGAATAATACCCACCTGGGGATCCATTCCGCCCTGCTCTGAGAGGCCAGCTTCACCTTTTGCATCGTATATACTACGCTTTTCGGGATCGGAAAGGACCTCGTAACTAGAATAATGTCAATGGACTAGAACAGATTGCAATCGATGGGTTGACAAACGCATGTGTGACCTCTTTGAATAATTCTGGGTCGCCACCTTTGTCTGGATGTAGTCTCAAAGCCCTGGAGAGATGAGGTTTACTACCATACACCGAGAGATGATATAAGCACATACTTTTTGCGATAGGCCTTTTTGAGGTCCGAGTCAGATGCAGTGGCGGAGACCTCGAGCAGATCGTAAAATTTGCTGTGTACGAGTGGTGAGTAGGAGGATTCCAAAAAACAAACAGCCGCCGTACGTTTCTCTGACCATGGTTGGGTACTGACGGGAAAAGGGCAGGGATGTGGATCTGTTTAAGAATAATTTTTCAGAGGATCATTCTACAACGTTCTACAAACATGACTAATTAGGCTGTTTCACGCAGCTCCGAGTACACATCAAATCGCCGTTGCACAGTGACCGGAATACCGGCCCGTGTGCTCGTCAGCATTTTAGCCTCAATGTCGGCAAACACGATTTCCTCCTCGTCGCCAGCCTCCGCCAACACGCATCCCATAGGATCGACTACCATAGAGTGGCCCCATGCCTGGTATCCGGCATCTGGGTCTCTCGCAGGGCTGCACATAGACACAAACACCTGGTTGTCGACTGCTCGGGCGCACTGCAGTAGTTTCCAATGCAGCGGCCCCGTTGTGAGATTGAAAGCTCCGGGGTAGATCAGGACATGGCAACCTTGTCGCGCTGCGATCATTGCCATCTCTGGGAACCGTATATCGTAGCAGATGCCCAGCCCGATCTTTGCAAATCCTGAATTTCTTAGCAACTCATGCCCACACGAAGCCATTCCAATCACCTGTATCAAATGAATTTAGGTCATTGCCACCAGTAAGAGTCTCGCTCTCCTGCAGTAAATGTGTCACTATTTGTCGGCGCATGTGTCCGCTCCCTCACCTTGAATTGGACCTTTCCAGGTATATCGATGTCGAAAAGATGCACTTTACGATGCATCGCAACAAGATTTCCTGCAGGAGGACCCCGTGTAGATACAACGATAGGGATGAGACAAAATTACCAACCTTCAGGGTCGTAGACGGTACATGTGTTGTATATTTTGTCGTCCATTCCTCTCTCTGGAATCGACCCTACAGCCAGTTTTATTTTCGCAAATTATCCTTGATGGAGTCGCACCTCCAACCAGCCACCTTTTCACCTCCTTTGCTGCCGATGACAACATTTTGACCGTCTCGCTTGCACTCTTGGCAATATCATACCTCCTTCCAGGCACATACCCAATCGACTCTGCATAATTCGGAAAATGAACGTGGCCATAGGGAGAGTTGAAGCATTCCTATTTGTAGTCGTTGAACGTCTTAAAACCTCAGACGTTGCAAACGCACCGGAAGAACAATGACATCGGGTTGCTTCCCAGTCTCCGATCCCCGAGCGGCTTTTAAGATCTGTTCGCGTGCATGCCTTAGGTTATCAGTTTTGGTGTGGCTGATGTTCCCCAGCTGGATCAGGGCCATTGTAAATGTTCTGAAGGTGCTCATCTCTGGCACTAATTGCGGTCACTGATGGTGTTAGTGGCAGATACTAATTCTGATTCTCGGAATCTCGGCACTTAGGTAATCGTACCCACACATCTGATGCAGCTTCACAAGAAAACGAGTGCTAATGCACATTTTGGCAAAATGTGTGGGCTCGCTACCCATGTCCCATGTCGGTGGGCTGATACTGATTTCGATTCTGAGTTTGAAATAAGACCTTTGTCATCATGGCCCGGACTTCCAATTCGAGTAGCTCAGTCTCAGTATCGAAAGTCCTCATCGTTGCAGCAAACCTCCGCCACGAAACAATATCCAGCTGACATGCAACTGGAAATATCAACGCGATGATGTGAGTTTCATTAAATTCTCCGTATCTCTGGTAACATCCTTCCAAATAGGCAAGAAAGCAGACCTGATTTCGTGAACGTGACATGGCAGTTGCAAGGGGACAATGGTGAGTACCAAACCGGATCATGGTCGACGGCGTGAGCTTATCTTTCTTTCCCAGCAATTCCTGTCCCTCTACACCCACCTGTATCGTCCACCAACTCGCTACACATTGATTGCAGTAGGAACGAGCCTCGGATTATCCAAGGCTCGTTCCATGTCTTCCAATCCTCTTCTATCAATGCCAACCATCAGCTCGACAACGAGGGGGTTATCGATCACAAGCGCAAACGTGGACGTCCTCCCAAGCCAAAGGAGGTTGTGTACGGCCCAACTCGACCTCGAGGACGACCGAAAGGGTCTGGTCCAAAGCAGCGCCTCTTGGAAGATTCCAACCGAGTCGCAACTCAACGGAAAACCTGAGGACGACCTCCAAAGGAGAAGAAAGGAGTAGACATCGATTTTAATGTTGTAAGTACTCGTTTTTCTTCTCTAGGTAATATTCTATCTTTCTGACAGACCGTTCCTGGTTCTTACTCTGCGTTGGCCTTGTCTGCACCCCGGCAGCACCTTCCCAAGCATCCCACAGCAATCACTGCTTGCACGAATGCTCCGTTATTGTCACCAAATGCACAATCGATAACCGTTATTCCAGAGGAGCAGCCGCAGCGAGGGATGGAACTTGAAGATGAGGATTGGATTGATGAGGGCGATGGTCGGGGGCTGGGGCAGGATGATGATGATGATGAGGACGAGGACGACGAGGAAGATGGCAACGATGGACATGACAGAGATGACGATGGACCACCTGTAAAACGAGCACGCACTCGAGGCCGCCATCCTCTCCTGCCATGGCTTCTTGCTGCATTCAAGGCCGTAGCAGCAGAGTGTGATCAACGAAATGCTGCTGGCCTCCCTCCTCTGTATTCAATAAACAAATCCTTTTTCTATCCGCGTCCATCAACCTACTTCCTCTTGCAAGGCGGACTCCTCTCTCCCCCAAAGATGTACAATCCGCAATTCTTTGTATGGGATCCTTTGGCCCTACACAAGTTCCCGTGCCCCATCTGTGGCTCGAAGCTTCACCACCACGGTGTTGTTGATAGACCCCGACGTTGCGTTGGAGCAACGGGTCCAATCTGGATCATCGGATACCGTTACCTATGCTCGAGTTGCCGACATCCACGTACCCAGAAGCAGACAATCACATTTTGGAGCTGGGACACGCGTATTCTCCATATCTTGCCTCCTGGCCTTTCTGCCGAATTTCCTGCAAGACTCACCCGCCACAGTGCCATCTCAAAGGACCTTCTCATATGGATGTGTGCGTGTTTCGCAAATGGAATGGGGCCGAAACAATTCTCAGATGCTCTTCGTGTGCTCTACATGGAAAAGCATGACTTGCTCCATCTCCAGTACCTCTACCTTCTCCAAGAGAGTAACTTGTGGGCCTGGGTTGAAAATGTTTTATTTCAGTCATTCCTCCTCTTCGACGAC
>Ga0307517_10000494_pt1 | contig 67588 bp, 92 predicted proteins | sample 23_EM_MG_FD_194515 | JGI IMG/M metagenome (GOLD analysis project Ga0307517, IMG submission 194515) | Populus trichocarpa ectomycorrhiza microbial communities from riparian zone in the Pacific Northwest, United States - 23_EM | ecosystem: Host-associated > Plants > Roots > Unclassified | place...
GTTTATAACGCCACTTGGATTATTACTTACCATATATAGGGATTGATGACCCTACTAGTAAAATATTGGTTTCAAATTCATAGTAAGGTCCTGACTGCGTCATATATTCCACAATTACTAGAATATAGGATGAGAAATTATCGTCGTTCTTAGTACGCCCAGCAAAACACGTGGACAAGTGGATGAAGAAGAATCGGTTGTCACGGTGGCTACATAAATACAAACGGAACGGTTGGACTGCCCTTTATTATCCTTTCTGCGGAGCAGGCAGACCTCGCGACCGAACCCTTACCTTTCTCTCGACGCTCTCAGTCTTTCCTGTCTTGATGTCAATGCCAGTGTCTGGAAATGTGGCCGTATTTTGGGACTACGGTGCTCTTTTGACTCACTTTTTTCTTTTTTTTTTCAATTCTAAATTTTCTGTTGCATTTATTTTCTTAGAGAATTGTCCAGCGCCAGCTAGTACATCAGGATATGCTATTGCAAACAGCATTTCCGCCTTGGCACGGTCATTTGGAACCGTTAAGGTGTTCAAAGCGTATCTCGAAATATCTGACCAAAGCAGATCGTCCTTTCGGTCAGAACTGCAATCTTCGGGTGTCTCACTGGTTGACTGTCCCCATAATGGTAGAAAGGACGTAGCCGACAAGATGATCCTCGGTCAGAAGTCTATTCTTTCAGTTCATCGCGAAGACGTTGCTGATAGTGCTGCACAGTTGACATGTTATCCTATGTCATCGATAACCCTGCACCATCTACCATTTTTCTTATCACTGGTGACCGCGACTTCGCCTATGCGTTGTCAATCCTCAAGAATCGCCACTATAAAGTTATACTGGTCAAACGGCCTGATACTCATGTCAGCCTGACTTTCCAAGCCTGCATTCGCTTTGATTGGTTCGATGACGTTGTCCATCAAGCAGAGAACCTATCATCGCAAGCAGAGCAAAGCCCCCAGCGGCTACCGTATCAGCGCCACCGACATTCAGATTCTCGCTGTAATGCGTATGCGTCGGTCTCAGATCCAGCGCCACATTCCACGAGCGAAGACCCCTTCGGTTCTGGGACAGATGCCGAGGAAACAGCAGATATTGTACACTTTCTCCGTGACAGGATATCTGGCCGAGTGCCTCCTGCCATTCGGCACTCCCAATTGAACACCGCATCCAACGAATCACCCCGTCAAGACCTGGAGGTGTCTCCCTCAACAAATCAAGGCAGGGGACGATTATTGTCAACCAGGCGGAATTCTATCTCGAACTCTGCCTTAGTGCAAGAGGAGCCGCAACAGATTCCCCTTAAACCCCACACGCAATCTGAGGCAAACTACACAGCGTATCGCGAAGATACCTTACCCGTCCGATCCCGTTCCGCGGACGTGGGTGATACCAAAGCACATACAAGGACATTTCCAAAGTTCTTAGAGCCCACCAAAGCAGATGTCATCCCTTCTGCTACTCCGTTTTCATGGCCGATTGTTTGGCCTTCCCCCTCTCCACCAATGACACCAAAGTCCACTATGGCTCGACGAATCGTGCATGAAGAGACCAGCAAGTCAATCAAGACCATTCGCTCGACATGCAATCCTCCAATGTCCATTGAGGAACTTGCTGGGAAATTCATTAAGAAGGAACCACCGAATATGGACCCGTCAAGTGCAACCCTTGCGACAAGCTCTCCGCCTTCCAAATCGTCTGCTTCTGGGACAAGTGCTGTTGAGGCCGTGAAACCTGCGCTCACCTTAAAACCAAGGAACGCAAAACAAGCCAAGCCTCCTACTCGAAGTGAGTTGTGAATTATCACCGCGCACCCCTAGTTGTACTCAGGCTGTTTCAGGGTCTGGACGATCAGTAGTTCCTCCAAACTTTGTTATCCTGGTGGAGGCACTCCAATGGCAGAGATCCCAGGGTGTACTTCAGCCTTTCCGCAACGTGATTGCGGAGAGAATACGGAAGGAAGGAACGACATACCAGAAAGCTGGAGTCTCCTCGTTCCGTGAATATTCCCATCTCGCAGAGCGAGCAGGTATTATTGATATGGGAGGTGAGGGAGGCAGAGACTGGATTCGTTTGAAGCCCAAATGGCACACCCACCACGCCTTGGCACCGACAACGATCGCCTACTAGCTATATCTGTGTACAGTAAGTTTCCGGCAGAAGGGTGGTTAAAACAATGAACTTATGGAGATGAAGACACAATTAAAGGGCGAAGAACGAAAAATAAATTATCTTCACAGCCAGTCTTCAGATGTTGTAGGGTTCAAACATTCAAACAAAGCAATATGCCAATGAATGCAGCACGAAGATCGCGATCGAGTAGTGATCGAGTTTACTCTCGAAAGACTAATCTCCACTGGCAGTTCGTCTGGAGCATGAAAGAAGTCAAGCTCACTGATCTTCAAGATCAACCTAAAGAAGAGGGACGGCCCGGGCTACCATATTTAGTGGGTGTAATCTTGAACGCAAATTACCTGCAAGAAATGCAGCATGAGTTACGATGTTCCTACCTACAGTTGCCCTCGTGTCTCCCGAATTCTGCAAACGACGAAGACATAATCGATAATCTCTTGACGTGTACACTAACTCCAAAATGTACTTCACCTTGCGGCCACTTCTCGCTCCCTTCCACAATTGTTCCACAATAACCAACGTCAAAATGATGTAGTCCAACATGTGCATCCCGGCCTGTTGGACTTCGAGTTTTGCCTTCTCCTTCTTCAAGTTTATGATGTGATGGGCGCGGTGGAACTCGGCGTTCACTTTCTTTTCTTCAGTGACCAGCTTCATACCCTGAATTGGCAAAGATACCAGTGAGAACGAAACTCACTTTGGGATAGTTCAACCCCATTGCACCTAATGCCCATCTGTAGTGAACACCATCTGGTCCGGAAAATGTGAAGCTCCTAGTAACTGAAACCAGCTCAGACCCATATCCAGCTTCAGTGAGCATCACTTACCCTTTCATCTTCCCGCACTTGGGCAGGAACTCGTTCCGGGTGGTCTTCATTCCCCGAAATATACTCCTATCCGATTCGAACCAGAACCAATGAATCTTAGCTATCTCGTCACTCATCCCTGGCAAGACTGGCAAGACTGGCAACTCCGTGGTATTCCTTTCATCCTTCTCGGACTTTTCCCTAACGATGATGTCGTCAGAATCAGATTCGATCTCCTCATGGGGAGGTTGTGTGGCTGATTCCAACTCCCTGATCTGTGTGACTCTTTCAGAGATCTTTCTGGGGGTGTCGATCTTGTATTTGGCCTTACCAGTGGCCTCGTCGATGAGAGTCGTTCGGAGGGGTGAGTTTCTAGTGAATTGGAATGTACAACCGCTCATTGTAGGTTGGGCGCCTAATAGGAACAACTCTATTGCGATGGTCATATATATAAGCTCCATCTCACAGCCCATTACCCACATACGCCGACATCCGACCAGAAGCGCCACTCTAAGGGTTACAGTCGAGGACAAGTAAAGTCGACAAATTTGTTGACTGAGGAAAATGCTTTATCAAATATTCTGGCAATAGCTGCTAGCGCGTTAGCATTCATCTATCACCGAATATTTCACTCGATTTACAACTCCATTCACCACTTTTAGCCCATAGCACAAATGGCGAACTCTAATGTGTATTCCTGGCCCGGGGGCTCGTATGTTATGGAACAAATGGCATACTACTAGGCAGAATTGCATTTAATAATCTGGTCCGATCCGTCAACAGTATTTGCGCACACGGTGTTGCCTGGACAGAAGCCGAATTTTGAAACGCTATTGTCCTTACACAACTCCACCCAAGCATGGGGGCCGTATGATGGTTGACATTGACGACGGAGCCACTTCCCCTGCGGGCATGCACTGTCGGCTGGTACTTTGCGAGGCATCAACAGTGCTGGAATATCTGGGGCGCCAGCAGTTGGGATAGCGGATGTGTGAAGGGCGAAGAACACCACAATTAAACCGGTTATGGAGACCACTTTGAACATTGCGAGGGTTGTATATCTCTTGGGAGTGAAAATCGATAAAATTGTCAAAGTAGTGCTTGGAATATAACTCACCTTGTGTAAGTGGATGAATTTTTATGAGGCTTAGGCTAAGGAAATCTGCCTTTATATATATGGCGACGGATTTTATTTTTTGAAACGAAAAATTCGGCCGCCATGCGGTATTACTGATTTCAATTTTCCTGAATAAGTAAATTTCAAGAAGGCCACAAATGGACTGATCTTCTAAATAGGGTCTCGAAACCCGTCTCGACATTCGGCTCGGAGCGTATTTCCTCTTATCATTAAAATTCATTGGTCGATACTATTAGAAGACAGAAATGTGATGAACTATATGCACTCAATTTGTAAGATACTTTCCAGAAATAGGGCAAGTAATAGATATTAATGGTTCCCAAAAGATGTAAATATCAAATCAGATTTTCACCTGAAACCTGCCTGAAATCCAGGAAGACTACCCAGAATCTTTTGGGGCTGCTAAAACTCATCAAGCTAACATCATAACTTCCGACTGGGCTCTGAGTATCTGGTTGATGTGGTGGTCAGAGTCGCATATACATGTTCATATTACAATAGTACAGTGTTCAAGCTATTATCATCCAAACAGGTTCTTTCAGGAAGGTGCTCCCTCTCGGTCTTCCGCTAACAAAGGTGTCGACTGACCATGGTCGTCGGACGCAACAGGCCTATGAGAACCCGCAGCTGCCTCCCTCTCCTGACGAAATTGACGTGGTAGGAGTGCGTACCCGCCAAAGTAGGCCAGGAAAAGGACCTTTAAGGAAGGGAGAATGAAACGACAGGATTCAAAAGACTGCTGTTCAAAAGACGTACAGGTATCCAGGCTTTCCACATAGGGAGTGCCCAATTTGCGATAGGACCGCGCTGGGTGATGATCTCCCACCATTGCATCCCAGTGTAGACCTGAAAGGAAATTGAGATGATTGAAGATGGCATCAATGATTAAAATACCGACCTGGCAAAAAGCAATCGAAATGACGGACACGCCAAGGACAATGTGCAGGATGTTTAAGGGTGGATGAGGATGGGTAACGGGACCAAGCCTGGCCAATTTGCTTCTGCGGTCATGAATGTACTGACCGAGAAATGCTTGGACGTAGTAGAGCAAAAGGAGGAGAATTCCGGTGATCTAGTGGAGAAGCGTACTCAGCAACAGGTCTTCACGAACAGTCCGAAAGAACAGTGTACCTCGTGTCCATTGGCGAAATGTATCCTGTACGTATCCTTGGAAAATATGATGATAGGTCCCAGGAGAGCTCCAACAGTAATAATAGGACCAGCGATATAAAAGTTGATTTTCCAGTGGTAAGGGAACCATTCCACCTTGTACACCCGGGAGTAACGCGCGACGAGCGCACCAAGGGGCAAGAGCACAAGAAAGCCAAAGGAAACGAGGAAGGCGTGAAGGCGGATGAGGTATTCCAATCGACGATACCCCTTGGCCTTGGCCTCTCCCATGGATTCTTTCGGAGGCGGGTGACGAGTGGATGATGTCACAAAATCTTTGCTGAGGTTGAGCATAATTACTCCAGCGTGGCTATGAAATGGAATATGCGAGGTTGGGTCATCCAGATTCCCATTCAAGTTTGATTGCAAGGGACTGGCGGAGTAGGCAAAGATGTGGGGTTGGAGAGAATCTGGTCGTGCTGGTTGGGTTGTGTCCACTGGGATCTGGAAGGCGAATATTACAGAAGGACGCGGCTGTGTCTAGTGAACAACCCTTCAATTTAAAAAGGATAGAAATATGTACGGAATGACCGCTCACCAAAAGTCCTTTGGGCTGCACGACCCTTGCGACACGTGGGGGCGATTTAACGACCTGGGGTTCCACATACGCATCTGCATATCGCTGAGAGAGTATCGTCGATCCGTCGGCGGGGTTCTTCCAAAGAACAACAGAATGCGTATGGACCATGATTTCTCCAAACCCTCTGCGATTTATGGTAAGCAACGAAGACATCGGACGTTAAAGTGGACCTACATTCCCACCCAACCGAGACTCTCGAGCGTCGTGGACAATTCATCTATGGGTATCCAAGGTCAGAATCATTTCAAGAACGGATAAAGGCTTTAATATATGGTGGATTGAAACCACGGTCGCAGTACCGCCCAACGTTTGTGCAACTTACAGTGAACGACGTTGTTTTCTACCACAGCAGCAATACAGAGTGCCGATTTACATGCCCAATCGCCCTTTAGACCAAAGACTGTGAGTGGAATCGATAGCCACGACAGGCAAAGTAATAGAAAGTGCATTTTGCACGATGGTGGGGATTGGTGAAAGGTGGATTGCAATTGGCTGACATGATCAAGAGCGGGCGAACAACCCAATTTAGTACCGAGCCAGTCACAATGATAGGGATCTCGCGGATCCTGATCCAGATGCACGGTTGGTTTCTATTCACCAGTAATACACATACAGCCTGATTGCAAGATCGCTTTACTCGAAGACCCAGCACTCCTGAGTGGAAGAATACTGGACAACCCCGTCAGGGAACCACCTTCAGGGGATAAAGTGTAAGTTGCTACCAAGGGCAATACGTCAACAGGACAACTTACAGAGCAATCTCCTTCTCTGCACTATCGACGGAATCGGATCCATGGCAGATGTTTCTGCCAACAGCAAGACAGTAGTCGCCACGGATAGTACCTAGTTAAATTCGTCTTATCAGCCTTCGTAACCATGTAGGTTGATTTGAATCATACCGATGGGGGATTGAAGAGGGTTGGTAGTACCCAACATGGCACGGCCAGTCTTGACGGCGTCAAGGCCCTCCCAGACCATTGCGACAACCGGACCGGAAGCCATGTACTTAATGAGGCCAGGGAAGAAGGATTTGCCACTCAAGTCCGCGTAGTCTTTATTTAAAGAAGACAATTGCGTGGTTATGTAAGAACCAAACAGAGCAGGGGACGGTTCAATTTTTTTTTTCAATCAAGTCAAAAGAAAACTTCACGTACGCTTCTCAAGATGCTCTTTAGTAGCATGGACGAGCTTAAGAGCGATAAGCTTGAATCCTCGTTTCTCGAAACGCTGGATGATCTCGCCGACAAGTCCCCTTTGGACACCATCGGGCTGATGACAGTGAGCACACAAAGGGATCTCATAACCGTTGCATAACACACCTTAACCATGATATAGGTACGCTCTTTGTTCGACATGACTTTTGGATGTGATCTGACCTGACCAAAAGAAAGAGAAAAAAGAGAGATCTTGCGAAATTTATACCCTCTAATCTTATCGCACCCTGAATCAACAAATATGACCAAATAGAACTCGGGAACAACCGGCCCTCAGCTGGTTTCCTCTTCTCACCAACGTAAAACCATGTTCGGGCCATTAGGCTTGTCTCTTGCACCATCCGTGCGGTCATCGAGGACTTTGTCCAAATGGCTTACTCCAATTGCTAACTGGTATGTCAATGCATCTGGTTGGAGAAAATATGGGTTCAAATATGACGATCTCTGTATGTGGAATGCTTATATTATTCCAGCATGCATTAACAAAGTTCCAAGTACAAGAGGAGTCTCCTACAGTCCAGAGGGTATGTATTCCACAACCCCACTTCAATCGCTTCCTCACTTTTTGCGGTTTAGGCGCTGACACGCTTGACCCCGCGAGAGTACTACGATCGCTCTTACCGCCTCAAACGTGCTTGTCAAGCAAGCGTACTCCATGCACCGCTATCCAAGGAACAATGGACAAAGTCTGAGGATGTAGGTTGCTTTGTTATATACTCCATTCACATGGCGAATGTTCTCCCAATAGGATGTCAGATACCTCGTGCCTCTTGTTGAGGACGTTTTGAAGGAGGAGGCCGAGAGAAAGCATTGGGATACACTGGTTGTAGAGCGAAAATGAGCGGTTATAGACTTTGGAACATTCTCCAAATAATACTGGTTTGCAAGTTCTGACTGAAGGATTCCCATTGAGCCATGTTAAAACACATTTCTTTCTTACACGATAACTTCGACTTTTTTATATAACCACTAACCATCCAACTTAGAGAGCCTTGACGAGCGGAGAGATAACTTCGCCTCCTTTCTTTTTGTAAAATTCGACAACCTTCTTTCCGACAACAGCAATATCTGTTTGGGTTCGTCTCTATTACCCTGAAACGTCGGGCGTAAAAAAGCAAGGGCTTACTGGAACCAGTAATCCCAAATTTCTCATAAACTTTTTGATATGGCCCAGACGCACCCCAACCCTTCAAACCATATTGCTATAACCATAGTCAGCGGGAGTATAGAAACATAATCATCTGTCGCACCTCATGGCTATACTTATGCCAACCAAAAGTCTACGACCCCCATCAACAACCATTCTTTCAACAAACTCAAGTAAAACTCACCGAAAGCGCCTCCAAGGAGAGAATCGGCGCACCACTTCTCAGCACGCTCAAACGATAGGATTCATCCTGTTGATCAAATACCAACCAACAAGGCAGGCTGACAATCCTCGTCATGATACCTTCAGCTCTAAGCTTGCTTGCCGCTTCGAGAGCGATGGGAACTTCGCTTCCAGTACTGACGATCGTCAGGTGCTCATTGGACTCTTCGTGGAGAACGTAACCACCCCGAACGGCTTTGTCAATGGAGGACCCCTCGAGATTTGGCAGGTTTTGACGAGAAAGAGAGAGAACTGAAGGTGTCTTTTTTGCCTGGATGGCCCACAAATAGGCTGCAGACGTCTCATTACCGTCTGCTGGACGCCAGAAGGCCAGATTGGGTGTGGCACGGAGGGCGATGCCCGTCTCAACCGGTTGGTGGGTAGGACCATCCTCTCCGAGGCCGATGGAGTCATGGGTCGCTGCATAGAGTAGGTGAGCAGTATCCTGGTGAATAAAATCGATGTACTTACCAACCCAGATAACTTGATGACCACTAAGAGCAGACAACCTCACAGCTCCAGAAGCATACGAAACAAAGTTCTGCACATTTCATATAAGCTCTTACCTCTAAGTCCAAAGACGTTCACATACCAGGAAAGTAGCAACAAATGGTATGATACCACCATAAGCTGCAAGCCCATTCCCGATTGCACCCATTCCGTGCTCACGCACGCCATAACGGATGTAGGTTCCAGCATAAGTTCCAAGTCCAGTACTAGGCGGCTGGAAGTCCGTCGTACCCTTCACCTTGGTCAAGTTACTGCCGGTCAAATCGGCCGAACCGCCCAGCAATTCAGGAAGAGCAGGCGTAATCGCGGTCAACACAATCTCCGACAACTTGCGTGAAGCCTGCGCAGGATCGGAGGACTTATAAACAGGCAGCCTCTTCTCCCATCCTTCAGGAAGTCTGCCATCTATCCGACGAGTGAGCTCGGCGTGTTCCTTCGGGTACTTCTGTGCATACTGGTCGAGCAAGGCGGTCCATTTCAATTCGAGAGCGGCACCACGCTTGCCGAACTCAGAGTAAAGTTTATAGGTCTCCTGTGGTACGACGAATTTTTCTTCTGGGTTAAACCCAAACTTCGATTTAAGGGCTTGGATGTCGTCGGCCTTAAGAGCTGTCAAGATCGAACTGTCAGAAGAGATTAAAGACTCAAACATAAACTACACTGACGAGAGCCATGGACTCCGTGAGTTCCCTGTTGTTTTGAACCATACCCGATCGTGGTTCGGAGTCGGATGATGGTGGGTTTATTCTTTTCCTGGCGTGCCTCAGCGATGGCCTTGTAAATCGCATTGAAATCGCTTGAATGAGAGGTGATAAGATCGACGATTTCACAGATAACTGTAGCAGACTTACTGGTCGCCATCGTCGACGTGTAGGACTTGCCAACCGTATGAAAGGAAACGCTGTTCAACGTTTTCAGTGAATGCAACGGCCGTGTCACCATCGATCGAAATATCTAAATGAATAATAGGAATAAAAGGCATGTTTGCGAATTGGCAACGTACGGTTATCATCATAAATCTGAGCACCAACACCGAATCAAAAGGGAATAAAATCATTTTCATGGATTAGTACTCACCAGAATTAAATTTCCCAGTTGCAGGTGACCACAAAGAGAGGCAGCCTCACTAGCGACGCCCTCCATGAGACAACCATCACCGCAAAAAACTAATAAATATTAAGTAAAGTAATACTGGCAGAAAAATGAAATCAATTACCGTAAGTGTAGTTGTTGATGAGGTCAAAGCCGTCCTTGTTGAACAAGGCGGCGAGATGAGCTTGGGCCATAGCCAACCCGACAGCATTTGCAAAACCTTGACCAAGGGGACCAGTGGTGACCTCGATGCCTGTATTCATAAAGACCAGGTCAGATGTGCAACAGAAGCAAGTGCACTAGAATGTACTTACCGTCAGTTCCATGTCCAGCTTCGGGATGACCAGGCGTCTTAGAATCTACTTGACGAAAGGCTTTGAGATCGTCTATGGTGAGCTTATAGCCCAAGAGGTGAAGTAGAACGTATTGGAGAGCACATCTAAAATGGTGTGCGTTGGATCCAATGTATAGATCAAATCGCGTGCTGAACTTACGCGTGCCTGTAAGGAGACCAATTAGTAGATGTGTTTCTGATTTGGATTAGAACCTACCCGTTTGACAAAACAAACCGATCGCGGTTGAACCATTTCGAATTTTTGGGATTCGCATTCACGAATCTATTACAGTGTTAACTTAATTTCTTGTAACAGCTAAAAGGACACACTGAGAAAAAAGGATATGAGCTACTGGTGCCATGCCCATTGGCGCACCTGAGGGAAAAAATGTAAGCTAAAAGACAATCGCGGACAAGAAAGCAAGTATTGGCACCTGGATGACCAGAGTTTGCTTTGCCAACGGTGTCGACGGCGAGAGTACGGATCGTGGCGATGGCCAGATCATCGGCTGGGGTGTGATTGTAGCCTGACATGATGTTGGAGGAATTCAGTATGTGGTAAAGGCAATCAAGTTCCAAGTCCGAGTCGCGATTAGTAAATTCACGGGCCGCGAGGTCCGGTAGTCCGGCCACTTTCAAACTAAACTTTCAGGTCGACATTAGACATTTGCAAAATGCATCCGCAGCTGTCGGAGAAGAAGGTAGAGGGTGCGTATCCATGTTCTGTTGAGGAGAAAGGATGCTAATATTGGCCCTAGCTTGTCGGGAGTTCATCGAGGCCCTCGAGAAATGCCACGGAGAAACGACCTGGGCGAAGTTTCTTGGTTTATGCAACACCCACAAAGACCAGTTGAACAAATGTTTACGGTCAGAGGTACGTGTTTGTTACAGAATTTAATATACATCTCTTATTTGCACCTAATAGCGCATTGCACGGACAACGCAAAATAGGGAGAAGTCAAAGGGAATGCAAGCTAAAAGTGAAAAGGCCCTTGCAGAGTTTCGTGCCCTGTAATCTCTTCACCATGCATGATGTCCACCAGAGACCAAGATGCTAGAGCACCAGTCAACTCAGACGAATTTAGAAAACATAGAAAAACGTACTCGCTCCCGGTACAAAAGCTCGACGCATCACTAGCCAGCCAAGTTACAACACCTCGAAGCTCATCAGGTCGTCCGATTCGTCCCATGGGATTCAACTTGGACCATTTATCCAATAGTTCCGGTTGCTTGTCAAGATATGCTGCTGTCATCCTGATTTCGACAATATATCAATTTCTCCTTTGAATTGAAGGAAAAATAACGAACGCGGTGTATATATGCCCCGGGGACAAGGAGTTGACGCGAATCCTCTCTGGACCCAACTCGCAAGCCATACTACGCGCCATTTGGAGGACAGCAGACTTGCTTGTGTTATAAGGAACCCAAGCATGGTCCTATCGAACCATTAGTCACCTCGGAATCACTCTTCATCATATTTTCGAACTCACCTTGTTGGTGATACTCCCTGACATAGAAGCAATCAGAATGATACTTCCCCCGTTTCCAAACTTTCTCATCTGCTGACCTGCACCTTGCGCAGTGTACAGCACCCCACTCGTGTTGATGTCCATAACCTCCTCAAACTCATCACCCGGATAAGTGAGGCAATCTCTGTGTGGCTTGAGAACACCCGCCGCTGCCACACACATATCCATCCTTTTCTCTTTTTCACCTATCCTCGCTGATATCTCCCACATTTCTTTCTGGTTCCTCACATCTACACTTACATATTCCATCCTTGATCCGTTCCCGATCCTCTTCACGAACTCCTCTGTCTTGTTCCACTCATCAGAGGGCTTGTCAGGCATGTCTAGACAATAAACGGCACGCGCCCCTGCCTCACAGAAAGCTAGCGCCATTTCGAGGCCTAGGCCCCTATTTCCACCTGAGACGATACCAACTCTATCTGTCAATGCAAACTCGCTGAAAATTTTTGGTTTGGGCTGGAACGAAGGATCTTTGGCTGCCTCAAAAGCTGCATCTACACCAATCGGTGCGAGTGGTGAAATTGATTGCCTCGTAAATGCCCTCTGGCTTTTGAGGAACGGTTGACCTCTGTAATACGCCTGAGCATAAGTCGACGAGATTTTTCTCTGGGAAGCCAGGATCGATCGAATGAGTGACATGGTGGTTGTGAATTAACGGGTAAATAAAATAACGAGACTTTATAGGGCCTTCGATGGATGCTCAGATGACACGTAACTATAAATGCCGCCTCAGGGGGTTTCACAGGACTAATTATTAATATACACTAATACTACACGATGCAAGGGAACCATAAAGGGGTGATCATCCAAAGAATCACAAGCTAGGATCATGCACTGGGAACTTGGATAAGCCAAGAAGCCAGCTTCGCGGTCAGGGTTCTAAGAAAAGAGGCTCCGAAGTGAATGGGGAGGTCATTTCCATTCCATTGATCAACGAGCCGAAGAATTCTATTATCCTCGTCCAAGTCTACGATGATGATGGACTCGATAATCTAAAAAAAAAAGATAATGGGTGAGAGTTTATGTCGTAAAATATTCCTGCTTACTTTTTTCTTGTTGAATAATCGGAAGGTATACTCCTGTCGTTGGAAATAGATTAGTTGGTTCGGACTATCGGTGGACGACATGATGCGCTTTGAGAGTTGTTCTGAACGGGAGAATAGTTTTGGCTGCAAAATAGGAATTAGGAGAATCCATGACAGTATGACTGAAGTACATACGATTGCAAACCACTGATGAAAGTCGTCAGCAGTTACAAGAGATGAAATACGCTCCGAGGACAAACCTGTGCCGTAAACTCCTTGTAGCCTTTGCATTTGCACAGGGGATCCTACGAAAGAACAGGCTTAGCGATAAACCTGAGTAAAGGGAGGAAATCAGTCCGCACCTCAAATTCCGCATCCCTACTCCATGATCGCTCAAATATCTCCAAAGTCGGTCGAGAGCAATACAACTCCGTCAAGTCATCCAGCACTCTCTGATGGTCATTATTGAGCTCGGTTTGTTGGTGATGTGAACTGCTTCGTCTATGAACAATATTTGTACCTCCGTCAATTTTGACGCCAGTATAATGTGCCCCGCCGGCTGCGGATTCAAAAAGGGCCGGAAGTGGTATTGAGCCAGAGAGAATGGGCGAATGGTACGTCTGAGTCGGTAGGGGAGACGTGGAGCCAGATGATTTTCGACTTGGGGGACTGTCTGATAAGTCCAGAGATTTAGAATGGCTGCGACGTCTTTTCGGCATGGTGGTTAACGATAAGTTGCGTCCTTTGTTGTGGTTATCAAGCAGATAGCAGTGATGTCATGTCATGTGCTCATGCAGCCTAGATTTCGGAGCTTCAACTTTCTATGAGCCTCAGAAGTGCAAAGCAGTTTGATGTTGGAAAAGTACAGCATGATTAATACAAGCCGATTATAAGGGTAGTGAACCGAAGAAATCAACGTAGCATGTCTTTTTCTGTACTCTGATCTTGACACATTTACTGCCCATTCGTTCCTTGCCACAGTCCATAGGTCTTGCCAGGTGTTGTCTGCCATAAACGAATAGTTCCTGTAGAAGGGGTGAATATCATACTATCATCAAGAATGAGAACCCACCATCCTCTATAAAAAGACGAGTTCGTCAGTAAAGCAAAGCGAGTCCGAATTCATGACTCACCGCTACCACTTGCGTACATCTCCCCATCTGGGCTAAATTCGACACAGTGAACGGGACCATGATGGCCTTTAAGGACCTCGCGCTCCTCTCCGTCCAGACCGTGAACGCGAACCCATTCGTCGTTCGTGCTTCCCGTTACAAAACGATCCTGCAAGGTCGGATGAATCGACGCCGAAGACGGCTTGTAAGGGAGGTTCAAGCTGAGAGTGTTGTGACCATTATTTGGTAGAGTGGGAATGAAGGCAACGGTGTTTCCTGAAGCAACAACTAGACGCTGTGTTGGGAGAGATAATTCCATGGAAGTGATCGGATTAGGGAACGTAAGAGTCGTCGTAACTTTTCGTGAACGCAGGTCCCACCACCTTTTGAACCGAATCAATATTGGAACAAATCACTTGGGAATTGACCTACTTTACTTTGCAATCTTCGCCTGCAGTAACGCCGGTATGCTCACCCACCCAAAGGACACTCTTCACAGTGCCTTCGTGAGATAATAACCCAGAATCACAGAGAAAGTCGGGTTCGGCTTCTGGACGAGAAAGATCGAATATCCGGACTTTTTTCTCTTGGCCTCCTGTCAAAAGATACGAGGATGTAGGCGACAAAGCTATACTTCGAACAATGTGATTGTGTGGGAAGGATTGAAGGCAGTCGCCCGAATACGTGTCCCAAAATTTGCTAGAACGACCAATTGTGAGCGAGATGAAAAGATTTTGATTACATAAAACAGAACATACGCAGTGAAATCAGCGCTGCCTGAGGCAGCTCGAGAAGCATCGAGGGAGAGTTTGGTGTTCCAGACAGCACCCTTGTGACCAAGAAAGGTGCCAATCCAATCGCCCGTCCATTCACGTAGCATAGGATTTCCATCTTTACAGCTGGAGATTAGTAGAAACGTGCCATCGTCCTGAATCGGAGAGAAAGACAGGTGGGTAATGGGACGGGTATGGCCCGGCGCAACCAGAGGCGTCGACTTGAACGGGGCTGACATAAAAGGCGTATGAAAATGAAGATCTATGCAATAATTTTTCGTCGCAGAATATGGGCTTATCGACAGGCGCACCGCGCACTGGCTTATTGGTGTGGAGGAAATACAAAACTGGCGGGGAACGTGAACAAAACTGTCGATCAAAATCTGTTTGCTCGCCGGCTTTTGCTTCAAACAACTTCTTACGCTAGGACCAGGATGACATTGGACACAATTGCAACCAAGTATATGCTCTTAGCGCAATTGGAACTGATAGAAGATGATAGCTGTTTATATTTCTAGAAAGTCATATGAATAGGTTCATAGAATCATGCCCGGAGGTGGCCGACCGAGTTCTCGTTAAAAGTCCTCTGCTACAATTGAAGCTGAGCGCGGGCCTCTTGTCTTTGTGGACTTCGGGTTTGCAGTCTCTCTTCGCCGCAAATGAAGAGAGTGGATAACCTAACTTGTGAAGGACTGAAGAGTCCAAGACGACAGAAGCGATCGACTAGGGCTTCACCCTTTCCCACTTCCATTTTTTTGGGGAGCCGACTATTCAGCTTACCGTAGGATCTGTTCTCCCTAACGCAAGGCTGGCTGCGGAGCATATTGTACACAAGAAGGCCTTTGTTCAAATTCATCAGAACACATGGCCAATTCATTTCATCTTGGCGTATTTATCGTTTCAGTTCTTCTCTATCCTCGGCGTGGCGACAGATCAATCAATCAGTCTACAAGTAAGCAGTGTAATCAACCCTCTCTGTCGTTGTACTTATCTATTCGGCAGATCTTTACTGTAACGCTGCGCATGTACATCCAAACTGGAAATCCCCTCGGAGTCTGAAAGACCTGTATGAATTTTCAACCCAAATTCAGCAGCTATCAATTGGCGTTGTAGCCTTATGGTCCGAAATCCAGATATTCAATACCTGCGATGCCCAGGACCATGGTCTACCATGGAGCACAATCAACCAGTCCATATTGGCCAATTTGGTCAGGTCATACACAACTTCTTAAGCTTGAATATATTATTTAATATTCCCCTTGACAAGGTCTTTGGTCCAGTGTCGAACATTCAATACCCAACACGATCCGAGAGGTCTGTCCTTCTACAAATAGAACAAACCCAGCGATTGTATGGCTCGAACGAACGTGTCTACCCTGGTCCTCTAGCTGCCAGCGAAGCGTCTGCATGAGAATGTCAAGCATGGTCAGACTCTGGCAATGAATCATGGGCGGACCGAAACCAGTGAATTATTCTTTCCCACTCTGCACGGATCATGAAACTTAAGGCAAAACCCACCCTCTAGAGCGAAGGCCAGAGGACAAGCCAAAATATTGAATTTGTTCGGAATTGGATATCTGCCCGAGATAGACACCATATAAAGTGAGGAAACCCCGAATACGGAAAGAAGATGCAAACCAACTCCCTGAGAGACAAGTATCTTAGACCCATTTGTTAAACAGGGATTGAAGGGTTTGAATAGCTCAACAGTCCACGGACCAGAGCACAACACTTTCCGACAGATTCGTATTCAATTTGATTATGAATAAGATTTATTTGGGAAGGCGCAAACCTGCTGGTGTGTTATTGCATAATCCTTAGCTGTGGATTCAAGTTGATTATCCTGGATTGTGCAATAGAATCACGCGGTACCTATCAAAAACGCCATTATAAATGAAAATTGCGACTTTCCAGGGCCTGAGGCACCGTAAACTTGAAAAGGGGGCACAAGGACAAACCTCACGATCGTTGATGGCATTTGCCATAAAAGGCAATTTTGACAATTGCGCCATCTTGTCAGGAAATGGCAACAGCCATACTCACTCCATTGTCATTGGCTAGTTTGAACCATATATGGTATTCTTCATTCTCGACATTCGGGAAAAACTTGGTTTTCTGATCTGAGATCCCAACTTCTGGTCCTTTTTTCATGGTTTACCCGTCCAACCTGTTAAAAAGACGAGTTGTTGGAGATTGGCCCCTTCTGTCGAGATGTCACTTGCTACTCTAAGACGCTATGGGAAGCAGGTGGTGGGACACACAGAAACCATCCCTGTTGTGTCTGTCGCCGATTATCTCTCAGGCTACCTCAACAAGCCTGGTACACGAGTAGGAGGTCCCCTTGACTGTTTGATTACTACATTTCTGAAGATCGTAGGTCAAGAACTACGTTATCGGTTTATTCCCGATCCTCACATGGATAACGAGATATAGTACGTTTCTTCCCATCTTCTCAAATAGCCATCTTATACCCCCCGTAGATGTAGGGTGGCTAAGCGGAGATGTGATCGCAGGCCTCACCGTAGGCATGGTCGTCGTTCCTCAAGGCATGTCCTACGCCCAGGTTTGTTCTTGTGACCATATAGTATTAGTATGCCGCCGAACTCACAACTCGGTTTAGCTGGCGCTGCTCCCACCCGAATACGGTCTTTACTCTTCTTTCGTGGGATACCTGATATATTGCGTAGGTGCCTTGCTCAAAGAACCTTAGTACCGAGTTGATGTGTCCGTTCAGTTCTTCGCAACGTCCAAGGATGTTTCCATGGGACCCGTCGCAGTGATGTCCCTGACCACCGCCCAGATCATAACCGCGGTTCAGAAGGAACATCCTAAGCAATGGACTAATCCAGAAATCGCATCTTCATTGGCCCTCATCACCGGATTCATTGTCTTAGGCATTGGGCTCCTCCGCATCGGTTGGCTTGTGGAGTTCATTCCTATTCCTGCTGTCAGTGGCTTCATGACCGGCTCTGCTATCTCCATTGCAGCTGGTCAAGTGCCTGGATTAATGGGTATCACAGGTTTCGAGTGGGTGATTTGCTCGTCGTTTTGGATATAACTGTTAACGACTTTATTTTCAGCACCCGAGCAGCCAGTTATAAGGTCATCATCAATACTTTGAAAAACTTGCCAAACACGAAACTGGATGCTGCTTTCGGAATCACTGGCCTGGTTTCTCTATATCTTATTCGATTCACCTTCGATAAGTTGAGCAGGATATACCCTCGCCGAGGTAAGGATTCTGAATTTTGTGCAATCTTACAAATACCTTATTTGCGAATCATAAGCCCGACTTTTCTTCTTCATGAACATAATGCGTAACGGCTTTGTGCTCCTCATTCTGACCCTTGCTGCTTGGCTCTACTGCCGAAACAAGAAGAGCAAGTCAGGAAAATATCCCATCAAGATCTTGACCAATGTCCCTGCTGGCTTAAAGCACATCGGACGACCCAAATTGAACAATGCTTTACTTTCCGCATTGGCTCCTGAACTTCCCGTTGCGACAATTATCCTACTTCTGGAGCATATTGCGATTGCAAAATGTGGGTTGGACCTATAAATGACGTTATCTCGGTAATAACTTTTTAATTTCATCAGCTTTCGGTCGCTTGAACGGGTATCAAATCAATCCTAACCAGGAGCTGATTGCGATTGGAGTCACAAATACCGTTGGTTCTTGCTTTGGCGCATACCCGGCTACAGGATCTTTCTCTCGAACTGCTCTGAAATCCAAGTCGGGTGTCCGCACTCCTTTGGCTGGCGTTCTGTCCGCTGTTGTTGTCCTTGTCGCTTTGTACGGTTTGACCCCAGCCTTTTATTGGATTCCGACAGCAGGATTGTCCGCTATCATCATCCATGCCGTAGCAGACCTTGTCGCTGCTCCCTCTCAAGTGAGTCAAGTACATTTCGGTATCAATGACTTCGGGATTAACCCGGAAATCAGGTCTATTCTTATTGGCGTGTGTCCCCTCTTGAGTTCCTTATCTGGTGGGCTGCAGTCCTTGTCACCGTATTCTCCTCCATCGAAAACGGCATCTATGTTTCCATCCTTGCGTCGTTGATCCTCTTGCTTATTCGCATTGCCCATCCTCGCGGTAAATTCCTTGGCAAGGTTACTGTCCGCCAAACGTCCGGTAAACTAGAACGCCAGGTGTTCCTTCCTCTCACCCCTGGCGGAATCAACAACCCTGACATAAAGGTTAGCCCCCCCTCACCTGGTGTCATTGTGTACAGGCTTGAGGAGGGTTACCTGTACCCAAATTGTTCGGATGTTAACACGACGCTTGTGAGCTACGTCAAGAAAAACATGAAGCGGGGGAGGGATATGTCAAACGTGAAAGTCAGCGACCGTCCTTGGAATGACCCTGGGGTACGTGGGGAAGGGGATCATAATAATAATAGGCCGGACCTGCGTGCTATTGTGCTGGACTTCTCCGCAGTGTAAGTGTTCCAATCGGTTTTATCTGTCTATGATACTTACCAAATCGTAGGTCCCACATCGACACTACCGCTGTCCAAGCCCTCATTGATACTCGTAATGAAGTGGAAAAGTGGGCAGATCATCCAATTGAGGTACACGTCATGACTTTTATCGTGATCAGGAAATTCATTTTGTTACCTCACTTAGTTCCACTTTGCGACAGTGTTGTCCCCTTGGATTCGACGAGCCCTCGTCGCTGGAGGCTTTGGCACCGGGGAGGCATCATCACATATCTGCGACATTGCTGCTGTGGTACCGCACGATGGAAAGGATTATTCCCACCAGATTCCGTACCTTCGCCAGGATATCGAATCAAGTGTCGTTACCACGAAACGCACATCGGAAAGTGAACCGATTATAGAGACAACCACACCGTTCTTCCATGTCGACCTTGTTTCTGCTGTCAACGCAGCGGAGAGTGGAGTAGACGAGTCTGACTCCGTTGACCTGGAGGACTCCTTGAAGAAACCTTAAAATTGGCCGTTACTTATGTTTTCATGAGTCATGACCTTCATTTGGATCTTTACGAACTTTTCTTTCGGGTCTCTACCAGGCTGTGTTTTAGTTACATTCTCATATTGGAGTGTACTGTTACGACTTGATCATTGTCGCTCCTGCCAGTGCTCCTACATTTACAAGATATATTCCTTTGCCAGTGGGCACCTCCAGCTATATTTTACAACAAGGAAACCTGTCTCTTATTGGTCTCTTATTTGTTCGGTACATTGAGTCTAGACTTATGTTCTTGCCCCAAGTTCCAATCTTCAATTCACTAATTATTATGCAGTGCATATAAATGTTTGTGGGAAAATGCGGCCCGGTAAAGATGTGACTTACATAAATAATTGTGTCACCCCACGAAGAACGAAATTCGAATGTCGCTACTCATGCGCTCTAGTCAATGGAGGTTAATTCCAGTCCTAGGACGGAATTTTTCTACCTGTTGCATTAGATGTGCTGGCCATAATAAAGTGAGCATTAAAAGTCACACAGAATTGGACTGAACCTGAACTTACTTTTTTGCAGTGGTCTAAAATCAAGGACAAGAAGGGCGCGAATGACCTGCAAAAAAGTTTAATGTACTCAAAAGCGAGTCATGTACGCTCCAAGCATTTATTCATATTTTGCAGTCTTTCAAACCCATGATTCCAGGAAATCTTAACTGCTGCAAGGAGTTCGTAAGATGCTTGATACCCTTGGAGTGTTCGCAACTCACTCTGGCTCATTAGCTGGTGGCTCGACGGATCCAGCCCTGAATCTACAGTTAGCTACGGCGCTAAGAAAGGCTAAGGAACTAGGTGTACCCAAGGAAAACATTGAGAAGGCACTGGGTCGGGTACGTTCGTGAGTTTAAGATGACATACAGGACATTCATATTCACAGGTTTGGTACGTTTACTAGGCAGCAGGAGGAAAAGACGGTTCCGGAAGTCGTCAGGTATATGAAGCCTTGGCGTTTGATTCCGTTGGAATAATGATGTGAGATTTTCATTACCCACAGTTTGGATTGATTTATAGACTGAATTGCAGAGAATGTTACACGGATAATGTAAACCGCACGCTGCACAACATTCGTGAAATCCTTACCACTCGAGGGTCGGTCACTGAGTTCCTAGTCGTGTTTCAGTTTTTCCTGATTGAGGCTTTTAGTGCCCGAATGGCACCGGTCAAATTTATGTTTGAACGCTATGGACGAGTTGCAGTGTCGATTGCCAAGTCACATGAAGCGGAAATGGTGAACAGAATATTGGATATCGGGATAGAGCGTGGAGCAAGTGAGATGAAGCAATTGGAGGAATCAGATCCCGAAGCCCCGCTGGCCATGGAGGTAATCAATGCCACTGCAGGGTGCATAAAAGAGCTAATTATTGTTCCAGTTCCTTTGTCAACCAGAATCTCTTGGACAATTAGAGGGAGGAATTCGCGAAGATATAAAGGAACTCCGCCAGGCCAGCATCATTTCTGCAGAACTGATTTATGCACCACGGGAAGCCCAGACACTCGAATCCGAGGATAAACAAAGATTGGAAGACTTGGTAGAGGCTCTCGAAGCTGACAGCGATACATACAACGTATACACGTCTGTTCACTCACGAAGGGTGTGACTTTACAGTATACTACTACCCATATATTGATTTGCTAGAAGATAAATGGGATATTCCCTAACATTACGTGCCGGAACACACCCAGACGTGGGATGTGGAAGCAACTCGAGGAACACCAAATTTACCGTATCCGAGAGCTAGCTGCAAGATGAAGGAATTGTCGGTGCTACGGTGTGGGCGTTGTACCATTTGGGCTTTAAACGGATCCAGTCTCGACCATCCATACCTCCCAAATCAACAATACCCTCTTGCTCTGCGAGAAGGCAATAGTGACGAAACGAGGAGACTCCAGCATTTCGGTATGTCGCCCCTTTTTTGTTGATTCTTACAGAAATAATGCTGCGTAAAGGTAGAAATATGCCTCGGGATCTATCCGACTGGAGTGCCTCCACTAGGACAACAAATTTCGCAGGAACTACAGGAGTGTCGAGAGGCCCAGTTGATTGACCTGGTCCCGAAGTAGTTTGAGGTGTCACCCGGAGATTACTATTAGAAGGGTCGGCTGCCTTTGCGCTCGTCGCGACTGAACACTCGATGCTAGGTTCCACAGTGTCAACAGAAGTGGACGGCTTTGGAGACTGAGAGCTTGTCGCAAGGTTTGGACTTGACGGGGTTATATTATTCGTTAGTTCTTTCTTAAGGAATTTCTCTGCAAGGCCCTCGGGAGGTATCGTTGGAGCGACCGGATGGAGTGTAGCATTGGTCTCCGCAGGCACGAACCGTTGGGCCCCAATCGGGTTCGGTGTCATTGGTAGAGTGGGAGCAGGCAACATAACTGGTGATAACAACGGGGGAATAGAGAAAAGGACGTCTCTCGTAGGCTCTAAATGCTTCGGAAATGTCCCTGATGCTTTGTTGATCGCTTTGTGTTCACCGGTGTCGGCGGAAAGAGAAGCTGGGGTAGGATACGAAGGTTCGAGCTTAACGAGCTTAACGGAAGGCATGCCTTTAATGACCGGCGAGTCATCCTTACAAGGTAAGGGAAGGACAATGCAAGGAGTTTCGGGTTGTGTGGATGGATGCTTTGAAGTTTTAAAAGACGTCTGTTGTTTCTCTTGGGGTAAAGCCAGGTTCGAGGTGGAATCTCTGCTAGTGGACAATGAAAGTCCCCTACGGTGTTTCGGTGAGGGAGAGATCGCCTGGTCTTGGCGGGGTGACTGGTCGATTGCGGTGCTTACTTGAGGGTGGTCTTGCAAAGCAGGAGGCGCTCCGAGTCGGTCAGATATCCTTTCGCGCAGATAGTGGGTGATGTCGACTGTTCCCTCTGTATCTGCCCTAGAACCAATGGGGCCTTCGGTTGCGGGATGCCATGGCAGTGGACGCGATGAGAGCGCATTACCAATAGGATCCGAGAATTGTCGATGGCGCTGGTACGGGCGCTGGGTCCTTTGCTCTGCTTGAAAAGATGGGTTTTCTGCTTGGTGGACAATGTCATCGTACCAATCAAAGCAGATGCAAGCCTGGAATGTCAGGCTGACATGAGTATCAGGCCGTTTGACCAGTATAACTTTATAGTGGCGATTCTTGAGGATTGACAATGCATAGGCGAAGTCGCGGTCGCCAGTGATAAGAAAAATGGTAGATGGTGCAGGGTCGTCGATTGCATAAGATAACATGTCAACTGTGTGACAGTACTATCAGCAACGTCTTCGCGATGAACTAAAAGAATAGACTTCTGACCTAGGATCATCTTGTCGGCTACGTCCTTTCTACCATTATGAGGACAATCAACTAAAGAGACACCCGAGGATTGCAGTTCTGACCGAAAGGACGATCTGCTTTGGTCAGATATTTCAAGATACGCTTTGAACACCTTAACGGTTCCAAATGAGCGCGCTAAGGAGGATATGCTGTTAGCAATAGCGTATCCTGATGTATTAGTCGGTGCTGGGCAATTCTCTAAGAAAAATAAAATCCACAAGAAAGTCAGACTTTACAACTTGAACTAGTGGGCTAGAAGCGATTCGGAATGCACCGTAATCCCAGAAAACTGCTACATTTCCAGACTTTTGTTGCATTGACATAGGGAAAAGTCGAGGGAGAGGTCAAGGGTAGCTGCGAGGTGTGCCTACGCCACCGGAAGGATAACGAGTTGCGCCTTGCAACGGCACTCCAACTGTGGGCGTGGATGCCGTTAACATTTATATACCCGCAACCTATTATCCTATTGTGAGCATCCACAAAGTTGAACCAAGTCCACGTGTTTGCCAGCAGCATAGAAACCTTAAATAAAGTTAAAAGATAAGCGCGAATAAAAAGAAAAATGGAAAACGATAAATTCACTTTTCAAGGAAACTTGATACAGGTCCTGTATTGCAGGATGTGCTACCTGTCGTGCAAGATCCTTGAGCCGGTAGTAGTTTGAGCTAAAAGTGGGTCCCGATCTGTGGCGTTATTGGCCGCAACATCAATCCCCTTATATGGTAATCAAGTACTCCAGTGTTGGCCAGTTAATAACCGTTGGTTTGGTAAAGTAATAAATCAAATAATTATACAAGGAAGCCATTCAAAAACGTAATGACAGGAATAGAGTTTTATTCTTTAGGATTGGATTTCATCCAAGTACCTTCGTCGACACGTAACAATTTGGAACCAGTCTCTAAATACAATCACATGTACGCAGCAGTAAGCTGTATGGAAGAACAAGCAGGATCTTTTTTGTCTATCTGCTCAACGATAATGCCTGATTCCACAGCTAGCTGAATGTATGGCTTATACTTTGAGCGACCTGCTAGCACATATACCTTTGAGTTTGACTTCAAGAGCTTGGGTGGCAATGCCGTATAGGAGAGTGTCCCACCGTTCTGTCGCAAAGTATTAATCAGAGGGCCCCACATTTGAGTGACAAGGGGACGGATGGCTGGTGCATTCACGGATGGTTGGGGTGTTGGAATCGATTGTACTATCGTGGGGGTCACAGTGTGTGCCGGGGTCGTTGTCGGAAGTGGTGCATCGACGAGAGGAGTTGACACTCTTGCAGTTTGAATTGGCCTCGCGCTAGATTGGACTGATTTTTCATCAGTTGCCTCCAAACCAGGGATTGCAATATTTCCACCCGTTTTCCCAAGATCGCCAGTATCTGATTGGGGCTTCAAATGCCACTCTTGCTCTGCGGAAGTCGGAGCAGTTGATATTGGTTGCTGGTCGACGAGGGAATACGTCGACGCAGATGAGCTGGTGGATTCGGAGGATGGAGTTTCAGATTCCATCCTCCTGCCCTCAGTAACCGAATAACGTGGCCGTTCGTCGGGATCGTTGAACGGATCAAATGTAATTTCGCTTGGGTGGGGATAGCTGTTGGGAGGTTTCTCGAAGGGAACTCCTGGGATCCCATATAAACCGACAGCCGTTCTACCGCTGGGCGTGGGGTTCGATGGAGTTGGATTGGCCTGAACAGTGGCACTGGAAACTTGGGGGTCGCCAGGCATTGACCAGGTCGAAGCTCGTGGTGGGGTCTGAGGCAAAGCTGCTCCCGGAGCTAATCCAACGTCGCTGTGGATCCTCGACTTGTTTAGCAGAGAAGGTGATGATGTTTGACGTCCAGGAGGAGGTACATAAGAATTCGGCAAAGGATATTCACCAGATTCTTGATAAATACCACCAAATGCTCCTCTGAGTCGAGACGAACTTGGCTGGTGAGCTTCAGCGGCGGAGAGGGAGCTTGCCGTTGCTGGTATATGTCCAAGGTTGGGGCCCGTAAGCCCTAGTATTGATTTCGTCCAGTCTAGCTGGATGGTTGCTTGCGAGGTGAGATCTGAGTGTGCAACAGCGGGCGACAAGAGAATAATGCGGTATTCTTTCATCCGCAGTCTGGAGAGTGCGTATGCGATGTCCCTGTCTGAAGTGATGACAACATACGTATGTGGCCCAGCCTCGTGATCCCAGGCATGGATAATAAGGTCCACTAGGAATCATCGATTATGAGCCAAACTGAGAAAAAAAAAAAATTAGTTGGAGGGCGCACCCAGCATTTTTTTCATGGCGCCTTCCTTCCTGCCTTCCGATGGGCAGTCTATTAGACACACGCCTGAGGCTGAGAGTTCGCTTCGTATACGTGTGGCAGCAGGTTGGATTGGATATCCCGCATGATCCCAGTATAGTTGAATGGACTTCAATGGCCCATAAGGAGTAACAGCGGAGCAAATATTCTTCACCAATGCAGACGTCGAAATCGTTGCCGCTGCACTGGAATTCTGGGTGCTACCTTGAAGGAAAAATAATAATTGGGCGTTTGTAGCAAGTTGAACATAGGAAAAGAACGAACTGAAGTCCCAAAAAATGGTCACGTCCTCTTGCTGCTCGATATCTGGATCCATTGCCACAAGGGATTCGGCAAACCTAGGTGGTTGTTGGCCAACCGGTTGGAAGGAACATTCTCTCCTTTCGGTAGAAAAGCAGGAATTTATAGTATTCGACTGCTGGCATCCATTCTGACAACATGAGGTGATCATAAGTGACAGAATACGTTTCCATGTAGGTTGCTGCAAGTCTTCTGGGACGGTTGTGTCGGTAATTAAGGAAAAACCAACATCACATGACGTATATAATTTAAGCGCCTGCGCTCCAAATCTCAATCCGTGTTAAGAAAACTTGAAGAAACAGTCAAAACATATGTTTCCGTGGAGGAGATGTCAAAAAAATACTTGTATTCTGCACTCATTTATTGAAACTTGTACATTATCGATAAAAATATCGTTCAAGTTGTAGGGGTGTGGTCTGCACGCATTTCATCGCAGTGTTGGTGGTGATTTCACATTGGACGAACCAAAGGCGTATGGAGGCTACGAGGAGAGGAATTAAGATTGATCGAACGTGGGGTGAAGAAAGTAGCTGAGTTCACTAACTGCATGTTTTGGTCTGTTCTGATCGAATTCACCCAGGGTCAACGCGCTGTTGCTCGCTTAAGTGCGCGGTAAGTCATTTTTGTACTGTCCAACTGTATGAAATGAATCAAGAAATTCTGGTATTACATATCGTCGACCTATGGAACACAATATTGAGAAGCATATTAATCAATGGATCACATTATAAGCAGTCTGCGACGCTAGTCCTGCCAACAAACCTATGGATAGATAAGTTGGAATGAAAAGAAATCACTTTCATCGATCACCTACAGAGTCAAGAAAAATATGGCGGTCTAAGATATATTATAGATGGCCCCTTGCCTGGATCCATCGAGATAATGCCAGCCTTTATAGCGGCTTCAAGATATGTTTTGATATTCGTCGCACTAGCCGTTTTGAAGGCATCTGGGTAGTTCTTCAGAAGTGTCGGTGCGATGGTCGGCCTTGAAAGAACGCCGCGGTGGTTTCGAAGGGTCTGGATGAGTGGCATCCATGCGTGAGGCATTGCCTTCGGTGTCTGCTTAGGTGTAGGTTTTTTGGTTTTGCCTTTTTTCTGTGGAATACCTGGCGAGGCAGTGATTGTTGCTGCTTGAGGTTCATTTGATGGCCGAGCAGGTTTTCCATTGAAAGGTACTCTGGTTTGTTGATCGACGGGCTCTGCAGTAGTTACCTCAGTTGGTTTATGTATTTCCTCGAAGCTGAATTTGCTCCGTCGGGATCCCGAAGAGTTGCTAGAAGCAGCACGTTCCGGCCCTACAGGCGCAGGAGGGGGACTGCGAGGGATTGGTGGCCCGTCGTCGTCGTCAAATGGTCCGAATATGGAAGCAGATGACCACAGTCTGCTCCGCGAAGACGGTGGAGGTGGGTGGGGATGAACATCGATATCTTCAGGTTCTGGGGCTTTGTTCTTGCCCTTGCTTGTTAAGGGAGTGGACTTCAAGAGTTCAGTTAAAGATCCCGAACGAGAACGTGGTGGTTTCTGATTCGGAAGCGGGACTGAGGGATCTCCTAACCCAAGTGGGAATTTCGGGGAAGAGAAACGAGGACCTCCGAATATGTTCAAACCGTGATCATAAGGACTTGAGAATATAGACGGTTTGAGTGCAGGAGCGGGAGTGTCGCGCAAGGTTGTGGAAGGAAACTCTGACTTGAAAGTGAAGGTTTCTTGTCCAGGTTTGAATGACGACATCGCGGGTGCATGGGCTGAAGTGCAATCTTCGTTCGGGAATAAACCATCTTCGTTAGATTCGCCGTTTATGCCAAGGATAGTCCTTGACCAATCTAGTTGAACTGACGCTTGCGACGTCAAGTCGGGATGAGATCCAGCTGGCGAAATCAACACAACCCGGTATGACTTAGTTCGCAGCATAGCTAGAGCATATGCAACGTCACGGTCCCCTGTGATCACCACAAAGGTGGGTGGCAACGAACTGCCCCAAGCGTGGAACAGCATGTCAACTAATAGATGTGGTAAGATATTGGTAAATTATTTGTTTGAGATCACCTACCCAGCATCTTCTTTATTGCAGCCCCTTTCCTCCCTTCAGCAGGGCAATCGATAAGACTGACGCCGGAGGCAGAGAACTCGGATCGAATTCGCAGTGTGGTCGAAGGGAAGGGGTGACTGCTGAAGTCCCAGTACAATCTAATGGACTTCAGAGGTCCATACATCACGACTGCAGACCTGATGTTCTTCACCATCTCATAGGTCGAGATAGCAGCTACTGAAGATAACGAAGGCGACGTTTCTAAAAGGCTGTCAACCAGGTTATCAAATGATTGACGCTTTGCCTAACCAAAGTCCCAGAAGACGATAACATCTTGCCTGTCTTCTGTGCTGTCATTCATCTTAGAATATCGGACAATATTCACTGAAAGACAAGGTCAAAGATAACAATCAGGGCGCTGACAACCAACTGACAACGGCACAACGTGGCTTAAAAGGGTTGGACAGTGGCATCACCCGACTGGGACAAACCTTGTGGAAACCACGCACAAAACGTATGAACATCAACAGCAGGCAACGCATATTGCGTAAGATTCCTGCCAGCGAAGGATAGTAGGGCATGTGCCAGCCTTCGATGGCAACGGGTATTCAAAGAAGGAAACGCGGCTAGAACCAAACATCGAGATTTCGTAACTTTCTGAAAATAAGAGCGCTGGAAGCAGCTGTCTGACAGATGCAGATCACACAAGCTCATGCACGGAGCCAGCCTCTTGTAAACTAGACTGCTTGTGCAGCATGATGATCAGCGGGGAAATGTAATCGGAGCAAGCGAGACCACGGGGTTTCATGCCATTCAAATTCGAAGCCCTCGATCTTCATAATGTCCCCGTGTGACCTGCACATATAGATGAAGGGACGAGATCTGCGAGCTAAGCGAATGATAATACAGAATTAGAAAGAACGACCATGACCAGTCGGTTTTTTTTGATTCGTTTCCCAACTTGTGGTTCTGTCGCGTTGAATAAGGAATAGCCCTGAGAGAATTATTATTGAATGGTTTTGCCCAGTCTAGCCAGGTGGTAATTTATGGTTGGTTTATGTGCTTTCTTTGGCATTGGCTGCAGTGAAAAAAGTCGCCAGCATATGTGAGTCGACACGAACGAACACGTAGCACAAAAATGCGCACCGCTGTCCGCATACATTGAAACAGGTTCTGCGCAGTCTCTCTACACATATTCCTGTTATGCAAATCCCCAGTTGCAGCCCAACATGACAACATTGCCGTCAGTTCGGGAGTGCACACAGCCGCTTGTGCCGCTATGGTAGATCATTTAGAATACATTTGATTGGAGAATAGAGCCGTGAATCACCTTTTCGTGGTCGAACCTTGAGCCTTTTTATGTGAATTGTCATTGTCAAGTCCTGAGCTAGGGTAATACTAAGGGACGGTTCACGGCTGCCATTCTCAAGCACGTGACCATTACACTAATGTGGACATCCTCCTTGACATCAAGGACATCTCTTCAAGTTCCACGTTAACACTTTCATTCATTGGTTTTACATTGACAATCTCCCCTATTCTCTGTATCTATACTATTCTTCTATGACCACGTTGAACAAGAACAACTCTGGTATGAGAGCCTGCTTTCCAACTTCTTGATAGATACTGATGATTTACCGTTGTCAGCCGTCAAACGTATCCTGCAGGAGGCCAAAGAGCTTGCTAACGACCCCTCCTCGGATTATTCTGCAGCTCCCTTGGAGGTGCGTAGTTCTGCTCACATTAACTTGATAACATCTAATCTTCAAAATCCAGGACGATATTTTCGTAAGTCGATGCATCCTTCATAAGCAACTGTACCACATACTCACCCTATCGTTCAGGAATGGCACTGCACACTCCGTGGACCTCAAGGGACAGATTATGAAGGTGGTCTATATCACTTCCGTATTCTGCTACCAGCCGAATACCCTTTTCGACCACCAGCGATAATAATGCTTACGCCAAACGGGAGGTTTGAGTTGAACACACAAGTAAGGCTTCATTCTACGCCACTTCCGTCACCCGGATGTCTAAATTCTTCTTGCTATGATAGATTTGCATCAGCTTCACAAATTGTAAACTTCCCCTCGAAACTCTAAACAAGTGTGGACTCTTATCCAGGATATCACAGATCATGAAGAGTTATGGCAACCTGCTTGGGGCGTGAGAACAGGTATGTCCTCTGTTGTACCCCTTCCGGTATTATTTGATAAACCAAATCGGCACAGCTATCATCGGTTTACAAGGCTTCTTTCCTTTGAAAGGCCAAGCAGCAGTGGGAGTCGGATCAGTCGAATACCCTCCAAGTGAAAGGAAGAGATTGGCAGGATTGTAAGTCGTTCAAAACACCACCTCCCAATGGATCTACATGATCGGAATTATCAAAGGTCTAGAGACTGGGTGTGCCCACATTGTAATGAGACAAATCTCTCGCTGCTACCCGACGCCACTTCTATAAATGATCAAGTCATGCTGCCTGAGCCACCAGTCACATCAACGACAGAAATTTCTTCTCTTCCTACGGAGGCACCAGACGAATCGCAAAATGCTGAAGCAGGGCTGCCGACACGCCCTGACGCCCTAACCTCACATGCACCACGCCTTAATACTGATCACGACACATCCAACAGACCATCTACGCATCCCGAAGCTGCGACAAGGATCGAGACGTCCGGTGAATTGCATCGTAGCAATCATAGTCGTGGCAATCACAATCTAAGCAGCAGCCAAAAGCCACCAGTGTTACTCGATACGGCGATCTGCATCCTTTTCGTCCTCCTTTTCGCAATTATTTGCCGTAGGGTGGTCTAGCTTTGTGTCTCACTTGTACTATTCAATTTTGTTGATGCTAGAGCAGAAAGCTGCAAGACATGAGTCAGAGCGCGTCACGTTTGCATTGGTAAAGTTCAAGACTTCAATGATTTCGGAATCATCGACGTCCCCTTCAAAGAGTCATTTATTGACCATCCCTTGTCGAGGGAACCTCATTTCCCCCTCACTGTTGCTTTCTTCTGACCCAACTTGCTAATCCTTTCTACCCCAGATGGCAGATGGAGAAAACGACAGTTGTAGGATGAATGTTGGGATGTTGGAGTTGGGCAAAAACTGATGCTCACCTTGCTCTCGAAGTCGTTCATTTTGTTGTCGAAACGAACGACTTCAATGAGAAGCATCAGAGACGAGGGGACAAATACTTCAGGATTGCACTTGTGTGCGTGGATGTTTATCCCAACACCTTTCCATTGAACAAAATATATCCTCTGAGGTCTTGTCGTCGCTCTGGGGCCTGAAAAGCAGGTGATGGAAGGCTTTCTCGATACCCAAAATCGATTCATCGTGGAGAATTTCTGGTATTCAACCCATAAATTTGGTCTGGCCAGCCGTTATTTTTCGGCAGACCGCAGACTTCATTCCATGCACAAGACCTTTCCAAACGCTCAGCTTTTCCCTTCCCTTTGTCTTCGGCCATTTCAAAATAGTTCAATTTATATGGAATGCTCGAAAGCGAGAAGCAGTTTTATGCGGAAAACTTCAAAGTGTTGACTGTATCTGCTTCCTTGCTTTCTGTCCAACAGAGTTATCCCTGCTGTGATCTGGTGTGCTGGCAAGGCGTTGGAAAAGTGGTATACAAGAGTACCCCAAAGGTGACTTCTGGCCCGGCACGACATGCCTGAGCTTCCTTTTGAGAACAGAGATTGCCGCCGGCGACTGATCGCTCGCCGAGACAAAGGTACGTTCTTCCCCTGAACCAAGGAAAGGATGCATATTGGGATAACGGAATCGAATTTCCGAGCCACCGACACCCAGAATTAGTCCCGCCCTGCACAACCTTTAATATTGATCACCACTTTACGTCCGACACACCACTACACCACTTGAGGTCGAAATCGCATCACAGTGAAATGGAGGGATTCAAGCATCACTGGTTATTTTGAAATTCGGAGTAGTTCATCATAGACATTTTCAAGGCGGTGGCTCCCAAATTGCTCAAGTTCGGCCTAGCAATATAATACTAGATCTGGACAATCTCGATGCTATTCATATATAGATGCCATATATAAATCACTGAGACACGAATTGCTCTTCAAAATGCCTACACCAGACAAAAACGACGACCAGTCAGTTTCTTCCAAAATACCACCACCACCACCATCAAAGACTCTGCCTCGAAGGAATTCCCTTCACCTGTCAACCACCTTGCACATCCCCATCCCGCCTTCGCTCAGAAGATCGCCGTATCTATCATCATCATCTTCTGTATTCAATCGCGGGTTGGCGTCGCCCACGATTCCGACAGAAGAAGACGAGAAATGGTTGCAGGACACCATACCGCTTCATTCACGACATCACGAACAGGCTGGGAGTGATAGAGCAGGAGTGGTGACGTCGGAGCAGGGAGACACCACCCATCCACCTCCACCCCGTCATAGGATAGGAATAGCGGTGCCCACACCCAGATTTATTCCGCCATCGCTGGTCATCCTGGACTCGAACTGGACGGGGCTGTGCAGGACTTCGAGGAGGTGGAGCGCTCCTCTATGCCCTCCAAACTCCAAACAGGACATTTACCATGTCGAGGAGTTGATCCGTTGATCGCTGGGTTGTCTGTATTCATCTTTCATGGGGGATAATATGTAATATCTCTTTCACTCATGTATATCTTGCCAGCGTCTATAGTTTACCCTAGCATACTCCAAGTTGTATCAACATTTTGTTCTCAATCCAATTGAGTTTTGGCATCGAACACAACCTAATCGTGAGTTGGATATGTACAGACTGCTTTTACTTTTTCTTCTGATCACGAACACTGAACACCAGCAGGTCCTCATCTTCCAAATTCGACGCCGCAATCTTCGTCGAGTTCGTCAACATTTTACCCAAGTACGATAACCGAATCTTCGACGCTGGCACCGTACTTCCAGTATGCTGCAGAATACGATCTCGCAGTGTAGACACAAGAAGGTTCATGGGAAGATCCGGAATCGTGACCACCTGCCCTTGCAGCTTCCAATCGGGCTTTGTTGGGTCGTTCGGCATTTGGACTTGAAGGGAGATGGGATACTAAGAAGATCACATGAGCCTCGAATAATCATACAAGTGGAGTATACTCACAGGATGCATCGCAATCCAATCTTCTTCGGGATATAAAGCGCCTCCCAGGAGCTTCGCGACTTTCTGCCGCTTCGCAGGGGGCAGTTCTCCACTGCCTTCTCCTTCCATCTGCTCTGCCGTTCTAACCATACCGGCTTGAAGGGCACTATTTGCCGCTGCCAGCGCAGCCATCCGTGTCGGAGGCGCCCCAAGTGTCTGAACCGGAGGTGGTTGGTATCCAAATGGCTGCGATGCACCCATCCCCTGGTAGTGCAGTGGCGGAAGCATGACGGGAGGTTGAGCTGGAACCGCCGAGGCGGGTTGTGGCCCAGAGGCCACCGTCGCCGCGGAGAATGCACCTGAATTGACTGGTGGTGCAGGAACTGGTGCTGATGCTACCGCTGCGGTTAGTGGCGGTGGGACAGCTGCTGGGCCAATACCAGGTCCGATGACATTGACGTCTTGTCTGTACGTTTATCAGTTGGGCAAATTAGCAATTTTAAAAATGAATTCAGCTCACGGTCCGAGTCCCTTCGCCCTATGGATTGCTGCAATCTGTTCGTCAAAGTTCACGTTTGTCGAGAATTTATCCATCGTGGCCACTTTAGTCGCTGTATGTCCATCCCAAACAACCTTTTCTCTTTCCTTCCTTCTTTCCTTCTCAATCGTCTCTTCTTGCTTCCTTCTTTCTTCGTCTGTCTCAGTGCCAAAGATATCCACACGCGTCCTGGCAAGGTTCTGGAGTGATGTGACAACGTTGGCACCACGTTGAAGCTCGGATGCTTGTGCTTTACGGGACTCCATAAGGTCGCGTTGTTGTTTCCATTTGGGATCTAGAAGCTCAATGCGCATGTGCTCCTCGAGCTCATGTGCAGCAATCTGCTGACCACAGACAGAACAGGTGGTCATAATGACCTTCTTCTTCTCGCCCACTATGACGGAATTTCAGTTATAGAAAGGTTACAAAAAGTTGAAAACGTACACTTTGGCACGTAATCTGTTCGAATCTTCGCAGGACCAGCCGGGTTCATTGCGTTGGCTTTAAGAGCTTGGGCGGTCGCGATGGCCTTCTGCAAGTCCTCCTCTACCTTCTTCTTTGTGGCCGCTGACATCTCTTCTTCATCACTCTGCTCCATTTCGGCATCTTCCTCTGGTGCATTCGAAACGCCTACACCTCCAACAATAGCCGCAGCCTCTGCTTCCGCAGCTGCTTGTCGTGCCCTGTGGGCCTCAACATCCTCCGCAGTGCTCTCCATGACCATCGCCGTCATACGCTTTTGAGCAAGTGTCATATTCTCCACTTCTTGCGCACTCATGGGTTGCGGTAGTTCTGAGTTGGCATCGGCCGTTGTAAATTCAATGGTCTGGACGATAGCATATTCGTGGAAGTCTATTTCTGCCTCAGCACCTTTCAAAAAAGAAGAAGAAAAAGTTCAGTCGAAAAGTGCAACATAGAGAAGCGAATGTACATACGTCGCTCGGCCTCCTGATCGTCATACCTTCTTTGCTCTCGTTCCCTCTTATTCTTCTCCCACTTCGCATGTTGTCTCGCGACCTCTAGTGTTTTCCACCTCGCATCGTTTTCTATTGCTTTCTTGAGCCGCTTGAGCAATTCGTCGGTTGGGTTAATTATTTTTCTGTACTGCTCCACGAGCTGGTTGAAATACCCGAAAAGGGAATGTGTAGGTCGTAAAAACTCGAACTGAGGGTTATGTCCTTCGTGAGCCGAGAGGGAAGCGAGAAAATTTCGACGGCTACAAGCAGTCGATAACGCAGTTTGTTGTATCATAAACCTACATTTGAGTCTTATTAGTATACGAAACACGAACAAAAAGAAGAAAAAAGACTGACAAGTCAAGTGGACTGATATTTGGCAAGTCCAAGATAAACTCTGCAGCAGGAGGCTCAACACCATAATCCATAGGTTCCTTCGTCTCTGCTTGCTCTCCCGGCTTGTCCTTCGGTATTGTCTCTTCATCCACTTCACCTCTAGCTACCTTGTCCATTCGGTGACGATAATAGGCATGGTAAGGGTCTGCTGGATTTAGGAATGAAAATTTGGGGTCAGTGCGTTGTCCTTCGCGTACACGTTCTTCAAAATGAGGAGGATTGCTAGAGCGGGCAACAAAGAGGGCCGTGCGATCAATCACGACTAGAGAAAAAAAAAGGTCAGTGAGTTGGTGAATTAAGAAGAGAATGGCAAACCTTTGATATCTGGTGGGGGGAGAATAAGCCCACTGCTGAACCGCAGACTGGGACCTGGGGTTGAGCTACCCATGGTGATGTCTGGAGACTCATTGAAGTGACTGCCACCGGACTGGAGAACTAGAGTCATCGTGGTAAAAGGAAAAGAGAGATGTTTGCTGTGTCGTTTGCTTGAACAAACAAGTTTGTAGGAAGATATTTCCCACGAATTGCTTTCTCTTCTGATGTTTGGCGCGTTCAGGCCGACCCATGTGAATCTCGGTGGCCTTCTCTGGTATGTCCAAAGACCAGTTTGTGAACGATCTTTAATTGTATGTTTTCAAGGAAAGTGCCATGGAAGTTGTCGCTGACCCGGAAGGCCAATGCTCGGGCACGTCTGAAGAAAGTCGACGCTGTTATCGAGGCTGTCAGGGTCAGCGGCGTAAAATGTTCTGCACTTGTGCGTAGGACTTTTGCTTTTTCACATTCCAAGTCCCTGTTTGACGCTTATTGTACAGGATCGAGCTCTGGAGCTGCCAAAGGAGCATGAAATGCTTGCGAAAGACAAGTACACGGTGTTCAGTCCTCGCGCCAAAGGGTACAGAAAGGGAATACACAAGGTTCCAAAGTGGACAAGGGTACGTTCTCTTGTTTTGGTTCTTATAAAGTTGTGCTAACGTCGTCGGATTTTAAGTTGACGCTGAGAACAAATCCAAAAGGCTTCTAGCAAATCCAGAGAGAATCCATTATAATGTGCTCTACCTCCGTAATATGCGAATCATCAAAAAAATACCACCTGGATCTTGCCTTCTTTGATGCCCTTGAAAATCTTGCTATTTCCAAGCACAGTTTCAAAGGTTTCGCGTCGCGTCTCCGGAATTTCAAGCAAATTCCTCTTCTTTGCATCCTTGTGGGTGATGTCGAGAATGATATGTGACACCGCGGAGACATTCAAGGTGTCTATCATACAGGAATACACAATCCGGCAATGGATGATTGGCAAATAAATCTTACCTGTCTCGTTAAGTAATTTGCCCAACCTTCCCGGCGTTCCAATAGCCGCTCCCACCTTTGTTCGCTTGAGATAGTCGATATGATGCGAAAGCTTGAAATGCTTCGCGAACAGTTTCGCCACTTCTCCGCTCTTGTCACTCCTTAGTCTCTTATCCTTAAAAATCCTCGTCACATCCGCCACTCTGAGAGCTGCAGCGGCAACATATATGAGGGTGGGAGCACCATTGGATTTGGGACGCTGCATTAATCGTAAGCGGAGATTAGGAAGTACTGAATAAAAGTGAGATTGCTGATCTATGTGAGAAGAGAAAAAGCCGACTTTTCATGATAAAATCTACCAGGTGGTCCAACGTCCGAGGTCCAGTCCATAGACTCATGTCCACAATTGAAGACGCTGTCTTGTTTAATTTGAGATTGTTCTTTCTCCCCGAGGTCGAATTGTACGTACCTGGTATCCGAATGTCATCCAATTCGATGGAGGAGAGCTTTGGGAAAGCCTTTGCCTGCAGGGCAGAAATATATTCTGCTAGTTCATCTGGTAATTGCTCTGCGACAGAAATCTCTACAGTCTCTATCGCTTGCGCTAACTTTCGTCTCTAGACAACGTTCAGTGGCACAGCACCTAACAAACATCAGATGAACTGACCTTCCTCTCCTTTTCCTTTTCTCTCCTCTTGCGTTTCTTCGCAGAGGCGGTCAGATCCCCTGAAAGAGTTGTGGGAGCCGGGAGCGCAACCTCGTCCGTGTCGTCCTCTTCCTCCTCAGCATCGTCGTCTACAAAGATATCTTCGTCATCAAACCGAGCAGCACAAGGTGCCTCATCCCCAGAGAGAGCGACGATATCGTCTAGAACGAAATCGTCTTCCAGGTCGTCTCCGCCGTGCTTCATGAGATTCGAAAGGTGTCTGGGACAAAAGAAGTTGCGCTTAAGAGCGCGGAATTGACGGACCGCGTTGATCAAGCACGTGTCCATGATGTAAACTTGAAGCGGTCAACAATTGCTTTGCCTTGAAACTAAGCATTATGTTTTCACTTCCAGTCCAATGAACAAATCTCATTGTTCTGAATTAGAGGTTTAATGAAGCGGAAGATATTTTACTTGAAGCAGCGTTCGATCCGTGTTTTCGACTGTTGACCCATCATCGGTTTTTGGGTCCTCTGGTATTCACCTCCTGGATGATTCTTTCTGTGCTTGTGATCCCTGACCAGCCAAACAGTGTAACGGGACTTGTTCTACCTGCCATATTGTGTGTGTTGGAGTTCTTAATGTTGGATGCCTTGCCACTCGCGCTCGTGTTAGATCTTCCTTCAAGAACTGAAGATCTTCTGCTTCGTGCTCACAACGTGTCTCCTACTGGGTAAACACGATGAAATAAAACAGCGTTGCTTCCGGATGGTCCCCCAAACCCGTCTTGCATCTTCTCCCGACAACGACCACACCCTTCGTCGTTCCTGTTTCTGCTTCTCAAACTTGCTTCGAAAGCGGACTACCAGCCTTGAGGCTTTTGTGCCGCAATCTCCTTTAACAGAATCACAGAGCGCAAGACATTGGTTCACAAAGCGCCACCATGTCGCACACTCTTACTGCGATCGCTCATCCACTTGCATCCAGGGCAATTCCACCTGTTGGTCCACAATTATGGCACCGGGATATCCTGCCGTACAGGCTACAAGCACGACAAAGGGGCAATACTCCACAAGTATGGCACCAGGACACTTGGATCCAGAGGCTTGACCAGGATTTTCCGCCGCTTAGGCCTCCAAAGCAAGAACAATTTTTTCATCCCCTGAAGCAACAACAGACATATTCAACATCCATTCCTCCTATGCGTCAATGGGGTCGGGAACCTCCATCACTCGGACCGCCAATGTTTCGGATAAACAATAAACACAAAAAGGCCAAATATAAAGTCCCCGTCCCGCAAAGCACCCCAGATACGAGGGTGAAGCAACCATATGAAGCATTTCTAGTCCTGGATATCGAAGGGACCTGTGAATTAGGCACAGACTTTAACTACCCAAACGAGATTATCGTAGGTGATCATTCCCATATATATTCCTTCCCACATCTTCACCTCGAAATTTTTACAGGAATTCCCCGTCTGTCTGCTCAAATGGGTCGACAGGTCCAATGAAGGTCTTGCAAGCGAACTGAGAGTCGTCGATGAATTCCGCTCTTTTGTAAAGCCAACGTGGAGACCCGTCCTGTCAGAGTTTTGCAAGGAGCTGACTGGGATTACCCAGGTTTGACATTTTTTCTTATTACTTGTGGTATTCAGACCAAAAATATCCGATTTAGGATCTTGTAGACTCGGCGCCGCATTTTCCTGAGGTTTTAGCTCAGCTGGAAGCCTTCCTCATCAAGAATGGCTTGATCGACAGAGGGACGAAGAAGCGACTAAAGAAGTTCTGCTGGTGCAGCGATGGACCCTGCGATATCAGAGATTTCGCGGTGAAGCAGTGCTTCATATCGAAGGTTAGTTAACAGTCCACCTCTAAAGAGACGGTTATATATATATTTGCTTGATAGGTTAAGATGCCTTCATGGCTCGAGAGCGACGTTCTGGATGTCCGATCAACGGTGATACAGCACCTGAGCCAAGTGTCCACAGACTCTACACCACGCAGTCTAGAAATTCCTGTACGCTTTGTTGCCCTGAGAGTGATTGTCCGCACATTTACATCACACCTAGGGTTCCTTGACCAACCGCTCATTGAACATTCCAGCTCAGCTTCGAGTTCTCGGCTTACCAGCCTTCCATGGTCGCAGGCACTCTGGCATTGATGTGGGTTGCCGATTTTCTCTTTTCATATAATAATCGTCTCTCAATTCGGTTTTGACAGGACACCCGCAACATCTCGAAAATCCTCATCGAGCTTGCGAGGCTGAGCATGTGCCTCCTGCCTAATTCAACAGTACGTTCGAATAAGAGGTGGGCATGGATGGGAAAAGAGGGACAGATTCTTGAGGAGGCGATTAGGCATTGAAGCTTGAAGCTGCACCGATCGAATTCTGGAGTATATATATATATCTGTTACATGTACGCTATTACTATATGGTATGTCAGTGAGATAAACTCTTCAACAATAGGGAAAAGCAATATACAAGGGATCCCATAACGAGGACGAAAAAATGTTCTGTTATACATACATTCCATATTTAAAATGCCGACGATTGCCCTCAGATCCTATCGTCTGCTTCGGCAAAATCACGCAGCTCTTGTAGATGCTTGGAGACTTCCTGCTTGAAGTTGGCAATTTCCTGACTGTTTTTCAGTATTGCGCGAACAGTCTCTTCTTTTAACCGAGAAACCTTCTCCACTTGTTCCTTGTGGCTATTGAAATTTTTAAGCAAGGTAAGACATGAAAACAGTAATATTTTTTAACCTGAAATGCAATGCCGCTAGCCGTGATTTCACCCCAATGCCGTTAGCGATAGCCGCCGTTTTAGCTTGACCGAGCTCCCGCTCCAGTTTTGATACATCGTCATGTGCGAATTGCGCCTCTTGTTGTGCCGCCTGGGAATAGATAAGAATTTAGAATTCTTTGTATGTAGGAGGAAGAAGTGCGCACATCACGTAAATCGTCAGCTTGTTCATTTAGCTGTATCACCTTCTTCTCGATTTCACTCATATCGTAGTCGAGATTCTTGCACTCTGTCGTCGATTGATCGAGGTCGTTGTTAACTTTCACTGATTCGCTCTCAATCGCAGCACGTTCGAGACGTTTACTCTCTGCGACGCTGCTTAACGTAGGGCGGATCACTTTCCGGATGTCTGTTCCGACGAGTAGTTGCTGTGGGTTCGAAGATGCAGAGTTGAGATCAAGGGTAAGGTCGATATCCTGCCATGGCTCTGGAGGGGTAGGGTACAAGCCAAGCGTCGTTAGCATGCCGGTGTACGTATCGAGAGCCTCCTCGACAGTGGTAACACGATTAGCCAAGGTGACCTCGAGATTCAGAACGGCTTTCTTCGACTCGTCAACCTTTTGTCGCAGGTCCTCAAGATTTCGCTGCAGGGTCTCTCGATCAGTGTTCATTTTGATAACTTCTTCAGGACTGAGATTCTGATCTTTGATCGTGTTGGTTAGTTTTTCCAGTTCGGTCGTCTGGTCTGTGAGTAGGTCGGCTGGGGATTTAAATTAAGCAATCAGGATAATAATAAACCGAGAAAACTATTTTTCGTACTTCGTTTGTTCAATTCCACCTTTTCCATCGCAATCTGGTCAATAAGCTTATCTCGTCGTGCTTCATAGCGATCCAGAATGATCTTGAGCTTTTCCAGATCTTTCTGCAGCAGTTCACTATCCTTCCTCGTCTCACTAATTGTTGGCTATGAAAATGAAACGTAAGTAATGGGGGGCAGTTTATGATAATGATAATACAGACTGCGGATGATTGCAGTTTTTTGTACTCTGCATTGAGTTTCCCAAAAAGTTTGGTCCTTTCGTCGAGTTCGTTTTTCACACTTTCGTTTCGTTTCTCTGGGATCCTGATGAGTAACCATTGAAACAATCAGATGAAGTGCTCCTCACGATAACGTTCTTCTATATTCTGATTACACTCCGTGAATTCGTCATGAAGATCAAGCCATAATGTATAGCACTCTTCCATGTATTGAAAGGCAAGGGCTTTGCGGTCCAAGGGATCGTCGAATTCTTCCGGGACAGAGGGGGGATCCTGAATTGTGGGATGTCCACTAACCAGGTACTGGTTTCGTAACTGTAGTTGTTAAGACCATTTTTGTACAATAAAAAGTTGATCTATAAGAGTCTTACCTGGCAAAGTTCCACAAGCCAATGTAAGACGCCTAACAGGTACGGCCATGAATGTGGGCTTGCGACAGCTGCCAGCCATTTTGAGTCGATCTGGTGGGTGAAAGGATATCGTACAGCCTTTAAAGCGGGAATAAACTCTTCTTCAAACCTCGCACCCTCCTTGAAAGCATAAAATGGATCCAAATTGAGAATAAGAGCACTGAAAATAGACCTGTAATCCTTTCCCTGCATGCTGGAAAGCGCTTGCATAGAAATTTCGAAGCCAGCGCTGTTGAGATAGTTGTACACGTCTTGACGCATCTTCGCTTGATAAGATCGTTCGCGGAGCGGTCGACTATCTTTGATGACCTGGCTCCCAGAAGGTGCGGCCGTTCCACCCCCCCAAACTGACCCGCGTCTTAATGTTGAACTACAAGTAGTTAGGAACCGTTAGACGGAGATTGCTGAAAGGGAGAGTGTTTACTTACTTCGATAACGGTGTCCTCCCGTAGTTCGTTTTACTCGTGCTCTGCAGTAGTGGATTGATATTTTGTGGGCGAGCCATAGACTGTCGCGGGTTCGTTCCCGGCACCCCCAAGTTATTGGTGCGCAAAGCAGGTCCAGCAAGTGACAACCGTGAAGTAGATGAGGGTGCGGGTTTGTGGACGGTAGATGGCAGTGGAATATTAGACCGCATATTTAATGATGGGTCGTGGATAGGTTGCATAACGGAACGACGGCGATCCATGTCTTGTAGGGCGCGAGGCGCGTTGACAGTCTTGGAACAACAACTTGCGTTTTACAAATCACGTGTCCGTGATCTTCAATTTGAACTATTTTTGGCTCATATCCAGCTAGCAGTTCCGTCTCCAACTTCAAGTTGATAAGATATACAATACCATTAACCGATGGTCAATCCCACCACGAAAGAAAAAGGTGTAATCGTATTTCTATCGGAGGATAAGCATTGTCGAAGAGCTGAATCAAATGGCCAATTCTAATGAGAATGGTGTGTTTATTATTTTCGTACCATCCTAGTTTCTACGATCTTATTCTTAGAAACTCGATTTCGAAATAGCATAAGTAGGGACTCCAATTTAGGTATTCGCAAATTTGGGATACGATGTGTTGCCAAATTCACTTCCTCATAAGTACTGCTTTTAAACGAACTTGTGATAAGAAAAATCAATGTTGAATTAAAAAATTATGTTTCCCGAAATGCAGGATAACAATTCTAGAATTATTTTAGCTACCTTAGTGTAAATCGAGAGTCCGAGACATCAACACATACCTCGAATATTGCCTGATCGGCAGGTGCTATAATCCAAGTATTACTCGTCCATCTGTAAGGATGGACCTTACCTACCGTTCCTATACTCCATATATAGCCCTGGGTAGCAGAAGAGGTATCTCTTCTGTTATCGGACCTTTTGGTGGATTGGTTCAGCGTGGGGCTCTTGGACTTCCTTCCACCATCTTCTTTTAAAACCTTAGCTCGGCTGCGGAATCTGAAATAGGTGCATGGGGATACAAAGTAAGATCGAAGCAACTTGGGAGAAAACGGAAACAAAGATGAATGGTTTTTGGAACGACAAGAAACAATGTGGACTCAATTCCTCAGCTACCATCAACCTATTAGTATTGTCATTCTGGCCGAGGCTAGATTCTCTTTATGTCCCTTCAAGTTCGAATTGTGTGAGAATGAATCTGAATGATCCTATCCGAAATACAAAAGGAATTTCATTTTAGTGAGCTGTGAACTTGGTCCTCGGAAGAGGTAGGAACAAACTCCCTCTCCAATGGGGAAACCTCTCTATTGTATAATTTAAGTAGATAGTTTTGCTGGTTACAAAGTTATTGAAAACTCAGTAACTTGAAGGCGGTTGTAAGGTAACTAATACTGAAAACCATAGGTTCTGAATGAATACATTTTTGAAAGTTCAAAATGCCATCTGACCATATATAAAATTGGTTCTGAACCCCATACATAATCTCAACCGCATGGGGGGGTTGATGCTATCATAGAATCGGAACTCCAATTTGGGTACTAATTGCCTGATGCAGTTAACAATTGCAGTTAATGATGCTTCCAAGATGCTTCCCGTCATCCAACGCGACGTGGCGCACGAAGCTGAATTGCACCCGAACACCAGGTTTAGCTCCGGGATGAGACATATTCGGTTTGAAGCTTGAAGGTTTGAGCACGCTAGCGCTTCGATTCAGGCAGACAGCACCGTCAAATACCGGGGAGCCGAACGCGCCCTCAGTAATAGTTTTGCATCACTTGGTTGCTGATTTGAAGGAATTTCTCTCACCAAACCTTCTATTCAAGCTTCCTCGGATGGAATTGAAAATATCTGTGTAGTATTTAATAGCATCCGCCCAGAGAACCAAAAATTTTCAACCTTCCACTGAATTGACCTGATGAAGTTGCCCCATATCACTGCCGCTGGCCTCATTCCAATCTACCTGGCTACTTCCGTTCTCGCTGGTATCAAGGAAATATGGTGGAATATTACCTACGTCGAGGGTGTCAACCCAGATGGTCTTTTCGAACGTCGAGTAATCGGAGTCAACAATACCTGGCCGTATGTTATTCCGTCACCCGTCTCAACTTGTTTTTGTGAGATGATAAGCCATATACATTTTTCAGACCACCTCCAATTGAAGTTTTGTCGACGGATAAACTGGTTCTTCACGTCACAAACTCCATTGATAAACCAACAGCCCTCCATCATCATGGGATGTTTTTTACGCAAACTTCATGGATGGACGGGGCGCGACAAGTATCTCAGTGGTAAGTTACCCCTCACAATATATCTATCCAACTACTTTTGACCTAATTCTACAGTGGCATTCCACCTGGAGACAGTTTCACATACGTTGTGCCCATAGATACCGACAATCAATGGGGTACATATTGGATTCATGCTCATGCATCTGTAAGCCCTCGTAATATTTGTCTTGTATTGGAAATAACTTCATGAATCAGGGGCAATACGTGGATGGTCTCCGAGCACCTCTGATCATCCACCGTCCAGAGGAAGTACACAAGTACGACGAAGAATTTACTGTAGTTATCGGAGACTGGTACCATACTGAACATGATATCCTGGAAAAACAATTCACTGCTCCTAATATCACAGGACCAGCACCAATGCCTGGTTTGTTGCCTTCAGTTCTCTGACAGTTTTACTTCATACCCACCTACATTCTAGACTCCGCTCTTATCTACTTTGCCAAGGACGGACAGTATCTCCCTGGCACGAATCCGACATCTTCTGCTGTTGGGTTCAATGAGAATGCTACCTTACCTTTCCAACCTGGGAAAACTTACCGGCTTCGCGTCATCAACACTGGCGCCTTTAATTCGCTCTTCTTCTGGGTAGACGGTCATGAGATGAAAATTATCGAAGTCGATGGGGTTTGTCATAATTTTCCCATATTTTTATGGATGAGATGATAATTTGCACTCCAGACGGATGTTGAAGAAACTCCTGTCGTCGGACAAGTACTTCATCTCGGCGTCGCTCAACGATACTCACTTATCCTCACTGCCTGCGACGATAAAGCGTCCAACTGGGGAATTCACTTGAACATGAACACTGCTCAGTTTGGTCAAACTCCGCTTTCTAGCCTAAAGCCAAGTATGACGTTTCATAGGTCGTAGCACTCACCGAATCTTTTGTAGATATCACCGCCACGCTCACTTATGATACATCTGCGTCCCGCACCGATCTAACTGTAGACGGTGTCCAAGATGTCGATGACATGGCCCTAGTTCCTATTACTGCTGAACAGCCGCCATGTGCAACGAGAACTCTATGCCTGGAATTTGGCTTTGGGATTATGAGTGATTGGACCCGCCGTGCGCTGTGCAATGGGATTACACACAATTTCCCTTTGGTGCCTGCTATGTTCTCGGAATTAACACTAGGAGACAATGCAACGGATCCTGACGCATATGGGCCTCTCAGATTTGTCCTAAACCATGGAGAAGTCATAGATTTGGTGGTGAAGAATTCTCTGGCTCTGCATCCATTGTAAGCTCCATTATTTTCTAATTTGCACAGAGATTAACATTGCACCTTGTAGTCATCTTCACGGTCACAAGTTCTGGATCATGAGCCGTTCAGAGAATTACACGTCCAATGATCCGACCCTCAACCCTCCTATCGTCGAAGGGCAGGAGAACCCCATGCTTCGAGACACCATTTTGATACCCCAACAACACTCGGCAACGCTACGCTTCGTTGCGAACAATCCAGGTGCCTGGCTCTTCCATTGTGAGTCTTCATCGATCTACAGGAATAAACCGCACAAACCTATTCATCCATCAGGCCACATAGAATGGCACTTTGAAATCGGTTTCGCAGTACAATTTATAGAAGCTCCGCTGGAGGCGCAAAAGAATTCGGGTGCCTTCCCGTCGATTCTCAATGAGCATTGCGCAAAACTGGGTCTACCTTTTAGCGGTAACGCAGCGGGCCACATGTCTACAACCGATTTGAGTGGTTTAACAGTGGGCCCCGATCCCCAGACACCAGTCATTAATTCCCCGTGTGCTCCGGTATACAATAGGACCCACTGTCAGAACTGACAGAGCAAAAATCCTGCATGTAGCGTCGTGTCTTTTTCCTTGAATCTTGAATCTTGAATATTATACCCACCCTAACCTTTCAATACCGTAGCAGGTTACCTATCACGGGTGCTGAAGATTATGTCGTAGATATCACTTCGTGCAGAATCAAAATAGTCTCCGAAGTTCTTATGCTGAAAGAGACGATTGCGGGATTCACTTCCTTTTGTGTACCGATCCCCCAGATGGAATCGCCATCGCATCTTCCGGTTGTAATTGGAGACACGCTGTTCGCCCAGTAAGACCAACTTTGTAAATGGGGTTGGATCTAAAGATCATGATGGTGGAGGTGTGAGAGTCATGATTCGTTCAGGCTCACGGTCATCGGTGCAGCACTAAAATGAGCCTACCTCTTTTTATCGTTGACTGCCATGTACGAGAAACGCAATCTTTACGGAGGCGCCATCGTGACCCAGACGGTGTCTGAACTCATCGATGCATCGTAAGCCTTTTTTCCTCTGTACCAAGAGATCTGTTCGTTTATTTTCCGCAGTGACCTTCGACAAGTCCCAGATAATCAGGAAGTATTCATGTATCCTGATTCTTGTGTCAGCATAATAGTCGAGATATTGCAAATGGTTGGGCCCCAACAGCTCGAGGACGCGATAAAGTAAGACGTTTGTTGTCTCTTATCATTTTTGTCTCTCATATCGACAGATTCCACTTCGATTCTTTGGCGCATGACAACTCTGCAAAAGAGTCGATCGTCAATAGAGTTTATACAACGTCTTCTATTATACCAGCGACCAGCGGGCACGAACATACACCAGCCCCAATTCTCCTTCAAGGTCTCCAAACAATCTCGAAATACAATCGCTCGGCGTTGGACACCGTCAAAATTTACATGGGTCTGTTCCGCGTCAAAGAAAAGAATGTTGATTTGGTGGTCACTTTCAATGTTCCCATTGACTCTCAGGACGGAAACGCTGTCAGTGTCACCGGGCAGCAGGGAGCGGAGGCGGATTTCAACATGTTCGTTGAATCCCTGGAAATCAAAAGATTTGACCTCTTCGCTTGAAATTAAAATGTGCGTGTATGTATAACCGAATTGCGAAACAAAACGTACACAAAAGAAAGCATACGGAGCATAGGTAAGCATAAGAACGTACTATACAGGAGGCCGGACAAAAGCAGAACACGGCTACGAGTGGAGGCCTTTATCGTCCAATTCTTCTTCAGCTTCCGGTTCCTCCACTATCCTTTCCCTCACAGCCATCTCAGCCACAGCTTTTGCCTCTTTCTTTCGTTTGGCAGAGTCCTTTAATTTCTCCCACCGTTCCCGGAATTTACCAATCATCAACTTCTACACAGATGGTGAGCATCGTGTATGCAGCATGGATTAAACTTGATTCCAAACGCACATTCTTATCGTTCTCGACTTTCATTAATCTGAGTTCATCTTCAAGTTCCTTGATGCGCTTCGCGTACTGTGCCTCTCTCGCAGTGTTCATCCCAGGAATGGGAGTGGCTGGTACGTTCATATTCAGATTGTTGATATCAGGAGTTTGAGGCGTGCGAGGAAAAATCCCTGAAGCTCCCAATGCCCGCTGTGCCTGTGGCCAAATATGAATGAGCCATCGGGTACACGGAAAGGGAAAAAAAGAGATACCTCTCTCGTTGCTTGAAATATGCTATCGCGCAATTGAACATCTTGTTCTCTCCGAAGCTTGAGGACGCGTTCCGTGCCCTCGAGCCGATTTTTGAGCAACGAAATTTCAGCTTTAAGTGTTATGTTTTCTTTTTTCAAGGCTGCTGGCGAGGACTCGGGGCCAGTCGGGATAAGAAAAAAGGATCCAGAAAGCTCGTCACCTTCCATAGCCAACGTCCCGAATATCAATAAATGCATTTATTTAGAAAGAAGACAAACCTGCGTCCAGAAAGTCGTCATCCTCTTCATCAAAGTCAAATTCGCTCTTGGTGGAAGACATTGGACCTTGTGAAGTATTGTGCGATACGGCCTTCTGACTATTCCTTCTTGACCGGTCACCAAGCGTCTTTCCCAACCCAATCTTTCTCGAAAACTTGGACAGTATGGGTTCTTCCAAGTCGGTGTCACTGCTAACGTTACCAGAATCTCTGCGGGGGTCAGGCGGAGTCTGGTCGGTGGGGGATGAATCCTGAGCTGGTTCTTGATTAAGTGGTATCGTGGCGAATGCGACAGGTTGGGAGAGATTATCGAGCATTCCTTGCATTATATTCCAAAATTGGTTAAAAGCGTCACCTGGGTCAGACTATATGCGATGGAACGACAGAGTTTTCGACAAGCGATCGAGAAACAGAGGTCTAGAGACGCACCCTTTGTCCACCGAGCAACATAAAAGATTCATCACCCGCATTTGAGTCAGTCAATGGACGTCCCAGACTCGTAGGTTGCGAAGAAGACTCGACTATCTTGGGTAATCCCGCAGATGCATTAGTATGAGGTTTGGTATTTATCACTTGAGGAGTGAGTTCATAGTCGGTTTTCTGGGGTAGGGAAGGGTCCTTTCCCTCTTCTTTCAATTTGTCAATCTTCCGCTGAAGGTCCTTAGCCGCCTTGCATTGTTCGTTGTATAGCCTGTGGAGAGTACGCTTGGCCTGTTGAGCGGATTTGGTTAAATTACACAGATGGAAAACGCAAGTACAACGCACAGACTCATCATGGCTTCGCTCAATGGCAGCTGTATAAGCATCTGCGGCCTTGAGGTATTCATCAGCTGCGGGAACGATAAGACCTTGTGTCAGATAGTCTTCGGCATTTGCTACATGCAGATTCGCCTGGCGAGCGGTGACCATTGCAATTGTCATTTGAGTAGGTGAGCCAACACTCACTGCATGCATCGGGGTGTCTGTGGAAGCCATGGACAAGCAGAGCCCTTGATGCTGATTTTTAGGATGACAAGCGCTGCACTCTAAAAGCGAGAGGTGATATGATCTAAATTTAGAACTCACACCTTCACATTGCGTTAGCACAGGCATTTCATGGGTGGCATTTCCTGCGTCCGCAGGGACTTCCATGTCTTTTGTGGCGTGTCTGCGTAGTCACAGCAACGCTTTCCCAATAACCACCATGATTACGAGGAACATCGCTTCTGCAAAGAAATCTTCCGCCTCGAAGAACAAGAAGGCAACTTCGTCATTGTCCAAGAAGGTTGCCTCCAAGAAGGTATGGCACTAGTCTTATTCCTTTTGCATTTTTCGTCTGTAACGATGTTTTTTTTTGATATCAGGCAATCAAAGGCGAGGCTAAACAGCCAGCTCCGAAAGCCAGACCGAAGGCGAAAGCGACCTCTAAACAACCACAGCCTGGGCAAATTGCGAAACCCATGTCAAAAACCAAGTCCGCCGCGCAGGCTACACCAGCTGTGAAGCCTACTTCCAAATCCAGCAAGCCAGTGGCTTCAAGCAAGGCGAAAGCGACCGAGAGGCGAGTGTCGAAGGTCAAAGTTGCTGCGTGAACTTGGAAGTCTGGCTGTGGGCAGACAGCTGCTTTTCTCCATTGTCCCTCTTTCCACAGTTAATATTCACGACATAAGTATGCCGGGCTCTACTGTATTGTGTATCGTCTTTTGGTGAATTGTAACGTTTACATAAACAGCAGTGTCCAGCACAGATGTGCAGAAAGTACTGTGATTTACTGATCTGTCTTTAACCACCACACATGGAGTCTCTTGTTGTGCATATCCCCAAAAAAGATATGTTTTCTCATTTTTATATTGACATCGTGTTATTACCCATTTGGCAATGATCATGATAGTCCAGATTTAGGTTATGTACATCTTGCCATCTTTGATTCCTCACCTCCTCGAACATGTATCCGATGCATTGGTGGAAATCACCTTTTTTCTATCCGATTGGAAATTCACCGCCAGCTCACCTTACTCAAGACCTTGCACCGGAGGAGAACGCACAAATACTATAGGAACATTCTACACACTATTCATGCTGATCTCGGTGATGGTAAGTGTGATCATAGTGCACCATAACTCTGGCTGACTTGTTGCGGTACAGGCAATCGAACTTTAGACTTCACTTGCTGCGATTTAGAGACTGCCGTGCTGGGTGCGTGTTCATGGGTTCTGTCGTCCACACATTCAGATATTGACTTTCCATAGCGCGAAACATACTGTTGCTGACCATGATCGCGGATGGGACATCCTGGCATTGCACTTGGCGCATTTCTACCATTTTTATCTCGACAGTGACTCTCTCCGAGTTTTGCTTTCCCAATGTCGTGGATTGGAACAAGCGTCTGCCGACTTGACAACTTGGAATGCATCAACATATGGCAAATATATTCGATTCTGCACTGAACGATCAATGGTCGAGATTCGGAGCTACTGGGAACACTATCTTCTGGTTGATGTGCTTCCTGAGCCACAGAAGAGGGCACTGCGAAACTCTTTTTCCTCATCCATGACGGAGGCCCTGAAAAACACGCAAGGTAACACGGTCTGGTCTCTGCCTTAAGGGCCTCTGGGCCTCTGGCCTTACCCACCAGTGGCATTGATAACAACGCTCAGAACGATTTATTCCGTTCATTTTGGTCAACTGGAGTTATGAAAGGACGATTCCCACACCCACCTGCGTCTCATGTTAACCCTACATTCGCTTATTCGCTTGGTGGCCAGGAGTTTAACGTCGATATTACCACCCATGCCCCCGCCACCTTTCACCTTGCCCCTGTCTTGGCGCAGAACCAGCGTTCGGCCCACCCGATCAGCGCAGAAGACCTTGTAGATGCAATCCCGACTCAATTTTCCGATTGGTGCAAATCCTTCCATTTGCGGGTTAACGCAGTTGGTCCTTCTATAACGATCCGATTCTTCGCTGGAGAATGTTTTTTATTTTGTAAAGCATTGCGCAAGTTCCATACAACAAAGGTCACGAATACTGGGATTTACGCTCGTCCTTGGGGTTTGTCGCAGATCGATTTCACTACGGACCCTTCCGATCTCGAATCGTCTCCCGCACCTACAATATTCAACATTATTGATACTTCCAACTTGGCTGACTTTCTTGGGTTGTTGAACATTTTACTTGTTACTGTTCCTCTTCTACAACCAAGGCCATGGTCTGTTCTTCATACCAATACGGTTCATCATCGATCTTTAACAACTTTATCCGACAAGTTGTTTTCCGACATTCCAACTTTGTCTCTCTTTCTTCGGGTGGCACCAGTGTCTTATCTTTCAGATTTCAGTACGCGATCACCAAATGACGCAATCTGGTCTTTATCATGGAAATATCCTTCTTCCGTTATTGCAAACAAATCCACCCCATATCCGGAATTGGACCAAGACACCCGCGTGTTGGTCTGTGACGAGCTTCAGCTGGGAAAATTCTTTCACTCTGTTTACACGCAAATGTTTGCAGACGAGAATATCGACCATGTCATGAATCCGGCAATGCACCAACGACAGGACATTATCCAGTATATTCGAGAGAGTTTTGTTGAATTTCTCTCCTTCATACACGGAAGGGTGTGCGTAGACTGGACGAAGACCCTTGCTTCCTTCCTTCACCTTGCGGATTCTGATGAAAAGTTCTTCCTTGGTCATAGGCAAAGTTATCATGATCTGACATGTCAACTGTATCTCAGCAACGTTGCCTCTCACAATGACCTACAATGGCCCTCCCTCAGAGACATCAGAAGCGCAGGAGACCCCTTTGAAGGATGGGATCGTGTTCCACTTGTTGTCTCCGTAACCCTCAAAGTTCCTCGCGAGCGTCTCAAAATTATGGAAGACATAAATCGAATGGAGTTGGGTTTCCCGGTTCTTTTTTGCACAACGGCTGGTCCCCGTGAAAAGAGTGTACACTCATCAATCCGGCCAACTTTTGGAGACGTCGTCGTCACAGGCCGCCATCAAGACACTCAAGTAGTCATCCATGATGACCAGGCAGGGTGGCAGGGCACTTCGCCTCTAATAGTCTCTTTTGATGCTCCTTCATGGATTTTCACCAAAGCTATGGGCATGGCACGCATTGCCTTGAGCGTTCGCCCGGGTCGCACTGCAAGATCCCTTGTTAATAAATTGGGAAATATGGAACTCAGTATTTTCACTGGGCTGGTAACAGATAACAAGAACGTCTGGATCACACGGTTTCGGCCCAACGAGTCTCAGGATATCTGTCGTCTGGACTCAGATGACAGGTGCCCAGGTTTAATGGAGACAAGTGCCCGCACCATTAATGTCGACTTGCGCGCTTCCGCGAGAGCAAATTCCCTTACGTTGCGGCACACGATCGAGGATCAAGAAATTGCCAAAATTTTGGCAAACGGAGTGCCTGTTTCTGCCAAGGCTGTTGCAGATACGGTCATACTGGTATCTTTTCAAGGGTACGAACAACTCCTCAAGTTTCCCATCGCTGTCAACGGAGACAAGATTACAACTAGGATTGCTCGCAAGTCATCACATATCGAGGTAACTCATGCTGCTGATCGTTGGTCTCTCCTGTAGCACTGACAAGTTATTGCAGATTGTGGCACCGATTAGACGGACTCCAGACTTCCTGAATCCTTTCCCCATCGCCCGCACCGAGACATCCTTCAACCTGCTTAATATCCATTACATCAATCTTTCCAAAATGCCCGCACTTGATCTTTCCGTTTCTAAGGAGAAACTCAACTGGCTGAACAATCACTTGAGGTTGTCGGGGGCAACAGATGAAAAACATCGAGTAGCCGCCGACCTCAAGGAGAATATCTCGACCATTTTCCTGGCATCGTCTGGATTACAGCGGAGGTCAACAGTATTTGAACTGTCCAATCCTACCATTGGTGTCTATGCTGTTATTGTCGTCAACGGACTCAGGCTAGTCCTGTCGGAATGCCAGACCATCGTCGCAGATGCTTGTGTGATCCCATTGGACGAGGAAAGTAGATCCAAGGTCATGGCGACGCTGCGACGTGGTACGCAGCATGCGGTTACCATAATTCGCACCTTGGACAATGAAATGGAAGCTTGGAAGGCACTTTTACCAGCTGTTGCCGAGAGCTGTCGGACATGGAAACACAACGATCGTTGCGAGTATCGGAAGCGAGGCATACCGGCTTGCAATGAAGATAAACGTGCCAGCCCTCTCTGCCAATGTGGTTTTGGGAAGGACCTCGGTACATTCGCATCGCTGGCCGCCTGGCAAGAGCTCCAGTCTCAAGCGACGAGAGTGGCTATCCCTTCGTTATTCCCCTTCTCTCGTGAAATATCATCAGCAGACATCAATAAGGACAAGAAAATTCTGGAACGGGCTGGGGGAAAACCTGGTACAGTGACTGCTTGTGGGAATTGTGGTGGACCAGGACAATCGACACTCATGGTCTGCAGTCGATGCAAGAAGATTTCATATTGCTCGAAGAATTGCCAGAAAGCCCACTGGAGAACCCACAAACCTGAGTGTACTACTTGATGCGAGCGAGATACTAGCTAGGCTTACATGGCATTTCTGAGTGTTTCTGAACAACGTTGAAGTTGACTTCAGCTGGAAAATTGTCTAAAAAAGAAAATATATCTTATCTTGAAATGTGGGGGGTAAAATATGTTGATTGTCGTTCATCTCGTCTCACGTCTGAAGTCGGGCACTGGCCGAGGGCAAAAGATTCTAGGCGACTTGGTTAAAGTTGGACTCTTTCGTCCATCCATCCTCAAAGCTTTAAGCACCGTTATGGGAATGATTTGGCCACAGGTTTTCTCCTTCTCAGTCCCCAGAGAGTCTACTGAATAAGTACTAACACCTTTGGCTTAAATTCTAATAAGTACTACTTATCAACGATTCGATAGCCCCTATTTCCTTCTCGTGCCAGAACACCTTTAATTTCTGAAGTCCTGCAATGTCCAGAGAGGTCTTTTTCCCCGGGGAGCTCAGATTCGTCTGGGGTTACCTAACGTGGTATTTTTTATGTAATATTTTTTGCCTTTTCTGTACTTCCTAATTTGGCTCTTTTGTCCGAATTTGCATCTGTCAGTTTTGGATGTAGCGTTGTTGGCATTTATTAACAATGGTCAAAGAGGTACTTTAACCAGAGGCTGCTTCTAAAAGCCAGGTACATCTTTAGTTACATAAAGGAACGGAAAATACAAAAAATAGACTCGTTTCATGCACGGTCTTGGACCTCAAATTAAGTAATGTCTACCAAAACCTCAGGCCTTATCACCCGCAGGAGCTGGGGCAGGTGCGGCATTTTGAGCGGTTTGATATGCTCGCACCCAGAAGACCGTTATAGAATGAAAAATGAATCCATAGGCAAGCCATATCACTAAGCAGAATCAGTTCTTTAATTTGAATAGTCAGTTTCGCGTCAAGCTCACACAAAAACCCGGAGCCCAAGGTTGCAATGTAGTTGGGCTGCTTATTGTCGTTGCCTATCTGGACTTGAAATTCATGATACATATTGAAGTCGTGACATATCTTGTACGCCAAAGAGTAAATAGACAAGTAGGGTATGATGCCTACCGAGAGAGAATGAATGGTTATTTACAGTTCAGTGAGGAGGAAACGTACCCGTCGTAAAGGCGAAGAATGGGACATATTCACACAAATAGGACAACGGCGTATCATCCTTCGACTTCCAACCCGTGATGAGGCCAATAGTCCAGCAAAGGGAAAAGATCAACGTAAAAGCACCAGAGGCAATGGCAAATCTGACAACGGTTTTTGAGGGAACTCTAAGTATAGACCTCGCCGTGTACTCGGGCAAGGCCGATGCACCTAAAAAGTTAATGCCAGTTTCAACGAATATCAAACACCCTTACTTTCATTCCCCTTTCTGCATTTTTCGATTGCACCAAGGAAGTTCTGCGAACAACCACCTGATAAAGATCAATTTCCGCATATAGCGGAGTATCACCGTGCTCACCGAAAGCGCCCAACGTAACAACAGGATTCCGAAATGACGCATTTGCATAGGCATACTCGGTGGAGGTCAAGTTGCGAGTGATGATAATTAAGGGCTTCGCAGCCACATCGACGGTGATGTAAATGATAAAGATGCCCGCGATAAGAGCGAACGTCGAGGATAAACCGACGATGATATTTCCGGCTTGCATTTTGTACGTCGTGAACGATGAGGGGTGGAAGGGAGAAACGAGGGTCCCAGCTTGAAATATGGATGGACCCAAGGCTATGCGTTTCGACTTAGTAGCAACCATCTATGTATCTATGACAAGTTTGAAGTTTGAAACGGAAGGCTATTTCATAGGAACCCATTGCTAAAATTTCCTTGATTCGATACGATCCAACATAAGAAATGAGAATAAAAGTTGACAAGAGTTGCGGTAAGTGAGTGTTGTACAGCCTAGCAGCCGGACCGATGCCGAGCCGAACCAAATTAGGAGATACGCGGGTGATCCGGTGGCGTTTTGCTTAATCAGCAGCGTTGGGCTTTGTCGACGACATTCCGTCCTCGATTCCCCACATTCTGCCTTAGTGCAATCCCCGTTTCTCATTGCCCTCGACGCTCATCTCAATGACCGCTCCTCCCGGTCCATTGTAAGCCCCCACCTTCCTTCATACAACCAGTTGCTCATCAGTTTTTACTCTCCTGTCTAGGCGGAAGAAGATTAGGGTGACCGGTGTGTTTCCTTTCCTTATGTTTCTCTAGTTGTTCGTGACGTACAATTTGCTTATCACAGTGGTTACCGCCGATGGTCTCTCCAAACGTGATGTCTTTAGACTCCCTGACCCTTTCGCTGTCGTCACCGTCGATGGAGAGCAGACCGTCACAACAAGTGTGATCAGAAAGACTTTAAATCCCTACTGGAATGAAAGTTTCGATATGTGAGTCGGCTTCGAGCTCCTTTTTCGTGTTGCCATAGATGTCTCATTCTCCTGGCAGTACTGTTAGAGATTCGTCTGTTGTAGCTGTTCAGATTTTCGATCAGCGAAAATTCAAACGAAAGGACCAAGGTTTTCTTGGTGTCGTAAACATACGGGTCAGCGATGCCCTAGATTTGGAGCTCGGTGGTCAGGGTGTGTATCTCCGCTCACCCCGAATTCATGAGTATTCATCGACCACCCAGAAATGCTGACATTGGATCTGAAGAAGTCCAATGACAACCTTGTCGTACATGGCAAGCTCATCATAATCCTCTCCACAAACGTCCAGCAACCTATCTCTAACCCTGGCCCTTCCCAAGTCGCAGGGCTGACCACGACCTTAGCTGATTTGGGTCTGAACACCCCTTCGCCTTCTGCCAGCACAACAAATCTGACCCTTACCGCTTCGAATACATCCACCCTCTCAAGAAATGCCAGTTCCCACGCCACAGGTTCTGAACCAGGGACATCTCCCATAGCTGTCCCCAATGTGACTTTGTCGGTAACTTCCACCACGACAGAAGACCAATCACACCCACCTCAGCCAACTTCAGTACGGCCATCTAGCAGCCCCACACCTACAAGCACTACGACTACATCAACTGTTCCCTCCACACAGCCGTCTGCAGCTCAGCTTGGAGTTACTACACCACAGACAGCACAGCAAAACGCACAGATGCGGAATTTCAATCCCACTGTAGATCAATACGGTCCTTTACCTCCAGGTTGGGAGAGGAGGATCGATCCACTGGGGAGGATGTATTACGTCGACCACAATACTCATTCCACTACGTGGAACAGACCTTCTGCCAGTGCGGCTGTCAATCACTCTGCACAAGATAATGAGACGAACGCAGCTCGCGACCAACATAATCGTCGTATTCTAGCAGATGATTTATTAGAGGCTACAAACCCTACTTATCGTGGGGGCGCACAGGCTAACCAGAATCCGCCTCCTGCGCCGCAGGCACCAGCAACTGTCACAACGAGTACTTCCACTACTGTGGCTGCCAGTGGTCCTTTACCTAACGGATGGGAGGAACGATATACTCCCGAAGGACGTCCTTACTACGTTGATCACAATACCCGAACGACGACCTGGGTTGATCCTCGACGTCAGACTATCCTTCGCGTAATGGGACCGAATGGCGGCACATCCCAACCTCAGGCCATTACCCAACTCGGTCCTTTACCTTCTGGTTGGGAAATGCGTCTTACCTCCACTGCTCGAGTTTACTTTGTCGACCACAATACCAAAACAACGACATGGGACGACCCCCGTCTTCCCTCGAGTTTGGACTCCAACGTTCCTCAGTACAAGCGCGACTTTAGGAGGAAGCTTATCTATTTCCGAAGCCAACCTGCCATGAGAGTGCAGCCTGGCAACTGTCAGGTCAAGATCAGGCGAAATCACATTTTCGAGGATAGCTACGCAGAAATCATGAGACAAACGCCAAACGACTTGAAGAAGAGGTTGATGATCAAGTTTGATGGTGAAGATGGTCTGGATTATGGTGGCCTCTCGAGGTTAATTGTCTCGCTTCGACTTTCGAAACATTGAAGACTAAAGATTTTTTTTTTTCATCAGAGAATTCTTCTTCCTCCTGTCCCATGAAATGTTCAATCCCTTCTACTGTCTCTTTGAATATTCCGCTCATGATAACTATACCCTCCAAATCAATCCTGCCTCTGGCGTCAACCCCGAGCATTTGAACTACTTCAAGTTTATAGGTCGATGCTTGGGTCTGGGAATCTTCCATCGTCGATTTTTAGACGCCTACTTCATTGTCAGCTTCTATAAGATGATTCTGAAGAAGAAAGTTACAACAGCTGATTTGGAGAGCGTGGATGCCGAGCTGCATCGCGGTATGACTTGGATGCTGTGGGTATATTTTGTTACTTTGACTTATCTCCCTGACCATAGAATTATAGCGAGAATGATATCACGGATGTCATCGATGAGACGTTTACTACTGTAGAAGAACGATTCGGCGAATTGGTGACTATAGAGCTCAAACCTGGTGGAGCAGACATTGCCGTGACGGAGGAGAACAAGAAGGAATACGTCGATTGCATCGTGGAATACCGCATTTCCAAACGCGTAAAGGACCAATTCGATGCGTTCATGTCAGGTTTCAGCGAGCTCATTCCTCAGGATCTCGTTACGGTGTTTGATGAACGCGAGTTGGAACTTCTCATCGGGGGAATGTCCGAGATCGATGTGTATGTTCCTTTCCCCATTTCATCCATTTTGTGAATTTACACTCGTGCGTTTTTACAGAGACGACTGGACCAAATTCACAGACTACAGGGGATACGAAGTTAACGATGAAGTTATCCAATGGTTCTGGAAGTGCGTGCGGAGCTGGCCACCAGAGCGAAAATCTCGCCTTCTTCAATTCGCGACTGGGACCTCGCGTATTCCGGTCAATGGATTCAAGGATCTGCAAGGCTCGGATGGACCGAGACGGTTCACGATCGAAAAGTCGGGCGATCCGTCGCAATTGCCAAAGAGTCATACGTGCTTTAACAGGATTGATTTACCACCATACAAGGATTATGCTAGTTTAGAACACAAGCTGACGCTCGCTGTTGAGTAAGTTTTGTCGTTTCCTCTTTGTTTCTTCTGCTTGCTCAACTCTGTTGCTATAGGGAAACAGTTGGCTTCTTACAGGAGTAAAAAGATTTTTTTTTCTTGTTCGTCATTTTTCTTTCTTTTGTACGTTTACAGATGACCGATGATGGTATCAACCCTTTCTGCTTCCTGTCTTTCATGCTGGGATAATTACATACAAATAGGTGTTATTCCACTGTGCTATAGTAGTTTTTTTTTTCGATACATTTTTATGTTTGAAAAAGCTGGTGGTTGGACTATTTAAATCGCAGCCAGTCTTATTAGGGTAACAGTTTTTCCAGACCGTTGCAGAGGTATTACAGTAATAGAAATTGAGATTACACAGTCGGATGACAACATAAGCTACCTATGGATATAATAGCGAGAAAGATACGAAGGTAACTAGCGCTTCTGGAAAGCAAATGCAATATAGATATCTGACAAAATATGAAATGGTCAACACTCCAAGCGAGAGGAGAAAAAACGTACTAGCAGCATCCCACTGATCCTCATCCATGGCACTTTCGCCTTGAGGATTGACAACACCCATCTTGATTAGCAGTTGCTTGAACTCTGGATCGTTCTGGTTTTCAGTGAAGACCTCGTGAAATTCTTTCTTGTATATAGGGTGTAGACTGTATTCCGAGGCCACCCTGTTTTGACAACACATTCTGAGCGGGGTAAGAGGGGGGGGGGGTAAAAAAAGAGACGTACTGTACAAAGTTGTCCCACCGTACGACGTATTCCGGAACGTTTTCTACAGCATCTTGAAGATAGAACCAGTATCGGTGTCCGTACACCGGCCGCACGTCAGCGTCTTCGAATGTGATTCTGTATACGCCATTGCCGAATGTTTTGTCCTTGACTTCAGGGGGTATTTGGTCCAAGTGTCCCCTTGCAAAAAGAAAATGTCAAGTTACATTGAAATAAGAGATCTATCGATGAATCTAGCTTACATGAGCACTTCGGAGTTGGGAATCGTGCCAATAAAGACACCGCCTGGACGAAGACAGGTAGTGACGTTGTCGAGCATACATCGAACTTTCTGGACTGTTTCAAATGCGTAGTGCATGCAGAATTGCATCGAAACCACGTCGAAAGGAATTAATAGTTTGTGTGGAGGAAACGCTTTGCGGATGGGCTCGTTGTAGCAGTCGATGGCAGCAAAAGAGGCATCGAATCGCGAGCCTTTCATTGCTTCCCAACGTGCTCTGGCTTGGTCCACGGAAATGGAGGCGATATCTGTAGAGAAAGGATAGGTCAAGTTGGGATAAAGTAGATATTGGTAGTACTTGCCTACAAAAAAGACCTCTGCAGCTCTGCTCTTTGACCACTTTGAAATGTCTCCGCCTTTACCGCACCCCATGTCCAGAATCTTACCTCTTTTGTTCCCTTGGCTGGCATGAGTGCTCTTCTGAAGAGTGGGATGTGCGAAACGGGTGATGAGGACAGATTTTACCCAGTTGTTGAATGCTTTGAGACCGATGATGGGAGATCCCATACGCTGCACGACGCCGACATCTGGGCGTGAGTTATCTACGCAGAAGATTAAACGAAACGAAGGGGCAAAACAAAATAAGACTTGCAATGTTCGACGACAACGCCTACATCACCCGTATGTCGCTTTGCCGTTCTCGTATCGGCTGTCTCTGGTTCATCGCTAGGAGCGCGTTTCCGCTTTGCAATGAGCCGCTTGACACCCTGACCGCGATAGTTTCTGTATGTCTGTATTTCGTCTAGCGAGAGAGGGACGAGCACCTCACCAGGCGCTGTTCGGCGCTTGGGATTGTAAGGCAGTGGGAGCGGTTTAGGGACGACTTGGGTCATCGATGTGGATGATCCCGGACGCTGCTCTGGGGTAGACATGGTAGATGTCGATGCACGGCGGAAGGGCACGGCGGTGCCTAGGGTGTCGTCTGCGAGGACGGCGTGAATGTTGGACGTTGGACGGTGGATAGGGAAATGGCGGAGGTCGTCGGCATCGTTGAGGAGGACGGAGAGGTCAGTCGCGCGCCTCCCGAGGGACGGTGAGCGCGGGGGGTCGATGGGCGAGTTGAGGACGGCATCGCGAACAGGATCAAAGGCGGGCATAATTCACGAATTAAAGATTCATTTTTTTGTGTTTTCTAAGATACATGACAACTGCTGATGTAAGCTTTCTACTTTCTCTCCCCAAGCCAGGTCGTCAGATCCTCTTTCGAGCGCTGCAGAAAATGTCATCCACTGTCAGGAAACAAACACGACGCACTTACCGTGACATATGCTGCCCTCGCACGGATCCCGTCCAACGTTTGCGCCAATGCAAGCTTGTACTTCGACGTGTCTTTCTCCTGCAAACCCGTCAGCGAAAATGCAGGTCAGGATTCCCGGACAGACCTTGTAGAATGCATCTATTGCCTCGTAGTCCTTCATGGTCGTATAGAAGTTGCTCGAGTACTACGACAGTTAGTATGATTATTGCTCCAACGACCTGGGTCCCCACTCACTTTGATCAAATAGCTGACCGAAAAGTTTCCCTCGAAACGTTTGTAGATCTGCCCCAATCAGTAAACAATGATATGCATGCAACCATAGAAAAACATACAGCATCATAATTCTCTTGGAAATGCTGCGTCATCAGCCTCCTCATCTTGTAGTTTGACCCAAGTCCTGCGAAAAAGTACATCACGTCCTGGTCCCTAGCCTTCTCGTCAATAAAGTCAAGAGTTTTCTTGGTCAACTCCAGGTCTTGCGTGGCGCACATCCCGTATCTATGTCATCTAGTTTAGTACAGTAAACATTCATATTTTTCCTTCACTCACATAGCAGCAATTTTTTGCTGCGGTGTCTTGGGCTTGTCGAAGATCTTCACAACCGCTTCCCACTCCGCACGTCCACCATGCTTGACAGACTGTTTTACTTGTCAGCAAAATACACGCCCTAAGATCTGTAATCACCCACAATAAAGAAAATCCATTGCTGCAAATCACCAGGTATCTTCGAATCATCTCCTGTCTCCATCAAGTACTTGAAGCGGCTTTGAAGCTCCTTGATGACTCTGCAAATTCAGTCAAGCTCCAGAATCTCCATATACCATGAAGCAATCCTCACTTTTCTTCGCCAGCTGCTGCTGTCTGATTAATAGCAAGCGTCCTCAACAAAGAAACATCAGCTGTATCTTCATCCGAGTATTCGTATCCGAGTTTCTCGACTAGAGGAAGGAATAGTTGCTGTTATGATGGGGGGTGAACAAAATAACTGATTGCAGCATTCCGACTCACTCGACGGAAAATATTCAGCCTTTTCGTGATCTCAGGATGCTCCCAGAAAATACTCTCAAGGCTAGCAAGTTCGCTCCCAATACCGGACCAGACCAGATCTTGACAATCGAAACTAATCAGCCCAAAAAACTCGAAATATAAAGAACACCTCACATTCTTTCTCATTCTTCCACAAATCAACAAGCGTCAATGCACTGCTGACCTTGGCCAGACCAGCATTGGATAACGCGAACGCATCGTGGACCAATCCAAGCCTGTCATCCAAGGAAAAGATAGATTTGTCCTTTGCAGCTTCGGCTGAGATGGAAGCCAGTCGCTCAGGCGTGTACAGTACACGATCTAGTATATGCAAATTTCAGGGTGAATTAACAAGAAAACAAAGTGAAAGCGACATACAAACACCGGTGGTGCCGGCGTTCAACTTGAACGGCTTGCTGGTGTCCAATTCAATGTGAGTGACTCTTTCTGAGAGTAAAGGACTGTCAACCGAGCGAAGGCCATCTTTTTCGGTTACAATTGCAAGAGGAACATTCCTAGAACAGAGTAAATTATAGTACGCAATTGCTTGTCCAACTCACCAAATCGTCTCATTCTCTGCCGGTTCTGCAGCACCTGTATCCAGGAACCTGTCCTGCTTCACAAATATGCCCTTATCGTCCTCTGTAACAGACAGAACAGGGAAACCAATCTTCGTGATCCAATTCTCCATCAGCTCAGTGATATTCAATCCGGTGGAGGCACTGATGCCTTCCCACAGATCGTGTGTGACGCTGTTCCCGAAGAGGTGCTTTTTGAGATAGATAGAGACACCTGTGAGGAACTTGTCTTCGCCGACATAGAAGCAGAGCATGCGTAGGACGGATGCAGCTTTGGAGTAGGAAAGCAAGTCGAAGATCTGTTGTGAGAGAATTCATTTACAAAGTAGGAATGAGCAAGTCCCAACTTACCTGGTTGATATGGTTCGCGTCGGGGCAATCCACTTCGACAGGGTGAGAGGAGAGTTTGGAATCCAAGGTAAGAGCGCTGTTCAAATGATGCGTGATAAACTCCGAGTTGACTCGCCACTCTGGGAAGACTCTATCTCATAGGTTAGTATACCACTTCGACTATTTGAGCACAGTATGGACTTGCTTGTCTATTGATAGAATGTTAGCGAATCAATTTCGGGAATCAAAGGTATCAGACACACCAGGAATAATAACTTCTCCCATCTATACATCAAGATGAGGAGGAATAGCGTTGGGTTAGGTCTAAAACATACCAGCGTTGCAAATCCCTCATTCAAATATAGATATTTCCACCATTCCATCGTAGTGATATCCCCAAACCACATATGAGCGACTTCATGACTTTGTACAGTCGCGACACGTTTTTTTGCTTTGAGATCACTGCGGTTGGGATCAAGCAAGAAAGCGGTGGTTCGTCCTGTGATCAAACCCCAGTTTTCCATGGCACCTGCGTCAAAGTCCGAGGCCTGAATAGATCGTGAACAAGCAGGGTTTGGAGAGGGATAAAACAACGTGCCACAAGAGTATCCAATTTTGGAAGAGGGTATTCAACGTCGAAGATCTTTTCGTACAGCGGCAAAACGGCAGCTTTGACATCAAGTGCGAATTGTGCTTGAGGGATATTTTCGGCAGTGGCTTGAAAAACCCAGATCAATACACAAAAACGTCAATGAGATGGATATAAAGAATGTACCATAAATCCTCAAGGGTACCGTCTTCTTACTCAAAGGCATCACCACTGAAGTCTCCAAGTGCTCAAAATGCCCATTCGCATACGCAACAAGATAAGTTGACATCGGAGGCGTCTTGTCGAACTTGGTAATCTTCCATTTTTCAGGATCGTTCTTGGTTGACGCGAGCAGTTGTTCGAGCTCTGCGGGGACGTTGATGCCTGGTTCCAGGACTTCCTCAGAGGTGGCGGGCATGTTGCTCAGATTGACGGTATCGGCGCGGGAGATCATCGATACGGAGAATGTAGCTTTTAAAAGAGGCTCGTCCCAGCAGGGAAAGCCGCGTCTGGCTGCTGTAGGCTGATTTTTTTAAACATAGATTAGAAGAAAAGGATTTGATATGTCATACCTCGAACTGAGTGAGAGCATAGTGTTTGGTCTTTCCATCAACCTCATAGGACGACTTGTAATAACCCATCATGGAACCAGTGATCTCTCCTGAGAAGGCGATGTGAATCTCGGCTTTCGATCCAGCAGGAAGATTTCTGGATAGTTGGAAGGTGGTCCGTTCCTGTGTCTTATCGACGGCGGAAACGGTGAGCTCCTGAAGTCCAGACAGAGCATTCGAGGACAAAGAACTGGAAAAAAGTCAGAACTTGAATGGAAAACCCCTCGCAACTCACGCTGTGCCAAGATCCAAGTTGGAAGTATTGAGTGTGATGGCCGAAGCTCCAACGACGATGTCAAGACTTGGGGGGTTAAAAAACGGTGAATAAAGAGTACACTCCAAGCAAGGATAGTTTCCACTATACCTGATTTTTGCGAAACCTTGAAAAGTGAGCTTTTCGAGATCAGTCTTGATGGCGACATCGTAGTGAGTCGCCTTGACGTTAGTGGGAAGTCGGTACTGGTCGTGCTCGACCTCTACGGGAGGATTTGCTACCGTTGACATGGTTATTCGTCTTGGAAATTTGAACGCAGAAAGTGATGTTGTGGGGATGAGATACTTGATGTTGGCTGGTGTTTTGAATTGCCGTCTAGCACATGAGCTGGTTGTGAAGGAGATATGCCTAGTCCCCACGTGTGTGTTGCTCAGAAACAAATTCCGTAGCGGCCATCGCAGGACGACGCGTTGGCGAACGCGTATTGACGTGGAAAGCATCCAAATATATGCACTACGATGGTCGACTCCCAAGGTCTGTCAATAACGCCATCACACATATATTGATAATTTCTATTTATTCTACAACATTTCAATGATTTATGAGCACCAGCAAAGAAAGCAAAGCAAAGCAAAGCACGAGTCCGAGAAAGCACAGGTCCAGACAGAAGAAGAGCAGCTTCAAATTTCGATATTCAGTTTAGTGAGTTTCAGAATGTCGGTAATCGTCGATTCCTTTACTATCTCCTTTGGCAATTTGTTACGAAGGTTGTTTCGTCTAAAGTCATTGAGTATATCCCGATAGCTTCGGGCACTGTCGGCAGTAGCTTTCTCAAAAACCTCCAGCGCATCAACAAAATTCGTTTTGCGAAAAGCATATCCTTCGTAAAGGTCGACCAGGTTGTTGTAGCGCTTGTAGCTGGAAGAGATGATTTCAGTCTGTATCTCTCTTTTTGTAAATATAACCCACGTTTCATAATTTATCTTTCCGAGTTCCTCCGCAGCTTGCGCTTTCAGCTCCCTTTTGGTACGTTGAAGTTCGCTGGACATCCCAGTAAACCGGTTCTGAATATTCCCAACAAGAACCTGCAAAGCAATGAATCAAACGATACTTGGAATGATACTTGGCAATGAAACCTTGTTGATTTCACCGAGAATCTGAAAACGAAGATGTTAGTCCCTCTCTCATCAAGCAGATAAGTCGTACCGAAGCAATTTTTAAATCAGGGTCATCCTCGACCTCTGACCCACGAACTTGCCTCCTACTGGAACCTGATGACCCACCTTTCTGCTCCTTGGCTAAATGTGATAAATGAACATTCCCTATCGGTCGATCCAGTCTCTACACGTACGTATGGCACGAGATTGTGTCTTTTCTTCTTCCAAATGCCTAGTTTTTTGAGTAGGCTTATGCTTCTCACTGCCGAGAGGGACCTGACGGAGACGAATAGGGGAAGAGAGCTTCCTAACTTTCGTACCCCTCGAATGCTTTGCGCGACGCGGAGTTGAACAAACGGATTCGGGCCTGTCTGAAGGTGTAGGCGGCAGTGGCAGTTTTTCCACTTTTCTATGAGCCTTGTCAGTCTTCGTCGTATAGAACGTTTGGTCCTGATGGACAGAAGAAACTTCGTCTTCTTCAACGGATTCATGGCGTCGTCTATCGAAAGACGGCGTTTTACCAACAGCACGCTTCAACGACGTCGGTTTTATCCTCTTTGGCGAATTTGTAAGATCGATCCAGACACGGCCGGATTGGTCTGGAGCAGGAGGCGAAGGTGGCGGTTCAGATGAAGTAGTTGTGTCCGCCTTCACAACGTAAATTCATTAAAATATTCTTGGAAAATGATATCACACTCTCACCTTCAAAGGTTCCAGAAAATCAACATATATGTCTCCGAGCATGCCTACGTGAGGTAGAGACACATCATCAACAATATCGGATGGAAGTTCTCCAGTTTTGGGTTGCAAGTCGTCGATAGGATCAAAGTCGATAGAGACCTCTTCGGCCATCTCTACCTTCACGCTCGCAAAGTCTTGCGCCTCCCAAGGAGCCATGTTCGATTTTTTCGAACGTGTGTTCACGCTCTCATTGATTGATTGGGGGTTCACGACTTTTGCAGATTGCTCCACGTTGAAAATCCATGAGCGAGACGCCAATCCAAGAGAGAAAAATCTACCTCATTTTGCTCAACCAGAGTCTTGTCAGCGTCTTGAAGTTCCACGTCTGCTTTGCGCTGTGCGGCCTCTTTAGCTTCGCCTTGCTTCTTGTTCTTTTTTGTAGGGACAGGCCGAGGTTTCGGAGCCACTTTACCGTCCTTTCCCTTCATGGCTTTCATTTGAGGTTGTTTTGGTTTCGGAATCTCATCGAAATCGGTGGCAAACCGGCTGTCCTTATCGTTGGCAGGAGATGAAAATTTCACATGCTGACTTTTTCGACCATACTTTTTCGGTCCTTGCTTAACAGGAGACGGAGGAGCATTTTCAGACTCTTGACGAACGCGTTTCGCCGCTGGGGCCTCTACATCCGGGGTGCCATCAACCAGAGCCCTTTTCTTGGACACACTTGATTTCTTGGTGTCGTTAACGGTCCGAGATTTTGGCTTGCGAGAATCGTCGTCTACAATCTCCATCTTGGGTTTCTGAGCTTGTCGGCTGAAAGATATATTAGCAATTATAATCAACCACAATAATTTGGGATCCCTACGAGGTGGTGTCATCCGTCTCCAGAAATTTGGGCAATTGCGCCGCGTCAGATTTCATCGTCTTCTTCTTCGGGGCCCTGGGTGGGCGTTCATCTTCATCGTCAGATAAAATAATGGTATTCCGTTTAGGTTGAAAACAAATCTCTTCATCTTCAGAGTTGGGTTGCTGCTTTCGCGACAAAACCTTTTTTGGAGCAATTTCGGTTTGGTCCGTAGCCCGGGGTGGATGAATTGAGAAGTTTCCGTTTGGGTCAAGAAAAACTGTATTCGGCAAGTTATCCGATGATTCACCAACAACGTCATTGGTGACCTGATGATCGTCCACATTCGAGGCCATAGAATTCGCGGGCCACGGCGAAGAAGTGACAAATTTATTTCGGTCAATTGGGTCTGGGTCCCCATCTGAAAATAGAAAATTAACCAATAGAGATGCGCAAAAAAGAACGTTACTGACGTTTGGCCATATTCGTAAGCATTGTAGCTTTGGTTTGCTAACCAAATGCGTTCAGCACAAAATAAGTCAAAGTTTTAATCTCGTATACCCATTTTGTGTGGTTACCGATTTCCGGTAACAATTCACTGGGAGCTTGAGACAATTTTGTAGATGCAGGGCGTTCCATTTTCTGGTGGTCGATGAGTACAATTAATGCTAAAGAGTAAAAAATATCCCCACCAAATTTCTTTCTCTCATGACCCTTCCAAAGTTATTCATAGCCGCTCTCATGATCGAGAATGATACCGAATAGGTTCCCCGCTGAGGAAGGGACATCGGGTTATTGCCTAACAAAGGTGCTTTGTTGATGAGTAGTTCAACTTTCATTTCACTCCCATTGAGAGCAGAAATCGTGATGGTGCTGACGGTGCTGAATGGGATCATCAAGGAGTCGAAGTTTCCACCCTAACACAACAAAATTAGTACAGAAGTCGGACACCAAGATGTCCGAGACAAACTTGGTCGAGGCTGGCAACAAAACTCTTGTTGTCGACGAAAATTGGCTCAGAGGTCGTCATCAACGACTTCTCTACCTGGAAACGAATAACCTGGAAAGGTTGTGGGCTAATGAAGTCAATCGGGGTGGCAAGCGCAATTCATGGCATGAGACCTACAATCGGATATCTGACTCGGCAAGAAAATAAATAATTTTCGTTGCAGTGACTGTCCAATCCCGTTTAATTGTCTCTAGTGCTTGCAAAATACGATTGCAGTCCTTGAATGTCGTTTCTTCAAAGACTTCCTGAAGAAATTTGTTCCTTTTTTCCTTGCCGGCTTTCAAAGGAGGGATGAGATTGCCCAGCAGATTGACGATCGACTCCAAAGCAAGATAATCTACGCTCAAATATTAGGGGTTGTATGATAAAAGTCAAGGAAACGAGATTACTCCGAATTTCAGCGATTGTGCGACCGAGACGGCGACTACAACGAGGTGAGCGGCGAGTGTGCAGTGGAGAAGACGGGCTTCGTTACCCTCCAATATGGTGATCGCGCAAGTTACTGA
>Ga0307517_10000495_pt1 | contig 67515 bp, 56 predicted proteins | sample 23_EM_MG_FD_194515 | JGI IMG/M metagenome (GOLD analysis project Ga0307517, IMG submission 194515) | Populus trichocarpa ectomycorrhiza microbial communities from riparian zone in the Pacific Northwest, United States - 23_EM | ecosystem: Host-associated > Plants > Roots > Unclassified | place...
CAGTATCCGTGGCATGACTGACCACCTCGGCGGAACCGTCCACGCCTTCCGGCTCCGCTGCAACTCCACAACGAAGGCGACAGATCACGAGCTACAAAAGTACGACATCTTCACCCGCTACGGACAGACGATACTTGGCGACTCAGAAACCTCGCCTCATCAATGCGCCGGCTCCAGCAAACCGGTGAGCGAAGCACGCTGCGACAGCTCGATCCAGTTGCCGTCGGGATCGCGCACCATCGAGATCCGCGCCGTCGTGCCCAATGTCACCGGCGCCCGGGCCTCGCGGCCGCCATGGGCCAGCACATATGCGTGCTCGCGATCGACCTCGAATACCTGGAACGTGATGTAGCGCCAGCCTTTGCCGTCGAAGGCGGCATCATTCGGCGCGTCGGCGGCTGGCTCAACGATCAGCACCGTATCGCCGGCAAGGAATGTCAGCACGCCGTCGGCCGTGGCCGGTCCCGCCGGCAACCCCAGCGCTTCCATGTAAAAACGGCGATGCGCTTCGACATCGCGCACGCCGAGGCGAATGCCGATGCGCTCGATGCCGTACATGCCCTTCGGCACCAGCACGACGCGGTTGCCTTCGGGATCGACCATCGGCTGCGGCGCGGTGAGACCATCGCGCGCGATCAATAGCTCGCGATAACCCGACGGCGGATTGTCCGGCAGCGGTTCATAGACCTGATTGATCTTCAGGATCGAGCCGCAGAGATCATGGCGATGTTGCTTGTAGCCGCGGCGGATCGGCTGCGTGTAATCGAACGGCAGGCCAATCTCGTTTTGCCAGAAGGCGAGCGCGGCCGGCGTGTGGTTGGTGGCAAAACCGATATCGATGCGGGGTTTTGCCAGATTCATGAGAGCTTCATCCGAAGCTCCCTGCCGAAGCGAGCCCGCCGAGCCGGCCGGTGATGGCGAAGAACTGCGCCACGGTCTCCTCGATGATCTCACGCGCCGGCATGGGCGAGGACGCGGTTCATAGTGATCCCTGCGGTAAGAAGACAAATGCCTGAAAATTCCGGGCAACGGTATGTCAGCTAAACCTGCGCGACAACCATGCGCTGGCGGCGGGCTCGAAGGATTGCCTTGCCCTGCCCCACCCCGTAGTTTGGGAGCAAGCAAATCCAAAGAAAAATAGATCCGGAGAGAAATCCCATGGCGCGCCTCAAATTCGGAGCCTTCCTCGCCCCGCATCATCCCATCGGCGAGAATCCGCTGCTGCAATTCCGCCGCGACCTGGATTTCGTCGAGCAGATCGACACGCTCGGCTTCGACGAGTTCTGGTGCGGCGAGCACCATTCCTCGGGTTGGGAAATGATCGCCTCGCCGGAAATGTTCCTGGCGGCTGCCGGCGAACGCACCAAGCGCATCAAGCTCGGCACCGGCGTGGTCTCACTGCCCTATCATCATCCCTACAACGTCGCGCAGCGCATGGTGCAGCTCGACTGGATGACCGGCGGTCGCGCCATTTTCGGCTCGGGCCCGGGTGCACTGGCTTCCGACGCGCATACGCTCGGCATCGACCCGATGACGCAGCGCGACCGTCAGGACGAAGCGATCGCGATCATCCGACGCCTGTTCAAGGGCGAGCGCGTCACCGCCAAGAGCGACTGGTTCACGATGAACGACGCCGCGCTGCAATTGCTGCCGCTGCAGGAAGAGATGCCGTTCGTGGTGGCGTCGCAGATTTCGCCGTCGGGCATGACGCTGGCCGGCAAATACGGCATCGGCATCATCTCGCTCGGTTCGATGTCAACGCAGGGCCTGATGGCGCTGCCGACGCAATGGGGCTTTGCCGAGGATGCCGCGAAAAAGGCCGGCACCACCGTGAGCCGCGCCGACTGGCGCGTGCTGCTCTCCTGGCACATCGCCGAGACCCGCGAACAGGCCTACCGCGAGGCCGGCGCCGGGCTGATGAAGTGGCACAATGAATATAATGTCGGCACGCTGCAGCGGCCGGGCCTCGAGCCCTTCAAGTCACCCGAGGATGCGCTCGAGAAAACCGCGGGCGGCGAGGCCGCGGCCTCCACCATCGGCACACCGGATGACCTGATCAAGACCATCAAGAATTTGTTGGCGGTTTCCGGCGGCGTCGGCACCATCGTCGGCTTCGTGCACGACTGGGCCAATCCGGAAAACACCCGCCGCAGCTGGGACATGGTGGCGCGCTACGTGATCCCGGAAATCAACGGCTACGTCAAAGGACTGCGCGAGTCGCAGAAATTCCTGGTCGAGAACCGCGAGGTATTCGAGCGTGCGGGCCAGGCCGTGATGGCCAAGATCATGGAAAACGAAAAGGCAGCCGCTGCGCTCGCCGTCACAGGGCCCGGCCGGGTGGCGATCCCGACCATCAATGCGCCCGACCTGCAGAAGGAAGCGGCGAAGCGCAAGGCGTGATCCTAAACCCGCTATTCTCGCCGTCATTGCCTGCGACAAGCGCAAAGCGTTTGCGCAAGGGAGCCACGGGGCGCGAATGCGCGCCCGATAACAGGCTCCGCGACGACTTGTCCGCCGTAGCTCAACGAGCGAAGGCGGAAGCAATCCAACTTTCTCCGAGTCGAGATCTGGATTGCTTCGCGGAGCCTGTCATCGGGCGCGCATTCGCGCGACCCGTTGGCTCGCAATGACGGAGCTCTCAGTCTTGCAGACGATTGTGTCCCAAAAGCCGTTACTTCGCGTAATAGCTCAGCACGGTTTCCCACGCCACCGTTTGCAGGAATTTCGCGGTCGGCGCATCGATCCCGGCGGTATAGGGGTTGCCGACCGGCGAGCGCCCGGTCAGCGAGGCAAAGACCACGCAGGTTGCGAGATACGTTCCGGCCGGCGACGGATGGCGCTTGTCCGGCGCATAGAGATTGAGTTCCGGTTGCTTGCTGATGGCCTGCGCAAAGGCAAGGCCGGCGGGAATCACCAGCGCGTTGTTCTCGTTGCCGGCTTTCGTATAGGCCTCGGCCAATTGCGCCGTCATCTCCGGCTTGTCGGCGTAGGCCCATGACATGAAGAACGCGGGCTTGAGACCTTTGGCGCGTACAATCGCGCTGTTCTTCTTTGCATACTCGATGAATACCGACCCGAGCTTGGGATGGATCGGGCACTGGCTGCAATCCATCATGACGGCGACGTCGTACAACTGGCCGGGCTTGTTGAAGACCACATTGTTGTTGTCGTCGAACGAATAGCTGCCGATCGCATTAGGCCGCAGATAGCGCTCGACATCATGCCAGTCGAAGCCCGAGCCGCCGATCGTCACCATGGTGTTGCGGTAAGCGTTCTTGTTTTCGGGGTCGGCGGCTTTTTCCATCAGCGATAGATGACCCGGCAGGCCGTTGTTGTAATAGAAGAAGCTGTTGCCGATGAACATTCCGGTCTTGGGGAAATCCGGGCCGAAGCTGGTAACGGCCGGCTTGGTCTGAGCCTGAGCGGGGTCGGCGACAATGACACCCATCGCGGCCAGCGTGACGGCAATCACACCCAGAATTCTCGACATCTCAGCTCTCCCTGATCGGCTTGATTTTGCGGCACCCTAGCACGGCTCCGCGGCTTGTCGCGCGGTTTGGATGAACCGGCACGGCGCCGGGCCTTCGGCCTTTGCACCAGCGAAGCAAAGCGTTATTTTCCGGGCCTTGGTTATGCCGATGATCCCACGCATACTGGGCCAGAGCCGAACCGGAGCATTTGCCATGTCGATGCAGAATGTGGCTTCCCCATGATCACCCTCACGCCGCCGAAGCGCAATTCGCTCAAACACATACCGGGCGACGAGGGCTGGCCGTTGATCGGCAAGACGCTGGAGGTGCTTGCCGACCCCAAGGGACAGGTCGAACGGATGCACGCCAAATATGGCCCGGTCTATCGCAGCCATGTGTTCGGCGAGACCAGCATCAACCTGCTCGGCCCCGAGGCGAACGAACTGCTGCTGTTCGACCAGGCCAAGCAGTTTTCCTCGACCCATGGCTGGAACATGATTCTCGGCCGGCTGTTCCCGCGCGGGTTGATGCTGCTCGATTTCGAAGAGCACCGCCTGCACCGGCGCGCGCTGTCGGTCGCTTTCAAATCCGGCCCGATGAAATCCTATCTCAGCGCGCTCGATACCGGCATTGCCGCGCGCGTGGCGCAATGGAAGGCGCAGCCGGGGCCGATCCTGTTCTATCCGGCGATGAAGCAGCTGACGCTCGATCTTGCCGCAACGTCGTTTCTGGGCGCCGACATCGGCCCCGAAGTCGACGAGGTCACCAACGCCTTTGTCGACATGGTGGCGGCATCGGTTGCCGTGATCCGCAAGCCGCTGCCGTTCACGCAAATGGGGCGCGGCGTGAAGGGCCGCCAACGCATCGTGGCCTATTTCTCCGAGCAGATTCCGATCCGCCGCAAAGAGGGTGGCGAAGACCTGTTCTCGCATCTGTGCCAGGCGACCCATGAAGACGGCGCGCTGCTCTCGACCCAGGATATCGTCGATCACATGAGTTTCCTGATGATGGCGGCGCACGACACGCTGACCTCGTCGCTGACGTCCTTTATTGGCGAACTCGCAGCCAACCCGGAGTGGCAGGCCAAGCTCCGCGATGAGATCAACGCGCTCGGTGTCGCGGCGGATCAACCCACCAGTTTCGACAATCTCGAAGCGATGCCGCTGTCGGAAATGGCGTTCAAGGAGGCCTTGCGGCTGAAGCCGCCGGTACCCTCGATGCCGCGCCGCGCGGTCCGCGATTTCACCTTCAAGGGGCATGCGATCCCGGCCGGCACCCTGGTCGGCGTCAATCCGCTGTTCACCCACCACATGGCCGAGATATGGCCCGATCCCGCGAAATTCGATCCACTGCGTTTCACCGACGAGGCGCAACGCAACCGTCATCGCTTCGCCTGGGTGCCGTTCGGCGGCGGCGCGCATATGTGCCTCGGGCTGCATTTTGCCTATATGCAGGCGAAATGCTTTGCGCGGCATTTCCTGCAGAACCTCAGCGTCTCGCTGGAGCCGGGCTACACGCCGGACTGGCAGATGTGGCCGATCCCGAAGCCGCGCGATGGATTGAAGGTCGTGCTGAAGGCGGTGTGAGGCGAACTGCGTAGGGCGGGCAAAGCGACTTGTCCGCCGTCGCTCGAAGAGCGAAGGCGGAAGCGTGCCCACCAATTCCGGCAACGGTCTTGGATAGATGGTGGGCACGGCGCGAATGCGCCTTTGCCCACCCTACGCTCTTCACTCAACAAACGTCGTAAGCTGCGCGCCCTCGTCGGCGACGAACACCGCGATCAATTCCGCGGGCTCCGTGAGGCTGGCATTGGCCGAGACCAGATGCACCGCGCCCGGCGGTTCGAAGAACGACTGGCCGACCTTGAACGTCTCGACCACGCCGCCGGCGAGTTGCGATCGGATTTCGCCCTTGGTGATGTAGGCGGTGACCGAGCCCGCGTGGCGGTGCGCGCGGGTGAAGCCACCGGGGCCGTAGAACACGCGCACGATCGTCACCCTTTTGCCCGGCACGTTCGGCAGCGCGTAGGAGCCGATCGGCTCGACCGTGTCGAGCGTCGAGCCGGAAGGCGCGCTGCTCGCGCATAGCGGCTCGATGATCGCCGAGATCGCATCCATCGTCGACGGCAGGGTCTTTCCGATCACAAAGGCGCAGGCAAGGCCGGCGATCACGGCGAGATAAAACGGCCGGGCTTCCACCCCGCCGCGCGATAACCCGAATGTTGCCGACATGTGTTTCTCCCTTTCCCGTATCTGGTCGTCATTGCCTGCGAGTTGAATCTCCGTTGGTGCCAATATTCCCCGCCCGCCAGGGACAACGCAAGCGAGCATCTCGCGCTGAGACCATCAGGGCAGAATCGGCGCGGTCGTTGCCGTCGGCGTTGATATCCCCGATTTCCGTTATGGTCGGCCTTATTTTGGATTCGCTGATCACGTGAAGTAACAACACCGATGATGAAATTGATCGACGAGTTCAGGCGCGGCTGGCAGGGAATTTCCCAGCCCTCACCGCTTTTCAACACGAGCTTTGCGGCCTGTTGCCTCGTCCTGGCGACCGCGGCGCGTTGGGGACTGGCGCAGATCCGCCCCGACGTATTCTTCACGCCGTATTTTCCGGCCGTGTTCTTTGCCACGGCCTTCGGCGGTTTCCGGATCGGGGTCGCAACGGCGCTAGCCGGCGGCGTCCTTGGCGTCGCGATCAATTTCAGCAATGTCGTGGCCGATCCCGCGCGCTTCGCACTGCTGCTGATTTTCTGGGCGGTCTGCGGCCTGACGGTGTGGGGCGTCGAGCATTACCGAACGATCGTCGTGCAACAGCGGCAAATCGCAAAGCGCCTGATAAGGGAAGAAGAATACCGCAAACTGATCGTCGACGAGCTACAGCACCGGCTGAAGAACAAAACGTCCACGATCCATGCCGTGCTGCGCCAGGTCCTGCACAACGAGCCGCAGGTCTGGGAAGCCATCGACCACCGGATTCGTGCGCTGACGGCAACCGACGATCTGATCGCGCGGGTCGACGGCAGCGGCTGCGATATCAAGGACTTGCTGCGCTCCGAACTCGGCCCCTACGGCCATGTCCGGTTCAATTTGAACGGCGATCCGCTGTTCCTGCCGGCCAAACTGGCGGTCAGCCTGGCGCTGATCTTCCACGAACTGGCCACCAATGCCGGAAAATACGGCGCGTTTTCCGCAGCAAACGGCATGCTGCAGGTGTCATGGTCGGTGACATCGGACAATCCGGGTGTCCCCTGGCTCAAGATCAGTTGGGATGAAACCGAAGGGCCCACGGTCGAAAATGTCGGGGCCGCAGGGTTCGGCACCAAGCTGCTGCAGTCGGCGCTGCGTTCCTTCGACGGCAAGACCGAGGTCAGCTTCCTGAAGACCGGCGTCCATTGCACGATGCAGTGCCGGATCCCCCCGAGTTGAACGCGGCGGTGCAACCCAAACGCGTAAATCGCAATTCCGCCGCAAGCGGTCGCAGGCCGAATTGACATTCTGTTAATGACGATTGTCGCCACGCCGCTCCAAAGCCTCAACTTGTAGGAGTGTCGCGGTGTTTTGCAGTTCCGCTTAACCAAAACTACAAGGGACTTTGCCAAGCTGCGCTGCCATGCACAGTCCCTATAAACATGATCTTCAGCCGGCCGCGACGCAGGCCGGTAATGAAGGCGCTCCCAATACCGAGTTGAGCATTCTGCGGGACGTCCTCAGATTGCTTCCGACCGGCGTGACGGTTCAGGACGAGCACGGCAATTTCCTGCTGGTGAACGACGCCGCCGCAGCGTTACTCCAGATGGCCGCTGCCGCACCGGCGCCTTCGCAATTGAGCGACCGCCACGAGACCTGCCTTGAATTGCTGCGCAGCGGTCACGCGGTCGTTCTGGAGGAAGCCGTCACCTGCGGTCCGGCCAAGCATGTGTTTCTCACCTCGCACCGGCCGGTTCAGATCGCGGAACGCAATCTGCTGCTCTCGAGTTCCGCCGATATCACCGAACAGAAGGCGTTCGAGGACACGCTGTTCCGTTCGGCCTATTATGACGAACTGACGGGACTGCCGACGCGGCGGGTGATCGAGCATCGCGTCAACACGCTGCTCACCCGCGATGGGGCGCAAGGCAACTTACAAGGCGCCCTTCAAGGCAATTCCCGGAACCATTTCGCGCTGGCGTTTCTCGACGTCGACAATTTCAAGCACATCAACGATTATTATGGCCACGCGATCGGCGACGCCTTGCTGATCGAGATGTCCAAGCGGCTGGGCATGGATTTGCGGGAATCCGACATCCTGTCGCGGATCAGCGGCGACGAATTCATGCTGCTGCTCAATCCGATCCAGAGCGAGAGCGAAGTCGCCGAATACATCCATTTCATCCTGCAACGGCTGAAGGCGCCGTTCTTCATCGACGAATCGGAGATATTCGCCTCGACCTCGATCGGCGTCAGCCTCTATCCCGAACACGGCAAGAGCTACGACGTACTGCGCCAGAATGCCGATATCGCGATGTACCGCGTCAAGAACGGCAGCAAGGGTGGAGCCGCGTTCTTCAACACCGGCATGGAGCGCGAGGCGCTGGCGCGGATGAAGGTCGAACAATCGCTTCGTCTGGCGATCCTGGAAAAGCGGTTCTGTTGCGCGTTCCAGACCAAGGTCGATATCCGCACCAAGGCCGTCAAGGGCATCGAAGCGCTGGTGCGGCTCAGGGATGATGAGGGCGTGATCCAGGCTCCCGGCACCTTCATCAACCTGGCCGTCGAGCTCGGCCTGATCGACGAACTGACCCATCTGGTGCTCGCGGAGATCGTCAAGTCGATCGACCTGATCAACGAGAGCTTCGGTCCCGACACCACGATCAGCATCAACGTCGCCGCCAAGCAGGCCGGCAATCCCGAATTCATGCGGCCGTTCGCACAGGCGCTGGAAGCGACCGGATTCCCGAAGCGTTTCATGATCGAGGTGACCGAAGACGCCTTTGTCGCCAAGACGCATTTCCAGGATGAAATCCTGCCGATCTTCCGCAAGCTCGGCGTCGGTATCTCGATCGACGATTTCGGCACCGGCTATTCGTCGCTGTCGGCGCTGGCCGACATCACCGCCGATGAAATCAAGATCGACCGCTCCTTTATCACCGACATCCATCTGCGGCCGCGCAGCCAGGGCATCTTGCGGGCGATCGAATCGCTGAGCGAAGCGCTCGGCATGACCGTGATCGCCGAAGGCATCGAGACCTTCGAAGAACTCGCCTATCTGCAGGCCGCGACCAAGATCCGCTACGCGCAGGGCTATTACTTCTCCAGGCCGATCTTCCTGGAAGACCTCAGGCCGGCGACACCGCTCGCCAGCGAAGCGCGCGCCAGCCTGTCGAGCCGCCCGGCCCAGGAAAACCGCCCGGCTTTCTCGCGCGCCAGCGGCTATCGCCGCTGAGGCATCGGCTCGCCTCAGATTTGAGGTGGGCAAAGGCGCAGCTGCGCCCACCATTTATTCTCCAATCGTCGTCATGAATGGTGCGATTAAGCCTTAGGTAACCGGATTTCCTAACGGCTTATGGCATGTGCGTATCGTATGCATCCCTGGGGTGAGGGGAATGCGCGTACTGTTTTGCAACCTAAAGGACATTGTATCGCTGGCCGCGACGGCCGGCGGACGCCTTGGCGCGACTGTCCGCAGTCCGGTGCTGTGGCTGACGGTTTGCGGCGTGCTGCTGGTTTCGGCGATTTTCGCCGGCACCATGATGGTGGTCGCCGAATTTCGCGAGCGCGCGCTGGCCAATGGCGAGCGCGAACTGGAAAACACCGTTCTGCTACTCACCCGTCACTTCGACCAGCAATTCGAGGACTCCGACACCATCGCCGCCGACGTGATCGCCCGGTTGCACATTCCCGGCATCGCTTCGCCGCGGGCGTTCCGGCAATTGATGTCGAGTTCGGAGGCCCACGAAATCCTCGGATCCAAAGCCGGCGTCCTGTCCTATCTCGGCGACATTTCGATTTACGATGCCGACGGCGACATCATCAATTGGTCGCGGCCGTTACCGACACCCGCCCTCAACATCTCCGAGCGCGCCTACTTCAAGTCCTTCAAGTTCAATCCGCAATCGCCATCAATCCAGACCGAGGCGGTTCGAAGCCTCGTCAACAGCGATCTGAACACGGTCATTGCCCATCGACTGAGCGGTGAAGACGGAGTCTTTCTCGGCGTCATGACGCGGCGTATCAAGCCTTCCAATTACGAGAAGTTCTTTGCTTCCGTTGCGATGGGAACCGGTGCCGCGATTTCGATGTTTCACACCGACGGCACCCTGCTGGCGCGTTATCCGAACGCCGATCGCCTGATCGGACAGAAATTCAAGTCGGCGCCGCTGCTGGAGCGCGTCCTGAGCGAGGGCGGTCAGCAGACGCTGCGCGTGCAAAGCCCGGTCGATCAAACGGAGCGACTGGGATCCGGAGCCCCGCTCAGCCGTTTCCCGATCGTCGTGATCGCAACCAATACGATTTCCGCGGCCCTGGCCGATTGGCGGGCACAAACCAGATTCCTGGTCACGGCCGCCGTGCTGTCGGCGACGGTGATCGCCCTGATCCTGTTCCTGATCATCCGGCAGATGGCCCGGCAGAGCCGCGAGGCGCAGCAGCGGCTGGAAGCGGAGCGACATCGGCTCGACACCGCGCTGAACAATATGATCCATGGTCTGGTGACGTACGACGCATCGGAGCGCATCGTCACCTTCAATACTCGCTACGCCGAGATGTATAATCTGTCGCCGGAAATCGTGAAGCCGGGCTGCCATTTCCGGGACCTGATACAGCATCGCAAGGATCGGGGATCCTTCGACGGCGACGTCGACGCTTTCTGTTCCGGCATCCTGCAGAGCATCGCCAACGGCGAAACCAATCACAGCATGGTGCATGGGCGGGACGGGCGGTCGTTCATGGCGATCAGCCGGCCGCTGGCGCAAGGCGGCTGGATCGCCACGATCGAAGAAGTCACCGAACGCCGCAAGCTCGAGCAGGAGCGCGATCGCAACTACGCCTTCCTCAGCCAGATCATCGACCACATCCCTTCACAGATAACGGTGAAGGATGCCCATGATCGCCGTTATCTTCTGGCCAACCGCGTCGCCGAGGCTCAGTTCGGCATGTCGCGCGACCTCATCATCGGCAAGACGGCCTACGATATCTTCCCGAAGGCGACCGCCGACATCGTCGCCGCCGATGACGAGAAAGCCCTGCAATCCGTCAATGGCTTGTCCAAGGACGAGCATCCCTGGGAGAGCCCGACGGGCCTCCAATACATTACCTCCAAGCGCATCGGCATCAGCAATCAGGCGGGCCAGACCAGCCACATCATCAACGTCGTCGATGACGTCACCGAACGTCGTCGCGCCAACGAAAAGATCGCCCATCTCGCGCATTACGACCCGCTCACCGACCTGCCGAACCGGGTGCTGTTCCGCGAACAGATCGAGCGTGAGCTGCAGAAAGCCGTCGCCGGCGAGCAATTCGCGCTGCTCTATATCGACATCGACGAGTTCAAGGGCATCAACGACTCGCTCGGGCATCATGTCGGCGACGAATTGCTCAAAGCCGTCGCTTCCCGCATCAAGGACTGCATCAAGCCGACCGATCTCATCGCCCGCCTCGGCGGCGACGAATTCGCCGTGATCCAGACCGCGGCCGGCGACCGCGATGACGTCGTCGAATTCGTGACGCGGATCCATGAGGCGATCCGGCAACCCCATCAGTGCCTCGGCCATCAACTCACCACCGACGCCAGTATCGGCATCGCACTCGCGCCGCAGGACGGCACCGATCTCGACCAGTTGATCAAGAGCGCCGATCTGGCGATGTACGGCGCCAAGGCCGAGGGCCGACGCACTCATCGCTTCTTCGAGCCGGTCATGGATGCCCGCGCCAAGGCGCGGCTCACCATGGAGCAGGACTTGCGGCAGGCGATGGTCGATGGCGGCTTCGAAATCCATTATCAGCCGCTGCTCGATCTCGACAGCGACGCGGTCGCCGGCTGCGAGGCACTATTGCGCTGGCACCACCCCGAGCGCGGCATGGTCTCGCCGGCGGAATTCATCCCGCTGGCCGAAGATATCGGCCTGATCAACGAACTCGGCGATTGGGTGCTGCGGACGGCATGTGCGGAGGCAGCCGGCTGGCCGGCTCACGTCAGGCTGGCCGTCAACGTCTCGCCGGTCCAGTTGAAATCCCAGACGCTCGCGCTGCGTATCATGGGCGCGCTCGCCTCCTCCCGCCTGCCGCCGGACCGGCTGGAGATCGAAATCACGGAAGCCGTGCTGATCCATGACGATGAGACCGCGCTGATGATCCTGCATCAGCTCCGCGCCATCGGCGTGCGCATCGCGCTCGACGATTTCGGCACCGGCTTCTCCTCGCTGAGCTATCTGAAGCGCTTCCCGTTCGACAAGATCAAGATCGACCGCTGTTTCGTCAGCGACATCGAGGTCGACGGCTCGGAAACGATCGTGCAGGCGGTGGTGAACATCGCAACCTCGCGCAACATGATCACGACCGCGGAAGGCGTCGAGACCGAACAGCAGAAGGCATTGCTGAAAAAACTCGGCTGCACCCAGATGCAGGGCTATTTGTTCAGCAAGCCGAGGCCCGCTTCCGAGGTGCGGCGATTGCTCGGGATTGTCGAGGGCGAGGCACTGGCCTCGGCCTGAAATACAAAATATCGAAAACAACCCCATGCAAAGATAGGAATGGGGCCGACTCGCGGTACCGGGGTGCCGCTACGCCGCCTAGAGCCTTTTCCGTTCCGATCGAATCGGAACGGGGCTCTAGATTCTTGATTTGACGCGTTTTCTTGACGCGAACCGGTATCCACTTCGCTGGAAAAACGCTTTAGCGGTTCCGGTTGTTTGCGGCGAGGATGGGGCGGATCAGGCGACCGAACCGCTCGGCTTCCTCGTCGTGCAGATAGCCGGACAGGCAGAACGAATGGCAGCCGGCGTCGATGAATTGCTGCAGGGTATCGGCACATTGCGCGGGATTGCCGACGACGGCGATGCCGGCGCCCGGGCGAACCTTGGTGATGCCGGTCCATAGATGCGGCATCAGGAGATCGCCATGCTCGCGGGCGAGCTGCTGCACGCGCTGGTTCGCTTCGGATTTATTGTAGAGCGTCTTCATCTCCTGCTTCTGCCGTTCGGTGGCGTGGCGCACCAGCTGGTCGGCGGCCTCCCACGCATCCGCTTCGTTTTCGCGGCAGATCACCTGCAGCCGCATGCCGAAGCCGATGTCGTTTTCGCGGCCATGGGCGCGGGCCATTTCCGTGATCTCGGCGATATTGCCAGCGATCCGCTCCGGCAGGTCGCCCCAGAACAGATGCACGTCGGAATGTTTCGCCGACAATTCCCAGGCCTGGCGCGAGCCGCCGCCGAGATAGAATTTTGGAAACGGCTGCTGCAGCGGACGCGGCCTGATATGCGCGCCGGACAGTTTGTGGAACTTGCCTTCGAACGTCACCGGCCCGCGCGTGGTCCACAGCGCCTTGAGGATCGAGACCTCCTCCTCCATCAGCGCGTAGCGTTCCTCCTTGGCGTAGCGCACGCCCTCGCCTTCGACCTCGCTCTCGTTCTGGCCCGCGATCAGATTGATGCAGATGCGCCCGCCCGACATCTGGTCGAAGGTCGAGATCATCTTGGCGAGCAGCACCGGATTGATGTAGCCGGGCCGGGCCGCAATCAGTGGCTTGATCGTCGACGACCGCGCCGCCATGAACGCGCCGGTGATCCAGGCTTCCCAGCACACCGAGCCCACCGGAATCAGCAGATATTCGAAGCCGGCCGCTTCCGCCGCCTGCACCACGCGGTCGCAGAGTTCCGGCGACCCCGGGATCTGCGCCTCCATTAACCCATAGGCCGTGGTGTCGCCATGCGTGGGCATATACCAGCCGAATTCGAGCGGACGCATCGACGCTTCTCCCTAAAGGACGCCTGTTGTTCGGGTCGTGTTGGAAAACAGTTTAGCGCCTGAACGGCCCGCGGCAATCGGGTTCCCGGCATTGCGACGCCGGAGCCAGATCCGCGGTAGCGGCTTTTTGATTTCAATGGCGTCCCCAGCGAGATAAAGATGGGCGATGTCTCCGGTCTCGCTGTTGTTGAATATTCTCTGGATCGTGCTGGGCGGCGCGTGGATGGCGGCCGGCTGGGTGCTCGCGGCCGTCATCATGGCGATTACGATCATCGGCCTGCCCTGGGCACGCGCGGCGTTCAATATCGCTGTCTACACGCTGTTTCCATTCGGCCAGAGGGCCGTCTCGCGCGACCTCTATACCGGCGAGCAGGATATCGGCACCGGCCCGCTCGGCCTCATCGGCAATATTATCTGGCTGTTGCTGGCGGGGTGGTGGCTGGCGCTCGCGCATCTCTTCACGGCGGTCGTGCTGGCCGTGACCATCATCGGCATTCCCTTTGCCTGGGCCCATCTCAAGCTTGCCGGCATCGCGCTGTGGCCGATCGGCAAGATCATCGTTCCGGCGTAGCGTCTTTCCGATCCGCCGGGATCAGCCCTGACCCTAGGCCGCGGTCTCGGCCGGCGGCTTCAGCCGCTCGAACTCATCGTCGCTGATCTCGGTCTGGGCGACCAGCACGCTGCAGCGCAGCCGCTTGACCAGATAGCTTCCGACGGAACCGAACCATCGCGCCAGCGGTCCCTGCGGGCGATGGCCGACGACCACGAGATGCGCGCCGATTTCCTCGGCGACTTCCGCGATCTTTTGCCCGGCGTCGCCCACCTCCAGCCGCGAGGTCGGCGAAAACCCCACCGCCTTCAGCCGCGCGGTGCCTTCGGCCAGGATCGCCTTGTAATCCTCGGTTTGCAGTTCGATCGGAATGGTAAGCCCGGCTTCCGGCGTCATGATCGAGGAAACCTCGACAACCGCCAGCAGGAAGACCTCGGCACGGCACATTTGCGCCAGCTTGGCGCCCTCCCGCAGAGCGCGCCGTCCCTCAATTGACCCGTCATAGGCGAGAAGAACCTTCTTATACATCGGACGTCCCCATCGATGGTCGAGAAGATCAATGCCGCAAGACTAGCACCAATCGGCCGGAACGGATCAGAATTTTGACGGGGAACGCGGGCTGGCGTCCTGCCACCTTAGTCTTGCCGGGCGCGACAAGGGGCCTCAAAGGGACCCCCAAAGCCCGTTGCCGTTATCAGGCCAATCGGCTAAATGAACCCCGTTGCACCCGTAGCTCAGCTGGATAGAGCGTTGCCCTCCGAAGGCAAAGGTCACACGTTCGAATCGTGTCGGGTGCGCCAGATCTACGATATCCCACGACATCGTACGATGCCGCTCCGGTTCTTGGGGGGCCAAGCTGCTTGATGATCGACTGATCGTGCGTGCCGTATTCGCTCAATGTAAAAGCGGAATGACGCCGAGAATGCCCCCGACGATCAACATGACGAACATCAACAAGAATGCCCATTTGAGGGTGAAGCGCTGATGGGCTCCGAATTCGACGCCGGCCAACCCGATCAGCACGTAGTTCGCCGCAACCAAAGGACTCAGTTGATGCACCGGCTGTCCGATCAGCGACGCCCTGGCGATCACCTCGGGCGCAATGCCGTAGCCCTTGGCCGCCTCGGCAAGAATTGGAACGACGCCGAAATAGAAGGCATCGTTTGAAATAAAGAACGTAAAAGGTGCGCTGAGCAATGCCGTTATCAGCGGCAAATGCGTCCCTGCAGACGCAGGGATCATTTGGATGACGCTGTGCGCGATGGCGTCAGTCATCTTGGTACCCGACAGGATGCCGGTGAAGACGCCCGCAGCAAAGATCACCGATACGACCGATAGTGCGCTTGCCGCGTGCCTGGCCATGCACTCCTTTTGATCGCTCAGCTTCGGGAAGTTGACCGTAATCGCAATCCCGTAGGCGACCATGAACAGGAGCGCCAGCGGCACGAGACCGGAGACGAGCAGGACCATCAAGGCCAAGGTAAGCAGCAAATTGAAGGCTTTCAGAGCCGGGGACTTTTCGGCCTTGACCGGACCTATCGGCTCGATGTCCACCTCGCCACCAAGAGCGGAAGGCTCGGAATGCCGATTGGGGATGCTAATTCGACCGATCCGCTTGCGCTCGGTCACGCCAAAATACCAGGCAATCGCCAGTGTCGCGAGGCAAGCCATTGCCATCCCGGGGATGAGGGGCAGGAACACCTGACTGGCGTCCAGCTTGAGTACCGTCGTCACCCGCGCGGTTGGCCCACCCCACGGGGCGATATTCAGGATGCTATTACTGAGCATCGTCACGCACGGGAGAATAAGTGGATTGATTCCGAGATGCCGGTGGAGCGGCAACATCGCCGTGATGCAGAGCAGATACGTCGTCGATCCGTCTCCATCGAGAGAGATCACCTGGGCGAGTACGGCCGAGCCGACGATCAGTCGAACCGGGTCTCCTTTGGCAAGCCGCACGATGAGCCGCACCAGTGGGTCGAAGAGACCTACATCGATCATCAATCCGAAATACAGGATGGCGAACAGCAACAAGATGCCGGTGGGCGCGATGGCTCGAATACCGTTCATGACCATGGGCCCGATGTCGGAGCCGAAGCCGCCGATCAGGGCGAAGGCGATCGGGACCAGGATCAACGCAATCAGAGCGGTCATTCGCTCCATCATGATCAACGCCATGAAGGCGATCACCATCGAGTAGCCCAGAATAGTTAGCGACATTTCGGCTCCCACTTCTTTTCTGATTGGCGTTCAGCGCTCACATCGTGGCGACGGGAGCACCTAGGTTGACGGTGCAACACACGCCTCCGCTCGGAAGCCGACTGCACGGCTGCCGTATCCGTTTCCTGAAATCATGGCTTTGAGCTCGCCGGTCAGGCCGCGGCGAATGCGATGCAGACCGGGCTTCCCGTTTCTATCTTTTGGCCTGTGGGCCGCAGTCTTCCCGTTGCAGCGTCGATGTCGAACTGAACGATCGAATGGGTCAGTTCGTTTGCCGCATAGAGATGCCGTGCGCCCGGACCAAGGGCGAAGAAGCGCGGCCCGCGGCCTTGCGACGGCGTCCACTCGACGGGAGAAAGAAGACCGGAATTGTCATCGGCGGAAAACAGACCAATGCTGTCATGCCCGCGATTGGACACGTAGACATGTCGACCCGACGCAGCGATCGCAATCTCCGCCGCGCGGTTTTTTCCAACATGATTTGGCGGCGTTGAGGGCTGGATTTGCAGGGGTTTCAAGGCTCCGCGATCCGGATCCCAGGCGTAGGTGGTGATCGTGGAATTCAACTCGTTGACGGCATATGCGAGATTTTTGGCCGAATGAAACGCGATGTGGCGCGGACCTGCCCCCTCCTGCGTTTCGGCCCAGGGAGGATCACAGGGAAGAAATTGGCCGTCGGCGTCCAGTCTGAATACGAAAATCCTGTCGAGCCCCTTGTCGGGGACCGCGATGAAACGGCGGTTGCGATCGAACGCGACGTGGTGAGGATGCGAACTCTTCTGTTCGATCCGATGGGGACCAGCTTCACCGGGCAGCGTTGACTGATGGCGGACCTGCCCAAGTGCGCCGTTCTCGTCGATAGGAGAGGTTACGATGGTGCCAGTGGCGTAATTGGCAAGGACAAGATGCCGATTGGATGCATCGACGGTCAAATGGACGGGATTGGATCCCTTGGTCGACTGGGTGTTGATGAAGTCCAGGCGGCCGCTTCCGGGATCGATCCGAAACGCGCTCACCTCGCTCTTGTCGCCATGCACGGTGTAAAGAAATCTTCGCTGCTGATCGAACGTCAGAAAGGACGGATTGACCAGGTCTTTCTTTATTTCGACCAATGTCCATTTCGAAGTGGTCGGGTCTACCTGGTAGACGCTGATCCCTTCGCCACGGGCGTTCCGTTCCCTGGACGTGCGGCTGCCGACGTAAGCGAAGAAGCCAGACGACCCGTCCGGCATTGACGTCCCTTCCCTCGAGCCGGCTTGACGTTCCGCGCCATGAACGGACCGTGGGCCGATTGCCGTCAATCCGACACCCCCCACCAAAACAAGGGCGCCTTCAAGCAGGCGCCGTCGTGAGACCGTGCCACGGTCCATTTCCGAAAATCGAAGCAACGCAGTCACATCACGGCAACTCATAGCCGGCTTCCTCTCTGAACAAGGCCACCTTGGCTTGATCGCCATTGTTGTCGGGGCCGCTGCCTGCCTCGGCGTTCCGAACCAGCAGAACGATTGTATTTTAGATGTTCGTAACACTTGTTTTTTAGATATTCAAGAAATAAAATAACACTAAGAAACCTTTGGAGGCGACCCCGTTGTCATCAAACCTGAAACCCACGCTTTCTTTTGCCGGCCGAAGCGCTGGCTACGTCCCGCTGGATTCGGTCCCGAATCTCTCGCGTCTTCCGTTTGCGCTGCGCGTTCTGCTGGAGAATCTCCTGCGGCAGCAGGTAACGCGCGGCAAAGACACCGCTCAGCAAGTGAGCAACCTTCTAGCGCGCCGGGTCGGGGCAGCACTGAATTTCTATCCGGCGCGCATCTACGGGCAGGACATTCTGGCTAAGGTGATGCTCATCGATATGGCGGCGCTGCGCGATGCTCTGGCGCAGTCGGGACGTGATCCACGCCTGGTCAATCCAGCGGTGCCGGTCGACATCGTCATCGATCACTCATTGCAGGTCGATGTATCAGGGATACGCGACGCGGCGCGTATCAATCTTGAAATGGAGTATCGGCGCAACTCGGAACGGTTCGCGTTTCTTCGCTGGTGCTCCGAGAGCTTCGATAATTTGCGCGTGGTCCCGCCCGGAAAGGGAATCATGCACCAGATTCATCTGGAGAAGATCGCCGACGTGATCCGGCACGATCCAAAGACCGATCTGGTCTATCCGGATACGTGCGTCGGGACCGACAGCCACACCCCGATGGTGAATGGCGTTGGCGTTCTTGGCTGGGGCGTGGGCGGAATCGAGGCTGAAGCCGTCATGCTCGGAAAGCCATTGGCAATGGCCTTGCCCCGCGTCATCGGCGTCGAAGTGCGAGGCTCGCTCAATGACGGTGTCATGCCGACGGACCTTGTGCTCGCGTTGACCGAGAAGCTTCGTGCCTTCGGCGTCGTCGGCGAATTCGTCGAATTCTTTGGGCCGGGAACCGCCGCTCTGTCCGTTGCCGATCGCGGAACGATCGCCAACATGGCGCCGGAATATGGAGCCACCGCCGTCTATTTCCCGATCGATCGCCGCACCATCGACTATCTGCGGATGACCGCACGTCCGGACCATCAGATCGAACTGATCGAGGCCTATGCGCGCAAGCAGAAATTATGGCGCGACGAAACAACTGTCGCACCGGATTTCGATGCGGTGATAAAGTTCGATCTCGCTTCCGTGCGACCATGCATCGCCGGGCCGAAGAACCCCGAGGATCGGCTAGATCTGACCGAGGCTGCCAGGGCCTTTCCACATCACGTTCAGGAGATCGCGAACCGACCGTACTCCGCCAAGCCGTCGCGGGTCGAAGGCGCCGATTATACGCTTAGGGATGGCGATATCGTTATCGCGGCGATCACAAGCTGCACCAATACGGCAAATCCCGTTGGCATGATCGCCGCGGGGCTTCTGGCACGCAATGCACGTGCCCGCGGGCTGACTGCCAAGCCCTGGGTGAAAACATCGTTGACACCAGGCAGCCATGTGGTCGCAGCCGTTCTGGACCGATGTGGGCTGCAGCGCGACCTCGACGCATTGGGGTTTCATGTAGCCGGTTTCGGCTGCGCCACCTGCAACGGCGGCTCCGGACCGCTTGCTGCACCAATTGCGGAGGCGATCGAGTCGAACAAGCTCATCGCGGCCGCAGTGCTGTCAGGCAACCGGAATTTTAGAGGACGTATCCATCCGAATGTGCAGGCGGCGTATCTTGCCTCTCCTGCGCTCGTGGTGGCCTACGCGATCGCCGGGTCGATGACCACCGACGTCACCAGTGAGGCGCTTGGCACGGGAACGGACGGCCAGCCGGTATTCCTCAGGGATATCTGGCCCTCCGCTGCGGAAGTAGAGCAAATCAGCGGCCGCGCCTACACCCCGGACGTATTTGCGGAAAAATATGCGGACCTGTTCGACGGCGGAGAGATTTGGGATCGGCTGCCGCGGACGCCCTCCGCGCTGTTTGACTGGCAGCCGGACAGCACCTATGTGCGGCGACCGCCTTACTTCGATGGACTGGCGCGTGAGGCCGGCGGAAGCTTCGACGTGAGGGGAGCGCGACCGCTGGTTCTGCTTGGCGATTCCGTCACCACCGACGACATCTCTCCTTCGGGCGCCATCAGCCCCGGGACGCCTTCGGCGGATTTCCTGCTGTCGAAGGGCGTAGCCAAGGCCGACTTCAACAACTACACCACCCGGCGAGGCAACCATGAGATCGCTGTGCGCGCGACCTTTGCCAATACCCGCTTGAAGAATCTGATGGTGCCCGGCATCGAGGGCGGGTTCACTAAACAGCAGCCCGAAGGTGCCGTGGTCAGGGTATTCGAGGCGGCGCAGGCATACCTCAAACGCAAAACACCACTCGTGATCGTTGCCGGCAAGAACTACGGCTGCGGCTCTTCACGCGACTGGGCCGCAAAAGGCGTGGCGCTTGTCGGCGCCAAGGCCGTCCTCGCCGAAAGCTTCGAGCGAATCCATCGCGCTAATCTGGTCGGTATGGGTGTGCTGCCGCTGCAGTTTGAAGCGGGAACATCGATTACGTCGCTGCAGCTCGATGGGTCCGAAACATTCGATATTTCCGGCCTGGACGCCGAATTCGAGGTGCAAGGCACGGCGCGGTGCGCCATCACGCGCCCGGATGGCGCACGGACCGAAATTCCATTGACCATTCGGCTTGATACGCCGGAGGACATCGCCTATTGGCGTCACGGCGGCATCCTGCCTTTCGTGTGGCGTGAATATATGAACAACGATAACCCGCGCGCGAGGATCGCATGAGCCAGCACTTCATTCCTGCCGTCTTCTACCGTGGCGGCACCAGCAAAGGCGTATTCTTCCACGCACGTCATTTGCCCGGAGATCGCAAGGCATGCGACCGGATTCTGCTCGCGGTACTCGGTAGTCCAGACCCCTATCAACGACAGCTCAATGGCATGGGCGGCGGTATTTCGTCGCTTTCGAAGGCCGTGATCATTGGGCCGCCGACCCATCCGGATGCCGATGTCGACTACACGTTCGTTCAACTGGCCGTTGACGAGCCGGTGGCCGACTGGAGCAATAATTGCGGAAATCTGTCGTCCGCCGTCGGACATTTCGCGGTCGACGAAGGTCTCGTTCGCTTGCGTGATGGTGAGGCGCTGGTCCGCATCCACCAGACCAATACGCGAAAGCTGATTCACTCGCGCTTTCAGGTGAAAGACGGCAAGGCCGAAACGGCGGGCGACTACGTTATCGCCGGCGTGGCCGGTGCGGGATCGCGGATCCGTCTCGACTTTCTGGCCCCGGATGGCGCGGTCACCGGCAAATTGCTACCGACCGGCAATTCGGTCGACAGCATCGATCTCGGGGCCGACGGCACGATCGAAATGTCCATCATCGATGCGACGTCCGCGGTCGCCTATGTCGATGCGCACGCCCTGGGACTGGAAGGTTCGGAATCGCCTGAGCAAATCGAGGCGCAGCCGCGCGTGATGGACATCCTGGAGCGGCTTCGCCGCCGCGCCGGCGTCATGATCGGGCTGTCATCAGAGCCGGACAAGGTCGGGCTGCAAACCCCGCGCATCGCACTTGTCGCCGCTCCCAAATCGTTCAGGAGTCTCGATGGCGCAACTTACGAGGCGAACGGCTTCGACATCGCGACGCGGATGATGTCGATGCAGCGCGCGCACCGAGCCATTCCCGGCACCGGTGGTCTCAATCTGGGTGTCGCAACCCAGATCAAGGGTTCTATTCCAAACCGGCTATCTGGTCCTGCGAATGCGGCCGGCGAGGTCCGCGTGGCCAATCCATCGGGACTGGTGTCCGTCGGCGCTGTCGTCCGTCAGATCGGTAGTGACTGGACGGCGGATAGCGCGGTATTATTCCGAACCGCACGCCGTCTGATGCAAGGGGAAGTGGCGGTACCCTGGAGCGCAGCGACCTAACACCATGCATGGACCACCGACCTCGCTTCAGATCAGGCTTGCCAATCAAATCCTGTCGCAGGCGCGGTTGTCCGGCTGGCAGGTCGGGCATCATCTAACGGAGGACTCGCTTCAGTTGATGCTGGGCACATCTCGCACGCCGATCCGGGCGGCCATGTCCCACCTCGAAACGATTGGTGTTTTGGAAAAAAAGCCAAATCGCGGGTTCTTCCTCAAGAAGCTTCCTCCGTCGGATCTCGAAGACGAGACGGTGGAGACCGCTCAGGAGGACGAACGAATTTATTTCGCCATTGCGATGGATCGGTTGTCCAACGCCCTTCCGGAATCGGTCAGCGAAAATGAACTCATCCGCCGTTACGACATTTCGCGCGCGCGCCTGCGGCACATCCTGGCGCGGATCGCGACCGAGGGCTGGATCGAACGCAAGCAGAGTCGCGGCTGGGCGTTCCAACCCCTGATCGATTCGCTCGAGGCCTATCACGAGACCTACCGGTTCCGTCAGATCATGGAGCCGGCTGCGATCCGGTCGGCGGAGTTCGAGGTCGACATGCAAAAGGTCGATTCGCTGCGTTCGCAGCAGGAATTCGTGCGTGATCGTGGATACCGCACACTCAGCCAGGTCGAACTATTTGAAATCCATTCGAACTTCCATGAAACGCTGGCGACGATGTCGCACAACCGCTTCTTCGTGCAAACGCTCGCGCGACTCAATCAATTGAGGCGGCTGATGGAGTACGGGCGGCCGCTCGACCGTCAGCGCGTTCGGCGCGTGTGTGACGAACATCTTGGCATCCTCAAGCCATTGACAAAGGGCGACAAGGAGAAGGCTGCCCAGCGGCTGGAGGAGCATCTAAGCTCCGCGGCAGACGAGAAAACGGGTAGCCCGTTTCATTCCTCTCATCTGACGCAAGCAAACGGTGAAAATTAGCAAACTGAGCCAGCGCGTGGATGGCTGTTTGGCGGCGTCTGGATTATATAAAACCCATACAACGTGAAAGGGACTCAGTTCCTTTTACGGTTTGTCCACGTCGCTCATGCTATTGCTCGCGCCATGGCTATTCACAGACTTTACGGCGAGCTTGCCACCTCGCTTGTGCGCGCTACCACGGATCGTTGGGCGCCAGGTGCGGCGCCCGCCCGCGCGGAGCGAATAAGCACCCGCCTTACCGACATATGACCCTTGAAACCGGCAGCCGGACGGCATAGCGCTCGCGGGCAACGGCACTATTCGCTTTTGCGCGCGATTGACGCTAAAATCGCGTATTGCAGATATCCAAGTCAGTGAGTGAGCAGGAATGGCCGAAGCCGATCTCGACATCGTTATCAGACAACTCGCCAAAGCACAGAACAAAGGCCTGATGGCCGCCGCCAAGAAGCGGCACGGCCTGTATATGGCCAAGGCTGCCTCGGCCAAGGACAAGGAAGCCAAGGCGCGGTTCAAGCTATTGGCGCAAAGCGCCATGCTGTATGGCACGGCAGCGGCGAAGCGGCTGCAGAACTCCGCCGATAACGCCGCCGACAGCTACGCGCGGGCGATCAAATACGCGGCGGAAGAAATCGCGGCGATGAAGATGAAGCCCGCCAAGAAGGCTGAGAAGCCGCCTGAGAAAAAGGCCGCCAAGAAAGCCAAGAAGAAAGCGGCCAAAAAAGCGGCTTGAGTTAGCTGGAAAACGCTAGCCGCGCAGCATTTGCTTCAGCTTCAGCACGGCGCTGTCCGGCGTGGTGACGACTGGCCGCCCCGAGGCGCTCGCGACCATCTCGGCCGCGGGCGCCATGCTGTATTGGGCGAGTGCGATCAGGTCGCAATCGCGCAAATCCTTTGACGCCTCCACGACCAGACGGTCGTGCGTCGCGCGGTCGCCGCGGTCGAGCGCGGCCATGGCGCCTTCCGCCAATTTCGGCACCAGTTCGATCGAGGATGGAAACTCCCGCGGCATCGACGCCAGCGTCGGCGGAAACGACGACAGCAGGCCTATTTTGCGACCCTTAGTGATGGCCTGCTCGATCATCGCCTCATTGGGCTTGAGCACCGGCATCGGCGCGTGCGCGCGGGCGACGGCTTCGATGCAGGGGCCGAAGGCCGAGCAAGTGAACAGGATCGCGTCCGAACCGGTGCCGGCCGCATAGCGCCCGAGGTTCAGGAAGCGCTCGGTCATCGCGTCGGTGAGCTTGCCATCGCGGGCGAGATCGGCCGACAGGCTGTCGTCGAGCAGGTTCATCAATTGCGCGTCGGGCCACAGTCTTGCAAACGAGGCCTCGATCGGCACGATCGAATGTTTCAGGGCGTGAACCAGGGTAATGCGCATGTCGGCCAGTGTGGCGGCGGCGCTGATGGTGTCAACCCGGCGCGCCGCCGCCATCCTTTACTTGAATGGGCCTACTTGAAGGGCAATCCTTACTTGAAGGGCACCGCGTACATCAGGCCGCCCTTGTTCCAGGTCGCGTTCAGGCCGCGGTCGAGCTTCAGCGGGCTGGCCTTGCCGACATTGCGCTCGAAGATTTCCGAATAATTGCCGCCGGCCTTGATCGCCTGCAGCATCCACTTGTTGTCGAGACCGAGCCGCGATCCCAAATCGCCGGCGGTGCCGAGCAGACGCTGAATCGCCGGCGTACTCGACTTGGTCATTTCGTCGGCATTGGCAGCGGTGACGCCGAGTTCTTCGGCCTCGACGAGGCCGTAATGAAGCCAGGTGATGATGTCGGACCACACTTCGTCGCCGTTGCGCGTGAACGGCCCGAGCGGCTCCTTGCTGATCGTCTGCGGCAGCACGACATAGTCGGCCGGATTCGGCGCCGCCGTTGTCACCGCGCCCGCCAGCGCCGAGGCGTCCTGGGTCATGACATCGCAGCGTCCGCCGAAGAAGGTCTGGTACATCGTATCGGTGCGATCGAACACCAGCGGCTTCCAGTCGATCCCGTTGGCGCGGCCGTAATCGCCGAGCGTCACCTCATGGGTGGTGCCCTGCGCGACGCAGACCGTGGCGCCCTTCAGGTCCTTCAGCTCCTTGACGCCGCTGTCGCGCTTCACCAGAAAACCCTGGCCGTCGTAGAAATTGACCGGACCCTGCCGCAGGCCAAGCGTCACGCCGCGCAGATAGGTCTGCGTGGAGTTGCGATAGAGCACGTCGATTTCGCCGGACTGCAAGGCGGTGAACCGGTTCTGCGCGGTGAGCGAGACGAAGCGAACCTTCGTGGCATCGCCGAGCACGCCCGCCGCCAGCGCGCGGCAATAATCGACGTCGAGCCCTTTAAAGTTGCCCTGCGAGTCCGGCGTGGAGAAGCCGGCGAATCCGGCGCTGACACCGCATATCAGCGTGCCGCGTTGCTTGACTGTATCCAGCGTGGCCCCCGACGCGGCCGTGAACGAAAGTGCGAGCAAACCTGTAGCGATGACTACTCTCTTCATTTCCGCTCCTCCTAGTGACCAACAGATTTCAAGGCGCCGTCGACGGCGTGGCCCAATCGGTCGACGATCATGTCGATATCCTCCGGCGTTGCGATGTAGGGCGGCGCGAGCAGGACATGATCGCCGCGGCGTCCGTCCATGGTTCCGCCGGCCGGATAGCACGCCAGCCCACCGTCGAACGCCGCGGCCTTGATCCGCTGATGGAGTTTTAGCGCGGGATCGAACGGGGTGCGCGTGGCGCGATCGGCCACCAGTTCGATGGCCTGGAACAGGCCGCGCCCGCGGATGTCGCCGACATGACGGTGATTGCCGAAGCGTTCGGTCAGCCGCCGCTCGAGATGCGCGCCAAGAACTTTCACGTTGTCGAGCAGGCGCTCCTCGCTGATCACCTGCTGCACGCCGAGTGCGGCGGCGCAGGCCATCGGGTGCGCAAGATAAGTATGGCCGTGCTGGAACGCGCCCGAGCCCTGGCGGATGGTGTCGATGATCTGCGCGCTCGCGAGCATGGCGCCGATCGGCTGATAGCCACCGCCCAATCCCTTGGCGACGGCCTGGATGTCGGGCGCGATGCCTTCCTGCTCCCACACGTGGCGCGTGCCGGTGCGCCCCATGCCGCACATCACCTCGTCGAGAATGAGCAGCGCGCCGTGGCGATTGCAGATCTCGCGCACGGCGCGGAAATATCCCTCCGGCGCCGCCACGCATCCGGCGGTAGCGCCCACCACCGGCTCGGCGAGGAATGCCGCCACCGTGTCCGGACCGAGCCGCTGGAATTCGGCTTCCAACTCGGCCGCGAGCCGCGCCACGAAATCCGCCTCGGATTCGTTGTCGCGCTTTTCGTGATAGGCGAAGGCCGGCGTCACGTGGCTGAACGCGTCCGACAGCAGCGGCGCGTAGGGTTCGCGCCGCCAGGCATTGCCGCCGGCGGCGAGCGCGCCCAGCGTATTGCCGTGATAGCTCTGGCGGCGGGCGATGAAGCGTTGGCGCTGCGGCTCGCCGCGCTCGACGAAATATTGCCGCGCCAGTTTGATGCCGGCTTCGATCGCTTCCGATCCGCCGCTGACGAAATAAGCATAGGCAAGGCCGCCGGGCTCGTCGCCGACCAGATGCTCGGCCAGCGCTTCCGCCGGCTCCGACGAGAAGAAACCGGTATGGGCATAGGCCAGCTTCGAGGCCTGCCGCGACATCGCTTCCAGCACGCGCGGGTGCTGATGACCGAGGCAGGAGACGGCGGCGCCACCGGACGCGTCCAGAATCCGCTTGCCGTCTTCGGCAATCAGCCACATGCCCTCGCCGCCGACGGCCCTGGGCGGCGTTTCGCGCAGACTACGATGCAGCACGCGGCTCTTTTGACTGGCCATGGTTTTCAACCCTTCTCGGCAACATATTGCGACATCGCGGCGAGGCGGATTTCGGTTTCCTCCAGGCGACGTTTCGCCGTTGATCCGCCCAGCGCAAACGTGACCGCCGCCAGCGACTGCGCAATGGCGATCGCCCCGGTCAGGCTTGGAAAGAATCCCGGCGAGGAAGCCGATTCAAACAGCAGCAGGTGTTCGGCTCCTTCTGCCATCGGCGCCGTCATGGTGTCGGCAATCGCGATCAGCGTGGCGCCGGATTGATGCGCCGCGCGCGCCGATAGCACGCTCGCGGTAGAGTAAGGCGCAAAGCCTGTCACGACGACCGCATCGTCTTTATGGAAAGCGCCAAGATCGAGATCGGCGGGGCCGGAGCCGCCGACCAATTGCACATCGTCGGGCCGGAACAGACGAAGCTGGTAATTGAGCAACTCGGCCACGCTGCGGCAGCTTCGGAAGCCGACGATCCAGATCCGCCGCGCGGTGTGCAGCGCCCTCGCCGCATTGGCGATCGCGCCGGCTTCGACGCGCGCGAGGCCCGCAGCCTCCGCTGCCAGTTTGTCGGCAACCAGCGAGACATCCGAATTCGGCCCACGGCGCGCCTTGGTGCGCCCCGAAAACGGCGCCGGCGCTTCCGGCCGGCGCGCCTCGGTCAAAGCGGCGCGCAGCCCGTCCCATCCGGAATAGCCCAACGCTTTCGCGAGCCGGGTGAAGGCAGCGGGATCGGCGCCCGCCTCGGCGGCCAGATCCCGCATCGAACGCGTCGTGGCGTCGTAATCATTGGCGGCGACGAACCGCCCGACCTGCTGCAGCCGCGCCGGCAATGACGGCAAGGCGCTGCACAATTCGTTCAGCGGCGAAGATTTCGGTTGCGGCTGGGCCATGAAACAAATGTTGCATATTTCATGCTTTGGTGCAACATATGAAACACGCATTCCCAATGCCTAGCCGAAGATCGCTGCTGCAGTCAGGAATCTCATGCTGTGACGGTATCGACGCCCGAAACCCCTCGTCCTGCGCGATGGCGCGCTTCATGGAGCCGGCAGCGCCTGAGCGGGCTGTTCTGGCAGATATTGGTGGTCGGGATCGCGGTCGCCGTCGTCGGCTGGCTGTGGTCGAACGCGCTTCACAATCTCTCGGTCCGCCGGATCTCGACCGGTTTTGCATTTCTCGGCCGCGAGGCAGGCATGCCCATCGCGGACAGCTGGATCGCCTACAGCCCGAAAGATCCCTATGCCCGCGCGTTCCTGGTCGGCATCATCAACACGCTGCGCGTCGCCGTCATCGGCATCGTGCTCGCGACCGTGCTGGGAACATTGATCGGGATCGCGCGACTTTCCAGCAACTGGCTGCTGTCGCGACTGTCAGCGGTGTATGTCGAAATTCTCCGCGACGTTCCGCTGCTGCTGCAGCTGCTGTTCTGGTACGTGCTGATGCAGGGACTTCCGGCGGCGCGCAGCGCCTGGAAGCCGATCGACGGCGTCTATCTTTCAAACCGGGGCCTGATACTCCCCTCGATCCCGATCGAGGATACCAACCTCTGGGTCCTCGGCGCTGCGGCGCTGGGACTGATCGCGCTGTACTTCATACGGCGCCGGCTGGTCGCGCTGCAGATGGCGGACGGCCGGATGCGCCACGCCTGGCCCTACGCGCTGGGGCTGGTGGTCGGACTGCCCGCACTGCTGTCGTGGGCCATCGGTGCGTCCTGGAGCATCACGCTTCCCGAACTGCGCGGCTTCAATTTCGTCGGCGGGCTGACGCTGGCGCCGGAATATTTCGCGCTATTGATCGCGCTTGTCACCTATACCTCGGCCTTCATCGCCGAGATCGTACGCAGCGGTATCCAGGCCGTCCATACAGGCCAATGGGATGCGGCGAAGGCGCTCGGCCTGCGCCGCAGCTTCATGCTGCGGCACATCGTGCTGCCACAAGCGCTGCGCGTCATCATCCCGCCGATGACCAGCCAATATCTGAACCTGACCAAGAATTCCTCGCTGGCGGTCGCGGTCGGCTACCAGGACATCGTGTCGATCGCGAACACGACACTGAACCAGACCGGCCAGGCGATCGAGGCCATCGCGCTCATCATGCTGGTGTTCCTCACCATCAGCCTCGGCATCAGCCTGTTCATGAACTGGTACAATTCGCGCATCGCGCTGGTGGAGCGATGACCCCATGACATCGATGACATCAGCCCCGGAAAACCCGCTGCCGCTGGGCCGGCCGCAATACCGCAGGACGCCATCCCGTCGCATCATCGGTTGGCTGCGCACGAACCTGTTCGCGTCGATCCCCTCATCCATCATGTCGCTGCTGCTGATCGCCGTGCTCGGCAAGGCGCTGATCAGCCTCGTGCAATGGGGCTTTGTGAATGCGATCTGGATCCTCTCGGGCGACCAGACCGGCCCATGCCGGGCGCTTCGCGGGATCGGCGCCTGCTGGGCCGTGATTCCCGAAAAATATCGCTTCATCCTGTTCGGCACCTATCCCTTCAGCGAGCAATGGCGGCCGGCGCTGGCAACCCTGACATTCATCGCATTGTTCTACCTGACGACCCGCCGCAGTTTTTGGGGCCGCAAGCTCGTGGCCACGTGGATCGGCGCGCTGGTCCTGATCGGCGTGCTGATGTGGGGCGGCATTTTCGATCTGACGTACGTTTCGCAGGATCGCTGGGGCGGATTACCCGTGACGCTGATTCTCGCGACCTTCGGGCTCGCCTTCGGCTTTCCGCTCGGGATCCTCGTCGCGCTTGGCCGCCGTTCGAAACTGCCCGCGATCCGCTCGCTCTGCGTGCTCTATGTCGAACTGATCCGCGGCGTCCCCCTGATCAGCCTCTTATTCATGGCGAGCGTGATGTTTCCGCTGTTCATGCCCGACGGCGTCAACATCGACAAGCTGCTCAGGGCGCAGATCGCGTTCGTGCTGTATGCCGGTGCGTACCTGGCCGAAGTCATTCGCGGCGGCCTGCAAGCGGTGCCGCGCGGACAATACGACGCCGCCGATGCGCTCGGGCTATCCTATTGGAAGAAGAACGGCCTGATCATTCTGCCGCAAGCGATCCGGCACGTGATTCCGCCGCTGGTGAATACCTTCATCGCCTTCTTCAAGGATACCAGCCTGGTCCTGATCATCGGCATTTTCGACCTGCTGACGACGGCCAAGACCTCGATCATCGATCCGGCCTGGCAATCCTTCAGCGTCGAGGTCTATATCTTCGTCAGCCTGATCTATTTTGCGTTTTGCTTTGCGATGTCGCGCTATAGCCGGCAGCTCGAGGCGCAGGCGAGGTCGTCGTGATGGCGTTGCTTCCGGCGTCAGCTGCCCGCCCGGCATTTCGCAGAGGCGGCGCCTGCATCGCCTTCGCCGGCGAGTTATTTCCGCGCAGGTTTGCAATACAGGCCTAAATCGTATCTTCTTGGGCAGGAGCGTTGAAAAGTTGCCGGGGGCAGCGACGCCCCTAACGAGAGCGAAGCGGTGCCTGACCACAGCGAGCCCATGACTCTGAAGTTCCGTTGCCCGGCGGAACTGGAGGGTTTGATTCCAGCGCCCGTGCCGGCGAATCTCGGACTGCCGGGATGGCTCAAATCGATGCCGCCGCAGGCGTTCAATGCCTTGCATGGCCGCGACGAGGACACCGTCAAGCGCTGTCCTCCGTTCATTGATGCCATGACGTCGGGGTTCCTGATCCCGCTGATCTGCGACCTCAAATTCGAGAACGGCGAGATCACCTGGGAAAACGACCTTCCGCCGGGCGGCGCAGTCAGCTTTGTGCGCTCGCCGATCGGGTACCACGATTCCAGCCAGGTGACCGGCACGCCCCTGTTTGAGCCTGACCGACTCCTGATCAAGTTTCACAATCTTTGGACCATCGAAGCGCCCGAAGGCTACTCGGTGCTGTTCACCCATCCGTTCAACCGGTTCGACTTGCCGTTCACGACGTTGACCGGCTGGGTCGATTGTGATCGCTACCATGACAACTGGATTCATTTTCCGGCCCATTGGCACGCGACGAACTTCAGCGGCCTGCTGACAAAGGGTACGCCGATCGCTCAATGCATACCGATCAAGCGGGAAAACTGGGTGGCACAGGCGGCGGCGCTGACCGCAGAGGAAACCCAGAAGGCTCACCAGCTGACAACGACGATCACGCGTGAGCCCGGCTATTACCGGCGGCAGTTCCGGACCTGAGGCCCGGACCCATTCGTCCAGATCTGCCGGCCTCAGCTGCTCAGGAATTTTGCTGCGGCGCTTGGCCGAAAGAAGAAGCGACCGTGGGAAGTCGCCGCCAGCAGATGGATGGCGCGGCCAAGCATTTCCGGTCTGCCGCGGGTAGCTGCGCGCAGCGTCGATTCGCCGGCGTCGCGCGCTCCCATTTCCAGTTGGCAGGTAGCGAGATCGGCCCGCGTCATGGCATCGTCCGGCCGCAGCGCCAGCAGATGCCGGAACATGTCCGCCGCAGCGGCATAGTCGCCATCCAAAAGCATCACCCGGGCCAGCGCGGCCATGATGTCGGGCCGACCCGGCGCGACTGCGAGAGCTTGCGACAGGATCATGCGGGCTTTGACCCTGTCGTTCTGGCTGAGACGAAGCCGCGCGTGATCGATCTGGAGATCCATCGCGTCGGGCGCGAGTGCAATGCCGCTTTCGATGACCTCGATGGCTTCGTCGAACCGCCCGAGTTTCGTAAGCTGGCCCGCGTATTCCCGGAACGCCGGCGGGAATGCGGGACGCCTGGCCGTCGTTTGCCGCAATTGATCGAGCGCCTCTTGCTGGCGTCCCGTGGCGGCGAGTGCAACCGCGAGCACGGTCTCAATTTCCGGATCATTGCTGCGCCGCGCGGCCCTCTCAACCGGCGCGATCGCTTCGGCGGCGCGATTCTGCGCGAGCAGGGCCCAGCCCAGCACCTTCGCGGCAATGTGATTGCTCCGGTTCGCTCGCAAGACGCCTGCAGCGAGTCGCTCGGCTTCGCCGGGTCTGTGCATCTGCAAGGCGACGACTGCCTTTTCGAGCGCTTCGTCACCGGGATTACGCCGTCCGGAAGGCAGATTGTGCGGGGGAGTCGACATGGGTCGGGGACGCTCCGAATTCTCTTCGAAGAATAGCAGAGACGGCCCGATGAGGTCACGCGTTCGTATCGTGCCGCGGACGCCGGCGCTGGTCCCGCAGTTGCGGCAACGCCGGATCGCGATCCCTGCCGATCCGGTTCTTGAACCGGTGGCCGACGACGATGAGCTCACCTTGGCGACGTTCCACCTGCAATGGCGGCTGGTCCGCTTCAACCGGCCGGTTATCCTGACTTACGGCTTCGAGCGCGCCCAGAAATTCACGGCCTGCGGACGTGATTTGCCATCCCTCGTCATCACGCAGCACATAGCCGGCGCCGAAGATATCGATCGCCGGAACGCGCCGGGCCAGGCGCTTGATGCGCGCGTCCCAGTCCGGACCGCTCGCGGAAAGGATGACGATGTCCCGTTTGAGTGAAGCAAGCGTGGCCCGACCGCTGCCGTGACTAGCCAACACCTTCAGAATAGCAACCTGTATGCTCACGCCCACGCCTCGGACCGCGACGGTTCTTTTTGTTCTGTGCGATCGGTGCGCACAGTATTTCGTTGCCGGGGCCACCGTCCAGCAGGCGCGGCCAGTTATCCGCAGCCTTGAGAAGGGCTTACGCATTGCGTCAGGACCGACGTCACGCGACCTCTTTCACGCCGACGTGGCGCTCGGGCCGCGTTGACGACATCGACTCCTCCTCGCTGTCCTGCGCCGCGCCCCAGAATTCTGCCACCGTCGGTCCATCCTTCAAGCGGCGATCGCGCAGGAACCCCCAAATCTCATGCGGCCAGACCCGGCGTCCCATCTGCGTGTACCAGCGCATCGCGTGACGCAGTCCGGCGTCACGATGGAATAGCACCCGCAGAATTGCCTTCGGACGACACTGCAAGATCATCTCGGTGAACTTGAACCAGAGCAGCACGCGCCACGGCGCCATATGGCGTGTCGCCAGCACCTGATGCTTGTAATCCCAGCGGCGGCGGTCGGTCTGGATCACGCGGCGACCTTCGGCGAGGCGAAAATACGGCGTCCAGCGGTGCGGCGTGACGTAGAGCATCTGGATCTGGTCGGGATCGTAGGACAGCAGCTGCCGCAGCCCGCGCCAGTGATCGCGATCGGTTTCCTCCTCGAAGCCGACCACCCATGTCGCCATCGACAGGATGCCGTGCTGGCGCATCAGGCGGATCGCTTCCCGGTCGGTCGTGGTGGTCGCGCCCTTGCGAATCAGTTCGAGCGTCTTCTCGTCGGTGTTCTCCATGCCGAGCAGGAAGCGTTGCCAGCCGGCCTTCTTGTAGAGATGCAGGATATCGGCGTCGCGAACGATGTCGTCGGCCCGGGTCGAGCCGACCAGGATCAGATCGACATTCTCCGCGATCAGCGCCTCGAGAAAGGCGCGCCAGGCCTTCTTCGACACGGTCGGATTCTCGTCGGCGAAATTGATCACCTTGACGCCGTGCTCGCGATGAAGGCGCGCCAGCTCTTGCGCAAAGCGGACCGGATCGCGGTGGCGCCAACGGGTCCAGAAGCCGCGCTGGCCGCAATAGTTGCACAGATGCGGACAGCCGCGCGAGAACTGCACCACGACGGCGCGCAAGCCGCCCCAGTAGCTGTAACGGCTGTGGTCGATCAGTTCCCAGCCGACCCGATAGGCATCGAGATCGCGGATCACGGGCGCTGGCTGCGTCGCACGGGGATATTCGCCGTCGCGGAAGGCGATGCCGGCGACCTTGTCGAGGTCGTGGCCATATTCGAGCGCGCGCATCAGTTGCCGCGCGGTCTCCTCGCCCTCGCCGCGCACAATAGCGGTGACGTAGGGCTCCTCGCGCAGAACCTCACGCCAATGATAGGTCGGGAACACGCCGCCATAGACGATCAGGACGTGCGGCATGGCGTGCACGATCGCCTGCGCGATCTCGGCGATGACGGGATGGCCGGAGGTCGATCCGGAATGCCCGAACAGGACGGCATCCGGCGCAAATGCCGATGCCGCGGCGACGATGGATCGCACCGGCATCGGGCCGAACTCGCCATCCATCAGGCGAACGTCATGGCCGTCGTCGATCAGCGGGCCGCCGATCGAGAGCAAGCCGAGCGGCGGCAAATGGTCGTCGGGAATCCGGCTGCCGATCGCTGGATGTGGCACGTTGATGAGAAGAATGCGCATGGGACGTCGCTCCGCTTTGATGGCGTCATCGTTCGTCCCCGCATGTCGAGAAGGAGCCCGCCCCCCGGCCAGGCCTTGGTGATATGCTAGAGGCTCGGCACCTCTTCCGGCGCGATCGCCTGCAGGCCGCCGAATCGGCGCTCACGGCGATGGAACGCACCAAGGGCTTCGGCGAGATCTTTCGCCTCGAATTCCGGCCACATCCGTTCGGTGAAGTGCAGCTCGGCGTAGGCGCCTTCCCAGAGCAGGAAATCCGACAGCCGCTTTTCGCCGCTGGTGCGGATGATGAGGTCGACGTCGCGAAGGTTTTTCTCGCCGGTGATGAGTTCGGCGAGCCTCTCGCGGGTGAGATCCATAATGCCGGCCGTGCGCGCCGCGGCGTTGAGGATGGCGTCGCGGGCGGAGTAATCGATCGCGATGCGCAGATGCAGCGCGTCGCCGGCGGCGGTCGACGCTTCGGCGCGGGTGATGGCATCGGCGATGGCTTCGGGAATGCGATCGCGGCGTCCGATCACGGTGAGGCGAACGCCGTTGCGGACCAGCGCATCGACCTCATTGGCGAGATAGAATCGCAAGAGCGCCATCAACGCGGAAACTTCGGTCTTCGGCCGCCGCCAATTGTCGCTGGAAAACGCATACAGAGTCAGCGTGCCGACGCCCTGCTGCGGCGCCGCCTCGACCACGCGCCGGATCGCTTCCACGCCGGCCTCGTGGCCGCGCAGCCGCGACAGCCCGCGCCGCGTCGCCCATCGTCCATTGCCATCCATGATGATGCCGACATGCAGCCGCGCGGCGCCGGGTGTGGATTCAGGTTTGGGTGAGAGATTACTTTGCATCACAAAGTCTCCGGTCAAAAAAGGGGATGGCTATCAGGCCGGCAGGATGCCGAGCCGGGCGGGAGCGGTGTCTTCCTTGCCGGCGGCCTTGGCGGCGTCGCGCACCAGACGCTCCAGCACGGCGAGATAATCGAGAAAACGGCGGCGGCCGCTCTTGGTCAGGCGGCAGGTGGTGTGGGGACGGTTGCCTTCGTAACCCTTGGTGACTTCAACGAGGCCTGCCTCCTGCAGCACCTGCAGATGCCGGCTGAGATTGCCGTCGGTGAGGCCGCAGAGCTGCTTGAGATCGGCGAAGGCCAATCCCTTGGGATGGGCCATGAGCGAGGTCAGCAGCCCGAGCCGCGCCTTCTCGTGGATCACGCGATCGAGCCCGTCATAAGAGAACGGCGCATTGTTGGCTTCAGTCTTCGACATCATTGTCTCCCGACGCAAAATACAAGAGCGCGGCCATCAGGAGCTGGCCGGTCGCGAACGGCAATCCCATGGTCCACGGCGACAGCAGATGGTTTTGGCTCGCAAGCAGCAGGACCGTAAAGCCCGACAGAAAATACCAGGCGCCGCCGAAAGCGATGCTGCGCGGCAGCGAGCGGGCGGAGGCGAACACGCCAAGACTCACCAGCACCTGCGACAGACCCGGGAGCATCCACAGCGTTTCCGGCGCGAACTTCCACAGCATGATCGCAAGCAGCAGGCCGGCAACGCCAGCCGGCAGAAACTGCTCGACCGCCTGCTGGATCATGGCGTCGGCGAGGCCCGAATGATGCCGGCGCGAGCGGGCCAGCATCTCGATCCAGATCAGAGCGCCGGACAACAAGGCGGCGGTTGCCCAGCCGGCGAAGAACGCGATCGGCTGGCTGGTCGGATCGTTGAGCCACTGGAACTGCAGGATCGCCGTGAGCAAAGCGATTCCGCTGGTGGCGGCAACCGTTGCCGGACCATAGCCGCGAAACGCGGTGCCGGCCGCAATCTGGCTGCGGATCGCAAGAATATCGGCCAACGCCTTGTCGAGGTCGCGCATCATTCACCTGAACTTTGTAATGCAAAGTATACGGGGTTACAAAGTAAATGCAAGGGGAATGGCGTGGAGCCGCGATTTCGCGGCTGACTCAATGGCTTAGGCGCACGCGACGCCTGGCGGCGGCTTGCCTCAGACCTTCACCAGGCCTTCGAACCCACCATAGATCATCCGTTTGGGATCGAACGGCATCGACTTCAGGTCTCCCATCGACTTGAGCCTGGGATCGGCCATCACCTTGGCGTTGATCTTGTCGCGCTGCGCGCGTGACTTGTAGGTGATCCAGGCGAACACCACGGTCTCGCCCGGCTTCTGTTTGACGCTGCGCGGAAACGAGGTGAGTTTGCCGACCTTGACGTCGTCGGCGACCCATTCGCGATAATCCAGCGCACCGTATTCGCGCCAGATCTTGCCGGCCTTGGTCGACATTTTGCGATAGGCCGCGATGTTCTTCTTTGGAACCGCGACGATGAATCCGTCGACATAAGCCATGGGGGTTTTCCTTCTTTGCTGCTTGTCGTCATTTGCGAGGAGCGAAGCAATCTTGTTCCGTCATTCCGGAATGGTCCGAAGGACCATATCCGGAATCTCGAGATTCCCCGAGGCGCAATTGCGCCCCTGGGTTCGATGCTCCGCATCGCCCCGGAATGACGGAGAGCTCAACAGCAGGATGCCTGAACCGGCGCCGGTGTGTACTGGTCACGTAGCCGCACCCAATCCATCGGATAGATGTGTTCAGGCCACGGATCGTTCGAGCTTGTCGAGCAGCTCGGTCCAGCCCTTCTCATGGCCGTCGCGCGCGGCCTGATCGAAGAACTGCTCATGATGCAGCGTCAGCAGCGTGCCGGCGCCGTCGGGCTTCAGCGAGATCGTCAGTTGCGACTCCCGTTCGGGCGTCGAGTGCCAGGCCCAGCTCATCACCAATAGCTCGTTCGGCACGACTTCCCGATAGACGCCGCCGACCTGAGAATACTCGCCATCGGTGGCATGGAAGCCGATGCGGTAACTACCGCCGACACGCAGATCGGTCTCCGCCTGCACCGAACCTTCCCTGATCTTCGAGGGCCCGAACCACGCCGCTATTTTTTGCGGGTCGGTCCACGCGGCGTAAACTTTCGCGGGCGCCGCATTGATACGACGTTTGATGGTGAGGCTTGGTTTGGTTGCGAGGCCGGCGTCGCGGGCAGAATTTGACTGGATGCTTGACTGGGTGGCCATTGGTCTTCCTCCACAAAAGCTGCGAGACGGTCGAGATTGTCGGACCAGAAGCGCTGGTAGCGGTTCAACCAGTCCATCGCCTGCTCCATAGGCCTGGCGGTCAATCGGCACGCGACCGTGCGGCCGGTCTTCTCGCGCGCGATCAGGCCGGCATCTGACAACACGTCGAGATGCTTCATGATCGCGGGCAGCGACATCGCAAAGGGCTGCGCCAGTTCGCTCACCGAAAGGCTCTCGCGGTCGCCGAGCCGCGCTACCAATGCGCGCCTGGTCGGGTCAGCGAGCGCTGCAAAAGTGACGTCCAAGGCTTCTTCTCTATACTTAACCATAAGGTTTAGTATAGGCGCAAACGAACAGGCGTCAAGCGCCTGACCGTCATTTTCCGATCAATAGTCCCGATAGGCCCGGCCGCGCCGCGGCTGCTGGTTCAAGGCCGCGCGCGGATTGACGTTGCAATAGAGGCCGCGTCCGGAAGCCGCGGCCATGCACTGACCATAGGTCTGGTAGGAACACTCACCGGGAACGCCGATGCTCCTGCCCTGAGCACAGTAGGGGTAATCGTACGCGGCGGCGGGTGTCGGGCTTGCGACCGTGACGGCAGTGGCCGCCGACAAGGCCAGTATGGCTACCATCGCATTGCGCATGATCAATCTCCTCTGCGTGACGTAGAGAACCGCGTCGCCTCGTTTTAAAGACACCGCGGCTCCAGGAATATTCCAGAGCGACGCTCTACTGTACCTTCTCGATATTGGCGGTATCGATCACTTTCTTCCACTTCTCGGTCTCCTCGGCGATCATCTTGCCAAAGGCCTCGGGCGGACCGATCAGCGGCGCGCCGCCGAGATCGACCAGCTTCGCCTTGATCGCGGGCTCCGCCAGCACCGCGTTCACTTCCTTGTTCAGCTTCTCGATGATTTCCTTTGGCGTGTTCTTCGGAACACCCATGCCGAACAACGCGCTCGCCTCGTAGCCCGGAATGGTGTCGGCGAGGACCGGCACATCGGGCAGGAGCTCGGACCGCACCGTCGAGGTCACCGCCAGCGCCCGCAGGGATCCGGCGCGGACATGCTGGAGGATCGAGGGCATGTTGTCGAAGATCACCTGCACCTGGCCGCCGAGCAGGTCGGTGATCGCAGGCGCGGCGCCGCGATAGGGCACGTGCTGCATCTTGGCGCCCGCCATCAACATGAACATTTCACCGGACAGATGCACCGACGTGCCGTTGCCCGATGACGCCAGATTCACCTTGCCCGGAGTGGCCTTCACATAGGCGATGAACTCGGCAACCGTCTTGGCCGGCACGTTGTTGTTGACCGTCATCACGTTCGGCACGCGATTGAACGCCGCGACCGGCGCGATATCGCGAACGACGTTGAATTTCAGATTGGCGTAGAGCGATGCGTTGATGTAGTTCGCGGGATTGACCAGCAGCAGCGTGTAACCATCAGGCTCGGCATTGATCACCGATTCGGTGGCGATGTTGTTGCCGGCGCCGGGCTTGTTTTCGATCACGAATTGTTGGCCGAGCCGTTCCGAAAGCCGCTGGCCGAGCAGCCGCGCAATGATGTCGGTGGCGCCGCCCGGGGGATATCCGACCACCCACTTGACCGGCCGCGTCGGATAATCCGCAGCCTGGGCGATGCCGATCGAAGCGGTCATCGAAAGGCCGATTGCGGTCAGGCAGATCGCGGTGCGGCGTGAAATCATGGGTTCTTCTCCCTGGGGCCCGGGTTCGCCCGGCCCGTTTCTATTTGAACTGAAGACGGGCCGCGTTGTAACAAACAAACTCCGATGCGGCCAGTGCGGCGCCACGCCTCCGACCGCTACATAAGGATTAGGCATGTCCGTCAAGGTCAATGCACTCGATCATCTCGTGATCAACGTCGCCGACGTGGCGCGTTCCGCCGAATGGTACCGGAAAATCCTCGGCATGGAGGTCAGGGTGTTCGATCCGGGCGCGGGCAAGACGCCGCGGACATCGCTGGTGTTCGGGAACCAGAAGATCAACGTGCGGCCGCGCAACGCCGATAAGGTCGAGTGGTTTACGGCCGATCATGAAACCGCCGGCAGCGACGATCTGTGCTTCCTGACCGCGAGCACACCGGACCAGGTGGTCGCGCATCTGAAGGCGAATGGCGTCGCGATCGAGGAAGGCCCGGTCGCCAAGCAGGGCGCCCGCGGCACGTTGCGTTCGGTCTATTGCCGGGATCCGGACGGGAGTTTGATCGAGATTTCGTCGTATGAGGGGGATGTGTAGCTCTCTCCTCCGTCATTGCGAGCGCAGCGAAGCAATCCAGCCGCCCGCCCGGGAATAGATGGATTGCTTCGCTTCGCTCGCAATGACGTGGGAACAGGTTGCCCATGATCACGATTTGATCATCCCGCGATCCAATGGCAGAACTACTCCCAAGCAATAACCAAGGCAGCACATTAAAGCTGCACCGGGAGGAACCATGCCAGCTTCACAGGCGCCAGGCGTCGTCGGACCGTTCGCCGGCCTCGACGTGCCGTGGCTGCTGCGGATGCGCGCCGAGAGCCGCTGCAATCACCCCTTCCTGATCTGGGCGCCGTTCGAATCGCCTGCGCGGACATGGTCTTACGGCGAATTTCATGAACGTGTCGGCGCGCTCGCGGCAGGGCTGGTCAAACGCGGCATCAAGCCCGGCGAATATGTGCTGATCCATCTCGACAATTGCATCGAGGCCATGCTGGCCTGGTTTGCCTGCGTTGAACTCGGCGCCATCGCGGTCACCACCAACACCCGTTCGGCGGCCGCCGAAATGGAATATTTTGCCGGCCATTGCGGCGCGGTGGCCGCGATCACGCAGCCGGCTTATGCTGAACTGATTTCCGCCCATTGCCGCGACCTGCGCTGGATCGCCGTGATATCGCATGACGCGGGTGCCGCGCCAGGCAACAGCGCGCCGCGCGCGGACAGCTTCGAGTCACTATTTGCCGACAGCGCCGACCGGCCGCGCCGCGCCACCGATCCCTTCGCGCCGTGCAGCGTTCAATATACGTCCGGCACCACGTCGCGGCCGAAGGCGGTGCTGTGGACGCACGCCAACGCGCTGTGGGGCGCCAAGATCAACGCCGCTCATGAAGACCTGCATCAAGGCGACGTCCACCAGACCTATCTGCCGCTGTTTCACACCAACGCGCTGGCCTATTCGATGCTGGCATCGCTGTGGGTCGGCGCCACCTGCGTGATCCAGCCGCGGTTTTCCGCAAGCCGGTTCTGGAACGTGGCGCTGGAACACGGCTGCACCTGGACCTCGACGATCCCGTTCTGCCTGAAGGCGCTGCTGGAGCACGAGATTCCGAAGCATCACACATTCCGGCTCTGGGGCACGGCAGTGAACGATCCGCCGCCTTTCGCCGCTTTCGGGATCAAGACCATCGGCTGGTGGGGCATGACCGAGACCATCACCCACGGCATCGTCGGCGAGGTCGATCAGCCCAACATCCCGATGTCGATTGGCCGCGCCGCGCCGGAATATGAGATCCGCGTCACCGATGACGACGGCCGGCCGACCGAAGTCGGCGACACCGGCAATCTGCTGATCAAGGGCATTCCCGGCCTGTCGCTGTTTTCAGAATATCTGCACAACGACAAGGCGACGCGGGAGAGCTTCGACGAGCACGGCTATTTCATCACCGGCGACCGCGTCACGCTGCTCGAGAACGGCTTCATCAGGTTCGGCGACCGCGCCAAGGACATGCTGAAGGTCGGCGGCGAGAATGTCGCGGCGTCCGAGATCGAACAGGTGGTCGCCGTGGTGCCCGGCGTGCGCGAGGCCGCGGTGGTGGCGAAGAAGCATCCGATGCTCGACGAGGTGCCGGTCGTGTTCATCATTCCTCTGGCCGGCGTCGCGGCGGCCCCCGCCGATCTGCGCGACACCGTGATGGCCGCTTGCCGCAAGTCGCTGGCCGACTTCAAGGTGCCGCGCGAGATCATCTTCGTGGACGAGATGCCGCGCTCGACGCTGGAGAAGGTGGCGAAGGCGGAGTTGCGCAAGATGCTGGGGTGAGGCTTGTCGTCTCTTCCGTCATTGCGAGCGCAGCGAAGCAATCCATGGACCTCACAAAGGAAGCATGGATTGCTTCGCTGCGCTCGCAATGACGAGGTGAGATTAACGCTCAACCGTATCCAAATGCGATCGGGCGGAACGCCTGCAGCAGATGCTGATCGAGCTTCTCGCCCATCTCTTCCATCAGCCCGAACGCCTTGACGTGGGTGAACTGCAGCCGGTAGGCGCGCTTCTCGACCAATGCGGCATAGATGTCCACGATCGTCGTCAGCCGCACGATGTCGCTGATCTCCTTGCCGGAGAGGCCATCGGGATAGCCGGTGCCGTCGAGGAATTCATGGTGGTGCAGCACCACGTCGAGCATTTCCGGCGGGAAACCGCCCTGCTCCGACAGCGCCTCATAGCCGCGCCGCGGATGCTGGCGTATCTCGTGCATTTCATCCGGCGACAATGGATCCGGCTTGTCGAGAACCGCAACCGGGACGAACGCCTTGCCGACATCGTGCAACAGCGCGGCGCGGGCGAGACGGCGCTGGTCGTCGTCGCGCATGCCGAGATGCTGCGCGAAGGCGACCGCAAAGCCGGTCACGAACAGGCAGTGCCGATAGCTGGCGGTGTGGTGGCAGCCGACGGTGGTCAGCCATTCCCGCAGCGAGGTGTGCTTGATGGCCTTGAGGATCTTGTTTTCGGCATCCACGATGTCATTGAATTTCAGCGGCTCGCCGGCCGGCAGCCGCTCGAAGATCTTGACCATGACGCCGTGCGCGGCTTCGACGCCGCGGTTCAGGGCCTTGCCGCGATCGGTCTCATTATATGAGCTGTCGTCGGGGAATGCGGCGCGAATGCGCTGCAGGATGCCCTGCGCGTCGAACGGCCGTGCGATCGTATCGGTGGCGCCGAGCGCCCAGGCCTGCATCGACCCGTGATGCAGCGCGTCCGCCAGCACGAACAGCCGCGGCATTTCGCGGTAGGCTTCGGTGCGCAGCTTGTTGCGCACCAGCTGCACGCTCTCGGAGGAGCGCAGATTGATATCGACCACGATGCCGGAGAGATCGCGCGCCGGCGCATCGGGAATATCCGTGGTGGCGATCAGATCGACCTGGCCGACCGACTGGAGAATGCCGGCGAGTTCGCTACTTTTATCGCTCCGGTCCGACGCCAGCAGCAGCCGGCGTTTGGACGAAGTCTTGTTGGCTAAAGCTGACATGGAACCCCAGAGCCCCGCGGTGATGACTGTCCGCAGACCTTACCGATAAGGAGTTTTCTGCGGCTTAAGACGTATCGTGAATGTTAACCTATCGGGATCGCTACAATTTTAACGGTCATCGTCGTCCCGGCGAAGGCCGGGACCCATACGCCGCGGCGGTCATTGCTGAGGAAGGTTGCTAACGTCTGCGTTCTCACCGATGGGCCGCGGCGTATGGGTCCCGGATCGCGCTCGCTGTGCTCGCTTGTCCGGGACGACGCGGATATGGTTTCGCATTCTCGCGGCGCGATGCGCCCGAGGTTTGCTGTTGAACTTCCCGCCCTCCAATCGAGAGGGCGCAGGGAAGACCGGGTGCGCGCTGCACCCGCGGTCTCGCGTGCGACTTGCACAAAACAAAATGCACACGAGCATACAGGTTCAGCGGAGACATCCGGCCTTCCCTGCGCAATGGCTTTACGGCTTACTTCGCGCTCTCCCCGGTGAGCCAAGCACTTTTGCCACCGTCATCCCCGAGAAGCGTTTGCTTCTCGCGAACTTGACGCCAGCATCGGGGCGTCAGGACCACACGACTTCGCCGTACGCGTCATGCGCGCTCGCCTTGCGCATTCCGCGTCCACCGCATCCCACCGCGCGTTCGTGGCGATCGCGAGCGCCCCTCTTGCCGGGTGAGACAGGCAGATTCATGCCTCTGATTTGGGGCCCGATGGAAGCAGAATATTTTTGATTGTTGGGCTTGACGCAAATTCTGAAAATCGGAATTGATTTGCCCGTCGGGTTGATTTGTCGCGGGCGTACCGCGAGATTGCGCTTGCGTGCGAGGCGCCGCAGTTGGCGTTTCCCGATGACGAGGAATCTGCTCTAGACTGCCGCAACCGGGAAATGTCGGACGAGGATTGCAGTGACTGTTGTTGGGCGGCTTGAAAGCGTGTGGCGTTACCCGGTCAAGAGCATGCCAGGAGAATCCCTGCCCGAGGCTTATGTCGGCTTTGCCGGTGTGCTCGGCGACCGGCTCTACGCCGTCCGTCATGCGGGCGCGCCCAAGGCCTTTCCATTCCTCACCGCACGAAGCCGGAAGGAGATGCTGCGATTTCGCCCGAAATTTCGCCGGCCCGAGCTGACGCTTGCACCTGATAATTTGACCGAAGCGGAAAATCGCGGCGTCGGCCTGACGCCGCTGCCTCCCTCCAGCGACGATTTGGCGATCGAGATCGAAGCGCCGAATGGAGAAATTCTGTCAGCGTCCGATCCGGCGCTGCCGGGCCTGATCGCCGGCGATCAGCTCAACGCTTCCGAGCTCACCATCATCCGCTCGGACTGCGCCATCACGGACTGTCGCCCGCTTTCGTTGCTGGCAACCCAGACCATCGACGGCATCGGCCGCGCGGTGGGTGTGACGCTCGACAAGCGTCGCTTTCGCGAAAACCTCTATCTCGATCTCCATTCCACTGAAAGCTTCGCCGAAGACGCCTTCGTCGGCCGGCGACTGCGGATCGGCCCGAAACTGACGGTCCACATTCTGGAACGCGATATCCGTTGCCGCATGATTGGCATCGATCCGGAGACGCTCGACGAGAACCCCGAGATCTTGCGGTATCTCGCAAAGAATCATGACAACACAGCCGGCGTCTACGCCGCCGTGCTGGTGGCGGGGCTGGTTCGGCCGGGGGATGAGATTGTGGTGGAGGATTAGCTGGCGCAGGGCGGGTTCTTTTTTGAAACCCATCGATCAGTCCCCGTAGGGCGGGTTTTTAACCCGCCGCATCGATTGCGAGATGGCGGATTAAAGGGAATCCGCCCTACGGACCTAACTCGTAGGGCGGATTGGGCCGAAGGCGTAATCCGCCGTCTGCGGCCAACTGCCGTGCAATCATCGTTCGCCGAAATCCCCGCTCGCCTCTCCATCCCCGGCCCAATCCTCCGGAAACAATCCTGCGCGCACGTCGCGATGAAATGAGGAATGCTGCCAATCGTGCACGCGGGTGACGAGGCCGTGTTTGAGCGGATTGATATAGCAGTATTCGACGTGGCGCGCGTAGTCAGCCTCGTCACGAATCAGGTGCTCCCAGAAGCGCCGTTGCCAGATGCCGCGTTCGTTGCGCGCGACGCGAACGGCACTGCGCCTCTCCTGCATCGGTAATGCCCGTGCGAAACGGCTCTTGATCAACCGCCAGCGCGTGGAGAAATCGTGATCATCGGGCGGCAGTGTCCAGACCGCATGCAGATGATCGGGCAGCACGACGAAGGCGTCGATCGTGAAGGGACGACTCTGGCGCGTTGTGGCAACGGCGTCGCGCAAGCTCGCGATATGTTCGACGAGCAGAGTTTTCCGTCGCTCCAAGAGGTTGACCGTGAAGAACCAGCACCCGCCTGGAACGAACGCGCGACGATAATTTGGCATGAAGCGAAGGATAGCACATGTTATGGTTGTGCTGCAGCCCCCCGTAGGGCGGGTTCTCTTTAACCCGCCGCACCGATTGCGAGATGGCGGATTAAAGAGAACCCGCCCTACGAAGGCGTCCGAAAAAAATCCGCCGGAGAAATCTCCGGCGGGTCGTTGTTGTTGCGTAACCTGAAGGGCCTTACGCCTTCATGTTGGCCTTGACCGCCTCAGCCGTGATCGGCAGCGCGCGGACCCGGGCGCCGCAGGCGTTGAAGATCGCGTTGCCGAGTGCCGGCGCGATCACCGTCACCGCCGGCTCGCCGACGCCGGTCGGCTTTTCGCCGTTGGCGATGACGTTGACGGCGACTTCGGGCATCTGACTCATGCGTAGCGGGGTGTAGGTATCGAAGTTGGTCTGCTCGATACCGCCATCCTTGAGCGTCGCCTTTTCATACATCGCGAGCGAAAGGCCCCACAGCGCCGCGCCCTCGACCTGGGCACGGATGTTGTCGGGATGCACCTGCATGCCGACGTCGGTGGCAACAGTCAGCTTCTTGACCTTGACCTCGCCGGAAGGCGACACCGCAACATGGGCCACGCAGGCGGTCCAGCTTGCGGTTGCCCGTTCCTGCGACGACACGCAGGCCACGCCCATGCCTTCTCCCTTCGGCAATTTGGTGGTGCCGTAGCCGGCCATACCCATCGCCGCGAGCAGGGTGTTGCGCAGGCGTTGCGCGCCACCGTCGTTCTTGCCTTTGCCGTCGAGCAGCCCGATCCGGTACAGCGCCGGATCCTTGCCGGCGGCGTGGGCGAGTTCGTCGATCATGCTTTCGACCGCCCAGAAGGTCCAGCCCGGTGCGACCGACCGCAGCTGTCCCGACGGGGTGGCGTTGTGCGCCATCTCGTTCTTGATGGCGCGGACGTTGTGATTGGGCACGGAATAGAAGAAATCCGCCCCGTTCACGGTGAAGGCATCCAGCGGACCTTTCTTGTCGACCGAAGGCGACAGGAAATCGGGGATGCCCCAGCGCTGCGTCGGCCACGCACTGACCACGTCGTGATTAAGCGCGATCAGGTTACCATCGGCATCGAGACCCGCCTTGACCTTCTGGAACGTCAGCGGCCGCGAATAGTCCATCGTCATGTCGTTTTCGCGGGAATAGATGACCTTGACCGGCTTGCCGACGGCTTTCGCCGCCTGCACCGCGGGCACCATCATGTCGGCGTCGAGACGCCGGCCGAAGCCCCCGCCCAGCCACATCTGATGCATCACGACGAATTTGGGATCGACCCCGGCCGCGCCCGCCGCGATCGCGCCGGAGCGCGTCGCAAACTGGTTGCCGGAATAGATGTGCCAGATATCGCCCTGCAGTTGCGCGGTGGCGTTCATCGGCTCGAGCGGCGCGTGGATGTTGATGCTGGTGGTGTATTCCGCCTCCAGCACCTTCGCCGCCGTCCCGAACGCCGCCGCGGTGTCGCCGTCCTTGACGAAGAACTGCCCGGAGTCTTCGAGCTTCTGCAGGCGCTTGGCTTCATCCAGCAGCGACTCGCTCGACAGCTTGGCGTTCGGACCACCATCATAGGTGATCTTCAGCGCATCGGCCGCCTTCCGGGCGTTGGCATAGGTATTGGCCACCGCCACCACCCAGCCGGTGGTGCTTCCGGTCTTGTCGTCGAGCGTGACCGCCTTGATGAAGCCCGGCACTTTCTTCGCATCAGCGTCGTCGACCGCCTTCACCGTCGCGCCGTAGCGCACCGGCGGCGTGACGATCTTGCCGTAGACCATGCCCGGCAGATTGACGTCGATGCCGTATTTGGCTGACCCGTTGACCTTCGGCGGGATGTCGAGCTGCGGCACCGAGACGCCGACCATGGTGTACTGATCCGCCGTCTTGAGCTTGATCGCTTTCAGTTCGTCCGGCGTGAAGGTTTTTGTAATCTTGCCGCTCTTGACGATGTCGGCAAAGCTCATCGACTTCTTCGACTTCGGATGCGTGACCACGGAATTGCGCACCACCAGTTCACCGGCGGGAACGCCCATGATGCCGGCTGCGGCTTCCGTCAGCGCCATACGGCCCGCGGCACCGGCGCGGCTCATCGCATCGAAGTTCATCATCGTCGACCAGCTGCCGCCGGTGATCTGCGCCCCCAGCACAGGGTCGTTGAACTTCGGATCGTTGGAGGCCAGCTGAACCCGCATGTCCTTCCAGTTCGAGCCGAGTTCTTCGGAAACGATCTGCGCCATGGTCGAGGCGATGTGCTGGCCCATATCGGCCTTGCCGCACGTCACCGTGACCAGCCCATCGGGTCCGATCGAGTACCAGACGCTGGGATCGAAATTGGCCGGGGCCGCCAGTGCCTGATCGGCGCCGAGCAGGCTCGGGACAGCCGAATAGCCGAGCGCGAGACCTGCGGCGGCGGTGCCGACCAGGAACGAGCGGCGGCTCAAGTCGGCGGGTTCTCCGGACATTTTTTTCACGTGCGTATTCATGTGGGCCTCCGCTCGGTGCCGGCGTTGGACGCGGTGCGCATGTCGGCGGCGGCGCGCATGATGGCCTTCTGGATGCGGGAATAGGTCATGCAGCGGCACAGATTGCCGTCCATATGCGCGACAACTTCATCCTTGGTCGGGTTGGAATTCTTGGACAGCAGCGAAGCCGCCTGCATGATCTGGCCGGACTGGCAGTAGCCGCATTGCGGAACCTGCTCGAGGATCCAGGCCTTCTGCAACGGATGATCGCCCTTGGCGCTGAGGCCTTCGATGGTGGTGATCTTCTTGCCGACGGCGTCGCTGACCGAGGTCTGGCAGGACCTGACGGCTTCGCCGTTGACGTGAACCGTGCAGGCGCCGCAGAGGCCGGCGCCGCAACCGAATTTTGTGCCGGTCATCTGCAATTGTTCGCGGATGACCCAGAGCAGCGGCGTATCGTTCGCCGCCTCGACGGACATATTCCGTCCGTTGATGTTCAGATTAGGCATTTGCGCTTCCCCTTCCGATGTATGAAGCCGCTTACGGCGGCGCCTCACTGTTGGGTATTGGCTGACACCCACCGGCTCGATGTCAGTTGCCGCGCAGAATGATACCGATCCCATTTAGAGGCAATGCAATTTGGAATCGCTCGAAGGGAATAAAATTTCGAAAAACTGGTTGTGCGCTGCGACACGATTTCGCCTCGCGAAATGCGCCGGCGTGGGCACCCGTCCCCATTTCCGCATTTCCCAACGGCGAAGGGATCGCGGTAGGATGTAATCCGAATGAAATTGCACATTATTCTCGCCGGGAATCGCAATGCCGAAAATCAACCGCGACGGGGTCGACATCTATTACGAGGTTCGTGGCAGCGGCCCACCGCTGCTGCTGACCCACGGCTATTCCTCGACCTCCGGCATGTGGCAGGGCCAGATCGAGGCGCTGTCGGAGCATCACAAACTCGTGTTGTGGGACATGCGCGGCCACGGCCGGTCGGATTATCCCAGCGATTCCGCAGCCTATAGCGAGGCGTTGACGGTGGCCGACATGGCCGCGTCCGATTACATGGCGGCCAAGATTCCCGGCGCGAGGAAGGTGGCGATTCCGGCCGCCGGCCACGCCGTCAACATCGATCAGCCGCAGGCCTTTATCGAAGCGGTGCTGCCGTTCCTCGACGGCCTCGAAGCCAAGGCCGCCGCGAGGGCGGCGTCATGAAGATTTTTGCCGCGGCAGCATTACTCCTGATCGCCGGCGCTTCGGCGCCCGCGCTTGCCCAGCATCTGCCGCCGATCGGTGGCCCCTATCCTCCCCCGTTCACGGCAACGCTGTCGAATACCACGCCGCTGGTGTTCGGCATGGATGCGGAGGAAGCCGAGCGCGCGCTCGGGACGCCACTGAATTACGTCAGGGGACGTCCGGGTGACGAGGTCTTCCTCACCTTCCGCAATCTCGGCGGCAGCGGATTGTTTCCGAGCAAGCACCGGCTCTATCTGCAATTCCGCAAGGGCCGGCTGGCCGGCTGGAAAGGCGACTGGGGTCACAACTGGATGTGGCAATAGCAGCCGCTTCTCCTGCGCAACAAACTTCATGCAACAAACGTCAACGAAAAGGATTGAAACGTGGGACAGGATATTACACTGACGGCTTCGGACGGCTTTAAACTCGGCGGCTATCGCGCCGACCCTGCGGGCACGCCAAAGGCGGCCGTCGTGGTGATCCAGGAGATCTTTGGCGTCAATCACCACATCCGGTCGGTCTGCGACCGGCTGGCGGGCGCCGGATATGTCGCGATCGCGCCGTCGATCTTCGACCGCATCACGCCGAATTTTCAGTGCGGCTATACGCCGGACGAAGTCGCGAACGCGCGCAAGTTCGTCGCCAATCCGGATTGGGCGGCGATGCAACTCGACACCCAGGCCGCGATCGATGCGGTCAAGCGCGTGGGGCCGGTCGGCATCATCGGCTTCTGCCTCGGCGGCAGCATCGCTTTCGTGGCCGCGACCAAACTATCCGGGCTATCGGCCGCGGTCGGCTATTACGGCGGCGCCGTGGTTCGCTTCGCCGACGACAAACCGAAGGTGCCGACGCAGCTGCATTTCGGCGAAAAGGACGCCGGTATTCCGCTCACCGATGTCGAGACCATCAAGTCGAAGCGGCCCGACGTCGAAGTCTTTGTTTATCCCGGCGCCCAGCACGGCTTTCATTGCGACGAGCGGGCGAGCTACGACAAGGCCAGCGCCGACATCGCCTGGCCGCGCAGCCTAGAGTTCTTTGGCAAGCATTTGAAGTGACGGCTATGAGTCCTTGCTCGCTGTCGTCCCGGCCTTGAGCTCAGATGCGCAATTGCGCATCTGAGATCGCGCTTCGCTTGTCCGGGACGACAATGACTACTCGCCCTTGACGCCGGTTGCTTTCACGACATCCGCCCAGCGTGCGTAGTCGCGGCGCAGTGTGGCTTCGAACGTTTCCGCCGATCCGCCGACCGGCATGAGACTGACCGCCTCGAGCCCAGCCACACCTTCGGGAGAAGCGATGATGCGGCTTAGTTCCGAGGAAAGTTTCTCGACGATGTCCTTGGGCGTTGCGGCGGGCACGAAGACACCGATCCAGCCTTCGGCCTCAAAGCCGGGGAAACCGAGTTCGGCCAAGGTTGGCACGTCGGGCAATTTCGTCCTGCGCTTTTCGCCACCGACCGCCAGCGCCTTGACCTTGCCCGCGGCGATTTGCGCGCCGGCCGTGGTCAGATCGACGAACCCTGTTGTCACGGTGTTGTTGAGCAGATCGTTCATCAGCGGCGCCGCGCCACGATAGGGAACATGGGTCATGTCGATGCCCGCGTTCTTCTTCAACAGTTCGCCATAGAGATGCGACGTGGTCGCGTTGCCGAACGAGCCGTAGGGCAGCTTGCCGGGGTTCGCCTTGGCGAGTTCAATCAGTTCCTTGACCGACTTGATCGGCTGCGCCTCGGGGACCGTCAGTACGATCGTCGACAGCCCGATCTGGGTCACCGGCGCGAGATCCTTGAAGACGTCGTAGGGCAGCTTCGCCACGAGGCTCGGCGCCTGGATGATCTGGGTGATGGCGACCAGCACGGTGTAGCCATCGGGCGCCGCCTTGGCGACGTAATCATTGCCGACCACGCCGCCGCCGCCCGACTTGTTTTCGACGACGACCGTTTGCTTCCACGCTTCCGACAATTTGTTGGCCAGCAGACGGGCCGAGACGTCGGTGGCGCCGCCCGCCGGATAAGGCACGACAAAGGTGATGCGCCGGTCCGGGTAGGACTGCGCCGGCGCCCGATCCGCGGACGCGCACAAGAGCGTGGTGGCAATGCCTGCCAGCATGGCGGCTGAAATGGCGGCGCGCGCGAACTTGACTGGCAAACGGATGCTCATCTTTTCTCCCGGTTGATTTCGATGGATTTGCTTTTTACGGGGCATATGCCCCCGGCTGGATCGAAGCAAGTTCCAAGCCGGCGCTCCACGCCGAATGCGCTGATTCACCACAGCCGGTCATGGCCATGCCGCTGCATGGAAATTAGAACCAGCGTTCGCCGACCAGCACGGTATCGCCGGGGCTAATGGACGTGCCGGGCGGCACGACGTAGCGCGCCGTTCCGGACGCGTCGGTGTGCGTGACCGTGACCTGATCGCGCCGCGCGCGCGCCGAGAAGCCGCCGGCAATGGCAACCGCGCTCTCGACGGTCATGTTGGGGACGTAAGGATATTGTCCGGGTGCGGCCACTTCGCCAAGGATGAAGAACGGCCGATAGGCTTCGATCTCGACGGCGACTGAAGGATCGCGGATGAAGCCGGCGCGCAGCTTGGCAGAGATCTCGGCAGCTAAGCCCGCGGGCGTCCGGCCGCGTGCCGGCACCGAGCCGATCAGCGGCATGGTGATCGAGCCGCCGGCATCAATCGCGTAGGTATTGGTGAGGCCTTCCTGGCCGTAGACCACGACGCGCAGCTTGTCGCCGGCATCCAGATGATAGGACGTGTCGTATCGGACCGGTTCGGCGTAGGCGACGGGTGCCGCGACAACCACGGGCGCGGGCGCGTAAACGGCACGCGGCGCCCTGGCAAAGGACGAGCGCAGCGCGCTGATGGCGCCGCCGCTATTGTCCACGACGGCGACCGGCGCCGGCGACGCGCCATAGGTCATGGCGTCGAGGTCGCTTTGCGGCGCGACCGCGACGGGTCCGGCCGTGCGCATGCACCCGGACAGAGCGAGCGCGGCCATGATCGCAGTGATCGAAAATCGAAACGCGCGCACAACTCGCACCGGAGCCATCCCTCAAAGCGAGACAGCTCCAGTCTTGCACCGGTTATGGTTAACAAAGCGTTTTTTCGAGTGCCTTCGCAGAACCTAAGGGAGTTCCGTCATTGCGAGCGTAGCGAAGCAATGACGGCCTAGGCAGCACTCACACCCACGCCGATCGGGCACGACACGCCGGTGCCGCCGAGCCCGCAATAGCCGGCCGGATTCTTGGCGAGATATTGCTGGTGATAGTCCTCGGCAAAATAGAATTCGCGGGAAGGTGCGATCTCGGTGGTGATGGCGCCGAGACCCTTGGCCGCCAGCGCCTTCTGGTACAGCGCTTTCGACGCGTCGGCGGCTTTGCGCTGCGTGTCACTGAGCGTGTAGATCGCGGAACGATACTGGGTGCCGACATCATTGCCCTGGCGCATGCCCTGCGTCGGGTTGTGATTTTCCCAGAACCGCTTCAGCAGCGCGTCGTAGGAGATCCTGTTCGGATCGAACACCACCAGCACCACTTCGGTGTGGCCGGTGCGGCCCGAGCAAACCTCTTCGTAGGTCGGATTGGGCGTGTGGCCGCCGGCGTAACCCACGGCGGTCGCGAAAATGCCTTCGCCCAGTTCCCAGAACTTGCGTTCGGCGCCCCAGAAACAGCCGAGCGCGAACACCGCCTGCTCGAGGCCTGCGGGATAAGGCGGCTGCAGCTTGCGGCCGTTGACGAAATGGATTGCGGCGGTCGGTATCGGCGTGGCGCGGCCCGGCAGCGCCTCAGTGGCACTCGGCAACGCGGTGGTCTTGCGCATGAACAACATGGATTACCCTCCAGGCAGGACATCGGCTGACGCGAGCGGCGGCGGCGGCCGGCTCACTCTAATATAAGTCTCTACACCTGATATCGCAGCGCTGTTACGCCAGCCTTGCTGACCAAGTCTGGTCAGTCCCGCGAATAGCCGATCAGCGGCTTGCGGGGCCGGAACAGGATCATCAAGAGAATGCCGACCACGCCCAGCACGACGAAAACCGGCTGGTCCAGGAGAACCTTGACGACGCTGTTCCAGAGCCAGGGCGCAGCACCCTCCACCGAGTTACGGAACGTCAGCTGGCTGGACTGGTGGATGTCGTTCCAGAACTGCCCGAACCGGGTGAAACGCAGGGTCTGGTCGGCCACGAACCGGGCGCCGTCATAGACCATGAAGATAAATCCGCCGGCCAGGAGCAGCAGGCCAATAAGCCGGAATAAACCGCGGATCATGCGTCACCTTATATCTGTCGGGCCCGAAAGGCCGTCAGCCCAATAGCGGGCGTCTTTAATAAATTCAACCTCATCAGCACCTTATCCGCCATTTCCGGCCGGATCGCCCGACTTTCGAGGCCCCCGGAAAGCGTTGACGGTGCAGAACTCGCCCTCTATAAGACCCCCAATGGCGGCGGGCGCAATCCTGCCGCCGCTGTTCTTTGAGCAGCGCCGCGGTGGGAGCATTTTGGCTCCCGAGCATGGCACCCTCAAGAACATCCTGAAATACACCAATGTCGATCACGCAATTTGAACGGCCGGCGCGCTCAAGCCCGACCACCCGAGCGATGACAGCCGAAGGATAGTTGAGAACATGGCCAATACCACTTCCGCCAAAAAGGCGACCCGCAAGATTGCCCGCCGCACCATCGTCAACAAGTCGCGCCGCACCCAAATGCGTGGTGCGGTTCGTACCGTCGAAGAAGCCATCAAGAGCGGCGACCGCGATGCAGCGTTGAAGGCGATGAAGAATGCGGAACCGGAACTGATGCAAGCCGCACAGCGCAACATCATTCACAAGAACAACGCGAGCCGGAAGGTGTCACGCCTGACGCACCAGATCGCCAAGCTTGCGAAATGAACTGACGGAAAAAAATATTCGTCAAGGAAAGCCCGGCCTCGCGCCGGGCTTTTTCTTTTGTCCGGTTCAATTGTCCCGTTGCTGCACAGCAGGGCGCATGTCATATTTTCTCGCGCCCCGTAATTGTACGCGGTGCCGCTTGTTGCAACGGCAATGCTGTGCGCACGCGAGACGCACAGACAAGTGTTGCTGCGCATCCCGGATAAAGCCTGCGCCTTTTGTCATAAAAGTCCGCGTGGGAGTTACCCTCGAAAACAATCGCGAAAAACTTCGCTTCGCTAATCACTTATCCACATAGCGAGCGCAAGCGGTTCGAAAACCGGTCCGCTAACGAAGTTAAGTAAAAATTTTATGAAATTTTTTTGAGAGCGTGACGCGATTTGTCACGATGCTCGGCGCGCGCGATTCTGTGCACGGATTCAGAAGCTTGCTTTCCGGCCTTGCGATTGCAGCACTGCAACACAGCCAAAGACTCGTTCGCGCACGTCGATTCACGGATTGTCAGAATTTTCGCTTGGTGTACATCTATGGCGTTCGCGACGCCCAAGGCTCTCCAGACCAGCGCGGTTTGAGACCCAAGGACGGACGTGCAAATCGGCGGCGGTGTGCGCGTTAGCGATGCTTTCCAAGCGATGCTAAGTTGGTAACTCATAGCGATATGAGAACGGTTGTTCTGTGTCTAAATTTCTCAGGCGTGGCATGCGAGTTACCGCGTGCCGGGACTAGAGAGATAAGGCAGGTTTTGGCAACCGCAGCGGCTGGGAACGCGTAGCGCGTGAACATGTTGATGACGACAGACTGAGGTTACGCGGCGGCGCAGCGCCGGGCATTGGATGTCCGGTAGCGGCAGACTGGCTTTGAAAACACTTGCGACATGACAACTCGCCGCGTTCTCGCGGCGAGAGGGGGAGGTAGTATGCTTTACGGAATCATCGCGGCATTCGACGAACGAATTTCACACGAGACCGTATCGGTTACCCTGGAAGTCATTTCTAACCCCTCCATTGTGCGAACTCCGGAAAGACCGTCGAGTACGCGCTGACCTCGCGGGAAAACCTTCTTCTCCAGCTGAAAATCTGACCGACGGCGTTCGCGCCGAACGGCTGGTCTATGCCCGGAGCTGAAACCCCCGCTTGAGGTCGCGCTTTGCAGCCATCCTGTTGGCAGGAAATCTGCAAGGCGATCCCACAGAAACATTACTCTTTCAGAAAAGTTCTCAGGCAATGACAAATACGGAACAGGATCGCTGGTCGCGCGTGAAGGGTCGGTTGCGGACGACCGTGGGCGAGGATGTCTATACGAGCTGGTTTGCGCGCATGGATCTGGAAGGCGTGCAGGACGAAAGCGTCCATCTGTCGGTCCCGACCCGGTTCCTCAAGAGCTGGATCCAGGCGCATTATGCCGATCGCGTGCTCACCTGCTGGCAGGCCGAGATGCCGGAAGTGCACCGGATCGACCTCACCGTGCGCACCGCGATGCGTTGTGCCGCACCCGTAAAGGAAGCTCCGGCTCCCGCCGATCAGCGCCGCACCGATCACGCGGCTGGCCGCCCCGCGCCTGAGTTGCGCGCGACCGCGACCGCGCCGGTATCCGCAAGCCATGATGCGCTCGGCGGTTCGCCGCTCGACCCGCGCCTGACGTTTGCAAGCTTCGTGATCGGCCGCTCCAACACGCTGGCGCATGCGGCGGCACGTCAGGTCGCCGAAGGACGTCGCGGCGACGCCGTGATGTTCAATCCACTCTATATTCACGCCGGTGTCGGCCTCGGCAAAACCCATCTGCTGCAGGCGGTCACATGGGCCGGCAATTCCGGCAACGAGCGCAAGGTGCTCTATCTCACCGCCGAGAAGTTCATGTACGGCTTCGTCGCGGCCCTGAAGACGCAGACGGCGCTGGCGTTCAAGGAAGCGCTGCGCGGCATCGACGTGCTGGTGATCGACGATCTGCAGTTCCTGCAGGGCAAATCGACCCAGGCCGAGTTCTGCCATACGCTGAACGCGCTGATCGATGCCGGCCGCCAGGTCGTGATCGCAGCCGACCGTCCGCCGTCCGATCTCGAAAGCCTCGATGATCGCGTGCGCTCGCGGCTGGCCGGCGGCCTCGTCGTGGAAATGGGTTCGCTCGGCGAAGAACTGCGGCTCGGCATCCTGAAATCGCGCGTGGCCGCGGCCCGCGCCCATCATGCGAGCTTCGACGTGCCGGAGCCGGTGCTGGATTATCTCGCCCGCACCATCACCCATAATGGCCGGGATCTCGAAGGCGCCATCAACCGGCTGCTCGCGCACTCCAAGCTCAACGCCCAGCCGGTGACGCTGGAAATGGCCGAGCGCGAAGTCCGCGACCTGATCCGTCCGCAGGAACCGAAGCGGATCAAGATCGAGGACATCCAGCGGGTGGTGGCCCGGCAATACAATGTCAGCCGCTCGGACCTATTGTCCTCCCGGCGGACCGCCAATGTGGTGCGCCCGCGCCAGGTCGCGATGTACCTGGCCAAAACCCTGACGCTGCGGTCGCTGCCCGAGATCGGCCGCCGGTTCGGCGGACGCGACCACACCACGGTGCTGCACGCCGTGCGCAAGATCGAGGCACTGGTGTCCCGGGATACCGCGCTGTCGGAAGAGGTCGAGTCGCTGAAGCGCCAGTTGCAGGAATAGGCTGTCGTTCCGGCCTCGTGCGCAATTGCGCACGGGCGCCGGAACCCATACTCCGCGGCCGGACTTTTGGGCACCATGGCTGACGGCTTGCATACCGACAAAAGCCTGTGGTTATGGGTCCCCCGATGCGCAATTGCGCATCTGAGCCTGCTCCGGGACGACGGTGGATTGCTTGCAAAACGTGGGGAACGGCCCCGCACCCCCGCCCACTTGCCCTTGCACTTCCGCCCCATCCGCGCCACCTTGCGGTCCCCCCGAGGGTTTGATCAAGTCCACCCTGATCCGGCTTTTCGGGTTTCAATTGCCGCGGCGCGCCTTCAGGGCCGCCCGGCTTTTCCATCTTAGGGATCAGGCGGGTATTGTAATGAAGGTCACCGTCGAACGCGCACAACTCCTGAAATCGCTGGGCCATGTGCATCGCGTGGTCGAGCGCCGCAACACCATCCCGATCCTCGGCAACGTGCTGATCCGCGCCGAAAACGCCAAATTGTCGCTGAAGGCGACCGACCTCGACCTCGAGGTGACCGAGACGCTGGCGGCGGAAACCGCGACCGGCGGTTCGACCACCGTGCCGGCGCACATGTTCTATGACATCGTCCGCAAATTGCCCGACGGCGCGCAGATCGTGCTGGAGGCCGACGGCGACCGTTCGGTGCTGGCGATCCGCGCCGGCCGCTCGCGCTTCACGCTGCAGACGCTGCCGGAAAGCGATTTCCCGGATCTGGCCGCCGGCGACATGACGCATTCGTTCTCGCTGGCCGCAGCCGACATCAAGCGCCTGATCGATCGCACGCAGTTTGCGATCTCGACCGAAGAAACCCGCTATTATCTCAACGGCATCTATCTGCACGCGGCCGGCAGCGCCAAAGCCGCGACCCTGCGCGGGGTTGCGACCGACGGGCATCGCCTGGCGCAGATCGATCTGGTGCTGCCCCAGGGTGCCACCGGCATGCCCGGTGTGATCGTGCCGCGCAAGACCGTCGGCGAAGTGCAGCGGCTGATCGAGGACAATGAAGCCGAAGTCTCGATCGAATTGTCACAGGGCAAGATCCGCTTCACCCTCGGCAATGTGGTACTGACCTCGAAACTGATCGACGGCACCTTCCCGGATTATGGCCGCGTCATTCCGCAGAACAACGACAAGGAACTGATCGTCGACAAGAAGGATTTCGAGGCCGCGGTCGACCGCGTCTCGACCATTTCGAGCGAGCGCGGCCGCGCGGTGAAGCTGGCTTTGTCGGCCGGCAAGCTGGTGCTGTCGGTGACCAACCCGGATTCCGGCAGCGCCACCGAAGAACTCGAAGTCGAATACGCTTCCGATGCGCTCGATATCGGATTCAACTCGCGCTATCTGCTAGATATCGCCGCCCAGATCGAGGGCGAAGTCGCCGTGCTGCGCCTGGCCGACCCCGGTTCGCCGACGCTGGTGCAGGACAAGGACAACAAAGGCGCGCTCTACGTGCTGATGCCGATGCGGGTGTGACGAGCAAGGAACATCGCTCGAATCTTCCCTCTCTCTTTGTGGGAGAGGGCGCCCGGCAAGAAATGCAGATGTCATACCCGCGAAGGCGGGTATCCAGTAAGCGCCGGCGCCAGTGACAAAATCGAGCAGCTCGGCGTACTGGATCATCCGCTTTCGCGGATGATGACGACAGAGGTTGCCGCTACTTTTCGAGTCCCCGGCAATGACGGCCTGATATGACCCCCTCCCGCATCCAACGGCTGACACTGACGCATTTTCGCAATTATCGGGCGGGAACCGTGCAGACGCGTGGTGACGTCGTGGTGCTGGTGGGACCGAACGGCGCCGGCAAGACCAATTGCCTCGAGGCGATCTCGTTTCTGTCGCCGGGACGGGGCTTGCGGCGCGCCACGCTGGAAGATGTCGCCGACAATCAGGGCGACGGTTCCTGGGCCGTCTCGGCCGAAGTCGAGGGTGCGCTGGGGCTGGCGACGCTCGGCAGCGGGATCGATGCGCCGGGAAATGAAAACAGCGCCACCGGCCGCCGCTGCCGGATCGACCGCGAGCCGGTGAGTTCGGCCACCGCGTTCGGCGATCATCTGCGCATGGTGTGGCTGACGCCGGCGATGGACGGGCTGTTTCTGGGGGCGGCCTCCGAGCGGCGGCGCTTCTTCGACCGCCTGGTGCTGGCGATCGACAGCGAGCATTCCAGCCGCGTATCGGCGCTGGAGCGTTCGTTGCGCTCGCGCAACCGGCTGCTCGAAGTGCGCAATTATGACGACCATTGGTGCGACGCGATCGAGCGCGAAACCGCCGAGCTTGCGGTAGCGGTCGCCGCTACCCGCGGCCAGACCGTGACGAAACTCGCCGCGATGCTGCGCCAGCGCGGTGCGGCTTCCGCGTTTCCGTCGGCGCAGATCATGCTCGACGGCTGGATGGAAAATGCGCTGGTCAACGAGCCCGCCACGGCCGTGGAGGATCGCTACCGCGAGATCCTGCGCGCGAGCCGCCCACGCGATGCTGCGGCGGGCCGGACGCTTGATGGACCGCATCTCACCGACCTGCAGGTGATCTACGCGCCGAAGAACATGCCGGCGCGCGACGCCTCCACCGGCGAGCAGAAGGCGCTGCTGATCGGGCTGGTGCTGGCCCATGCCACGCTGGTCGCCGAAATGACCGGGATCGTGCCGCTGTTGCTGCTCGACGAGGTGGTGGCGCATCTCGATCCCAACAGGCGCAGGGCGCTGTTCGATGAGCTGGCAAAACTCGGCGCCCAGGTCTGGATGACCGGCGCCGATCCTGCGGCATTCACCGATGTTGGCCCAACCGGCGAGATTTTCGACGTGGAATCGGGCCAGGTCACCCGGCGGGCCTGACGCCGCGGGCCTGAGCGCCTTTGGCCCGGCTTGAACCTAATGCCGCACCGCGGCGACTAGTGCATATCGGCTCTGATTGAATCAGAACCGATATGCTCTAGACTCTTGTTTTGACGCGTTTTCTTCACGCGAACCGGTAACCACTTCGCTCGAAAACGCTCTAGAAACCAGCAACTTCGTCATCGACGTCGCCGCCAATGTTGCCGCGCGACCGCATCTGGCGTGGCAAATCCGGAGATTGAAAATGTTTGGAACGACGCACGGGATGCTGCTCCCGGCACGAAAGCGCCTGCTCGCCTTTACCCTCGCAGTGATGGCCAGCGCGCCGTTCGCAGCCAGCGCCGACGACGGCATCGTCGACGTCCGCGCGCTGCCGCGCCTGGAAGGTGCCGTGGAAGATACCTCCCGCACCAAATCCTACAGCCTGAACTACGGCGTTCCGACCGCGGTCCCAGTTACGACCGCGGCCACCATCAAACTGCTCGCCGCCGACGGATGGGTGCAATTTGTGGAGCCGCTCAATGAAAAGAGCAGCACCCTGAACTTCAAGAAGGTCCAGCAAGGGCTCGGCGTGCACTTTACGCAAGGCCTCGGCAGGCCCGACCAATCGGTCGTCTATTATTCCGCCGACCGGATCACCGCGAATGTGCCGTTCCCGCCCGACGCCACCAACATCATATTCGACCGCCATCGGCCCTATCTCGGCTGCATCGCGCCTGCCGCGCTCGACTCCACGGTCGACTTCTTCCGCAAGGAGATGGAAGCGATCGGTTGGAAGCGGTTCTCCCCCGCAGATGCCGCGTCGCGTTGGCCGAACGCGCAACTGACCGAGACGATCGAAAACGGCGTGCGCACCTATTACACCCATGAGGATGGCAACGGCTTCTATCGCGCGCGGCCGGTGATGGTGTCGCTGCAACGCCGCGACGACGGTAAAACCAATGTGGAAATCCGGGTCGCGCCCTTTGCATTGCCGGACACGCTTGAAGCGGACTCCGAAATGGGCGGCTTGCCGAAGCCGAAGACGACCAAGACCGCGCGGAGTACCGGCGATTCCAATTCAGTCCGGCGCGTGGTGGAGGTGGCGGTCATTGCCGAAATTCCCGCCACGCTGGCCTTCTATCGCCGTGAGCTCGCGGCCCGGAACTGGACCGAAGAGGCCAATGGCGCCGTTGTCACGGCGGATAACGTCACGCTGAATTTTTCCTCGGCCGACGAGACCGCCACGCTGAAGCTCGGCCGCAAATTCGATCTGACGATGGTCAATCTCGTAACGCAGGTGAAAGAATCCGCCCTCGCCGCGCGCGCTAAGGCCAAGAAAGAAGCCGACGCGAGATTTTTCACCGATGCAGCGGCAATGGCAAAGCAGATCATCGCGGCCGACGAAGTGCGGCGGGTGGCCCAGGCCGCCAATCTGTCGGACGCGCCGCTGCGCGCATCGGCCGACAACACAAAGCCTGTGCCGCTACCGGAAAACGCCGAAGACGTGAAATTCGAAGGCGCCGACGGCCGGCTCGATTTCAGTACGTCATCGAGCGTGCAAGCGGTCGCCGCGTTCTATCGCGCCTCGCTGAAGGCCCAGGGCTGGAAGGAAAAGCCCTCGATCATCGACAAATCCAACATGGCCGTGATGGAATTCTCCAAAGGCGGTAAGGCGATGTCATTCACCGCCATGCAGATGGGTCCCAAGGTGAAGGTCAGCGCCCATGGATCGGCTCTGGAGATGGCCGATGCCAAAATGGCAGCCAAGGCCGGCGCGGCCGGCACCCAGTCCACCAATGAGGCGGCCGCGAAAGCCACGGATGAGCCGCTCGAAGCCGATCCGGAATCCGCCCTGCCGGTGCCGAAGCAGCGAACGATGACGTCGATGGGAACCGGCAAGATGCCCGGCAGCGACGCCCCGTTCCGCAGGGAACTCGAAGCCAGCATTCCGGCCGAACTCAATGCCGTACTCGGTTTCTACCGCAGCGAACTCGGCAAGCGCGGCTGGAAGGAGCAGGCGGAAGGCGCGCTGGTCAAGCCGGACCAGGTGCGGCTGGCGTTTACCTCCACCGACGGGCCGGCGACGCTGAAACTCGGCCGCCGCAATGGCGAGACGTCGGTCACGCTCGCGCAGAAATATCCGGCCGCGGCCATCAAGGCCGACGTGCTGCCGAAGACCGGTCAGGCCAAACTGGTGTTCGGCAATATGGGCGGCAGCGAAGCCGCCGTCACGATCAACAAGCAAACCATCAAGGTCGTCGGCGGCGCCGGCGGGCCGCAATCGCCAAGCCGTCCCATGCTCGAACTGCCGCCGGGCAAATACCAGTATTCGCTGAAGCTCGCGGGCCGTCCGGCCAAGACCGATACGGTCGAAGTCACCGCTGATGATGCCTGGGGCATGATGATTGCCCCGAGCGGCGAAGTATTGGCACTGCAGATCTATTGATCGCTATGCAATCTAGCGCGGCTTGTTCGCGGGCGCTTGCTCCCCGAGCACGCGGTCGATGACGGACTCGATCAGATAGGCTGACCCCTTCTCCGTGAGGTGAACCTGATCGCTCGCCGAAATATCCCCGGCGCTGTCGCCGATCCGCGTCAGGCAGCCCTGGGCGTTGCACAGGGCATCCCAGGCGGAGATGAATTCGGCGCCTGTTGGGGCAAGCCTCTCGCGCAATGCCGCCGCGGTGCCATCGGGCTCGGCGCGGTCGGAGCGCTCCGGAATGAGCTGGCGCTGCAGCATGAAATAGCGAAGCACTTCGTTGGACAGGCCGCGTTTCCACCAGGGCACCGAGCCAAGCACGACCACGCGGGCGCCGGTTTGCTGCTTCAACGCGCCTACGGTCGCGGCAAGCTTGTCGAGATGCGTCTCCCAGGCACCATGCAGCACCACGATATCGGGCCTGATCTCGCGGGCGAGGCCGATCACCTTGTCGTTGATGGCGCGGCAATTCGGCGTACTCGCAATATCTGCGTTGAGAATGGGAACGCAGGAACTCGAGGTGAACTGTGCGATTCCGAAATTCCGTGTCTCCTGGGCCTTGCGCAGGCCGGGTATCAGCGCTGCCGCGGTCGAGTCGCCCCACACCATCACCAGCGGCCGGCGATCGCGGTCGGCGCAGTCGTCGGCGAACGACATTTCCCGGCTGAGATCGAGCAGGCATTGGTGAAACCGCCAGCGCGCATTCTGCGTCGGCACGTCGGCGATGGCGCGGATTTCCGCGGGCAGCCGGAAATCCAGCCCCCGCCCGTAGACGATGGCGCCGCCGGCGATCGCAATCAGCACCATGCCGGCACCGAGCGCGTATATCTTGCGCGGGCTCGGCGCACCAAAACGAAACGGTGTTTCGACAAACCGGTAGGTGAGCCAGGCCAGCAGCGCGCTTGCCAGCAGTATCAGTTCGCGTTCCGGCAGCGACAGCGGGCCGAACTTGATGGCCCCCATGAAGACCAGTAGCGGCCAGTGCCACAAATAGAGCGGGTAACTGATCAGCCCGATCCACACCAAAGCCGGGCTTGCGAACACGGCACGATTCACCCATGCCGCCGGCGCCGATAACAACAGCGCGGTGCCGACGACCGGCAGCAATGCCCACCAACCCGGAAAGGCGCGGTGACTGTCCAGAATGCCTGCCGCGGCCACAATCAACACAACGCCGATGGCGGCGCGCCAATTGCTCGCGACGCTGGCCTGATTGACCCTGCTCCACCCGCAAGCCAGCACCGCGCCTGCAAGCAATTCAAACGCCCGCGTGAACGGCAGATAGAAGGTCGCCACCGGATCAGAGCCGATCAGCGCCACATTGAGCAGGAACGAACCGATGCCGAGCACGGACGCCACGGTCAATATGCTCAGCCGCAGCCGCACCGCGAGCATCAGGAGCAGCGGCCAGGCCAGGTAGAACTGCTCCTCGATGCCGAGCGACCACAGATGCAGCAGCGGCTTTTTGGCGGATTCGACGTCGAAATAGCCGGACTGCAGCAGCAGTGCGATGTTGGCAAAAAATGCCGCGCTGGCAAAACTATCGCTGCCGAGTTGCGCAAAAGGCGCCGGCAGCATCCAGAGCCATCCCAGCGCCAGCGTGGCGGCCAGCACGACGATCAGGGCCGGGAAGATGCGCCGGATACGCCTGTTGTAGAAGCCAAGCAGGCTGAACCGTTTGAGGGCGAGTTCGCGCGCGATGATGCCGGTGATCAGAAAACCCGAAATGACGAAGAAGACATCGACGCCGACAAAGCCGCCCGGCAGCGCTTCGGGAAAGGCGTGATAGTTCAGCACCAGCATCACAGCGATGGCGCGGAGCCCATCGACATCGGGCCGATATTGAGACGAAGGCAGGGACAATGGCGGGACAATCCGGGATCACGACGAACAGCCGGCACTGAACCCGCCTGTTGGGCACATCTCTAGCAGGTCCGTTGCGATGTGCCATTTTCTGCCGCATCGGCAGCTGAAAAACAGGCACTTCGGAGGTCGGAATCATCCGCCGAATCGCCCTTTTCGAACGCCACGGAATCAGCCTTTGGACGCCTTGAAAGAGGGCCAAAAAACACCATTTATTCAATAACTTGTGGAAGGAGACTTTGCGCTAGGCGCATGGCCCCTTTCATGGCACAAATAGATCAATCAGCGCCTCATATTGCGCAGCTGATTCGGGACACCCTCGAAGGCCTCACATGACAGAACCTGCCCGGCAGACACCTGCCGACACTGAGCATCCCGTTCCCATCGAATATGGCGCGGAATCGATCCGGGTGTTGAAGGGCCTCGATGCCGTGCGCAAGCGGCCGGGCATGTATATCGGCGACACCGATGACGGCTCCGGCCTGCATCACATGGTGTACGAGGTCGTCGACAATGCGATCGACGAAGCCCTCGCCGGTCACGCTTCGGCGGTTGAAGTCGTGCTCAATGCCGACGGCTCGGTGACGGTGCGCGACGACGGGCGCGGCATTCCCGTCGACATCCACAAGGGCGAAGGCATTTCCGCGGCCGAGGTCATCATGACCCAGCTGCACGCGGGCGGAAAATTCGACCAGAACTCCTACAAGGTCTCCGGCGGTCTGCACGGCGTCGGCGTCTCCGTCGTCAACGCGCTGTCGAGCAAGCTGCAGCTGCGGGTCTGGCGCGACGGCAAGGAGCACTACATCGAATTCGCCCATGGCGACGCGGTCGCCCCGCTCGTCATCGTCGGCGACGCCAACGGCAAACGCGGCACCGAGGTGACGTTCTTTGCATCGAGCGAGACCTTCACCAACGTCGAGTATGATTTTGCCACGCTGGAGCATCGCCTGCGCGAGCTCGCTTTCCTGAATTCCGGCGTCAATATCGTGCTGTCCGACATGCGCCACGCGGTCGAAAAGCGCGAGGCGATGCAATATGCCGGCGGCGTCGAGGAATTCGTCAAATATCTCGACCGCAACAAGAAGTCGATCGTGCCCGCCCCGATCATGGTGCGCGCGGAACTGAACGATATCGCCGTCGAGGCTGCCCTGTGGTGGAACGACAGCTACCACGAGAACGTGCTGTGCTTCACCAACAACATCCCGCAGCGTGACGGCGGCACCCATCTGGCCGGCTTCCGCGGCGCGCTGACGCGCCAGGTCAACGGCTATGCCGAAGCCAATGCGAAGAAGGAAAAGATCGCACTGACCGGCGACGATTGCCGCGAAGGCCTGACCGCGGTGCTTTCGGTGAAGGTGCCGGATCCGAAATTCTCGTCGCAGACCAAGGACAAGCTGGTCTCCTCGGAAGTGCGCCCCGTGGTCGAGAACGTGCTCAACGAAGCGCTGGCGGCATGGTTCGAGGAACATCCGGGAGAGGCGAAAACCATTGTCGGCAAGGTGATCCAGGCCGCCGCCGCGCGCGAAGCCGCCCGTAAGGCCCGCGAACTGACCCGGAAGAGCCCGCTCGGCGGCACTTCGCTGCCCGGCAAGCTCTCCGACTGCCAGGAAAAGGATCCCGCCAAGTCCGAACTGTTCATCGTCGAGGGTGACTCGGCAGGCGGCAGCGCCAAGATGGGCCGCAACCGCGAATTCCAGGCGGTGTTGCCGTTACGGGGAAAGATTCTCAACGTCGAGCGCGTTCGCATGGACAAGATGCTGTCGAGCGAGCAGATCGGAACGCTGATCGCAGCGCTCGGCACCAGTATCAGCGACGATTTCAGCGCCGACAAGCTGCGCTACCACAAGATCATCCTGATGACGGACGCCGACGTCGACGGCTCGCATATCCGGACGCTGCTGCTGACCTTCTTCTACCGGCAGATGCGCGAATTGATCGACCGCGGTCACATCTATATCGCCCAGCCGCCGCTCTACAAGGTGACGCGCGGCAAGTCCGAGCAATATCTGAAGGACGAGCGCGCGCTGGAAGATTATCTGATCGAGACCGGCCTCGACGATTGCGTCTTCAAGCCGGCGACGGGTTCGGAGCGCGCCGGCCGTGACTTGCTGTCGCTGGTCGAAGACGCGCGCCTTATCCGCGGCATCCTGCATAATCTGCACAACCGCTATAACCGCCAGGTGGTCGAACAGGCGGCGATCGCCGGCGTGCTGAGCCCGAGGATCACGAGCGACATCAATACCGCTAATGCCGCCGCCGATTACATCGCCAAGCGCCTCGATGCGCTGGCCGACGAAGTCGAGCGCGGCTGGAGCGGACGCTTCACCGAGGGCGAAGGGTTCCTGTTCGAGCGCATGGTCCGCGGCGTCAAGGATGTCGCCATCATCGACGACGCGCTGCTCGGCTCCGCCGACGCCCGCAAGCTCGACGATTACGCGGCGAAACTGCAGGAGGCCTATCCGAAGCCGGGCGCGCTGCGCCGCAAGGATGCCGAGACCGCAATTCACGGGCCGATCAGCCTGTTCGAAGCGGTGACCGACGCCGGCCGCAAGGGCGTGTCGCTGCAGCGTTACAAAGGCCTCGGTGAGATGAACCCGGACCAGCTCTGGGAAACCACGCTCGACACCAACGAGCGCTCGCTGTTGCAGGTGAAGATCAAGGAGGTCGACGAGGCCGACGACATCTTCACCAAGCTGATGGGCGACGTGGTCGAGCCGCGCCGCGAGTTCATCCAGGATAATTCGCTCAGCGCCAACGTTGACGTGTGAGGCACGGAGTTCCAGTGGCGCCGATTCAATACATCGTTGAAGGCGGCCACCGGCTTGCGGGCACGATCGAGCCCTCGGGCAACAAGAACGCCGCGCTGCCGATCATCGCGGCGGCGCTGCTGACCGACCATCCGGTCACGCTGGAAAACGTTCCCCGGATTCGCGATACCGAGACGCTGGTCGAACTGATCCGCTCGGTCGGCGCGTCGGCCGAGTGGGAAAAGCGCAACACGCTGAAAATTCACGCCAAGAATATCCGCGCCGCCGATCTCGATCCCGAACTCTGCGCCCGCATCCGCGCCTCGATTCTGCTGGCGGGGCCGCTGCTCGCCCGCTGCGGCGAGGTGGCGCTGCCGCCGCCCGGCGGCGACGTCATCGGCCGGCGCCGCCTCGACACGCATTTCCTGGCCTTCGAGCAACTCGGCGCCACCGTCACGGCGACGCACCGGCTGGAATTCCGCGCCTCGCGGCTGAAGGGCGCCGACGTCTTCCTCGACGAGCCCAGCGTCACCGCGACCGAAAACGCACTGGTCGCCGCCGTCGGTGCCCACGGCACCACTTACTTGCGCAATGCCGCCTCGGAGCCGCATGTGCAGGACCTCGCCAATTTCCTGGTGGCGCTCGGCGCCAAGATCGAGGGCATCGGCACCAATACCATCATCATCCACGGACCGGCGACGCTCGGCGGTACAAGCTACGCGATCCAGCCCGACCATATCGAGGTCGGCTCGCTGATCGGGCTTGCCGCGGTGACGCGCTCGCCGCTGCGCATCGCACGGGCCGGCGTCGAGCATCTGCGCTCGATCCGGATGGGTTTTGAGCGGCTCGGCATCGTCTGCGGCATCGAGGGCGACGATCTCGTGGTACCGTCCGGCCAGGCCATGAAGATCCACGACGATTTCGGCGGCCACGTGCCGAAGCTCGAAGACCAGCCCTGGCCGGCCTTCCCTGCCGACCTGATGTCGATCGCGATCGTCACGGCCACGCAATGCGACGGCGTGATCCTGATGTTCGAGAAGATGTTCGAATCGCGGATGTTCTTCGTCGACAAGCTGATCTCGATGGGCGCGCGCATCGTGCTGTGCGACCCGCACCGCGCGATCGTGGCGGGCCCGAGCCGGCTGCGCGGCGCGCCGATGACGTCACCCGATATCCGCGCCGGCATGGCGATGCTGCTGGCGGCGGTGGCCGCGGAAGGCACCTCGACCATCAACAATGCCGACCAGATTGAGCGCGGCTATGAACGGATCGACGAACGGCTCAATGCGCTCGGCGCGAAAATTACGCGGGTGCCCGCGCGAGACGGGCAATAGAGCGTTTTCAAGCGAAGCGGCGCTCACGCGGGTCGAAAACGCGTCAAAACAAGAATCTGCCGCAAGCCAGCGCCACTTTTTCGGCTCCTCGCCGGTGTTAGTCTCAAGCCATGACCTCGCTCGACAAAATCGATGCAAACCCGATCGCGCCTGCCTCGGCGGTGCGGGTGCGTGGCCATGTCGCTGAAGAGCTCGCCGAGACCCTGAAGCTCGCGGTGCCGCTCGCGCTGACGCAGCTCGGGCAGATCGCGATGATGACGACCGATCTGGCGTTCATCGGCCGGCTCGGCAGCGAAACGGTCGCGGCGGCAGCCCTCGCGCATACGGTTTTCTTCGTCATCTTCACGTTCGGCCTCGGCCTGGTGTCTGCCGTGGCGCCGCTGGCGGCGCAGGCTTTCGGCGCGCGCGACCCGCGCATGGTGCGGCGCGCGCTGCGCGTCGGCCTGTGGGCCGCTCTGTTGATTTCGGTGCCGCTGATGATCCTGCCATTCCGTGGCGAGGCGGTCCTGATCGCGCTCGGCCAGGCGCCGACGGCCGCAAAACTTGCACAGCAATATCTGTTCGGCCTCGCCTGGGGCATCCTGCCAGCGCTGTGGTTCATCGCCATACGCGGCTTCATGAGCGCCGTGAACCGGCCTGAGCCGGTGCTGTGGATCACGCTGGCCGCGATCCCGGCCAATGCGCTGCTGGTCTATCCGCTGCTCTACGGCAAATGGGGCCTGCCTGAACTTGGGCTGTTCGGCGCAGGCCTTGCGACCAGCATGGTCAATCTCGG